>Ga0154784_1022_pt1 | contig 11390 bp, 12 predicted proteins | sample Rifle2008BG16ft_FD_105792 | JGI IMG/M metagenome (GOLD analysis project Ga0154784, IMG submission 105792) | Chloroflexi bacterium RBG_16_60_22 | reverse complement strand
CATGTCCAGGTTCATGAACCGGCGGCACCGTGAAAACTGGCCGAAAGCTATCCTGGCCAGCTACACCGTACCGGAGGTAAGGGAAATCCTTCAGCGGTCAAACCTCAGCCACTACCGGGTTCGCAGCGACTTTGTTTTCATCGATTTATGTATTGAATCGGCCGGAACGGGACCGGGGAGGGGAGGGGAAAGCTGATGGATGAGCAGACGTGTTTTTGCCAGCAATGCGGGAACGTGTTCAGGCTCCGCGGGCTGGAGAAAGAGTCAATATGCCCGCGGTGCGGCAGTGCCCGAATTACGGAATTACCCTCCTGGGCGCCGGCCGGCCTTGTTTTAAGTGAAGCTCCGCTCGAGTGGGAATACGAATGTCAGTCGTGCCGCCATGTCTTCAAACTGCCGGTACCCGCCAGCCCTTCAAAGGAGAAGGAAATAACCTGCCCCGCCTGCGGGGCGGCACATATTCACCGGATAACCGCGGCCGGCTCCGCGCCGCTGTATTGCGGCTGATAGCCGCCTGACGGAAGCCGTGAGCTTCCATGCCCGGCGGTGCTCGATTATCTAACCTGTTGCCTTCTCGGCGGCGGCGCTCAACCCGGCCAGTCGACCCGTCGTCCAGGCCATGCCGTGGCTGAGGCCGGCGCACATCGTGGGATAGTCAACCGCGTAACGGTTGCCGACGGTATTCCCGGCCAGGTATATCCCCGGGATGACCTTCCGGTCTTCGTCCAGCGGCTGCAACCCGGGGTTGGTGTTCAGTCCGCCGAGGACGACCAGGAACTCCTGCACGACCAAGCCGGCGTAGAACGGGGGTTCTTCGATGGTGGTCAGCCGGTCGGGCCGCTTGCCGAAGTCCAGGTCTTTCCCCAGCCTGGCCAGCTCGTTGTAACGGTCCACCGTGGCCCGTAGCGCCCCGTAGGATACCCCCATCTTACCCGCCAGCTCTTTCAGCGTGTCCGCCTGTATCGCGAAATCGTTAAAACGCCCCCGGATAAAATCAGTCACCTCGTAGAACCGGCCCAGGCCGATGCCCATCCGGGGCAGCTCTTCCGTCCACCTGGCGTCGAAGACCTGCCAGACCCGCTGGCCGGGCTGGCGGACGAGTGAATTGGCGATGTTCTGGCCGGGCACGTCTTCGTTTTCATACCGCGAGCCCTCGGTGTTGACGCGGAGGAAGGGTGTGGAACCCGCCGGCCCCACCGAGGCATGGGACATCGGCGCATGGGGGCCCGGCTCCATCACCGCCCCGATCCACATGCCCATCAGGTGCCCATCCCCCACGTTCAGCGGTTCCGGCGCCCGCCTGAGGTCCTCGTTGCGTACCATGTAGATATTGTTCTTCCGGGCCACTTCCGCCGCAGTGGGGCAGTATTTCTGCATCATGGCGGGATTGCTCCCGTAGTCCCCGGTACACAGCACCACCGCCCGGCGGGCGTTGATTTGCACCTTGTGGCCGTCTTTGTCCCGGGCGATGACCCCGGTCACCCGGCCCTTACCCCGTCGGAGGAGTCGCACCGCCCGGGTCCGGTAGCGGATATCCACGCCGAGCTTCAGGGCACGTTTCTCCGCGCAGTCAAGGGCCAGCTTGTGTTCGAGGGTCTTGTTTCGGCCGTCCGTATGCCAGTGGCCGACCGGGAACTCCTTGTAGTATTCCGTCTTCAAATCGAAGGCGGCCGGGCGCGGCCACTGGTACATCACCGTCCGGACGCCTTCCGGTTCGGTCATGTCCATCAGCCAGTCCATCACGGCCCCGCTGTGGTCGGCCCACAGCCTGATTAAGCGCTGGTCGGGCTTGTTGCCTCCCCACTTCATCAGCTCCAGGATGACCTCGTCCTTATCGACCTCGATACCCAGTTGTTTCTGCAGCCGGCTATCGATGGCGGCGATGATGCCGCCGCTCCACCGGTAGGTGGTGTGCTTGTCAATCTGGATTACCCTGGCGCCCGCCTCGGCGGCGGACAGGGCCGCGGCCTTCCCGGATGTCCCCGCGCCCACCACCACCACGTCCGCGGTGAACGTTTCCCTGATTTCCTCCGCCGGCACGGGGGGAGGCTCTATTTCAAAGGAATCTCTCTTGCCATTTACCACAATCATTCTCCATTCACGTAGAAATTCTTACTATGCATATTATGATTTTTTGCGGTCGCCTTGCAAGTTGCGGGAGTTTCCGGGCGCTACCCCGTTATCTTGATATGTCGATGAGCTAAGTGCTAGACTGGGCTGACATGGCCAAGGCCAGGCGGACAAAGAGCGACCATATGACCATCCACGACCTCCCCGTGGCCGACCGGCCCCGGGAGAGGCTGCAGCGGCTCGGGGCGGAGGCCATGTCCGCCCAGGAGCTCCTCGCCCTGATTCTGGGGAGGGGCATCTCCGGGGAATCGGTGATGGTGACCGCGCAGCGGCTCCTCAGCGAGTTCGGCAGTCTCAAGGGAGTGGCCGCGGCCTCCCTCGAGCAGCTGGCCACGGTGCGCGGCATCGGCATCGCCAAGGCGGCCCAGATAAAGGCGGCCGTGGAGCTTTCCACCCGCATCGACGGCTATTCGGAATCGACCGGCAAGACTGTTGTCCAGACGCCGGAGGACGTGGCCTCCCTGGTGCGGGGCCGGCTCAGGGACAAGAAGAAGGAGTATTTCCTGGCGATACTGCTCGATACCCGGAACCGCCTGATAAGGGTGGCCGAGGTCTCCGTCGGCAGCCTGGACAGCAGTATCGTTCACCCCCGGGAGGTGTTTAAAGAGGCGATATCCGCCAGCGCGGCCTCGGTCATCTTCGTCCACAACCACCCCTCCGGGGATACCGAGGCTTCCCCGGACGATGTGAACCTGACCAAGCGCCTGGCAGAGGCGGGGGAGATTGTCGGCATCGACGTCCTCGACCACATTATCATCGGCGGCCGGAGCCACGTCAGCCTGAAGAGAGAAGGGCTGTTCTGAAATATAAATTGTGAGCTATGCACTCCGGGTGGGAAACGCATAGCTCACTATAATAAAGGAGGTCACACAGGCCAGCCCCTCTCCTGTGTGCTATTGAAGGGTGTGGGCGGTTACCGCTCTATTTCAAATTAATCGCCTCCCGGCTGAGTTTATCTATCTTCTGTTCAAGCTCCGGTTTTATCTCGATACCCAGCAGCTGCAATCTTTTTACCACATCTTTAGATTTTGTCCTGTTTTGCTTGATGAATTCATAGATTGTCTCCCTGCCAAGCGGCGTGAGCTCAAAACCGGTTGAATTATGTCCTTTAAGGTAGCCGCGGTTTGCCAGGGAGTTGTACAGGTAGCCGATGTACTCGCCGGTGATGTCCATGGGACGGGTCAGCAGTTTTTTCCCCGATTTTTTGTTCACGACGATAGCCATGAGTATTATCATTTCGCTGGGCAGCATGTTAATTCTCCTCTACTTAAGTGTCATAAGACATACAATAGCATAAAAAGTGACAAATGTCAACTTTAATTTAGCTAATGCTCATCGGTGTTTGTTTTGAGGGGGGTTTTTATCGGGCTAGGTCAGGTCCTTGAGGAACCGGCGGGCAAAATAATGGGCCAGAGAAAGGACGATGCTGCTGGAGATTACGGCAATCATCACGCCGGGGGAAAATCCGGTCGCGGCCACGCCCAGGGCGGTGCCGCTGGCGGGGGGATGCTCGAAGTTCAACGCCACCATCAGGCAGATGGAAATTCCCACGGCCAGGGCCAGGATGCCTATATAGGCCAGGGGTGAAGATTGGGGAATTAATGCGCACAGGGAGCCGGAAACTAACCCGATGATATGCCCGCCGATAACCCGGCGCGGCATGGCGGTGATATTCCGTGGCATGGTGCAGACTATAAAGGCGGTAGAACCGATTGACGCGATGACAACTACATGTTCCAGGTTCAGGAGCAACAGGACGATAAAAACGACGATGGCCGCGATGAAGCTCTGGTAAAGGTAGTTCTTCCAGAGTACCGGGAATGCCCCGTATATTTTCATCCAGCGCCGTTTCAGGTAGGCCGGAATTTTCCCGGGCATCTTCGCACTCACCTCTTTTTCAATCCATGTTATTATAATACGTATCAGCTTGGCGGGTCTATCGTGCACCGGGGAGGGGTTTATGTTATATTGAGATTAGAAAGGTAGTCCGCCGTGCCGGGTCGTGCCGTGAAAAGATTCCTGTGGGTATTCCTGGTATTTTTACTGCTGTCCAGTATGCCGCTGGCCGGCTGCGCGGCACCGCAAACGGCCCCGGCCGCCATCGGGAACGGCGTTCTCAAGCTGTACGGCATCGACCCCATTACGCTTGACCCGGCCGTGGCCGCCGAGGCGACCTCCCACGAGTACATCTCCCAGATATTCGGCGGGCTGCTGCGGCTCGACGATAAACTGGAACCGGCGCCGGACATCGCCGCGCGGTGGGATGTGAGCCGGGACGGCCGTACCTATACCTTTCACCTCCGGGATGACGTCCGCTTTCAGGATGGGCGGGGCGTGACCGCCGCTGACTTCAAGTACTCCTGGGAGCGTGCCTGCGACCCCGCTACGGGGTCGAACGTCGCCGGCACCTACCTGGGGGATATCGTCGGGGTTAAGGATGTCCTGGCGGGCCGTGCCAGAGAAATCAGCGGCGTCAGGGTGGTCGGCGATTATGTCCTGGAGGTTACCATCGACGCCCCCAAGTCTTACTTCCTGTCCAAGATGACCTATCCCACCAGCTACGTGGTGGACAGGAACAACGTGGCCGGGGGTCGGGAGTGGTGGCGGCACCCCAACGGCACCGGGCCGTTCAAACTCCGGGAATGGGAGAAGGAAAACCGGCTGGTGCTGGAGAGGAACCAGGATTACTATGGCCAGGTAGCCGGGATAGAGTCGGCCGACTTTCAGCTCTGGAGCGGCGTGCCGATGCGGATGTACGAGACCGGCGATATCGATGTTACCGGCGTTTCCGCGTCCTATATCGACCGCGTTACCGATAGGAGCGGCCCCTTCTACGACCAGCTCAAGGTGGAGCCCGAGCTGAGCTTCGGCTTCATCGGTTTCAACGCTACCCGCCCGCCCTTTAATGACGCCAATGTGCGGAGGGCATTCACCCTGGCCATTGACAAGGACAGGATAATCGCGCTGGTATTCCGTAACCTGGTGCGGCGGGCCGACGGCATTCTGCCCCCCGGCCTCCCCGGCTTCAACGAGAACCTGGCCGGCCTGGACTACGATGTTGAAAAGGCCCGGGAGCTGATTGCCATGTCGAGCTACGGTACCGTGGCCAACCTCCCCCCCATCACCATCACCACCTCCGGCTACGGGGGGCTGATATCGCAGGACCTGGAGGCCATCATCACCCAGTGGCGGGACAACCTGGGGGTGGACGTCAGCGTGCGCCAGCTCGAGCCGGAGAGGTTCCTCTATAATCTCAAGAAAGAGAAGGACGATATGTTCGCCATGGGCTGGGTGGCCGATTACCCTCATCCGCAGGACTTCCTGGACGTGCTGTTCCGCACCGCCGCCGAGAACAACTTCGGCGAGTACGGCAGCACCGCGGTGGACGACCTGCTGGATAAAGCGGCGGTGGAGGCGGAAAGCGACCTCTCCCTGGAGATTTACCGGGAGGCGGAGCAGCGGCTGGTGGACGATGCCGCCTGCCTGCCGCTGTGGTTCGGGCAGAACTACTACCTGGTCAAGCCTTACGTGCAGGGCTACCAGCTCAACCCGATGGGCCTCGCCCAGCTGAACAAGGTGAAAATCACCAAAGACTAAGGTGGCGGAGGGGGTGGGATTCGAACCCACGGTCCCCTTGCGGGAACAACGGTTTTCAAGACCGTCACCATAGGCCACTCGGACACCCCTCCGCGCGGAAAAAGGCTACAGAGTATTATACCCTGAAGCCGGGCAAAATTCTACGCCTGGCGTGTTTTATAGCCTGACTTCTTAATTACCTCACCCCTTTTCCTCCCCCTCCCGTCACTCTGGCGAAGGCCAGAATCCAGGTTTCACCTCACCCCCTGTGTACCCCTCTCCAGCCAGGTTCATACTTCCAACCCGCTAAATCATTTGGTCGGAGAGGGGGATAAAAAAGAAAGAGGGGCGGTGGCCCCTCTTAGACACCCCATAACCGTCATTCTGAGGAGTCCCGATGAATCGGGACGACGTGAGAATCCGGAGATGGGGCGGGGCTTCTCACTTAAATAAAGGGAGACAATGCTTCCAGAACAATGGGTCGTCTCCCTTTCGTAAAGGGAGAGTAAGAGGGATTTCTCAGCGGGCTAAGCCGCGGACGCCGCGAGGGTGGCTCGGGTGGGAATAGATAACAACCGGGGGGTGGGGTGGGTTGCCCGCCTTGACAATTGCGTTTACGGGGGGTATAACTGGGGTGAAAATCTTCGGGCGGGGGAGAGAAAAAATCACCTGCCTGCGGAGGGTCGGCCATGACGAGTCATTCTTACGAGTACCGGTTGCTGGTGGAGTATGTCAGTCCCCGGGAGGCGGGGCAGTTTCCCCACTTCACTCATATCGAAGACCAGGAAGGCCTGACGAGGACATTGAACGATGTATTCCAGCACCTGCCGGAGTCCATCCCCGAGGGCTGGGAAGTGAATTCCCACAACGTCACCGTCTCGCGGAACACGCTCATCATCACGGTGCTCCTGAGAAGGCGGGTAACGGGGGAGCCGGCGGCGTCCGTGTACTAAACGGCCGTCAAACGCGGATATTTACCACTGGTTGACCACGATGCCGCCGGTCACGGTGTCCTGACGGTTACTCCCACTGCCGCGATTCACGGTCGAGTCTCAGGAACCGGCGGTGGAGATACTCGATGTGACCGCAGTTGACGCAGAGCTTGTAGAAGCCGAGCTTCCTGTCCTCCTGGAAGACGGTGGCGCCCTGGCAGGCAGCGCAGCCATCGCTCTCCACGGCGACCGTCTCGACGGCTACAATCCCGGTAGTCTCTTCGGCTTTGGTCCTCACGCCGCTACCCCCCGTAGTCGTGTTACGATGGGAACCCTCTAAATATTATCGTATTGACCATCGGGGGAATAGCGGGTTTACCCTCATTTTTGGCTCAGGCCAGCACCAATTCTGCGGCGGTGCCGGCGGCTAGCCCTGCCGCTTTCTTATCTTCTCCGCTTCTTTGGCGATGGCTTCCGAGCTGGACATCCCCGGGAAGACGAACACTCCCAGGAAGTGGAAGATGAGGCCGATGCCCCAGCCGCCCAGCGGAAAGAGGAACCAGGGGAACCCCCGGCCGGAGGCGTAGGCCCATATCAGTATCAGGATGGCATTGACGATGATATAGGCGGCGAGGTGGCCGTAAAATCCCCTCTTTTCCTCGACGCGTTTCTTGGCCTCTTCGTAGATTTGCTCTTCGGTCATCTTGAAGTTCATACATTAACCTCCCCGGGCGCGGCTATTCCTTCGGCCGCCGCCTCAGCTCGAAGACATTATTGACCCCGGCGTCCGGGCAGGCCATGGTGACGACGTCCGGCTCGTCCTGCCAGGGGAAGGTGGCCCCGTAGCGGAAGCCCATGAGGACGGGGTACATGGCGTTGAAGGCCAGGGAGCACATGCCCTCCGGCGTCCGGTAGTCGAAGACCCACTCGTCGCCGATTTTATGGCCGATGTGGCAGGGGTTCCGGTTGCCCACCAGCTTGATGGTGACGATGTACCTTTGGGTTTTCACGCTACTTTATCACCTCGGTGGCCATGTAAGGCCGCAAGACCTCCGGCACGTTTATAGAGCCGTCGGCGTTCTGGTAGTTCTCCAGCACGGCGATGAGGATGCGGGGCAGGGCCAGGCCGGAGCCGTTGAGCGTGTGCACGTACTGGGGCCGGGCATCCGGGGCGGGGCGGTAGCGGATATTGGCGCGCCGCGCCTGGAAATCGGCGCAGTTGGAGCAGGAGCTGACCTCCAGCCACTCGCGGCAGCCGGGCGCCCAGACCTCGATGTCGTAGGACTTGACGGCGGCAAACCCGAGGTCACCGGTGCAGAGCTGCAAAATGCGGTAGGGCAGTCCCAGCCGGCGGCAGACCTCCTCGGCGTTGGCCAGCATCTTCTCCAGCTCGTCGTCGGACTTCTCCGGCTCGGTGAACTTGTAAAGCTCCACCTTGTCGAACTGGTGGCCGCGCTTGATGCCACGCGTGTCCTTGCCGGCGGACATCTTCTCGCGGCGGAAGCAGGCAGTATAGGCGACGTAGTGGCGGGGAAGGTCCTCCCTGGCCAGGATTTCATCGCGGTGGAGGTTGGTCAGCGGGATTTCCGCCGTGCCCACGAACCAGAGGTCGTCCTCGACGTCGTGGTAGATATTATCGACGAACTTGGGGAGCTGGCCGGAGCCCACCATGCACTCGCGCTTGACCATGAAGGGAGGGTATATCTCCCGGTAGCCGTGCTCGGTGACGTGGAGGTTGAGCATGAAGTTGATGAGAGAACGCTGGAGGCGGGCGCCGGGCCCCTGGAGCACGTAGAACCGGCTCCCCGAAATCTTCACCCCCCGCTCGAAGTCGATGATGCCGAGGTCCTCCCCCAGCTTCCAGTGGGGGGCGGCCTCGAAGGCGAAGGTCCTGGGCTCGCCCCAGTTGCGCACCGTGACGTTGTCCCCGGAGTCCTTCCCGACCGGTACGTCCGGGCGGGGGATATTGGGGACCTGTAAAAGCAGCTCCCCCAGCTTCTCGTCGATGCCCCTGACTTCCTCCTCCAGGCCCTGTATCTCGGCACGGAGGGCACGCCCTTTTTCCTGGGCCTTTTCTCTCTCTTTGGAAATCTCCTTGCGCTGCTGGCGCAGGCCGTCCAGCCGGCCGACCTTGCGGCGGCGTTCCGTGTCTAGCTGCAGGACTTCATCCAGTATGGCGGTGTCTTCCCGGCGGTTGGTCAGCGCCTGCCGTACCAGCTCCGGGTCTTCCCTGATTAATTTAAGGTCGAGCATAATCTTTGTCTACCTCACCCCCTCGGTCCCCCTCTCCTATCAAGGAGAGGGGGAGGTATTGGGAAGAGGGGCTGCGCCCCTCTTGGACATCCCCTTTACTGTTTCTCCCTCAGCTGGGGGAATAAAATCACCTCTCTGATAGACGGCTGGTCGGTGAGGAGCATGACCAGCCGGTCGATGCCGACGCCGAGGCCGCCGGTGGGGGGCATGCCGTACTCCAGCGCCAGCAGGTAGTCCTCGTCGATGGTCCACTGCTCTTCGTCGCTGCCGTGGCGCTCCTTCATCTGCTCCGCGAAGCGCTCCCGCTGCTCGAGGGGGTCGTTGAGCTCGGAGTAGGCGTTGGCAATTTCCAGACCGCCGACCACGGCCTGGAAGCGCTCCGCCACCCGCTCTTCCCCCGGCTTGTTCTTGGCCAGCGGGGACATCGATACGGGGTAGTCGATGAGGAAGGTGGGCTGGATGAGCCTGGGGCGGGCGAAGGTCTTGTAAAGCTCATCGACCAGCCTGGCCCAGTTCTTATCGGGGTCGGTATCGACCTTCAGGGAGCGCATCCTTTCCCGCAGGCCGGAGGCGGTGGGGTACTTCACGAAGTCGATGCCGCTGTGCTCCCTGACGGCGTCCCGCAGGGTGACGCGCCGCCACGGCGGCTTCAGTTCGATATCATGTTCGCCGTACTTGATGGCGGTGGCGCCGAGCACCTGCCGGCTGACCCAGGCCACCATCTCCTCCAGCATCACCATCACGTCGGTGTAGTCGGCGTAGGCCTCGTAGCTTTCCAGGAGGGTGTATTCCGGGTTGTGGGTGGTGGAGATGCCCTCATTACGGAAGACGGTGCCAATTTCGTAGATTTTATCAAAGCCCCCGACGATGAGGCGCTTGTGGTGGAGCTCCAGGGCGATGCGCAGGTAGAAGTCGCGGTCGAGGGCGTTGTGGTGGGTGATGAAAGGCGCGGCCAGGGCGCCCCCGGCCGAGGGCTGGAGCACCGGCGTTTCCACCTCGATGAAGCCGCGGCGGTCCATGAACTGCCGGACGGCGCTGATAATCTGGCTCCGCGCCAGGAAGACCTCCCTGACCTCGCTGTTGGCGATGAGGTCGAGGTAGCGCTGGCGGTAGCGCTTTTCGGTGTCGGCCAGGCCGTGCCACTTCTCCGGCAGGGGCTGGAGCGACTTCGCCAGCAGGGAGAAATCGTGGACGGCCAGGGTCGGCTCGCCGGTGCGGGTGCGCAGCAGGGCGCCCCCGGCGCCGATAATGTCGCCGATGTCAAGGTCCTTGAAAAGCTCCCGCTTCTCCTCCTCGAACTGGTCGGTGTTCTGGAAGAGCAGCTGAATTTTACCGGCGCCGTCACGGAGGTCGGCGAAGGAGCTTTTCCCCATCCGCCGGATGGCCGTAATCCGCCCGGCCAGGCTGATTTCTTCTTTTTCCTGCCCGAAGCCGCGGCTCCTGGCCTGCGTGGCGGCCCCCGGTGCCTCGGCGGCTTCCAGCGCGGCGATGGCCTCCCGCGTGGTATGGGTCTGCCGGAAGCGGTGGGGGTAAGGGTCGATGCCCCTGGCCCGGAGCCTTTCCAGCTTCTGCCGGCGCTGCTCGTTGATGTTGTCTAACCGGGACGGCATCTAAAACCCCCGCGAATTAAGAGTGGCTCAAAGCCCACTTTATTATAGGTTATCGGGGGGTCAGGGTAAAGGGGAGAATGTTGTCATTGCGAGGAGCGTTAGCGACGAAGCAATCTGCTAAGCGGCGTTCGGGATTGCTTCGCTTCGCTCGCAATGACGCGAGGGTGGTTAAAGTGAGGGGCGGTACTGCTCCCTCAGCGTCTCCAGCCAGACGGCGGACTTCACCTCTTTTTCCAGGAGGTGCTTGAGGTAGTCGCCGATGAGGCCCTCCAGCTGCCGGTTAAGCTCGGCATCGATTTTCACCCGGCCGGCCGTGGCGAAGTCGCTGCCCTGGAGGAGGCGCAGCACCTTCAGCGTGTTGACCGGGACGGGCCGGGCGAAGGGCACACTCGGGGCGCAGTCCGGGCAGAGCATCCCGCCGGCGGACGGGCTGAATGAATTGACGACCGGCTCTAAAAGTCTGTGGCAGGCGACGCACTGGCGGAGCTGGGGACGGTAGCCGGCGGTATCGAGGAGGCGCAACTCGAAGTAGCGCAGGACGAGGTCTTTGTTGTCCTCGTCGCAGAGGCGTTGCAGGGTATCCAGCGTCAGCTGGAAGAGGGGAAGGTTCTCCTGGTGCTCGGCGGCGAACTGGTTGACCAGCTCGGCGACGTAGAGCCCGCAGGAGGTCAGCCAGAGGTCGCTCTTGAGGGGGAGGAAGCTGTCGATGGTCTGGCCGCCGGTGATGGTATCCAGGTTGCGGCCGCGGGCGAAGGAGACCTGGCTGTGGGTGAGGAGCTCCAGGTGGCCGGCCATTTTGGACTTTGGCTTGCGCAGGCTCCTGGCGAAGCCCTGGATTTTCCCGAGGGAGGGGGTGAAAAAGGTGAGGATGCTGTCCGCCTCCCCCAGC
>Ga0154784_1012_pt1 | contig 11594 bp, 13 predicted proteins | sample Rifle2008BG16ft_FD_105792 | JGI IMG/M metagenome (GOLD analysis project Ga0154784, IMG submission 105792) | Chloroflexi bacterium RBG_16_60_22 | reverse complement strand
AGTGCATCCGCATGGAGCTGGGGGAGCCGGATGACAGCGGACGGCGCCGTCCTGTCCCCGTCCCCGGTTCCGAGACCTCGGTGGCGGCGGATACGGTCATCGCCGCCGTGGGCCAGGCCCCGGACCTCTCCTTCCTGCCCCCGGACAGTGCCCTGGAGCGCACCCGCTGGGAGACCCTGGTGGTGAACAGCAACACCCTGGCCACCAATGTATCCGGCGTCTTCGCCGGCGGCGACTTCGTGACCGGGCCGGGGATGGTGGTGGATGCCATCGCCGCCGGAAGGCGGGCCGCCCTGGCCATCGATAAGTTCCTGCGGGGTGATGTCTCCCGCGTCGACGTCCATGAAAGGAAGACGGGAGTGGTAGTTGCGGCCGCCCGCTCGGATGTCGAGGAGACCTGGGAGACGCAGCGCCGGCTGGCGGTGAAGACCCTGCCGGTCGCCGAAAGGCGTACCAGCTTCAACGAGATTGAGCTCGGCTACCCGGAGGACATCGCCATGCGGGAAGCCAGGCGTTGCCTGAGGTGCGACCTTGAGGGCTAGAAAGAGAGGCTCACCATGAAATCGATAACCAGGCAGAAATCACCGGAAGACATCCAGCAGGGCCTGAGCGGCCTGGACCGCGTGTTCATCGTCGGCTGCGGCACCTGCACCACCATGACCCATACCGGCGGTATCGATGAGGTGGTGGCGATGAAGGAGAGACTCCAGGAGCAGGGTAAGCGCGTGACCGGCTTCACGGTTATCCCCACCGCCTGCGACGATATGACCGAGCTGGCGATGAAGGAGAACGGGCCGGCTATATCAAGCGCCGACTGCATTCTCTCGATGAGCTGTGCCCTGGGCGTCCACCGGATGAACCTCTACATCGGTAAACCCATCATCCCGGCCGTGGATACCCTCTTCATCGGCATCGAGGACAGCCCCGGCTATTTCCGCGAGGCCTGCGCCCAGTGCGGCCAGTGCCTCCTCGGCGAGACGGCCGGCATCTGCCCCATCACCGCCTGCCACAAGGGACTGGTCAACGGCCCCTGCGGCGGCACCAACAACGGCCGCTGCGAGGTCGATAAAGAGAAGGACTGCGCCTGGACCCTCATCTATAATCGACTCAAAGAGCAGGACCGGCTCGACCTGATGCGGAAATACCAGCCGCCCCGTAACCACCACGTCACCCTGGCGCCGCGGTCCCTGAGAATCCAGTGAGGGGGTAAGGACAATGGCATCACGCTTTAAACAGGCCCTTGACTCCGGAAAGTTCGTCATCACCAGCGAGGTGGCCCCGCCCAAGGGGACGAATCTGGAGAAGATGTTTCACCATATCGAGCTCCTCAAGGATAAGGTGGACGGCATCAATATCACCGACCACCAGAGCTCGGTGATGAGGTATCCCTCCCTGGGTGGCTGCCTGGCCGTCAGCGAGCGGGGCGGCGAGCCCATCATGCAGATGACCTGCCGCGACCGCAACCGGATGGCGCTGGAGGCCGACCTTCTCCTGGCGTACAGTCGGGGTATCAGGAACGTCCTCTGCCTCACCGGCGATGCCGTGCCGGTCGGCGACCACAAGGAGGCCAAGGGCGTCTTCGACCTGGATTCTCTGCAGTTGTTGCGGGCCATCCGACAGCTCACCGAGGGCAAAGACCTGGGCGGCAACGAGCTCGACGGGGCGGTAGAGTTCTGCATGGGGGCCATCGTTACCCCGGAGGCCCAGCCCATCGAGCCCCAGCTCATCAAGTTCGAAAAAAAGGTCGAGGCCGGCGCCGAGTTCTTCCAGACGCAGGCCATCTACGACCTGGAGAACTTCAAGAAGTTCATGGAGTACGCCCGCAAGTTCAAGGCCAAAATTTTGGCCGGCATCGTCCTGCTGTCCTCGGCGCGCATGGCCAAGTACATGACGCAGAACGTCCCCGGTATCTTCGTTCCCCAGGCGCTCATCGACGAGATGTCCGCGGTGCCCAAGGAAGAGATGCTGGCCAAGGGCATCGAGATTGCCGGGCGGGCCATCGCCGCCCTGAAGAAGGATAAAATCTGCGATGGTGTCCATATCATGGCCATCGGTAAAGAAGAGGTCGTCCCCGATATCCTGGAGGCGGCGGGACTCTAGAGAAATATCCGCTCCAGGGTTTTATCATATTCAGGACATTGTACGTGCTGTCGCCCGGTTCATTTAGTTAAGATTGACAAACTTTTGATGGTGTAATATTATAGTATCGTATGCCGATAACGGATAACGATATTATAAAGAATTTTTTCCTTGGCTTTATTCGGTTGCATGTTCTTTACCACGCCTCCAAAGGACCCGTTTATGGTTTCTGGATGATAAAGGAACTGGGGAGGCATGGCTATAATTTGAGCCCCGGTACTCTGTATCCAATTTTACACCGCATGGAGAGGGACGGCTTCATTTTTTCCGAGAAGGAGCTTATTAAAGGAAAATGGCGCCGGTATTACCGGATAACCGATGAAGGCAGGCAGGCCCTGTCTCAGTCATACTATAAAATTAAAGAACTCATTAATGAGCTGAATGAATAAATAGAAGGAGGGAGTATATTATTGGAATACCTCGTAATTTCAATAACGGCGCTGTTCGCGGCGGCTCTGGCTTTGTTTTCCGGGTTCGGCCTGGGGACACTGCTGACGCCGGCATTCGTGTTCTTTTTCCCGGTGCAGGTCGCCATAGCCGCCACCGCCATCGTGCATCTGGTCAATAACTTTTTCAGGATATTTCTCGTTGGCCGCTTCGCCGATTGGAAGGTGGTGCTCCGGTTCGGTCTGCCGGCGGTCCTGGCCGCCGTCCTGGGCGCCTGGTTACTGGGCCGGTTGACCTGGATGCCTGCTATGGCTGTTTATCAACTTGGAGGGCGCCTCCATGAAATAACACCGGTGAAACTGGTCATCGGCGTAGTGATAATATTGTTCGCCTTACTCGACCTCATACCCCGGCTCCGTAAACTGAACTTTAACCCTAAATATTTGCCGGTCGGTGGCCTGTTTTCCGGATTCTTCGGCGGGCTGTCCGGCAACCAGGGGGCTTTGCGTTCCGCTTTCCTGATAAAGACCGGGGTGAACCCGAAGTCTTTCATCGGGACCAACAGCATCTGTGTCGTCGGCGTCGATATCATCCGGCTCGTCGTTTACGGCGCCAGTTTTTACGCCACCAACTTCGCCTTGATTGACCGGGAGATATGGATAGTCGTGGTGACCGCCGTGGTAAGCGCCGGTATCGGGTCACTCATCGGTTTCCGGCTTATCAAGAGGGTCACTATAAATACCGTGCGTTACATCGTCGGCGCCATGCTTATGATTGTCGGTGCGGGTCTAACCGGGGGGCTCCTCTAGTGGACTCACCACAAAAATACGCGGAATGCAACCATTGTACGTACAAGCTGGTGGTAATTGCTTACCGCAGGGCTCCCTGGTTCCGCCTGCTGCGCGAGCCCATGATACTGGGCATACGCACCTTCGCATGGTTGCACCGTGTGGATGTTGGACAATACGTCATGAGAACAGAGGCCTGCAATAACTGTATACGTTTCTACAAGGCGGCTCTATTCAGGAAGTCCAGGGCGTTCCGCTGGCTCCATGACAGGATAAATCCGGTATTCAACCACTTCATCAGGAAAATTGTCACCGATGAAGAACGGAACCGGGCGAAGGAATACGCGCTGGCAGCCACCGCGGGTACGCTGAGCCCAGTCGAGGTTGCCGGTTGGATGCGGGGGATGAAGAACAGCCTTTGAATATCCTCTGGGGTTACTTCCGGGTGACCTCGACGGTGCCGTTGTCGGCGTCCACCTTGACCCAGTCGCCGGTCTTGATAACCTCCAGCGGGTCACGGTCGAGCTCCGTCACCGTGGGTACGTGAAGCAGCACGGAAGACAGCGCCGCCTTGGTGGTCATGTCGTTATAGATAAGGGCCCTGGGCGCGCTGCCGACCAGCCGGGTGGTGTGGAACACCATCGACGTCCCCGACGACCCCTTGGCCCCCGGGAAGACGAGGACCCTGTCCTTGAAGCTCTGGCCCCTCAGCTCGTGGCGGCGCTCCGTGATGGTGCCCGTCATGGCGTCGATGCCGCCCCAGCCGGATATCGTGTCTCTGGTCACCAGCGCCTCCCCCTCGGAGCAGCCCCCGACCACCTTCCGACCGTGCAGAATTACCTTTTTCATTTCAGCTCTCCTCTCCATTTCCCCGTCACCGCCGCGTCGATGCAGTCTGCCTGGGAGCCGAACCACGTCGGCAGCCCGAGGATGGCGGGCATGTAGTGGGCGTGCTTGGCGGAATCGGTGGCGGCCGTCCTGGTCCCCTTCGGGGAGAACCGCCCGATACAGGGGCAGGTATCCGTCATCAGGACGCCGCCGGCTCTGGCGATTATCTCCGTGATGCCTTCGAGGTCGGCGATTGTCTTGAGCGCCCTGGGGGTGAAAATCCACAGGCTGGTGTTTTCGTGGACGTGCTTTCCTTCCAGCAGCCTGGCGGCGTTCCACAGCTCCTCGAGGTTATTGTGGGGGCAGCCGAGCATGACGAAGTCGACGTTATTATCTTTGGCCGAGGTCAGGTTATCGTAAGCCGTGCGGCGTTCGGCCGGGCCGAACTTCAGCGTCATGACCGGTTTCTTCCTGCCGAAGGCCTGCTCCAGCGTGTGGGCCTCCGGGGTGAAACCGATGACGTGGTACATTTCCACCCCGCCCGAGGAAGCGGCGGCGGCGCCGTGGTGCTTGAACCGGGCGATGTTGGGGGCCCGCCGCACCCCGCGGTACACGGGGACGTACTCCTGCACGATTTCACCGGTATAGTAGCCCAGTAACCCCCAGTCCATCACGCTTTCCGGCTGGTACTCGACCTCTACCAGGTGGGTGCCCAGCCGGTTATCGTCGAGGTGGTAGCCCCAGTCGGGGGTCTTGCCCACCAGCATGGCCGCCGTGGCGCTTTCCATCCCCTCGATGTTGGTGCGCCCGCCCAGCACCGAGTTGCAGTAGATAACCGCGGAGGACTCTATCCAGGCGCAGTGCTCTCCCATCACCGGGACGTTGCCGATAAGGTAGGGGGCGCAGGTGTGCATGAGCTGCATCCCTATGCGCGCGCCGAAACGCTCGGTCTTGAGGGACTCCTCGTGGACGCCGGGAGCGATTCCCTGCAACTCCCAGTGTACCGGGTCCATGTCCCGTATCAGGCGGCAGGTGTAGGTCTTGACGCGCGGAATCTCGAACTCCTCCTCGCTGTCCAGGTAAAACTTCGAAACTACGGCATCGATATCGCCGACTTTCCCGGTGGTCTTACCGGCCAGGCTGGCGCGGCCGGTGATGGAAACACAGACGTTGTTGGTGTCCACCAGCCTCTCTGCCCCCAGGGCCTCGCCGTACTTGACCAGCAGCTCCATGGCTTTCCGTCGGGCCAGTCCTTCTTTGCCGTCCAGTGTGGCTTTTTCTTCGTTGGTAAGCAGCATTTAGCGTTCTCCCTTTTTCAACTTGCGTCCGGGTGCTTCTATTTAAAACTTATCATTTTGAGGTTGGCCTGTCAATTTAACGCGGCACTTGCGGGGGAGTAATCACTCTGGTTTAATAAGGACGGAGGTGATAAGGGGAAAATGCAGATTATTCAGACCGGTGTCCTGGTAATCGGGGGTGGCGGGGCGGCGGCCCGGGCTGCCCTTGAGGCGAAACTGGCCGGCGCCGACGTGGTTCTGGCGACCAAGGGACAGTTCGGGGCCATCGGCACGCGGGGGGCGGGAGCCACGGCCAGCGGCAATTCGGCGGCCAGCGTTTTCGCCACACCGGGCTGGACCGGCCCGCTGAGCGACCTTGAGAAGCGCCTGGCTTACATGGCGGCCCCGTCCCCGGACCAGGCATACACCAATATCATCCAGGCCGGCCTGGGCATGGCCGACCCCCAGCTCGTTCGCGTCCTCATTGAGGATGCCGTCCCCACACGGCAACGGCTCCTCGACTGGGGCGCCACCTTCGACGAGTTCGGCATGAGGTCGCACGGCGTGCCCATCATGGCGGTCCTGGCCACCGAGATAAGGCGCAGCGGCGTTACCGTTCTTAACCGGACGATGATTGTCAGCCTGCTGGTCCGTAACGGGGAGTGCCTGGGGGCGGTCGGCATTGATGAGAGCAACGGCGAGACCCTGCGTATCAGGGCCGGCGCCACCGTCATCGGGACCGGCGGGGACGCCAACCTTTTCCTCCACAACCTCAACCCCCCGGACAACACCGGCGACGGCTATGTGCTGGGGTATGAAGCCGGCGCCGAGCTGATGAATCTCGAGTTTAAACAGATATTCCTGGGGACCATCCACCCCACGCGGAACATGCTGACCCAGGGCCTGCCGCCGCATGTCAGGCTGACTAACGGCCGGGGCAAGGAGTTCCTCCATAACTACCTGCCCGAAGGCGCCTATCCCGAGGAGTGCCTGGCCCAGCGGAACGGCCATAATCCCTTTTCCACGCGTGATAATTTGTCGCGCTACGTGGACATCGCCATGATAAGAGAGGTACAGGTGGGACGGGCCACGGAGCACCAGGGCATTTACCTGGACCGGACCGACCCGCAGATAACGCCGATGACCGGGCCCCGGAACGAGTTCTGGCTCTACCGCGGCATCGATTTTTCCCGTCCGGTGGAGATAGGCGTGTGCCACCACTGCTCCCTGGGCGGGTTGAGAATTGATACAAACGCCGAGACCTCGGTCAAGCGACTGTACGCCGCCGGGGAAGCTGCCGCCGGCCCTCACGGGGCGGACCGGATGGGGGGGCATATGCTCCTGGCATCCCAGGTGTTCGGGGCGCGGGCGGGTAAACACGGCGCCGCCGCCGCCCTGAAGGAAAAGCGCCCGGACATTGCCGCCGGCTCCTTCCGCGACGCCGAGGAGAACATCAAAGCTTGGCGGGGCCGTAAAGGTGACCTGGCTCCGTCCCGGGCCAGGGGAGAGCTTTGTAAGACTGCCTACTTCAACCTGCTGGTAATCAGAAGTCAGGAGAATCTGACCAGGTTCCTCGCCGACGTGAAGCGGATTGAGCAAGAGATGGTCCCGCGCCTCAATGTTACCGGCCCGGAGGAGCTGCTCCAAGCCCTGGAGCTGCAAAATCTGCTACGACTGGCCGAGCTCGAGGCCGGGGTCTGCCTGCGCCGCACGGAGAGTCGGGGGCCGCACTACCGGGAGGACTTCCCCCACCAGGACGATAAGAGCTGGTTGCAAACCATCACGGTCAGGAAGGTCGACGGGAAACCGCAGATGGACAGCGTGGTCCTCGACCCCGCCTGGAAGGATAAAGGCGACGCAAGCATCGGGTACTGGGGATAACCGGTCCGCCTATCCTTCGTGAGTGAGGTAGGGTGCGGAGAGCGGCGCTTTTTTCCTGGTCATCATCATGATAGCGATGGTGACGATGGCGATAACTGCGCCGATGGTGTCCGTCATCCACCCCGGTAGCGCCATCAAGAACCCCCCGCCGAAGAGGGGAAGGCGTGCCCAGAGCGGGACTCTGCCGGCCTTCAGCAGGTAGCCCTCCATCCCCCCGGCAATCAATATCACCCCCACCAGGGCCAGGGCGAAGTGATAAACCGTCTCGATAATCGGGCCCTGGAAAATCAGGCTCGGCTCGAAGAGGAAGAAGAAAGGCACGAAGTATATCACCACGCCCAGCCGCATCGATTGGACGGCCGTCTTCATCGGGTCGGCGCGGGCCAGGCTGGCGGCCACGAAGGACCCCAGGGCCACCGGCGGGGTGATGGCGGAGAGCATGGAGTAGTAAACGATAAAGAGGTGGACCGCCAGCGTGTTCAGCTGGGCGGCCTGGATGATGGCCGGCGCCATCGTCACCGCCAGGAAAACGTAAGCGCCGATGCCCATCCCCATCATTCCCAGTATATAGCAGGTCACCGTCCCGAAGAGCAATATCAGGATAATGTCTCCCTGACCCATGTTCACGATGGCCGCCGTGAAGGCGGGGGCGGTCCCGGTTACGGTGAGCCCGCCGAGGATAAAACCGATGGGCAGGATAAGCGCCACTGTCTGCGTTATCAGCTTGCCCACCTCTTCCAGTATCTTGACGATTTTCCGGGGGGTAATGATAGTCTCCCTGCGGAAGAAGGAGAGGAGAATCATCAGCCCCGAGGCATACCACGGCGCCAGCCTCTCCCACCTCATGTAGAGGAGTCCCCATATCAGGAATATCAGAACGGCGATGTAAGGCCAGCCTTCTTTGAGGGTTTTCAGCATGGAGGGTATCTCCTGCTTGTTCAGTCCCCGCAGGCCGGCCTTGGCCGCGTAGGCGTCCACCTGCATCAGCAGGCCGAAGTAGTAGAGGAGGGCCGGGATAAAAGCCGCCACCATGATGAGGGCGTATTCCATGTTGAGCAGCTCCGCCATCACGAAGGCGATGGCGCCCATGACCGGGGGCATGAGCACGCCGCCCGTCGAGGCGCAGGCTTCGATGGCGGCGGCGTAGTGGCTGGGGTATCCCATCTTCTTCATGGTCGGGATGGTCACCGAGCCGGTGCCGATGATATTGGCGAAGATGCTGCCGCTAAGACTGCCGAAAAAGGCGCTGGAGACCACGGACACCTTGGCCGGCCCGCCGCGGAACCGGCCGAGAAGACCCAGGGCGAAGTTGAGGAAGAAGTTGCCGGCCCCGGAGGCCACCAGCACGGCGGCAAAGACCAGGAACCCCAGCAGGGTATCCCCCAGGACCCGCGTCGGGATGCCCAGGATGCCGCCGTAGCTGAGAATCTGGTAACCTATCGTGGCATCCAGGTCGCGGCTGATGCCGAAGAGTATCCCGGGCATATACTGGGCAAAGACGGGGTAAATCCCGAAGAAGAGGCAGATAATGACGAACACCCAGCCTCCGCCTCTCCGGGCCGCTTCCAGAATCAGGATGAAGAGAATCACGGAGACGACCAGGTTCGGCGTGCTCACCGGGAAATACCCCTGGGTCGTCAGGGGGTAGGCCTGTAAGAACAGGTAGAAGCTGGCGCCGAGGGACAGGACGGCGGCAACGACGTCATACCAGCGGAGCCCGCTCCGGTCTTTTTTGCGCAGGGGCATCATCAGGAAGACGGTGGTCAGGAAGCAGGCGATGAGGAGGTAATAATAGGAGACATCCAGCATCGTCCGCCCGTTAACGGTGAAGCCGAACATGCTGAAAACGGCCACACCCACCCCGACCAGCGTCAGGATGATAAATATCGCTTTGACGTACGGAGTGAGGTTCTGAAACCGGGAACCTTCGGCTTCTTCAACCTTTTCTGTCGTCTGGATAACCTGCGGCGGCTCCACGGTAAATGCCTCCATTATTCTTCCCGCCCTCGTGCCAATCGGGCCTTAACCCTTTTAGCAACGAGGGCGGGAAGAAATTATCTATATCCGGTTGGCTTATTTTACGCCCTACGGATGGAAGGGCTCGAGGCCCTTCTGCTTCTTGTAGTCCGTCCACAGCTTCACCCAGTCGGCATTGGCCGGGTTGACGCTGACTTTCTGGTCGCTCGCCAGCTTGAGAGCCTCCGCATAAGCACTGTTGTAGGCCTTCACTTTGACGATGTTGGCCTGCTGCCTTGCCTCGAACTCAGCGGTCCACAGGTTCTTTTCCTTCAGGTATTTAACGACTCCCGGCGCGATGGGCACGAAGGTATTGCTGACCACGAAGTTAATGAAGTTGTCAATCTTCAGCAGGTTGGCCGTGGGGGAGGCGTCCTTGTAGTCGTTGTAGTGCTCGTCCAGCCATTTGGCCACGTTGTACAGCAGCTCCTGGTCGGCCCCCGGGCCGGACATATAGGTCTGCGGCTGGAGCTCCATGTTGACGCCGATGGCTGACTCGACACCGCTGGGACACGGCGCGAAGAAGGCGATGGGATTGACGCTCAGGTACCCGGCCACCGCATCGGGGTTCTCGGCCTTGGTGGGCAGGGGCAGCCAGCGTATGCCGCCGGGAGTGGCCGCGATTTCATGGGTCACCGAGCTGATGGGCGAGAGGAAGAAGGTGTCGACCTTGTCCTCGATGATAGCCCGGGCGGCGCTGGAGTAGTTGCTCATCGGGACCAGGGTCACGTCCGTTTCCTTGAGCCCGGCCGCCGCCAGGAAGCTCAGGACGCCGGTGTGGATGAACGGGGACTGGGGCAGGGTGGCTATCTTGGCGCCTTTAAGGTCGAAGATGGTCTTGATGGGTGAATTACCCTTGACCGGCAGGCCCCAGGGAGCGATATTGGAGTTCCAGAAGATGGTCATCTCAAATGGGCCGCCGTCAATCGTCTCGTACCCGTTGACACCTTCGAGGCCATCCTTGGCGCTGGTAAACTCGGCAAGCGTGATGTCAATCACGCCGGCCTTCTGCAGCTTATGCCTGACGAGGGCGCTATCTTCGGCGACGATTCTGACATCCATGTCCGTCTGGTTTTCCAGCACGGCGCCCCAGGCCAGGGCCAGGGCGTTGTTGGCGGTACCCACGCCGGAGACTACCATGGCCATGTACTTCGGCCATGCGTACGCGGCTGGGGCCGGCGCGGGTGCGGGTGCCGGTGCTGGTGCCGGGGCGGGAGCTGGTGCCTGTTGCCCGCAGCTGATTACCAGCAGCGCGGTGGCCAGCAAGACGGCAATAAGAATTAAAACTGGTTTTCTCATGGTCTGTTTCCTCCTTTGATATTAGCCGTGGTTACCTGGTCGTATTTTTGGTATATCGGCGTAATTCACCTCCTTCTGACTTTAATTAGCTATTTTATAACCCCGGTAAGCTTGCTGAATCTTAGCAACCTTTTTTCATCTTATCATATCCCGCCACCAATGGGAAATACCTTGCCAAAGACATCACAGGCAGTAATCCATGATTTTAAAAGCCCTTCGGGGAAAAGTCAAATCCCCTCCGGCGGGACGTGCCTTTGACGCGGATTTTACGGATATGCTAGGATTTAACCCTGCGTTAACCTGTAGGGAGGAGAATAACGGAAAATGGTTGAATCGAAGTATGCCAGGTATATTATCAAAGGTCCCAAGCCTAACCTTAGACTGGCGCCTTACCGGATAAGGACTGAAGATGCCGTCCCGGGCATGGAGACACGTCTCCTGCACATGGACGATGAAGTTTTAAAGGGGGCTTTTTACCTGTCCTGTTTCTGGTTCTGGAAAGGGTCCGACGTGGTGCTGGTCAAGACGCATACCCATGATTTCGACGAGGTGCTGACGTTTATCGGGACCGACCCGGAAGACCCGTATGACCTGAATGGTGAAATCGAGTTCTGGATGGAGGACGAAAAAATCCTCATCACCAGCAGCTGTGCGGTTTTCGTCCCCAGGGGGATGAAGCATTGCCCGTTTATCGTCAGGAGAGTCGATAGGCCCATCTTTCATTTCACATCCGGGCCTCAGGGCATGTACCGTTGAGGAAAAGGAAAGTGGGCCACAGTGTACAATACGCAGAACCTTTGAACTTTCCTTCAGCCTAACTTCGTAATTGTTCAATGTGGGTGTCTGCGTCATTGGTTCAATAAAGAACGGCTTGTAGCCCCACCCTTGGATTTCACTATAGCGCCAAACGGGATCGTGAGACAACATCCCGATTGCTTGTGCCCCTCTGCACTTTAAGATGGATTAGTATATGGAATAA
>Ga0154784_1096_pt1 | contig 11683 bp, 16 predicted proteins | sample Rifle2008BG16ft_FD_105792 | JGI IMG/M metagenome (GOLD analysis project Ga0154784, IMG submission 105792) | Chloroflexi bacterium RBG_16_60_22 | reverse complement strand
TGAACAACAAGCAAGACAAGGAGAAAGATTAGTGGCTGAGACCAAGCGCAAAGGCTGTCTTGGCTGTTCCTTTCCCATCTTCATCGGCATCGTCATCGTTTTTCTGGCCCTTGTCGTCACCGGTTTCCTGGCCGGGCCCATCGGGCAGAAGCTGATACCCGGCATCTCCATGCCGGGGTGGCTGACGGTGCCCCGCCCGGACCCCCACCTGCCGGCGCCGGTGGTCTTCCACCTCTTGGGGCTGCCCATCAGCAACAGCGTCATCGGCGGCTGGATTACCGTGGTCGTCCTGGTGGCCTTAAGCTGGGCGGTCACCCGCCGCATGAAGCTGGTGCCCGGCCGCCTCCAGGCCGCCTTCGAGTTCCTGCTCGGCTGGATTTTCGACCTTTGCAAGAGCATCGCCGGGGAGGAAAACGGGCGGCGGTTCTTCCCCGTCATCTGCACCATCTTCCTCTTCGTGGCCTTCAACGCCTGGCTCAGCCTCATCCCGGGCTTCGGCTCGATAGAGGCCCATATCAACGGCCACGAGTACGAGCTGCTACGCGGCGCCAACACCGATGTCAACACGCCGCTGGCCATCGCCCTGATTTCCTTCATCTTCGTGGAGTTTTACGGGCTCAAGGCCCTGGGTGTCCGCTACCTGCGCAAGTTCGTCAATCCCGGCCAGTTCTTTCACAGCCTCGGCCAGCTCTTCCGGGGCAAGATAAATATCATGGGTGTCTTCTCCGGCGCCATCGATATCTTCGTCGGTGTCCTGGAGACGCTAAGCGAGCTTATCCGCATCGTCAGCTTTACCTTTCGTCTCTTCGGCAACATGACCGCCGGCGAGATACTGCTGCTCATCGCGGCTTTCCTGGTGCCCTGGGTGCTGGCCCTGCCGTTCTACGGGCTGGAGCTGCTGGTGGGCTTCGTGCAGGCCCTTATCTTCAGCGGGCTGACCCTGGTATTCGTGACCATGGCCGTGGCCCCGCATGAGCATGAGGCGGAGTCACATTAGATAAAAAGAGAAAAAATATCAAGAGGAGGGTGAAGAATGGATCCTGTAGCAATCAAGATGTTAGCGGCCGGGTTGGCCATCGGGCTGGGAGCCCTGGGCCCGGGAATCGGCATCGGTATCCTGGGTTACGGTGCCATGCAGGGCCTGGCGCGCAACCCGGAGGCCAGGGGCCCCATCATGACCAATATGATTCTGGCCATCGCCATGGCTGAAGCCATCGGCATCTACGCCTTAATCGTGGCCATCATACTGGCCCTGGTAGCCTAGAACTTACCGTACTGAGGTTAGAGGAGAGGAATCATGGAAGAAAGCGGGATTCCAGTCTTTATTACCGTTATCGCGGCCGCGGTCATGGTCATCGGGGTGATGGTGGGCATGGCCGCCGTTACCTGGGTCTTCCTGATGGGTTAGCCCGGGGACGATAAACCGGCAGGTCCCGGGGCTGATGGACATGTCCTGGCGGTTTACCGGGCCTGATACGGACAATCGGAGGGTATTGTGGAAGGACTCGGAATAAGTTTGCCAACGCTGTTGACGCAGGTCGTGACCTTCGTCATCCTGCTCATCATACTGCGCTTCGTGGCCTACAAGCCGATTATGCGCATGCTCGACGAGCGCTCGCGGCGGGTCAAGGAAAGCCTGGAGCAGGCGGAGTCCGTCAGGGAGCAGTCCGCCAGGGCCGAGGAGCAGGTGAAGAAGCGACTGGAAGAGGTCAGCCGGGAAGGCCAGGAGAGGATAGCCCGGGCGGTCAAGGCCGGCGAAGAGGTCAAGCAGAAGGCGCAGGAAGATGCCCGGCAGGAAGCCGAAGCCCTGGTCAACCGGGCGCGGGCCGAGATACAGCGGGAGCGCGACGAGGCCATCGGCGAGGTGCGCCGCGAGTTCGCCGATTTAACGGTGCTGGCGGCGGGCAAGGTCATCGAGCGCACCCTGGACAAGGAAAAGCACCGCGACCTCATCGAGAAGGTGCTGGAAGAAAGCTCGACGCTGAAGAAAGAATAAGCGTCAGGTTCGGGAAAGCGAATGCCGAGAAAAGCTTACGCCCGGCGCTACGCTCAGGCGGTCTTTGAGATAGCGCTGGAGAAAAAAGAACTGGAACGGTGGCAGTCCGACCTGGAGAAGGTCGTCGGCGCCACCGGCGACGCCGTCTTTAAGGCGGCGCTGGAGAGCCCCAAGATAAAGATTGCCGATAAGCAGCGGCTGCTCTCCGAGCGCCTCGGGGATATCAGCCCCCTGGCCCTGAACCTGGTGCTCATGCTGATATCGCGGGGATTCGTCGGCGCGCTGGGCAAGGTCGCCGGGGAATACCGGAGGCTGCTGGATGCCTATCACGGGATACAGACGGCCGAGGTGGTTACCGCCGTCCCCCTTGATGATAAGGATAAAGAGAAGCTGGCCGAGCGCCTGAGTGCCCTGGTGGGCAGCCAGGTCGTCCTCAAGGCGGAGGTGGCCCCGGAGATACTCGGGGGTATCGTCGCCAGGGTCGGGGGCAAGCTGCTGGACGGCAGCACGCGCAGCAAACTGGCGGCGCTCAAGCGGGAGCTGGTCGGCGTGGAAAGAAAGCGATAATCAAATGCTTAATTTCGTCATTCCGGGACTTGACCCGGGAATCCAGCCCACCACTCCGCCGCTGGATTCCGGCTTTCGCCGGAATGACATGAGATTGATTGTGCGGTAAAGGAGGAAGTACCGGTGACAACGAGAGGCGAAGACATCGTATCCATACTTAAACAGCAGATTGAGCAGTTCGGCACGGCCGTAACCATGGTGGACGTCGGGACCGTCATCGAGGTCGGTGACGGCATCGCCCGCATCCACGGGCTGGCAGCGGTCAAGTACAACGAGCTGCTTCAGTTTCCCAATGATATTATCGGCATCGCCCTCAACCTGGAAGAGGACAGCGTCTCCGCCGTGGTCCTGGGTGATTACACCCGGATTAAGGAAGGCGACGAGGTCAAGTGCACCGGGCGCATCGCGGAGGTGCCGGTGGGAGAAGCGCTCATCGGGCGCGTCGTCGATTCCCTCGGGCGTCCCGTGGACGGCAAGGGCGCCGTCAAGACGGACCGGAGCCGGCCCATCGAGCGGGTGGCGCCCAACGTGGTGCTGCGCGCCTCGGTGGACACGCCCGTCCAGACGGGCATCAAGTCGGTGGACAGCATGTTCCCCATCGGGCGCGGCCAGCGCGAGCTGATAATCGGCGACCGCTCCACCGGCAAGACGGCTATCGCCCTGGATGCCATCGTCAACCAGAAGGGCGGCGACCTTATCTGCATCTACGTGGCCATCGGGCAGAAGGTTTCCCAGGTGGCCCGCGTCGTGGCTACCTTGGCCCAGCACGGCGCCATGGAGCATACCATCGTCGTCACCGCCGGCGCCTCCGATTCGGTGGCTTTGCAGTACCTGGCCCCTTACGCCGGCTGCGCCATGGGCGAGGAGTTCATGGAGCACGGCAAGGACGTCCTCATCATCTACGATGACCTCTCCAAGCACGCCTGGGCTTACCGCCAGCTTTCCCTGCTGCTGCGCCGGCCGCCGGGCCGCGAAGCCTACCCCGGCGACGTCTTTTACCTGCACAGTCGGCTCCTGGAGAGGGCGGCCAAGTACGCCAAGGAGTACGGCGGCGGCTCGCTGACGGCGCTGCCCATCATCGAGACGCAGGCGGGGGACGTCTCCGCCTATATCCCCACCAACGTTATTTCCATCACGGACGGCCAGCTTTACCTGGAGTCCGACCTTTTTAACGCCGGCATCAAGCCGGCCCTGAACGTGGGCATCTCGGTGTCCCGCGTGGGGAGCAAGGCCCAGACCCCGGCCATGAAGAAGGTGGCCGGCCGACTCAAGCTGGACATGGGGCAGTACCGGGAGGTGGCGGCCTTCGCCCAGTTCGGCACCGCCGAGCTCGATAAAGCCACCAGGGGCCAGCTGGAGCGAGGCCAGCGCATCCAGGAGGTCCTCAAGCAGGCCCAGTTCGTCCCGGTGGCGCTGGAGAAGCAGGTCATGGTCCTCTACGCCGTCATCAACGGCTACCTGGACGATATCCCGGTGAACCGGGTCACCGCCTTCGAGGCGGAGTTCCACCGCTTCACCGATACCAGCTACGCCGAGCTGAGCCAGAACATCGCCAGGACCAAGGAGCTCGACGATAAGAGCGAAGAGACCCTCAAAAAAGCCATTGCGGAGTTCAAGCAGGGATTCGCTAAAGAGTAAAGAATACGTCATTGCGAGGAGCGTAGCGACGAAGCAATCTCCAAAATCGGTGATAGAGATTGCTTCGCTCCGCTCGCAATGACAATAGAGGTGAGGGAGAAAAAGCAGGGAGTTTAAGAGGGGCGCAGCCCCTCTTCCCCAGAACCTCCCCCTCTCCTTGAGGAGAGGGGGACTGAGGGGGTGAGGTGGCGATAATGAAGCGGAGGCTTTATTAAGATAAATGCCTGATATTCGTAAAGTAAAGCGGCGTATCAAGGGCGTCCAGAACATCGCCAAGATAACCCGCGCCATGGAGATGATTGCCGCCTCCAAGATGAGGAAAGCCCAGGAGCGCGGCCTGGCCGGGCGGCCCTATTCGGAGAAGATACAGCAGGTCATCGCGGACCTGGCCGCCCTGCCGGATATCGGCCTCCAGCACCCGCTCCTCCAGCGGCGGCCGGTGGAAAAGGTGGCCGTGGTGCACGTCACGCCGGACCGCGGCCTCTGCGGCGGCCTTAACGCCAACCTCAACCGCCGCCTCGCCGGGTTCATCCTGGAGAAGAAGAGCGCGGTCAGCGTGGTCGCCGTGGGGCGCAAGGGGCGCGATTTCTCCCACCGCAACGGCCTGGAGGTCAGCGCCGAGTTCATCCAGATAGGGGACCATCCCGGTTTTCTGGAGACGCTACCCATCTCCCGCATTATCATCGACGATTACAGCAAAGGGGAGATAGACATGGTCTATATCTCCTACGCCCAGTTCGTCTCCACCATCGTCCAGCGGCCGGCCATGAAGCAGCTGCTGCCGGTGGAGCCGGCCGTTATCCCCCGCGCCGAGAACGTGGACTACCTCTACGAGCCGGGCGCCATAACGGTACTCGGCGGGCTGCTGCCCCGCTTCGTGGAGATGCAGATTTACCACGCCATATTGGAGTCAATCGCCAGCGAGCAGTCGGCCCGCATGGTGGCCATGAGAAACGCCACGGACAGCGCCAACGAGCTCATCGGCGATCTGACCCTGCTCTATAACAAGGCCCGGCAGGAGGCCATCACCCGGGACCTGCTGGATATTACCGGAGGGGTGGCGGCCCTGGAGTAGATTAACGGAAAAATCTGAAATCAGGTGAGGTTATTATGGCCAAGGGAAAAGTAGCTCAGGTGATTGGGACGGTGGTGGATATCGAGTTTCCGCCCGATGAGCTGCCGGCCCTCTTTAACGCCATCGAGATTGACTGTGGCGCCGGCAGGATAGTGCTCGAGGTCCAGGACCACCTCGGTAACAACTGGGTCCGGTGCCTGGCGCTATCCCCCACCGACGGACTGGAGCGCGGCGCCGAAGCCCTCGATACGGGGTCGGCCCTCAAGGTCCCGGTGGGCCGGGCCACGCTGGGTCGACTCTTCGACGTGATGGGGACGCCGCTGGACAACCTCGGCGAGGTCAAGGCCGACGACTATTGGCCCATCCACCGCCTGGCACCATCGTTCGATGAGCAGGAGACGAGCACCCAGGTCCTGGAGACCGGGCTGAAGGTCGTCGACCTCATCGTGCCGTTCACCAAGGGCGGTAAAATCGGGGCCTACGGCGGCGCCGGCGTGGGCAAGACGGTCATCATCCAGGAGCTCATCCGCAACATCGCCACCATGCACGGCGGATTCTCCGTCTTCACCGGAATCGGGGAGCGCTCCCGCGAGGGCAACGACCTCTGGCACGAGATGCGGGAGTCCGGCGTCATCGACAAGACGGTGATGGTCTTCGGGCAGATGAACGAGCCGCCCGGCGTGCGCCTGCGCGTGGGACTGACCGGGCTGACCATGGCCGAATACTTCCGCGACATCGAGAACCAGGACGTCCTGCTCTTTATTGATAACATCTACCGCTATACGCTGGCCGGCATGGAGGTATCGGCGCTGCTGGGGCGCATGCCCTCGGCGGTGGGCTACCAGCCCACCCTGGCCACGGAGATGGGCGAGCTTCAGGAACGCATCGCCTCCACCAAACGCGGCTCCATCACCTCCTTCCAGGCCATCTACGTACCCGCCGACGACTATACCGACCCCGGCGTGGTGACCACCTTCGGCCACCTGGACGCCGTGGTGGCCCTGGAGCGGTCCATCGCCGAGCAGGGCCTCTACCCGGCCGTCGACCCGCTCACGTCCACCTCGCGCATCCTCGACCCCGCCGTGGTCGGCGAGGAGCATTACCGGGTCGCCCGCGAGGTGCAGCGCGTCCTCCAGCGCTACAAGGACCTCCAGGACATCATCGCCATCCTGGGCATCGAGGAGCTCAGCGAAGAAGACAAGCTCGCCGTGGCCCGCGCCCGCCGCATCCAGCGGTTCCTCTCCCAGCCGATGTTCGTCACCGAGGTCTTCACCGGCCGGGCCGGCAAGTATGTCAAGGTCGAGGACACCGTGCGCGGTTTCAAGGAAATCCTCGAGGGCAAATACGACGACCTTCCCGAGCAGGCCTTCTACATGGTGGGCGGCATCGAGGAGGTAGCGGAGAACGCCAGGAAGATGGGGGCCGAAGCCGGTGGCTAGCCTTAAGGTTGACATCGTTACCGCCGAGCGCGTCGTCTATTCCGAGGACGTGGAAGCGGTTATCGCCCCCGGCATCGAGGGCCAGCTGGGCATCCTGCCCCACCACGCCCCCCTGATGACCATCCTCCAGGCCGGCGAGCTGGTGGTGCGGCGGGGAGGGCAGGAGGACATCATGGCCATCACCGGCGGCTTTCTGGAGGTGCGCCCGGACCGGGTGATTATCCTGGCGGATGCCGCCGAGCGGGCCGAGGAGATTGACATCGCGCGCGCCGAGGCGGCCAAGAAACGGGCCGAGGAGCGTATATGTGCCAGGGGTGCCCCCGGATTCGACCCGGCCCGGTGCGAGGCTTCGCTGCGGCGGGCCATGACGCGACTAACGGTGGCGGAGAAGGTGCGGCGGCGGCGGCGGCGCTGACGCCGGGGAGAGACTGCGTTTTGAGGGGCCGCCGGGACTACCGGCGGCCCTTTTCGTTAAGCTCGAGCAGCCCTTCGATGGCCTCGATAATCAGGCAGCCCCGCTCCAGGTCGATGGACCGCACCACGTCCCCGATGGCCGGGATGAGGACTTCACCCCGGGCCCCCGCCACGATGTAGTTATCATTGCTCTTGCCGGAGAGGATATCGGTAACCGTCCCGACGACCTCTCCCCGGGTGGTCCTGACCTCCAGCCCGATAATCTGGTCATGGTAGTAATGTCCTTCGGGCAGGGGGTCTTCCTGGCGGTGCTCTTCTTCCAAGAAATGCTCCACGGTCGGTTGGTATCGCGGAATTGAGAGACGCAGATGCTTGCGGGAGGAAGGAGGCTGTTTCTCCCCATCTGGAATAAGGCTGTTACCGGGGGCGGGGCTACATAATCTCGAGTCTAACTCTGGTGGCGGCTTTAGCTGCTTTGACCCTGAGCAAGGTGCGCATGGCCTGAGCTATCTGGCCCTGCTTGCCGATGATTCTACCCTTATCGTCATCAGCCACGGTTAGCTTCAGCGTAATGCCCTCCTCATTGGTTTCCTCATTAACATTCACTGCATCGGGTTCATTGACGATAGACCTGGCGATGTACTCCACTAGTTCTTTCATGATTTCTCCTTGGCAGTTTTGAACTTCTCCAGAATTCCTGCTTTGCCTAGCAGTCTGGCCGTGGTATCTGATGGCTTTGCCCCCTGTCTTAGCCAGTGCAGTGCTCTTTCTTCATTGATGACAATCGTCTCGGGTTCCGTGCGGGGGTCGAAATGCCCCACGATATCGACGAAGGCCCCGTCACGGGGTGCCCGGATATCCGCCACAACCAGCCTATAGCTGGGTTTCTTCTTGGCTCCAACGCGCCTTAGCCTGATTCTAAGCATTGATACCTGTCCTTCTTTTCATAAAGTCTTTTACGTTCCATATTATGCACTATAAAGGTTGGCCTGTCAATGCTAATGGGAACAAATTGCTGCCCGGTGATATTCATTAGCCTCACCCCTGACCCCTCTCCAGCCTTTGCCATTGTGAAAGAACCTGAGTCCTCTTGGCTGGAGAGGGGAGTAGAAGAAAGAGGGGGATTTACCCCCTCTTAAAAACTCTCCCCCTTATCCCAAGAGGGACGTCTAAGAGGGGGTGAGGTGAGATTATCAGCCGGATACTAACCGAGCCATCTTGCCAATATCACGTCACGGCGTCTATAATCAAGGTATGAAAGTAGTCCGGCGGCACGAGTGGCGGGTGAGCCCGGAACGGGCGCGGGAGCTCCAGGAGGGGCTGGCGGCGGAGGTATGCCGCACCGGCGATATTACCGCGCCGCGTTTGATAGCGGGCGTCGATATCTCGGTGGACCGGTCCGCCCGGACCGGCACCGGGGCGGTGGTCGTCCTGAGCTACCCCGGGCTGGAAATCGTGGAGGCCAGGGTGGTGACGGACCGGGTGGGGTTCCCCTACGTTCCGGGGCTGCTCACCTTCCGGGAGGCGCCGCTGCTGCTGGCAGCCTGCGAGATGCTCACCGTCGCGCCGGACCTTATCCTGGTGGACGGGCAGGGCATCGCCCACCCGCGGCGCATGGGGCTGGCCTCCCACCTGGGGCTCTGCCTGGATGTGCCCACCATCGGCTGCGCCAAGTCGAGGCTGTGCGGCGCCCACGGTGAACCGGGGGAGGCCAGGGGCAGCCATGCCGACCTCCTGGATAACGGCGAGGTCATCGGGGCGGCGCTGCGCACCCGTGCCGGCGTTAAGCCGGTCTATGTTTCCATCGGCCACCGGATTGATTTGCCGGCGGCGGTACGCTGGGTGCTGGCCTGCTGCCGGGGGTACCGTTTACCGGAGCCCAGCCGGCTGGCCCACCAGGCCGCGGGCGGCCATCTTAAAATCAGAGAAAGTACCCCGGCCCTGGCCGGAGGTTAGCGACGGTCCCGGACGAGAAAGGCGAGGCTTTATGCAGGAGTTAAACGATAAGCTGGAAGATTTACGGGCCAGAGTCGCCCTGGCCCTGGAGCATCTTTGACGTAGTCGGCAAGGAAAAGGAAATCACCCGGCTGGAGGAGCGGTCCTCCCGGCCTGATTTCTGGCAGGACCAGCGCGGCGCCCAGGGCGCGATGCGCCGGCTGGCCGAGCTCACCCGGGTGGTGCAGCGGTGGCGGGGACCGGAGAAAAAGCTGGCGGACATCGCCGAGCTGGCCGCCCTGTCCGAGGAAGACGAATCGCTCCAGGCGGAGATTGAAAAAGAGCTGGACGGGCTGGCCTCTCAGCTCGACGAGCTGGAGTTCCAGCTGTCCTTCAGCGGCGAGTACGATTCCCGCAACGCCATCCTGGCCATCCATGCCGGCGCCGGCGGCACAGAGTCACAGGACTGGGCGGAGATGCTGATGCGGATGTACCTGCGCTGGGCGGAGCGTCAGGGCTTTAAAGCGGAGGTGCTGGACACCTCGCCGGGGGACGAGGCCGGCGTCAAGAGCACGGTCATCGCCGTCAGCGGGGAGTACGCCGCCGGCTATTTGAAGTCGGAGCACGGCGTTCACCGTCTCGTCCGGCTTTCCCCTTTCGATGCCGACCACGCCCGGCATACCTCCTTCGCCCTGGTGGAGGTCCTCCCCGAGGCGGAGGAGGACGCCGACCTGGTAATATCACCGGAGGATATCAAGGTGGACACCTTCCGCTCCAGCGGTCCGGGGGGACAGCACATGCAAAAAACGAGCAGCGCCGTCCGCGTGACACACCTGCCTACCGGGCTGGTGGTGACCTCCCAGAGCGAGCGCTCCCAGCACATGAACAAGGACATCGCCCTGAAGATACTCCGCGCCCGCCTGCTGGAGATGGAGCTGGAAAAGCGGGAGGAGGAGAAGGCCCGGCTCAAGGGTAAGCACATCGAGGCGGGGTGGGGCAACCAGATACGCAGCTACGTCCTTCACCCTTACCGCCTGGTCAAGGACCACCGCACCGGCTACGAGACCAGCAATACCGAGGCGGTGCTGGACGGCGAGCTGGAAGGCTTTATCAATGCCTACCTGAGGTCTATAATGGGTAAAGAGGCATGATTAAAAAAGCGGCCTTAACCGCACTGGCTATCATACTACTGCTCGGCGTGCTGGCACCGGTACCGCTGCGGGCGGCCGGCGGGCTCACGGTACTGACCACCTCGGCGGTGAAGGACTTCCCCGCCAGCATCACCTTCAAGATTACCGCCGAGAGCGATGCCGCCATTACCGATGTCCGCCTGAACTACGTGGTGGAACGCATGGAGCACGCCCGCATCACCAGCGAGGTCTACGTGGGGGTGGAGCCGACCACCTCGGTGGCGACGCAGTGGGTATGGGACATGAGAAAAACAGGCGGGCTGCCGCCGGGGTCGAGCGTGGCCTACTGGTGGACGGTGTCCGATGCCAGCGGCAAGAAGGTGAAAACGGCCCTGGCCAGGGTCCAGATAGAGGATAACCGCTACGACTGGGTGGGCATCACCGAGGGCAAGGTCACCCTCTACTGGTACCGGGGCAACGAATTCTTCATCAAGGAGCTAATGACGGCCACCCGGGCGGCGCTGGACCGCCTCTCGGAGAACACGGGGGCCGAACTGGAGAGCCCGGTGCGGATTTACATCTACGCCAGCGCCCAGGACCTGAGGGGGTCGATGATTTACCCCCAGGACTGGACGGGGGGCGTCGCCTTTACCCGCTACAGCATTATCGCCCTGGGCATCGCGCCCAACCTCAACGACCTCGCCTGGGGGAAGCGAGTGATTGCCCACGAGCTGACGCACCTGGTCATTCACCAGGTAACCTTCAACCCGTACGGAGAGCTCCCGACCTGGCTCGACGAAGGCCTGGCGATGGTCGCCGAGGGGCCGCTGGAATCGACCTTCGTCACCGCGCTCTATAAAGCCCGGACGGACGGTCAGCTTATCTCCGTGCGCAGCCTGGCCAGTCCCTTTTCCGCCTACGCCGACGAGTCCATCCTGGCCTATGCCCAGAGCCAGCAGGTGGTGAAGTATCTCATCGATGAGTACGGGCGGGAAAAGATGTTAAAACTGCTTATGACGTTCCACCAGGGCAGCGGCTATGACCAGGCCCTGAAGACGGTGTACGGCTTTGATATGGACGGGTTGGACGCGCAGTGGCGGGCTTCCTTCAAGGGAGGACTCGTCCAGTGAGGGCGTTAGCGGCGTCCGGTTCAGCGCCGGCTCCCGGTAATCTTGACCGGTCTAACTCCGGTATCCTCCCCCTGTTTACCCTTACCCTGCCTGGTGGTTAAGACCATGTCTTGCCTGGTCCAGGTGGCGCCGCACTGGATACACTCCACGTAAACGCCGTAGATATCGCACTCCAGGGAGAGGTCGCCGCCGCATCGTTTACAGGCTTTTGGCCGGACTATACAGAGCATGTTTCTCCTTCTATCAGATAGTAATCGGCCTCACCGGCCGTTACCTGCCATCTAATTGATGATATTTCCTGCGGCGGTATTTTTGAACACTGTCAACCCTGAATCGGGTAACACCGCACCATCAAATCG
>Ga0154784_1030_pt1 | contig 11815 bp, 9 predicted proteins | sample Rifle2008BG16ft_FD_105792 | JGI IMG/M metagenome (GOLD analysis project Ga0154784, IMG submission 105792) | Chloroflexi bacterium RBG_16_60_22 | reverse complement strand
GACGGCCCAGGCTTCTGACGTTGATTTCACGCCGCCGGCAGCGTGCTTGAAGCGCCGCTGGAGAACCTCCCGCAGCATGGCGCAGTCATTGGCGCCGGCCACCGTCCTGATTTTAAAGCGCCGGTAGTGGGCCGGTTTAGGCCTGCCCTTCTCGAAGACCACCATACTGCCCACCGCCGAAGTGCCCTGGATATTGGAGATATCATAAGCCTCGATGCGCTGTGGCGGGCCCGGCAGCTTCAGCTCCCGTTCAATCTCAGCCAGGGCGTCGTCCAGCGATTGCGGCCGGGCCAGCTCCTTTATTTTAAGCTGCTCCAGGCCCTGGCGGGCATTTTCGGCGGCGATGTCCACCAGCTGTTTCTTGGTACCGCGTCGCGGCACCTCAATCTCGACCCGGGCGCCCCGCTTGCCCAGGAGCCACTGACCGATAACCGGCTTTTCCTCTACCGGGTACTGCAACAGCAGGCGGGGCGGTATCTGAGGGCAGGAAGAGTAATACTGTTTTATGAAGCTGGTCATAACCTGGACCGGCTCCTCGTGGCGCGTCCCCTGGAGAAGGAAGCTTTCCCGGCCGGTCAGCCTGTTACGCCGCACGAAAAGCACCTGGACGTAGGCCTGGTCACGGTCCTGGACAAAGGCGATGACGTCCTGCTCCCCGCGGATGGTGGCGGCAATCTTCTCCCCCTCGATGACCTCGTGTATCGCCTGAATCTGGTCTCTCAACAGGGCCGCCTTCTCGTAGTCGGTGGCCTCGGAGGCCCGGGCCATCCTCTCCTTCAGCTCGCGCACCACCCGGTCCCGCTTGCCTTCCAGGAAGAGAATGACCTCTTTGATGACCTGGGCGTATTCGGCGCGGCTCACCTCGCCGGAGCAGGGGGCCAGGCAGTGCCCCAGGTGGTACTCCAGGCAGGGCCGGCGGGCCTTGCCGGTGATGGTCCTGGAGCAGAGGCGCAGGGGGAAAATATTCTGGAGAAAGTGGAGCGTCTGCTTGACGGACCTGGCGCTGGAAAAGGGCCCGAAGTAGCGGCCGCCGTCCTGTTCGAAGCGCCGGGTAACGTAGAGCCGGGGCCACGTTTCCCTGATATCGACCTTCAGGTACGGGAAGGTCTTGTCGTCCTTGAGGTGGACGTTGTAGCGGGGGTGGTACTGCTTGATGAAGTTCAGCTCCATGATGAGGGCTTCCTCTTCCGAGCTGGCGATGTAAAAATCGATATCGGCTACCTGGGAGACCATGCGCTGCAGCTTGGGCGTGAGCTTATCGGTGGCTTTGAAGTACGACCTGACCCGGTTGTAAAGGTTGACGGCTTTGCCCACGTAAAGAATCGTCCCCCCGGCGTCCCTCATCAGGTAAACGCCGGGACGGTGCGGCAGGCGGTCAAGCTGTTCGGCTATCAGTAGGCTGGTCAATCTCTCTCCTTTGAAATACCCATGATAATTCTAGCACAGGCGGCAAATATCGTACTATCACCAGTCTTCTCGCTGCCAGTCCACCGATGAAAAAAAGCTTTGCCCTAAAAGTATTTTATCCGTGTCACCCTGAGCGTAGCGAAGGGTCTAGGGGCGGTGGGGATTCTTTCGTCACTTCGTTCCTCAGAATGACATTTGGGGCACGACCATGAAATATTTAAGGGGGGAACCGCGCTAAGACGGCTCCCCCCTTTATAATCCGGCTGTAGCCCTTTAATATCAGGTTATCTTTATCAGTCCCTGCTTGATGGCCACCACGACGGCCTCGGTGCGGGCGTTGGCGTTCAGCTTGCGCAGGATGGAGGTAACGTGGTTCTTGATGGTCTGCTCGCTGATGCCCAGCTCGGCGGCAATCTGTTTGTTGAGGAAACCCTGGGCGATGTACTGGAGAATCTCTATCTCGCGGGGGGTCAGCGGCGAGATGAAGGCCTCGGCCTCGCTCCGGGAGGAAAGCTCCTGGAACTGCTGCAGGACATGCTCGGCAACGCGGGGTCGACTGGTCAGGGCTTCGTTGATGGGGTGCTCGCCCCGGGAGACGCGCCGCACCGTCTCGATGAGCTGGGCAGCGGTGACCTCCTTGCTCAGGTAGGCCACGGCCTGTGCCTTGAGCGCCAGGAAGAGCTGGTTGTCATCGGGATTGGAGGTAAGGATAATCACCCCGATGTTGGGCGAGCGTGCTTTTATCTTGCGCGCCAGCTCCAGGCCGCTCTCCGAAGGACCGTCAAGGTCCAGCAGGGCGACATCCGGCGGCAGGTTATCGATAGCCTTGAGTACATCGTCGTTGATGCCGGTGGCACCCAGGATAAGGATGTCATCGGTATCGGAGAACGTATGCTCCACCGCCTGTTGAAAGAGCGATTGCTGGCTGACGATAAACACCTGTATCTTGCTGTTGTGGTTATTCATGGCTCTTTCTCCGCTCCGGGCCGATTTAATACTTCCCGGACCGTACTACCTCCTCGCCTTTTTTCTGGTGCCGGTCAGGCTGCCCTCGTAAATGGCTATAAACCTCTCGACAAGCTCGGGGTCGAACTGGGTGCCGGCACATTGTTTCAACTGCTGAAGCGCCTGAGCGTGGGTTAGCGTATCCGAGTAAGACCTCTCCGAGGTCATGGCGGCAAAGGAATCGGCTATGGCCAGGATGCGCGCCTCCAGGGGTATTTTCCCGCCCTTGAGCCCGTTGGGATAGCCGCTGCCGTCGTACCACTCGTGGTGGTGCAGGATGCCGTCGGCGCAGTGGGCCAGCTGCGGCACGCGGCGGGCCAGCGCCGAGCCCATCTCCGGATGGGACCTGACTTTCTCCCACTCTTCGGCGGTCAAATCGCCCGGCTTGTTCAGGATATCATCGCTGAGGCCCACCTTGCCAATGTCATGCAGCAGGGCGCAGGCCTCCACCTTGGTTATCCTGGCCGGTTCCAGCTTGAGCGCCTTGGCTAAAGCCATGGCGTATTCGGTGACCTTCTTGGAGTGGCTGTGCGTGTAGTCGCTACGGGAATCGACCGTATCCGAGAGGGCGTAGATTACGCTTAAAATACTGTCGTCGATGTTGTGCTCGCCAGCCGCATCCGACTCGTTGAACAGCGGCGCCAGCGTGCCGGAAGCGCAGTAGCTCTGGTTGCCGCCGGCGCGCTTGGCGCGGTAGAGCGTCATGTCCGCCGCCGCGATGATATCCGTATGGCTGATGCCGTCGTCCGGCCAGCTTGCCACGCCGATGCTGGCGGAAATCGGGACCTTGCCGGTGTCCGGCTCCTCCGCTATTTTCTGGCGTACGCGCTCGGTTACCTGGAGCGCGGCATCGATGTTCGTCTGCGGCAGCAGGATGGCGAACTCGTCGCCGCCGTAGCGGAAAGCGTGGTCGGCCGTCCTGACAGCGCCCTTGATGATGTGGCCGACGTCCTTCAGCAGGCGGTCGCCGGAGAGATGGCCGTAACTATCATTGAAGGCTTTAAAAGAATCGAGGTCCAGAATAGCCAGCGAAAAGACACCGCCGTAGCGTGAGTGACGGCTTATCTCGTTGTCAATCATCTCGTCCAGGGAGCGCCGGTTGAGCAGTCCGGTAAGCTCATCGATGCGGGCCTTCTTCTCGGCCTTGGCATAGAGCTGGGCGTTCTCCAGCGGCATGGCTATCTGAGCGGCCAGCTGCTCCAGCAGCTTTACCTGCCGCTGGTTGAAGGCGCTGGGCTTTTGGCTGGCCACGATAAAGGCGCCGATAACGTTGCCCTTAGCCACCAGGGGCAGATAGACCAGGGTGCGCAACCCCGCCCGGTAGAAGTTCTCCCCGGTACTGAACTTCCTTTCTTTGGCAAGGTCCGGTTCGATGAGCGACTTCCGGTGGGTGACCACCCACCCCGTGCCGGTCCCCTCCATGGGTATCCGGTCGCCTACCGCGTAGCTCGAGCCTACCTTGGAGGATAAAGCGATGCACCATAACGCATCGTCCTGGATGAGGACGATGGACGCCCAGTCGGTGGCAATCACCTTCTTCAGCTCATCGATGAAGCTGCCGAATATCTCCTGGATATCCAGGCTGGAAGTCAGGATAGCGCTGGAACTGTTGATGATGGAGAGCTCTTCCTCGCGCTCCCGGAGCTGCTCGCGGAGGTATTCCTTCTCCATGCTCACCGCCACCCGGCCGGTTACGTCCTCCAGGAGGTTGAATTCATCGAGCCGGTACCGGCCGGAATGCTTCTTGCCCAGTACCAGGATAGCTATCAGGCGGTCACGGCTGATTAACGGTACGAAGAGCTCTATCTCTTTCGACTCTATTTCTTCCTTTTCCTGGAGCCACAGGCCGAGGAAAGACGGCATGATGGACATGTTATCACGCGAGAGCGGCTTCTGCTCCCTCTCCAGGTACCTGACGACCGGGTTATTCTCACTCAACCTCAGGCCGGACAAGCCGCTATCCCGTTCCCGCGGCTCGATGAACTGTATCCGGAAGTCCTCACTACCTGTCTCGGGAAAAAGCAGGCCGGCTTTCTTGATGCCGATGGCCTGGGTGAGCAGGGTCAGCAGCTCGCCGCCCTGCTCCTTGAGGCTGAAAACGTTATGTATCTTATTGGCGAACTCGGAAAGCTTCTGGCGGGCTTCGTAGGTCGGGCCCTGGAAGGCCCGGGTCATCAGCTCGAAGAAGTAGCCCCGCACCCGGTAGACGAAAATGGCCACGATAACGCCGACGATGGTGGCGACGAACGAGGCGGCCAGGTCCAGCTCAAACCCGAACAGGCTGTGAAGGATGATGAGGATGAGCCAGAAGCTGACGGTCCCGATAATCGTCAGGCCCAGCCAGGCGGTGCCCTGACGCAGGACGAGCCGGATATCGACCAGCCGGTGCCGGATAACGGCATAGCTGAGAATGAAAGCATTGATGATGTTGCCGAAGTGACTGATAGGGTACTCCCGGCCGAAGGGGACGAGGGCCAGGAAGGTGAATACGGTCAGGCTACCCAGGCCGAACAGGAGGGAGACAATCTGGTTGTAAATGACGGGATTATCCAGGGTCTTCAGCCTTTTCCAGAAAATATACACGGTACGGAACAGCAACATCAGGAGGAACCCTGCCATGAGGAATATGCCCGGGCCGTATACGGGGAAGAGCTTCTCGCCTTCGGATTCGACGCCTCTTAGAATAAAGCCCATTTCCAGCAAGATGATGACCGCAGCCAACGATATATAGGCGAAGGGTAGCCAGCGTCTCTGCCCCGGAGCGTAGAAGGAAGAAGCGAAGCAGTAAAACTGCACGGCCATCGTGGCGAAGAAGATAACGGTAAGCCGGCCCAGGACCAGGGATTGCTCCGGGTAAATGTTGCTGCGCCAGAGGTAGTCGGCCAGGCTCCACATCATGGCGGGGATGAGAAAAAGGATAAAGAGGGTATGCCGCCGGTGCCAGGGCCGACTGCCGGCGACGGTGAGCAGCAGCGGTATATAAGCTACTATCGCCACCAGCGGAAATAGCGCATAGATATTCATATATTCGGAATTATCAACGCAAAAGAAAGAACTGTCAAGGGGTAACTAAAGTAGGCAAACCAAGGTAAGGCCGACTAAAGTACTATTGATTTTCGTATAATCCGGCGTATTTTTAATATAATTACACGGCCACCTTATCGGCACCCGCCGGCGTCTCCGCCGCGGCGCCGACCTTCTCCGGCTTGGTCACCAGGAGGGTGAAGGTCTCCTCGGTGGGGTTGATGTGAGGCGGCTTGAGATGGGCCAGGTCGGCCCCCTGCGCCCGCTTCTCCGCGGTGTACCGGGCAAAGGTGCCCTTGGGCAGGACGGTTGCCTCCACGCGGAAATCGATAAAGTTGGTGAAGTCTCCCCGGATTTCGGCGGCAGCCAGGTCGCCGTCCGTTTCCAGTATCTTGCGGTGAACGGCATCAGCTACCTCGTCAGCAGTGGTGAGGTTCCCGTCCTTGAGCTCAACGTACAGGTGCAGGGCCATCTTATCTCCGGTCTCTTTGCGGGCTATCCAGTCCACGTAGGGGATGCCGGTATTTTCCAGGGCCTCCCAGATAACCCTCTCGGTAAGGCGGGTGACACCGAAGTCGATAATATCGTCGGCCCGCCGGGCGAAGACCATCTGGGGTAGCTCGATGCCCAGCTTATCGTTCCGGAGCGCCGTTATCTTTATCATGTCACCGGGGCGGTATCTTATCATGGCGCCGCCGTGGAAGTTGGTGATAACGATTTCATATTCCTTCCCCGCCTCCAGTTCGTTGAGCAGCAGCGTCCTGGGCTGGTAGCTGCGGTCCAGCTGCCACTTGAAGTGCTCTTCCTCCGGGATAAATTCCAGGAAGTTGAGATTGGGCACGAAGGTCATGCTGCCGTAGTCCCAGGTCTGGGTGGCCATGATGCCGCCCTCGCTCCCGGTATAGGTATCCAGGGGGTAGCGGCCCCAGAGTTCCTTAATCTTATCGCGGTAGACCCAGCTATCCAGTCCGCCGCTGATGATGCCCTTTATCTTCCAGAGGTCGCGGGGCAGCAGCGAGCGCCCGGCCAGCTTGCTCTTGACCAGTCCCCGGATAATGCGCAGCAGCGCCCGGGGTCTGGAAAGCAGGGGCAGGATGGCCGGTTTGCTGGAGGACTCGCTGAACCGGTTGCCGACGGCGACCAGCACCAGCGAGATGCCGAAGAAGTAGTCGAACCCCCGGGACAGGGCCTGCTCGAAACCCAGCCTTATCCTGTCCTCGAAGGACAGGCTTTCCGCTTCTTCCAGGGGCGGCATGTACCGCGACGGGCTCTGGAGTTCGACCATCTTGGCCAGGGCGCCGGACATGTAGGGCCGCGGCGCCACGGCGTAGACCACCCGGGGACAGTTGGTCAGCTGGGAGAGGTCTCCCCGCTCGCGGCAGCCGGAGAAAATGCCGACGCCGTAGGAGACGGCGCTGAGCTCCCGGGAGAAATCGGCCGTCAGCGGTATCCATTTGCAGGGGTACTCGCCGGTCTTCCCCGAGGTGTGCACCCACTCGGAGGGCTTGACCGGCAGCGTGTCTTCCCTCTTCTCGATAAGCTCGGGGCAGTAATCACGGTAGGTGGTCAGCGGGACCAGCCGGCGGAACTCCTCGACCGTCTCCGGCCTGGCGCCGCGCATGATTTTCTCGCCCAGAGCGCAGTTATTGAGCAGCAACAGCTGTTCCTCAAGGAGGCGGCGCTGGACGTCCATGAACTCATCGATATTGAGGTTGATAAAGCCGCAGCACATCTGCCACAGCTCTTCATTTCTACCCTGGCGGAGGAGGTCAATGGCTTTAGGCATGAATCACCTCTCAGGCTATCGCTTCGCCAAATGGCAAAGCGGTGGATATAGAAAGCCTAAGGCATTCCCGATAGCTTGGGAAGTGATTATGTTCTAGAACATAGTTCTATTTGACGCAGGGCGGTGACGCCGCGCGCGGGCGGTGGATAGCGGTATGAGATAAGGTGAGAGGTCTAGGACTCTTTCGTGTCCTGGTCGTCAGCATAGAAGGCCTCAAGCTGCCGGCTCAACGCCTGGACATCCGCGTCCGACTGGCCGCGGCCCATGGCCATGCCATAGCTGACGAAGAACTGGAGAAAATTGTGCAGGAGTTCCATCATCTGCCGGGTGAAGGCCTGGAACTCTTCTTTGGAGGGGTATTCCTTCTGGTGGAAGTATTCCCGGAGCTGGCACTGGATAAGATAGTTGACGAACTCCGTGCGGTTCATCTCGCCACGGTTTTCGTCTATCTGCTTGACGATATCCTCTTTGACGACCATTATCAGGTCGTCTTCATCCAGCATCAGGGTCCTTCTCATCGTCTTTCTCCAACCTCGCTAACAGCCCCGGGCGGGCCTGTGAATTTCTGTTATCTCTTTGAGTTTAACATCGGCTCATAAAATTACGTATAAAAGTAATAAAAGATTCATAAAGATTTACTTAAGGTTTCGTTAAGCCTGGAAAAGCGGGGGCGGGCCGTCAATAAAAAACCCGGGGACCGAAGCCCCCGGGTAAGCCCGGGCAAGACGTTATCTGGGAGGACTAATCGACTCCGTCACCGCTGGAGCCGAGCATTTCCATCAGCGAATCGATGGTCTGGAGCAGTTTGAAACCGCTGGGGGTAACCTGGTAGGCCACCATGGTGTGACCCATGTCCACCCGGTTGATAAAGCCCTGATTGACGAGGTAATCGAGGTATTTCTGTATCTGGCTGTAGCTCATGTTGGCGCTGTACATTATCTCCGTCTTGCCAGCACCGTTTTCCCCTACCCGGAGCATATCGGCAATAATTTCGATGTTGGAACGCCGCCGTCCCACCGCCGCCCGCTGGCCAACCTCGATACCTGCCGACTGCTTACCGTTTAGTCCTACATTCATACAGGACTATTGTACTGCCCGGACGGGGCACTGTCAATATGAAAAGTGATTATTTTAGCGCCCCGCCAGCCGGATTTCCGGGGACTAGAATAACCCCAGGTACCAGTTGATGATTTCGCTTCCCCAGAGCAGGGTAACGATGGGACCGATGGCCAGGAAAGTGCCGTAGGGAATGAGGTCCTTTCTCCCCTTGAGCCTAAAGGCGAGGAGGACGATGGCCACCACACCGCCGATGAGTATCCCTATCAGCAGCGCCGCGACGACGAGAGGGAAGCCGGTAACGAGACCTATCAGGGCCGCCAGCTTGATGTCCCCCATGCCGATACCTCCGGGCTTGATGAGCCAGACCGCCAGGAAAAAGACCAGGCCGATGGCACCGCCGATGAGGCCGCTGAGGATACTTGTCTCCGGCACGAACCAGAGGTTGCCCAGTAACCCCCGCCCCGGCAGCAGCGTATCTACCGCCAGGATAACCAGTGCCACGGCGGCCGCCGGGTAGGTTACCTTATTTAATATAAGCTGCCGCTCCCAGTCGATGAAGATGATTACCAGGAACACGGCGCACCAGAAAGCGGTCAGGGCAAACTCGGGGCTAAGGCCGTAACGCCAGAAGGCTAGAAAAAATAAGGCGCCGCTGGCCACCTCCACCAGCAGGACCCGCCGGGGAATGGGGGCCCCGCAGTACCGGCAGCGGCCGCGCAGGAAGATATAGCTGAACACCGGCACCAGGTCGAGCACCGTGAGCCGCTGCTCGCAGTTATCGCAGTGGGAGGGCGGGTAGACCAGTGACTTTTTTAAGGGCAGCCGGTCAATGCAGACGTTGAGGAAGCTGCCCACGGAGATACCAAGGATGGCAAAAATAACGGCGAGCGGGCCAGTCATATCGTCCTATTTTGACGCTTTTTCCCGTTACAGTCAACCATAGCGGCATGGGCCCGGCATGCCACGCTGGTTACCAATCGTAAATGAGGGTTTACCTTTACCGCATTTGGGGGAAGGTATTATCGTCATCCGGCGGGCAAATGGCTAAGCTATAAATGCCTGAAACGAATTTAATATTTATTACGAAGTTTCCTTCGGTAGGACTTATTTCCCATGCGTGAGCGGGACTAATAACTCATTGAACTTTACGCGTGCTGTGATAAGCTGTAATTAAAGGCAAAAGCCGAAAAAACGTAAAGAAACGAGGAGGTAACAGAAATGAAGAAATTCCTGAGGAAGTTCCGCTACGGAGAGAAAGGCTTCACCCTCATCGAGCTGCTGGTCGTGGTGGCCATTCTCGGTGTGCTGGCCGCGGTAGCCGTACCTAACGTCGGTAAGTTCATCGGCAAGGGTAAGGACGAGGCCCGGGAGACGGAGCTGCACAACATCCAGACCGCGGTGATGGCCATGATGGCCGACAGCACCAGCGGCAACCTCACCGGCGGCACCGGCGGTGCCCCCGGGACAGGTGACATGACCACCATCGAGGCTATCGGTAGCGGAGGCGCTACCATCACGCTGGACTCGTACCTGACCGGTATCAACAGCGACGGCACCGTGAAGATGTATGCCACCGAAAACGTTACTTACAGCTTCACCACCGACGGCACGGTCACGCAGTACAAGGACGGCGTAGCGCTGAACTAGACCGTAATCTGACTTAACATATCGCCAAGACCGAAGGCCTACCGGCAGCGAGCCCAGGAAACGCTGCCGGTAGGTTTCTTTTTTCATCATCCAGACCCCCTGACCCCACCGACCCCCAAGATATTTATTTATTTATTCCCACCCGTACCACCCCCGCAGCAACCGCGGCCCGGCCCGTGAGGCCGTTTCCCCCAACCCGGCTTAGCCCTAAAAGTACTTTATCCATGTCACCCTGAGCGTAGCGAAGGGTCTACAACGGTAGGGATTCTTTCGTCACTTCGTTCCTCAGAATGACGGTCGGGGCAAAGCCGAGAGGGGGATAAAGGGGTTGAGGTTATAACCGGATAAGGCTAAGGAGAGAAGAGGCCAGGATAATGAGGGAGCGTAAAGGAATAACACCAGCGGGAAGAGCCAGAGAATCAAAGAGTCGTAATAATGTGAGGTATTTACCGACTTTACTGAGTGTTCCGCCTAGTTGAACTGGGTGGAAAGGCTGAGGTCATTCTCATTCCGTACCAGGGTATCCCTTTCGCCGGTGAGCTTGGATATCTCTTCGCGGTCATTACAGAAATCAAAGACCTGCTCTTTGCTGATAACGCCGCTGCGGTACAGCCTGACCAGGGCCTGGTCGAGCAGCTCCATGCCGTGGTGGGCGTTCATACGGATGGTATTGGGCAGCTGGAAGCTCTTGCCTTCACGGATAAGATTTCTCACGGCAGCATTAGCCAGCATGACCTCGATGGCGGCGACGCGGCCGGAGCCGTCAACTTTAGGCACCAGCGCCTGGCAGAGGATGCCGAGCAACAGCGACGCCAGACGGGCCTGGGCCAGATAGCGCTCGTGGGGAGGAAACATGTTGATGATTCTCTCCACGGCCTGCGAAGCGCTGGGGGCGTGGCCGGTGGTCAGCACCAGGTGGCCGGTCTCCGCCACGGTCAGCGCCGCCGAGGCGGTTTCCAGGTCACGCATTTCGCCCACGAGAATCACGTCCGGGTCCTGCCTCAGGACATGCCGCAATGCCTCGGCGAAAGAGAGCGTGTCATGGCCCAGCTCGCGCTGGGTGATGGTACAGCTGGCGTTGGCATAGGTGTACTCCACGGGGTCTTCAATGGTAATCACGCGCCGGCTCTCGGTATGGTTTAAATAATCAATCATGGAGGCCAGCGTCGTGGACTTGCCGCTGCCGGTCGGTCCGCTGACGACGACCAGGCCGCGGGGCCTGACAATCAGGTCTTTGCATACCTTGGGCAGCCCCAGGATTTCCATGGCCGGGATGGTGTTAGGCAGCAAACGCATCACCAGAGTGATGCTGCCGCGCTGCCGGGCCGCGTTATAACGCACCCGGCCGGTATCGGGGAGGGTGCGGCCGAAGTCGAGCTCCAGGTCCCTGGCAAAGTCGGCCCTCTCCTTCTCGGAGGTAACCTGGGCCAGTCCCTGCTCGATGTCCTCGGCGCTCAGGACGGGCTGGTCCTCCGCCGGCATCAGGTTTCCATTAATGCGGAACAGTGGCGGCGAGTCCGCCACGATGTGAAGGTCAGAGGCGCCCTTCGATTTGGCCAACTGCAGTAATTTAATAATATCCATCATCAACTATTCTTTAAACTTGATGAGCAGCGAGAAGCTCGCACTATCGCTCTCGTTATCGCTGGCGCCGGACATCGAAATATTGGAGATGGTGATTTCGGAAAAGCGGCCGGTGGCGTCCAGGTTCCGGGCGTATTCCATGACCTCCTGCTCGCTGCCCGCCGTACCCTGGAGCCGCAGCCCGCCGCCATCGTGACCGATGTTGCTCAGAGCGAGGTCCGTTACCAGGGTGTCCACGGAAGCCTCGAGGTCGCCGTTTATTCTATCGCCTTCGTAATTGATGGAGGCCAGGGCTTTCATGTA
>Ga0154784_1033_pt6 | contig 11855 bp, 15 predicted proteins | sample Rifle2008BG16ft_FD_105792 | JGI IMG/M metagenome (GOLD analysis project Ga0154784, IMG submission 105792) | Chloroflexi bacterium RBG_16_60_22 | reverse complement strand
GCCTCCTTGCACAGAGGAGGGGATGGGGTGGGTTCAGTGGTGGTGCTGTGCTTATTATTCAGTCTCCTTTAAATATATAACGTTTGATTACATCATAAGTTTTTTCCGGGCGCCCCGGCTGGGATTATAGGTCCCGGCGAAGTTGTCCAGGGTGTCCTTATTGATAAGCCAGGTATTGTGAATCTTGGTGGCGGGCAGGTCACCCTGGCGGCACAGCCGCTTCACCGTTTCCGGGTGTACCCTGAGACGGCGGCTGGCCTCGATTACGTTAAGATAGTTGTCCCAGACCGGCATAACATTCTCTTAACAATATTTTAACAAATATTGCTTTATCAAAGCAATTGTAACACTCTAGAGTCCATTTGTCAAGAGTTTACGCAAAAATACGACAAAAAAGCATTGACGGTAGTAGAACGTATGTGCTATTCTTTCCCTGTTTGGTTGGCGAGGTGAGCGATGGATTTGACGACGCGTGAGACTGGCGATGACGAACCTGGACCGGACAAGGGGGAAGCCAAGCAAAATGACCTGGATTTACCGCCGGAATACTGCCACTACCGCGACGAGGGCTGCGAATTTGCCACCTCCTGCCTCAACTGTCCGTTTCCGCAGTGCCTCTACGACGAGCCGCGGGGGAGGCAGCGCTGGCTGAAGGACTCGCGGAACCGGGAGATTAACCGCCTCTTTGATGGCGGCTGGGGTGTCAAGGAGCTGGCCCAGCTCTTCGGGGTGAGTAAGCGGACGATACAGAGGGCGCTGAAAAGCCCTTCCTTCAGCGGGGTGCTGGCGGGGTCGGGCGGGAGACCCGGAGAAATGGGCTAAAGGAGCGGGATACCGATGAATGAAACAATTCCTTCACAGCTGGCCCGTATGGACCTGGAGAGAATAAAGGGCTACCAGGAGCTTCTCGACTTTTACGGTGGCCGTCAGTGGGAGGGCCGGGAAAGAAGAGGGGAGCGGCGGCTCATTTTCAACTATGCCCGGGTATTCGTGGAGAAGATAACCGCTTACCTGATGACCGGTATCACTTTTGCTGTGGACCCCACGGAGGACTCGGAGGGTGCGCGGGAAAGGGCCCGGAAGGCCGAGGCCGCCCTCTATAAAGTGTACGCCGATAACCAGCTGGAGCAGCTCGACCTGGAGACGGAAATCGACTGCGCCGTGCTGGGCGACGCCTGTTATAAGGTCATCTGGGATGCCGCCGAAAAAAGGGTCAGGGTCACCGCGCCCGATGTCCAGGGGCTCTATGCCTGGTCTTCTGGCGATGATATTTCCCGGGTGTGGCGGGTGGCCTCCCGCTATCGCCTCTCCGCCGAGGAGGCGGAGCTTACCTACGGCCTCAAGCCGAAGGGCAGGACAGCGGCGGTCACCGAGCTTTGGACGGAGCGTGATTTCGAGCTGTATGTTGACGGCGCCCCGGTGGACGCCAAAGCCAACCCCTACGGCTTCATACCCTTCGTGATTTTCCCCAACCTCCGCGAGCCCAAGAAGTTCTGGGGCACCTCCGATTTGCCCCCGATAATGGAATCACAGCGGGAGCTGAACCGGGCCATGAGCCAGCTCTCCCGCATCCTGGAGCTTTCCGGCAACCCCATCGCGGTACTGGAAAACGTAGAGGAGTCCGAGGACATCGCCATCCGGCCGGGGGCGGTCTGGAATATCCCCGAAGCGGCCCGGGCCTACCTGCTCGACCTGCTCCAGGGCGGCGGCGTCAACTTACATATTAATTATATCGACCTTATTTACCGTGCCCTGCACGATTTATCCGAGTCGCCGCGGTCGGCCTTCGGCGGTATCGAGAGGGACCTGTCCGGCGTGGCCCTGGAGATTGAGCTCCAGCCGCTGCTGCAAAAGGTGAGGCGGAAGAGGATTATCCGGACGGCCGCCTACAACCGCCGCAACGAGATGATTCTGAAGCTGCTGGAAAAGTACCGGGGCGAGGACTACGGGGATAACCACCTGCGGGTGGTCTGGGGGCCGGTGCTGCCCAAGGACCTGGAGAAAAGGGTGGGCAGCGAGCAGGTGATGGTCCAGACCGGGCTCCACTCCCGCCGCACCGCCATGGACGAGCTCGGCGTGCGTGACCCGGACGACGAGTTCCAGCGGTGGCTGGAGGAGAGGGAGTCCATTCTCAAGATGAACAAGGAGTTTAACGCCAAGTCCGCCAGGAGCGGCGCGAGAGAGAGTGCTGGGACTGCCCGGGCGGAAGGCTTTGAGGAGTAATCAGGAGGCAAAATGGTTACGGAAGAAGAACAGGAAAAGACGGAAGAAGTCGATGGCGCCGGTAACGAGCCGGAGGAACTCCGGCAGGAGAACGAGGCCCTGGCCCGCGAGGTGAAGCTGCGGGAGGTCGCCGTTACCCGGCTGGAACAGGCCCTGGCGGCCAGGGATGGCGAAATCGCCGAGCTTCAACGGTCGCTGGGGGAGGCCCGCCAGGCCCTTGACGAGCTCGGCAAGGCATTGCCCCAGGCGGTGGCTGCTTACCGTGAGCTCATCGTCCAGGCCAATCCCGGCCTGCTCGCCGAGCTGATAACCGGTGGTACCATCGAGGAAGTCAACGAATCTCTCAAGAATGCCCGGGCGCTCATGGAGAAGGTCCGGCAGGAAATGGAGACGGAGGCCGCCAGGACGAGGATACCGGCCGGCGCCCCGCAACGGGCGCGGCTGGACCTCTCGGGGCTGTCTCCCCGGGAAAAAATTCAGTATGCCATAGGAGGTGAAAGGTAAATGGCTTTAACATTAGCAGAGGCAGTCAAGCTGTCCAACGATATGCTGCTGCAGGGGGTGGTGGAGACCATTGTCAAGGACTCGCCGGTCCTCCAGAGGCTCCCGTTCATTGAAATCGTGGGCAACGGACTGACCTACAACCAGGAAAAGACCCTGCCCGGCATCGACTTCTATGACGTCGGTGACACCTGGGCGGAATCGACGCCCACCTTCGAGCAGTTGACGGCCAACCTGAAAATCATGGGCGGCGATGCGGACGTGGACAACTTTCTCAAGTCCACCCGCAGCAACATCCAGGACCTGGAGGCGGCGGTCATCGAGCTGAAGGCCAAGGCGCTGCGCGACAAGTTCGAGGATATCTTCATCTACGGCGATTCGGCCACCAACGCCAAGGAGTTCGACGGTCTCCGCAAGCTCATCGACACGGAGACCGCCGGCAACCAGGTAATCGCCGTGGGGGATACGGGGGCGACGCTGACCCTGGCCAAGCTCGACGAGCTTATCGACGCGGTCAAGGGCGGCAAGCCGGACATGCTCCTCATGAGCCGCCGCTCCCGGCGCAAGCTCAATGCCCTGGTGCGGGCGGCCGGCGGCATGACCGAGACCGACCGTGACCAGTGGGGCAACTTCATCCAGCTCTGGGACAGCGTGCCCATCGGCGTCAACGACTGGATACTGGATACCCACGTCCTCGTCGGCGGCGTGGAAACGGATACCACCGGCGGCGCCAGCTCCACGATATACGCCGTGCAGTTCGGGGAGGGGGCCCTCTGCGGCCTGACCAGCCCCGGACACCTGCAGGCGGAACCGGTGGGGCCGCTGGAGAACAAGGACGCTTCCCGGACGAGGGTCAAGTGGTACGTCTCCCTGGCCCTGTTCAGCTCGGTCAAGGCGGCGGCTTTAATCGGCGTCCAGGACTAAATACTTAACATAATAAGCAAAGGGGGAGGGGTATTTCCCCCGCGGGAGGTAAAACATGGTACAGGCAGTGATTGAGCACATCGAGCACCCCTTCGCCAGGGGTAACCTGACTTCCGACGGCGTCCAGTGGAGCGCCGAGCACACCACCACCACCGACGCCTATGAAGAAGTGGAGAGCGTTACCATCACCCCGCCGGCCCTGGGCGAGGTGCTGGAGTACGAGTTCGGGCTGACCGGTGCGGTCAAGTCCAGCGGCGCCACGGAGTCCGTCCTGTTCAAGTGGCAGGCGCGCAACCGGGGCGGCACCTGGGTGGACCTCCACAGCGAGGTGACCTACGCGGCGGACGCCTCCGCCTACAAGGAATATACCTACAGCGGACGCTTAAAGCCGGTGACCAACTTCAACGAGGTGCCCTTCGAGGTACGCCTGGTCATCAAGTCGGGCGGGGCCGGCGGGGAGAACGCCGTGGGCAAGACCAAGGGCTCCAGCTACGTCAAGGTCGTCTATTCGGCTTCGTGAGGTGTGCCGTGAATCTATTGTTAGACCCCAGCCTGGTGCTGTATTTGCCCCTTTATGAATTGGATGGTAGTCCCATCATGTCGCGTGAGGCTTACGGGCGCCCGGGCACCGTCACCGGGGCTATTTGGACGCCGCGGGGAGAAAGTTTCGACGGGATAGACGACCGCGTAACTGTGGCCGACGCCTCGGCAAGCGCTCTTTATCCGGCTGAATTCACCTGGGAGTTCTGGGCAAATCCCGCGGACTTTTCCGCTATTCGTGCCCTTCTGGGCAGTGTAAACGCCAGCCCTTACCGGCCCTGGGAATGTCACCTTTCCTTGACCACAGGCCGAATATTCTTTGCCTTGCGCCAGTCTGACGACGGACAACCGAGCCTGACGGTTACTGACATAACCCCGGCAGCCGATACCTGGAACCATATCGTGGTAACCGGCGATGGCACCACCTTGAAAGGTTACTTGAACGGCCAACAAAGCATTGACACGGCGAGCTACGATGGAACGTTAAGCAGCGTTAGTCGGCAACCCAACATGCTCGGCGTGACCAGAGGCGCGAGATGGATGCTCGGAACGGTTGGAGAGGTCAGGCTTTATAACCGTGCCCTTACCCTATCAGAAATACAGAATAACCGACTGGTAACAAAATGGAGGTATCGATGAAGTACCGCATCAGAACGGACCTGAGCTTTGACAGCCAGGCGGATGCGCAGGCGCTCATGGACCATGCCCGGACCCTGTCCGGCAAGGCGGTCAGCATCAACGAGGGCGGCGCCAACGAGGAGATTTCCTTCGCGGACCTGGAGCTCTGCCGCCACGACGAGGGCCTGCCCTGCACCCGGCTGGACCGGCTGGAAATAAGGAAGCTTTAAGGAGCGATAACCATGGACTTAACTGGAATGAGGACCATCGTCAGGCGGGACCTGCATGACGAGGACTCCGGCAGCTACCGCTGGACGGATAACGAACTAAACCGGCACATCGACCGGGCCGTTAAGGAGTTCTCCGAGCACCTCCCTTACGAGCAGAAGGCCACCAAGGCCACCACTTCCGGCTCCCGCGAGCTGGATATCACCACCGTGACCAACAGGGTTATGGTGGAGGCGGTGGAGTACCCCGTGGATAAGTTCCCCCGGCGGTACCAGCCTTTTTCCCTCTGGGGGGATGTCCTGACCCTGCTCGGGGACGAGGTCCCGGACGGCTCCAACGCCTATATCTACTACGGTAAGCTCCATACCCTCGATGCCAGCGGCTCCACCGTCCCCACCCGCCACGAGGACCTCATTGCCGCCGGGGCCGCCGGGTTTGCCGCGGTGGAGTGGGCGGTCTACGCCGTCAACCGCGTCAACGTCGGCGGGACGGTGACACCGAGGGAGTTCCTCGACTGGGGCAACTTGAAGCTGAGGTTCTTCCGCGGCGAGCTGCGCCGGCTGGGCAGACGGGACCGGGTGAGGGTAAGCTCGCTGTACCGTCCCCATTATCCCATCGTCTCAAAATCTACGGATTACGGGCCGTAAAAAGGTATTGGAGTGATGCGATGCGCCAGCTGACGTCAACGCTGTTGGCCGCCCAGCAGCAGGCCTCCGGAACGCCTTACGTTAAGGTGGAGGTGAAAAACCGGGTGGCCGGGGTGGTCCGCTACGACTGGTCCCGGCTCTACGCGGGCTCGGAGGTGAGTTCCCCCCACGCCGTGGCCATGCCGTCCGACGGCTCCATCGTCAGGGTCAGGGCGACGCCCATGGACGACGGCCGTAAAATCTACCGCCAGCGGGTGGCCGGCCCCGGCCCGGGGAGCGATTTCAGCCAGTGGACCTATATCAACCAGTATAACGCCCTGGTCGTGGCGGCGGCCTCCCTGGGCGCCGAGGTCTCTATCTTCTGGATAAAGACCAACCGGGAAATCCGCCGCATCAAGAGCACCGACTACGGGGTTACCTGGGGCAGCCCGGAGCTCATCGACTACTCGTCGACCACCTCCGTTTACGGCCTGGCGGCCGCCTACAAGCCCAACGGCGACCTGGCCATCTTCTTTGCCGACCAGGTGAACATCTTCGTCAAGAAGTACATTGGCGGTGTGTGGCAGGCCATGTCCGCCTGGGACAAGACCACCGACGATTTGTCCGGGGTCGGCTGTTGCTACGGCACCGACTGGAACCTCCTGGTCACCGGCAAGGATGCCCCCGGCAACTTCAAGCTGTGGAGCCTGGTCTACGGTGACGGCGGTGACGTCAGCGCCGGGAGCTGGTCGGCCCTGCGGGAGATGGCCTCGGCCCCTTCCGGCGGCGATTTCGAGTATCGCCAGCCTTTCCTGGACATGACGGACGTCTGGCGCTGTTTCTTCGTGGAGAAGTTCGCCGGTACGGAGGCTTACGAGCGCCCTTTCTGGTCGCATACCGTCGTCGGCGCCGACTTCGTCGACGGGCTGTGGCGGGAGCCGGTGCCCTTCGATATGACCGCCGGCTATGGCCTGGCGATGGCCCACCACGGCGATTATGCCTGGCTCTCCAGCCCCGATAGCGTCTGGAGGGCAGACCTCACCGCCCGCACCCTGGACATGACGGCCGATGTCGTCGGCATCCGGCAGGAAACCGGCGAAACGGAGGGCAGCCTGACCGTGGCGCTGAGGAACGATGACGGCCGGTACGCGGCGCCGGGGGAGGGTTCACTGGCCGACCTTGTTGCCGGCGCCCAGCTGGACTTCGGCCCCGGCTATGTCACCACCGAAGGCGGCGAGGTCAGCTCCGGCCAGAGTTTCAGCCTGGAGGCCTTCGAGCATACCTCCGGCGGCCGCGCCGGGCTGGTCCTGCACGCCCGTGACGGCTGGGGGGCGCTGGCCGACTGGCGGGCCCGTCACCAGTTCCGCTGGAACAGGACCTCCGACGACCTGCCCGTCAGAGACATCATTGCCTTCGTCCTGGCCAGGGTCGGCCTGAACCTTGAGGTCGTCTCGGCGTCGTCCGCGGCCACCGGTTTCTACCCGGACTTCACCATTAACCCGGATAATGACGGCAGGTCCGTTATCCGCACGCTGCTTTCCTTCGTGCCGGACGTGCTCTTCCTGGAAGGTAACCAGGCCTATCTCGTCAATCCCCTGGCTGCCGATAGCCCGGTTTACAGCTACGGTGGGGCGCACCCTCTCCGGGAAGGCCGCTACCGCCGGGGGGCCATGGCGGTCAACCGGGTGCAGGTGGAGGGCTACGATGCCGGCAGCGGCGAGATGGTACTGGCCGATAGCTTCGACTGGGATGAGATAGGCCGCCTCCACGACCGCCTCCGGCAGGTTGAAGACAGGAATATCGCCACCGTTAACGAGGCCCAGCAGCGGGGACAGTCCGTGTTGAGAAAGATGGAGATAGCAGCGCGCGGCAGCAGCATCCTCGTGCCGGTAAACTGCGGGCAGCAGTTGTATGACGTCATTGATATTACCGATGCGCCCGCCGGCCTCGATGGGGAGAAGATGAGGGTGCTCGGCCTGGCGCTGGCCTATCAACCGCCGCAGGGAGAATACCGCCAGCGTCTCTGGCTGGGAGCGGTCTAGGCGCCGCCGGAAGGGGAGGGAACGATGAAATTAAAGAAAGCTGAGCTGAGGAGTTTCAACTCCGGCAACTATACGGCCACCATCCGGCTCGCCAGCAGCTATAAGGTCTATCTGGAGGAGGTGGCCGTCGCCAGGAACCTGCCGGCGGCGGAGATGGTCACGGGACGCAAGGTGGCCGTGATTTTCTTCGACGAGCACAATCCCAAGGAAGCGGTGGTGGTGGCGGTCTATACCTAGTTGTTCCGGGACGCCATTTCCTCGGGGGTGGGGTGCTGGCTGCGGGCGCAGCCCGGCGTCGTCCCGGCCCGGGTGGCGGCCTGGTGCATTTCCTGCCATGACGACCGCCGCGGCCTTTTCACTTCCGCCCTCGGTTTGTCCGGCGGCCGCTGTGGTCCTTTCGGGGGCGGCGCTTTCGGGGTCGCTTCGGTCTTCCCCAGGCTATCCATGATAGCCGCCAGGACGCGGTTCTGCTCCGCGGCGCCGTTCTTCAGCTCGTGAGAGGCCTCGGAAAGCCCCTGTATGGCGCTGGTATGGCTGGACAGGTGCCGGGCATATTCCGTGATGGCGGCAGCGAACTTTTCCAGGGCATTCTCCGTGGAGTTCATCCGCTGCTCCGTGGCTTCCATTTTGCGCGTCAGCACCCGGTTGGTGCGGGCTTCCTCGTCGATGACGGGGGCAAACACCTTGCGGTGCAGTGCCCGGCCGCCGGAATTAATCTCGCCGCCGTAAAGGAAGAAGGCGAGAAGGACCAGGGCAATAACGACGAATATTAAACCCTGCTGGCTCTGGAAGAACAGGAGGGGCAGGCCGAGATAGGGAATCTGGTCGCCCACCGTTCCCCGGATGTCCTGCGGGCCGATGGTAAAGGGGTCTTCGCCGGTATTATCGCCCTTGGTACGGAAGCCGAGTGACGGGACGTTCCTGATTTCTATCACCCGGTGGGCGACCGTCGGCGGGTAGTTATAGTAATCTCGTATCAGCGGCGAAACGTTGTAAACGATGATATCGCCCACCTTGATGTCCCTGGGTTCCACCGGTTTAACGATGAGCAGCCCGCCGGAGTGGAGGGTCGGTTCCATGGAGGAGCCGAAGATAGGTATAAACGGCATCGCTCCTCTGATGGAGAGGAACCCCAGAATACAGGCTATCGTTAAGAATAAAAATCCGAGGGCGCGTTTCATAGCACTAACCTGTCACCCTTACCTCTGGGTAACCTCGATGTAAAATTCAGGTTCGATGCTCCACCCCGAACCCCAGTCATCGGGGTCAGCGGAGTGCAGCCGGTAGCTGCCGCCGCTTACCTGCACGGTATAGCTCGTGGCGGCGCCGCCTTCGATGTTAAATGAGACCACGCCGTTCTCCATGCTGAGCACCCGGTAATCGGGGTCTTCCTCCGCCTCCAGCGAGTCGGCCACGTAAACTTTCATGTTGATGTACTGGTAAGCCTTGAGCAGGGCGGAGGTATTGGTCAGGTAAAGCTTGACCAGGAGGTCGCCGGTATAGGCCTCGTTGGGGGTAATATCATACAGGTCGCCGCTGGGCACTTCACCCTGTATGTTGTTGACTTCATAGTTGACCTGCACGTAAACCTGCGTGCAGATGGCCGGTTTGTTCTGGTTCTGCCCCTTCATGGTGACCCCGGCCTGGAGGTCGTCCAGTTCCTCCTGGGTCCACGGCTCTCCGGTAGCCGGATTATTCGTCCACTGGTAAGATTTGGTAATGAAAGCGGCGCTATCATGAGTTTCGGTGGTACCATCAAAGACCTGGCTGTTGGTTTTAATGGAAGCCATCGCCCGGACGGTATTGGCACCGTCGGCGGAGAACCGGAAGTAAACGGTGATGTTGTCGATGGTTTCGGTACCGCCCGCCCCGATGTAATCGGAAAGATTATACAGGTCACGCTGCCAGCCGCCGGTACCTTCCGTGGACACATAGGTCGCGCCGTCATCGGGGGTGGGCTGGTCGTCAACCTTGTCCCAGTGCTCGCCGGTGGTGGGGTACTGGGTGGGCAGCTCGGTATCGTCGCCGGCAGCATTGGGTACGATAATCTCGGTACCGTACTGTTCATCGGGCAGGATGGAGTTCCAGTTGGGCGGGCTGCCCGATGGCTGGTAGGTGGTCATGACTGCGTCAGCGATAGTCCCGTTCAGCGTGGCCGCGGCATACCCGGAATAGGTATAGGCGAAGGTACCGCTGGTCAAGGCCAGAGCGAGTAATATCATGCCGCCAAAAATCAGTTTCCTTCTCATTTTTCTACCGCTGACATTTGTCATTGCTTCATCGTTTTTGGGGTGGGTGGGGTGGAGGGGAATTACCCCTCCACCCGGTAACCCACCTCGTTAGTACTTATTACCGCTGAGCAACTTCGGCGAACAGCTGCGGTGTCTTGGAACCGCCGCTCCAGCCGCTGGAGTAGACGTGGGTGATGAAGAAGCCGTTCATGACGCGGACGGTAAAGTTATCACCGCCGGCTACGCCGCCGGGGAACATGGAGACCGAGCCGTTCTCCAGGGTTAGCATGACCCAGTCATTGCTATCGGCCGCGCCGCTCTCATTGATGTCCACGGTGATATTACTGGATGTTTCCATGGCGAGCTGCAGGGCCAGCACCCGGTAGATTTTGGCCAGCTTATCGGCATTGCCGAGGGAGACGGTCACCACCAGGTCGCCTTGATAGTTGGAGGTGTCGGTTTCTACGTTGAATATCGGCGTGCCGTTAGCGGAGTGGGTCGGGTAGGTCGAAGCGAGAGCCCCCTTGAAGAAACCGAAACCGCTCCAGCTGATGGCGGAGACGCCGGTGGTGTTCGTCGAGACGTCGGCGAAGTTGGTGTCGCTCACACTGGCCGCGCTGATAGTCGTCGAGGCGTTCACGAAGCCGTAGGCGAAGACGCCGCCGGTGATGGCCAGGGCCAGCAGCATGGCGCCGATCATGAAAGGCATCCTGGCCCTCTTGACCGCAAAGGTGAGCTTATCGTCGTCGTTGAGCACCGTGTCCGGTTCGGCGCTCGCCTTGACCGTGCTGCCGTTCAGCCTGGCTCTGGATTTTTCCGGGATACCGAACTCAGACCTGAACTGCTCGCGGGCCTCACTGATGGTGTGCCCGGCCAGATTGGTTACTTCATACTGGTCCTTGTATCTGATTTCAACCATTTTATTCCTCCTTGGTTTTTGTTTGTTTTCGTTTGAATAATTTTTATTTGCCTTTAAAGAGGGCAGTGCTCATGCCTGCCCGGACAACCGCGAGCGCCGGCCCCCTTGTATTTTTCACCTTCTACATACATTCTCCTCCCTTTCATCCCGTATTGCCCTGTTTCAGGCTAGTTCGCCGATAAACGATTTCAGGCGTTCCATCAAATGGTCTTTGAACTCGTTGAATTCTTCCCTGGTCACGTATTCCGCCGCTTTGCCGTCCCTCCGGGCCGTGCCGCGGATGATGGAAGGCAGGCTGCGCTGCGCGGCATCGATGATGGCCCGGGCCTGGTCATTGCCGACCAGCTTATTGAGGACCAGCCTCAGGTTCTGCCGGATGGTCGCCTCGCTGATATCCAGCTTGGCGGCTGCCTGCTCGATGGTGTTGCCGGCGGCAATGCTGCTCAGTATCTGCGACTCCTTCGGGGCGAGGCTGGCCAGCATGTTATCGAGCTGCTCGTTCAGCTCGGCCAGGTCCCCGAACTCCGTAATCACCATCGCGGCCAGTCCCGGCTGCAGCATCTCCTCGATGATGGGGAGATTGCCCTGGGAAACCAGCCGGATGACGTCCAGCAGGTATTCGGGGTCGGCGTCCTTGGTAAGGCAGGCGCTGGCGCCGCCCTTGATGGCGGCAAAGAGCTTTTCTTCCTCTTTCTTATCCATCGTCAGGATTACCGCTACCGAAGGCAGGCTCCGCTTGATGCGGCGGCTTATCTCCGGGCCGCTGACCTTGGCGTCCTGCATGCTTAAAATGGCGATGTGCGGCGGGTTGGCCTCGATGAGGGAATAAGCCTCCTGGTTGCTGGTTGTCTCACCGGTAACTTCAAAGTCATCCTCCCCGGAGAGAATAAAGTGTATCCCCTCCCGGAAGAGGACCTGCGGGTCCGATAGAAAAACCTTAACCTTTTCCATTTTCGACCTTTCCCGGTGGGTCATAGTACTTTTTTACTACTTCCAATTTAAC
>Ga0154784_1116_pt2 | contig 11967 bp, 16 predicted proteins | sample Rifle2008BG16ft_FD_105792 | JGI IMG/M metagenome (GOLD analysis project Ga0154784, IMG submission 105792) | Chloroflexi bacterium RBG_16_60_22 | reverse complement strand
GTGACGCCGGCCCGCCGCGCCGCTTCCCGCGCTGCCGCCACCGTCTCCGCCGAGATATCGATGCCGGTTACCGTAAAACCGGCCCCGGCCAGGTAGATGGCGTTCCTCCCGTTCCCCATGGCCACGTCGAGCGCTTTACCCACCGGCAGGAGCCCGATATTTTCCATCAGGAAGGATGCCGGCTCCGTTGAGGCATCGTGGGAGTGCGTCATCGCTGGCATCGGCGGCCTCAAGCCCCCGCCAGCTTTTTGGCAATGGTAGCCACGTGCCGGCCCTGGTAGCGGGCCATCGCCAGCTCGTTCTCGCTGGGCAGACGGCTGCCGTCGGTACCGGCGATGGTGCTGGCACCGTAGGGGCTGCCGCCGGTTATCTCATCCAGAGTGGTCTGGCGTTTCTCGGAGTAGGGCAGGCCGACGATGACCATGCCGTGGTGGAGCAGCGTGATATAGGAGGTGATGATGGTGGTCTCCTGGCCGCCGTGCTGGGTGGCGCTGGAGGTGAAGACGCTGCCCACTTTACCCACCAGGGCGTCCCTGGCCCACAGCCCGCCCGTCTGGTCGAGGAAGTTGCGCATCTGGGCGCACATGTTACCGAAACGGGTGGGTATCCCGTAGATGATGGCATCGGCATCGGCGAGGTCGGCCGGCCTGGCCACCGGGATATGGGCGAAGGCCTGCCTCGCCTTCCTGGCGCCGGACTTCTCCAGCGCTTCATCGGGGACCAGCTCGGGGACCTGGAGCAGCTCCACCTCGGCGCCTTCGACCTCCCGGGCGCCTTCGGCCACGGCCTCCGCCATCCGGTAGATATGGCCGTACATGCTGTAAAAAACGATTTTAACTTTCATCCTGCCGTACACTCCGGTTCCGGAGGTTATCAGGAGGTTGCCAGCTTTTTCTTAATCACGGACAGCTGTTGTAAATGGGACTTCTCCTCGGCAATGATGGCGTTTACCTTCGTCACGAGCCGCTGGGGCATGATGTCCCGCATCTCGTAATAGAAAAGGATGGAGTCCTTTTCGGCGGCGATGCCCAGCTCCACCGCCTTGATATCGCTGTCCGCCTGGGAGGCCATCTCGCTGGTAATCATGTCGTCGGTAAAGACGGCATCGTCGATAAGGGCCTGGAGATAGCCGGTGTACTCGGGGGTTCCGGCTTCCGCGGGCGGCTTGCCGGTTTCACCCAGCATGTCCTGGAAAATCCTGATATGCTCCCGCTCCATATTGACCAGGCCTTCGAAGATTTCCCTGGCCTCCTCGTTTTCCGTGGACTTGGCCATGATATCGTAGAAAGTCATGCCGCGGCGCTCCACGCCGATGGCGATATCGATAAGCTCCCCGGCCGAAAAAACTATGGACATGGCACGGCACCTCCTTCATTTTTTAATAAAGGGCCGCCCGGCCCTCAGATTTCCACCAGTACCGTATCGCCGTCAACCCGGACCTTGTAACGGGGCAGGGGGCGGGGGGACTTGATGGCCTTGCCCAGCGCCGCTATTATCCCGGAGCCTTTCATCCAGCGCACCACGCTGCCGTCCCGAAGGTCAAACCGCGACCCGTGGCGGGGGCAGGTGACGATGGTCCCTTCCAGCTTCCCCAGCGAGAGGTCGCCGTTCATATGGGTGCAGCGGTTGCCCACCGCGTAATAGCTTTTCCCCACCCTAACCAGCAGTATCTCGTGAGCCCCGACGGTCACCTTTTCCAGGCTCCCGTCCGGAAACTGGCCGGTCTTGCCGACTTCCACGTAACTTCCCATCGCCGTCCTCCTGTTCTGGGATTACCCGGTAACCGGACTACTTGCCCTCGGCTTCCTTGAGCAGGTCGTTAAATACCTCGATGTGGTAGCCTTCGTTGTTTCGTATCCGCTGGATGAGCGCTTTGGTGCCGGCGTCGTCAACCTCGTCGGCGATGCGGCCGTACTTTTCGTGGACCTCTTTCTCCACCTTGATATCCGCCCGGAGCATCGCCGCCGCCCCGGTGGCCCGGTCGACCGCGGTATGCTCGATGACCGGACTGCCCCCGGAGTCCACCAGCTCTTCCGCGAGCCAGCCCAGGTGCTGCATCTCGTTGACGGCCTGGTCTTCCAGCTGTTTCCTGGCTTCCGGGTCCGGGGTCATGTAGGAGTGGAACATGTACTGGAGGATAACGGTGTACTCGTGCCCGACGCCCCAGTTCAGCGACCTGGACAAACTGTCACTACGGTTGCCCCGGATGTCCTTCAGGCCCTCTTTTTTAGCCTTCTCGATGAAATGCTCGAACTTGCCGTGGTGCGCCCTTTCGTCCGCCACGATGCGCTGCAACAACCGCTTGACCCTGGGGTCGTCAATCGCCCGGATATGCTCCCCGTAGTGGTCGATGGCGCCCTGCTCCAGCCCGACGTCATTGCTCATCCATTCCGGCACGGTCTTGCCGGCCATGTTCATGGTGCCCCTCTCCAGGGAGGGTTTGCCGCCCAGCGCCACGATGGTCTCCGCCAGCCAGTCCAGGTGCCGCATCTCCTCCCGGGCGATGGCCTCAATCTCGCAGGCCACCTCCCCTTCACCCATGCCATAGGCGTGACTCAGGTACTGGATAATAGCGCCGTGCTCATCCTGAAGGTCGAGGTTCAGGAGCTCGATAATCTTTTTCTTTTCCATTTTAACCTCCGTAGCTTCCGGCCGGGTCTAACTTAAAACTCCAGCTTACGGAATTCGCTTTTAGCCGCGCCGCAGACGGGGCATAACCAGTCGTCCGGCAGCTTCTCAAAAGGCGTCCCGGGGGCGATATTCCCCACCGAATCCCCCAGCTCCGGGTCGTAAACATAGCCGCAAACAGTGCATTCGTACTTGTCCATTACTTGTTATCGCCTCCTTTTTCTTTAGCGATGTAGCTGGGGGCGGTCTTGGGAGTGGTCCCCCGCTTAACCTGGTGGTAGTACTCGTAGGTCATGCAGGTCTCCTCGGTGAGGACCTCGGCGGCCACGATGCGGCCGATGAAAATCGTGTGGGTGCCGACGTCGACGTCGGAAATCACCTCGGCCTCGAGGTAAGCGGTGGCGTGGTCGAGGAAAATGGGGGCCCTGGTCACGCCCAGCTTGTATTTGACGCCCTCCAGCTTATTGACGTCCCGCCCCGACTTGAAGCCGAAGCCGCCGATATAGGGCAGGGGGGTTGCCTGGCAGAGGACCGCCGCCGTAAAGACCTGGCTGGCCATGATGTACTCGTGCGTCAGGTTGCTCTTGTTAATGCTCACGGCGACGGTCGGCGGCTCCGAGGTTATCTGGAACACGGTGTTGGCCACCTGCCCGTTGAGCTTTTTGCCCTTCCTGGACCCGACGATGTACATGCCGTAGCCGAGCTTGTGTAATGCGTTAAGATTCATGATTTCAACCTCTGCTTGAGCAGGCCTTTCTCTCGTCGTCGGTAGTGACGGGCGCCATTTTTAAAGTGCAAAAAGGACGCCGGTTAAGAAGAGAGCGTCCCCGGCGTGTTCCTAGCCGCCATCGAGGGAAGGGTGCTCTTTCTGCACGAACCAGCCCCCCGGGTTCTTGAGGAACTCGTAGTAATCCAGCAGGATGCGGTGGTGCTCCTCCTCCTGGACGGCCAGGGCCTCGTAGAACTGGCGCTCGCTATCGGAGCCGGCCAGGCCGACCTGTTTCTTATAAAAGTCGTAGGTCTTGTTCTCCATGGTCATGGCCGTCTGCACGGCGTCCAGTTCGGAGGGGATAGCCTTGACGCCCTTATCCATTTCCTCCAGGGCCTGGGCGAATATCGTCCTCAGGCCGCGGCCGCTGTCATGGGTGAACTTTTCTTTCGGCCACCCCTTCCTGGCGCTGATGGTATCGTAAATGTTCTGAAAGACCTTCTGGTGAATGTCCTCTTCCGCCGCCAGCTTCTCCAGCAGCTTCTTGCCCAGCTTATTGGCGCTGGACCTGGCCGCCGCCTGGTAGAACTTCCTGCCATCGGTCTCCATCTGGAGGGCCGCTTTGAGTGCCGCCAGTGTTTTTTCATGCGCCTGCGCCATAATTACCTCCTCGTATCAAGTCTTTAATCCCGCTCCGGTCACGGTAATGGCTTTGCGTATTGGATAATAATCTTAAGTGACGTCACTGTCAATTTTCCCGGTGACATTATGACCCATCGGGGTATTACCTGTATGTGATAAAAGTTTCACCGCCGGGTAACGTTACAAGTCCCTTTAATAAAAGTATAACATATCCCGGCGGCGTTTTACCCGTTGACCCTGCCGGGAAGGGGGCGTGCCTTGACACTGTCCGCGGTGGCTAATATCATTAAATTAAAGAATATCATTACCGAGGAGAAGGAGCTCATGGTAGAAAAGAACGTAGTCATTTACACCACCCCCACCTGACCCTACTGCACCATGGCGAAGGAGTATCTTTCGCAGAAGAAAATCCCGTATCAGGAGCGTGACGTATCCATCGACCACGATGCCGCTAGGGAAATGGTGGAAAAAACGAAGCAGATGGGCGTGCCCGTTATCATCGTTGACGATAAAGAAATAATCATCGGGTTTAACCCGGCCAGGCTGCAGGAGAAGCTCGGGCCGGAGCTGAAATAACAGCGCGGCAGGAATAGCCGCTCCAGGGGAAATAATAGCCAGCCAGCGTTCGCTATGCTATACTGGTTCTGGTTAACCGATGCCCCGTACCGGACCAGGCTGGGGACCCTGAAATAGCGAGGAGACAGGCTTGATGAATGAGACACTGAAGCTAATCGACCAGCTTATTGCCGAACATAAGGTCATGAACGAGAGGGCCATGAATATCGAGAAGGCGGCCAACGACGCCAGCCTGCTGACGGACCTGAAGGTGGCCAGGGAGACCTTTGTGCCCGGTCGGTTCGACCAGAGGCAAAGCCTGGGGAAGCTGGAGGAGATGCTGGTGGCCATCGGGGACTGGCTGGACAAGCACTTTAACCGCGAGGAGACGATACTGTTGCCCGCCGTGGAGAAGCACGGCGAGGGGAAACTTATCTCGGCGCTAAACTCTCTGCTCCTGGAACACACCGACCTACGCAATCGTATCGGCGAGTCCAAGAAGCACGTCGCCGAGCTGACAGGCGGGCGACTGGGCCGCCACCGCTGGGACGCCAGCGCCAACGACATGAGGGCCCACCTTACCCACACCAGGAAGCTCCTGGAAGCCCACGCCGCCATGGAGAACAGGCTCTTCGCCGAGCTGCGCCGGGCCCTGGCGGGAGACCGGTGACACAAGGAGAAAGACCGATGACCAGAAGAGTAAAACTTACCGTTAACGACCTGCCCATCGACCTCGACTACTTTGTGGCGGGCTACCTTGACCACGTCGTCGGCGGCATCGTCGCCAGCCTGCGTGACACGGGAGAAGTCAGGGAACTGAAGCTGAACATCGATAACGAAGGGCAGGTAACCATCAATCTCAACGGCGCCGATGTCCCGCTCACCCCTTTCCCCGTGGAAATCATCGGGAATACCATGCGGGGTATCGTCGCGCCGCTGAAAGGCGTGGACTCAGCCGTCAATACCCTGGAGCTGACCATCAACAGGTAGTCCGGCCCCTCAGACGGACGTCTCGCAGAGCCTCACATCCCCCCAGGCCCCGATATCCTCGCCGATGATAATGACCAGCCCTTTCAACCCGCCGATACCCCGGCCGAACCCGATGGCGGCTTCGATGTCACCGGCTTTACTCACCCGATTGCAGATAGCCGTGGCCGCCGCGTCCGCCAGCGCCGTTGACCCCGCCATGACCACCACGGCATCGGCTTTGCCGAAGCTCAGGGAATGCCCCACCGTGCCCGACGACGTGCAGATGCCCAGCGGCGTTTCCCGGGCGCCGATTTCCAGTCCCAGCTTCCCCGTCAGGGGCGATTTCCCGGCGTAAATGCCGACGGTTCGCTGGCGGCGGACCTTGAGGAAGATATCACCGCCGTTCTCCACGATGACCTCCGGAGAGAAGTCGAGCAGCTCCCTCCCGACGCCCTCGGCGATGGCTCCGGCCACGGCCGCCATCGGCCCTACGCCCGCCTGCTGCCCCGCCTCCGCCATCTGCCGGACGATGTGCGGGGCATCGGGGGGCACCTCAATGGGCTCCAGCGATGTCATGAACTCGGGGACACGCCGGATGTAGCCTTCGAGCTGGGCACGGTATTTGACCACCAGGCGGTGGGCTTTACGCTGCAGGTTGGCCGCCGCACGGATGTATAAATCGGTCTCACGGACGGTGACGTTGAAGGGCACGAGGTCTTTGCCCTCAATCCAGTGGCGGTAAGTTCTCGGCTCCATCTGAATCAGAACTGGACCTTCATCGCCCGCGGGGGACAGGCGGCGATGCAGATGCCGCAGGCGATGCACTTCTCGTTGTCGAAACTGACTACCCTGGTCGCGGGGTTAAGCACGAAGGCACCGGCGGGACATATGGTGACACAGGCGCCGCAGTGGGTGCACCTGTCCTCGTCGCGCGTGATGTCCTGGCTCAGCGGCTGGACCTTTATGCCGGTCCTGGCCAGGAACTCGATGCCCTTTTCGTACTCCTGGCGGTTCCCGCGGAGCTCCAGTACCAGCAGGCCTTCCTCCTCCGGAGAGATGGAAGCCTTGAGAATATTGAACTCAAGGTCGTAGTCCTTCACCAGCCGGTAGACTATCGGGCGGTTCACCAGCCGCGGGGGAAAATGCAGCACGATTCTCTTCGAAACAGCCATACCGTTACCTCCGGGCGGTCCATCGGGCCGACGGGATTACATAACATTTTAGCAGAGCCGCTGTCCCGATACAACCCGGGGGAGCCGGCAGGTTGAAGCGCCTACCTGTATAAGCTATAATCAAGAATGGATGGTTCATCCATCGGGAGGCGATTTTGCTCAGGACCCATAGCTGCGGCGACTTGCGGAAAGAGCACGTCGGCAGTGAAGTATCCCTGGCCGGGTGGGTAAACCGCCGCCGGGACCACGGCGGGCTTATTTTCATCGACCTGCGTGACCGGGAGGGCGTCGTTCAGACGGTGTTCAACCCGGAAATATCGCCGGACAGCCTGAAGATAGCCGAGGATATGCGCAACGAGTACGTGGTCAGGGTCAGGGGCGAGGTCTCCCGTCGCCCGGCGGGCACGGAGAACCCCAGGATACCCACCGGTGATGTCGAGGTAATCGTCAGGGAGGCGGAGGTGCTCAATGCGTCCCGGACGCCCCCTTTCTATATCAACGAGGAGGTGGAGGTGGAGGAAAGCCTGCGCCTGAAGTACCGCTACCTCGACCTGCGGCGGCCCCGCATGAGGGAGAACCTGCTCCTGCGCCACCGGGTCATCAGGTTCATGCGCGATTTCCTCGATGCGAGGGGCTTCATCGAGGTGGAAACGCCCATCCTGCTCAAGAGCACCCCGGAGGGGGCCCGGGACTACCTGGTGCCCAGCCGGCTCCACCCCGGCGAGTTCTACGCCCTGCCGCAGTCGCCCCAGCAGCTCAAGCAGTTGCTGATGGTGGCCGGGATGGAAAAGTACTATCAGATTGCCCGCTGCTTCCGCGACGAGGACACCCGCGCCGACCGCCAGCCGGAGTTCACCCAGCTGGACATGGAGATGAGCTTCATTGATGAAGACGATATCCTGGCGCTGCTGGAGGAGCTTTTTATTACCATGATGGGCACCATCAGACCGGAGGCGTGCCTGATAAAGCCTTTCCCACGTTTCACCTACGCCGAGGCCATGGAGCGCTACGGCACGGACCGCCCGGACCTGCGCTTCGGGATGGAGATAAAAGACCTGACGGATATCGTAGCAGATTCCGAGTTTGCCGTTTTCAACACGGCTATTGCCGGGGGAGGACGGGTCAAGGGGCTCTGTGCTCCCGGCTGCGCCGACTATTCACGGCGGCAGCTCGATGAGCTGACCGGGAAAGCCAGGGAGCTCGGGGCGGGCGGCCTGGTGACCATTGCCCTGAACGGCCCCGCCGGCCTTCTGGACAACCTGACCGGGGACATGGTGAAGTCAGCCGCCGCCAGGTTCTTAACCCTGGATAACATCAAGGCGATGGCCGGTCACCTTGACGCTAAAGTCGGCGACCTTTTGCTGGTGGTGGCGGGGGACGGTCGGGTGGCCGCCGCGGTGCTGGGAGAGCTCCGCCGCGTGATGGGTTCCCGCCTCCAGCTGGCGGCGCCGGACCTGTTCGCCTTCGGCTTTATCGTGGACTTTCCATTATTTGAAAGAAATAAAGAGACGGGCCGGCTGGAATCGGTGAACCATCCGTTTACCTCGCCCAAAGATGATGAACTGCCCCTGCTGGATTCTGCGCCGGAGCAGGCCCGGTCCCGGGCTTATGACATCGTCTGCAACGGCTACGAGCTGGCCAGCGGCAGCATCAGGATTCACCGCGGCGAGGTGCAAAGGAAGATATTAAAGGTACTGGGCTATACCGACGGTGATATCCAGGAACGCTTCGGGCACCTGCTCGAGGCCTTCGAGTACGGCGCGCCCCCGCACGGCGGCCTGGCCGTGGGTATCGACCGCATCATCACGCTGCTGGCCGGGGAGGATAGCATCCGGGAAGTGATTGCCTTCCCCAAGACCCAGGCGGCGATAGATTTAACCTTCAATGCGCCTTCGCGGGTCACGGCCGAGCAGCTCGCCGAGCTGCATATCAGCCTGCGCGAAGAGTAGCCTACCAGGAGGAAACTTGAAAGTAACCAGGGAAAAAATCGAAAACCGTCAGGCCTACCTGACGGTGGAAATGGAACCCGCCGAGATGGAGGAGTCGCTGGAGCACTCCTACCGGCACCTGTCCAGCCGGACGAATATCCCCGGCTTCCGCAAGGGCAAGGCCCCGCGGGTGGTGGTGGAACGTTACCTGGGGAAAGAGAGCCTCCTGGAAGAGGCCATCAAGCACATCGTCCCCGAGGCTTACGAAAAGGCCCTCAAGGAGCAGGAGATTGAGCCCTTCGCCCAGCCGGAGGTGGAGGTAACCCAGAGCAACCCCGTCATCTTCAAGGCGGTGGTGCCGCTGGCGCCGACCGTAGAGCTTGGCGACTATCACAGCATCAGGATTGCCCCGGAGCCGGCGGAGGTTACCGAAGAAAACGTTGAGTCCGTGCTGGAGGAACTGCGCCACCAGCACGCCGCCTGGGAGCCGGTGGAGAGGCCGCTCGACTACAACGACCTGGCCGTCATCGATATCCGCAGTGAGGTGGGGGAAAAGCCCTACCTGAAAAAGCTGGGTGCCCAGTACCCCGTCCAGAAGGAATCGGCGGCGCCGGCCCCCGGGTTCGCCGACCGTATCGTGGGGATGAAGAAAGAGGAGGAAAGGGAGTTTAATCTTACCTTCCCGGAGGACTACCCCAATAAAGAGGTGGCTGGCAAGGAGGCCGCCTTCAAGGTCAAACTATCGGAAATCAAGGAAGAAAAGCTTCCGGCACTCGATGACGCGCTGGCCGGGCTGGTATCGCCGGACTTCAAGACGGTCGCGCAGCTCCGGGAGGGGGTCTTGAAAAGCATGCAGCAGCGCGCCGGGGAGCGCTCCCGCATGGAGTTCGAGGAGAAGGTAATCACCGCCGTCATCGACCAGGCTCAGGTGGCCTATCCGCCGCTGCTGGTGGAAATGGAAATCAATCGCATCCTCAACGAGCAGGTGAGGCAGCTCCAGATGACCGGTCGCGGTATGGACGACTACCTGCGAAGCATCAACAAGACGGCCGAGCAGCTCCGTGATGAGTACCGCCCGGTGGCCACCAAAAACGTGGCTGCTTCCCTGGTGCTGGGCAGGGTCGCCGAGGCCGAGAAGATTGAGGTAGCCGGGGCCGAGATTGATAGCGGTATCGATAATATGACCCGGAGCGCCACCGAGGACCGGCGCGAGCAGCTGCGCAAGCTGCTGGATAACCCGCAGACCCGCCAGTCAATCCAGCAGTCGCTGATGACGCGCAAGACCATCGAGCGGCTGGCGGAAATAGCCAGAGACAGCCAAAGCCCCGAAAAAACGACCAGGAAAAAGACCGGCAAAGCAACCAAGGAGGAAGTAAAATGAACAACTTACCGATGAACATCATACCGGGCGTGGTGGAGAGCGGGCCGCGGGGCGAGCGATTCTGGGATATATATTCCCTGCTGCTGAAAGAACGCATCATCATGCTCTTCACGCCCATCACCGACCCCGTCGCCAATACCATCATCGCCCAGCTTCTCTACCTGGAAAGGGAAGACCCGGACCGGGACATCAACATGTACATCCAGAGCCCCGGCGGTGTTATCAGCGCCGGCCTGTCCATCTACGATACCATGCAGTACATCAAGCCGGACGTTTCCACCATCTGTGTCGGCATGGCGGCCAGCATGGCCACGGTGCTGCTCTGCGCCGGCGCCAGGGGCAAGCGCTTCGCCCTGCCCCACGCCACCATCCACATGCACCAGGCCATCGGGGGCGCCCAGGGCCAGGCCGCCGATATCGTCATCGCCGCCCGCGAGATTATGCGCCAGCAGGACATCATCAAGGAAATTCTCGTCAGGCATACCGGACAGCCCATAGACAAGATAACCCACGATACCGACCGCGATTTCTATCTGAATCCCAAGCAGGCGGCGGAATACGGTATCATCGACGAGGTCCTCGCCAAGCCGGCCGGAGAAGAGAAAGAAACCAGGGGTAAGAAAGAAAAGAAGTAGGGCCGCCTGCACCTTATTAAGGCTTTACCTCACCCCTGACCCCTCTCCACCCCGGGTTCTTGAGCGGGCCCGTGTTCTTCTGGCTGGAGAGGGGAGTATTTAGTAGAGGGGGCTTCGCCCCCCTCTCAATTTTTCTCCCCCTCTCCAACATAATCATCTCAGGGGCTGGTTCTATCTTGAAAGTTGGAGAGGGGGATTAAGGGGGTGAGGTTTTTATTTTTTCCGGCTAACCCAGATTGTTCCTTACCGCCTCATCTATCTCGGCGGTGAGGTCGTAGCCATTTATCAGCCGGCCGGCGGCATCGGCCACCTTCTTATCCGGGGTTATTTTTACCCGGCCCCGGCTGAAAGACTTGATGGTGGCCACCACCAGCGGCAGCTCCCGCACGTAGCCGTGACGGCGAATGGCTTTGAACAGGGGATTGTTCTCCCCCTCGTCCGTTTTTATCTCCGCCACGGACTTTCCCCTTATCTCCGCCCAGAGCCGGTCGAAAGGCTTCCCCCGGATGGAGAACAGGCAGTAGGTGGCGGTGGGGCCGGCGTCCAGCTCCGGGATAGCCACGTGCATTTTCACGCCCTGGGTTGACGCCTCCTCCTCGACGAGCTTCCAGATGACCTGCTGCCAGGTACCAACCGGTCCGTCCGGGGCGGCGGGGTGCAGGTTGATGATATCGTACCTGCGGCACATCTCCGGCCCTGTAATCAGCATGAAGCCGGCCAGCACGCAGAGGTCCGGGTGGAAACCCTTTAGGCGCTTCATCACCTCCCGGTCGTAGTCGAGACGCCACGGCGGTAATGGCTTCAAGGGGTCGGGGTTGGGCATACCCCGCACCGCTTTGTACATCTGGTAGGAGAAGCTGACCAGGGGGATGCCGTAGCCCTCCACCATGTCCAGGTAGCCATCGGTGGCGTCCGTTTCACCGCGGTCACGGCTGCAGTAAACGAACTCTATGTCAACGTCGAGCTGGCCGGTCTTGATAGCCTCCTGAACGGTGCGCAGCAGCCCCCTGGAGCCCTCGCCCCGGCCGGTGGAGAACCAGCCGATTTTATAGCGGCGGCCCAACTCTATTTCCTCCTGCGAAAACGTGTCTTCATCCTGGCCCAGGTGCTGAAAACGTGCATCACCGGGCTTGACCTCCGCCCGTGAATCTTCCCCCGCGCCAGCGACCTGAGGAATTCGTCTTTATCCTTGAACTCGGACATCTCCACGTAGGCGTTGCCGATTTCATAGAGGGAATGGGCGTCGCTGCCGGCGCTGCAGGCGATACCGTGCTTCGCCGCAAAGGCCAGGGCTTTCTCGGAGTTGGCCGGGAAGGGGCTGCGCGAGTTGAGCACCTCCATGAGGTCG
>Ga0154784_1019_pt1 | contig 12218 bp, 10 predicted proteins | sample Rifle2008BG16ft_FD_105792 | JGI IMG/M metagenome (GOLD analysis project Ga0154784, IMG submission 105792) | Chloroflexi bacterium RBG_16_60_22 | reverse complement strand
GGGGATTCTTGCGTCACTTCGTTCCTCAGAATGACATTTGGGGCAAAGCATATCTATTCCCACCCGAGCCGCCCTCGCGGCATCACCGGCTTATCCCGTAGTTTTACGCCACCACCCCTAAAAGAGGAACAAGAGAGGACTCTAGAGCTGCCAGAAGCTATGCAGCTGCTCGAAGTCCATCAGGCCGCTCTCGGCGAAGTTCTCGACCTCGATACCGGCCTCTACGGCGGCGGCCACCGGGTTAAGGCCGCCCAGCTGGACGACGCCGACCCGGTTCAGGGCCACCGGAATCTGGCATATCGGCTCGCTGGTGTTGCCCAGGGCGTAAATTCCCCCGATACCCGCCTCCTTGAGGAGGGCAAGCTTTTCCTCGACGACACCCCTGGCCGGCGCCGGAATGGTGCGGAAGGCCGCCAGTATCTTGCCGCTGCCGGTGCGGGCCGCCTGCCCCACGCTGGTCATCTTGGCCTGGATGAACTGCTCGGAGGGGTCGGTCGAGGTCCCGGCGTACTCGGTGAGGGCCACGAAGCGCCGTGCCGCCAGGTTTTTAATCTCCAGCACGCCCCCGAAGCGGAACTCCGTGGGCACCCCGGCCTTGAGGAGGACACCGTTGATGGAGGCGCCGCAGACCGTGGCGAAACCTATCTTACCCTCCGGGATGACCACCGAGCCGAGCTTTTCACCTTCGTTGGCGGTGGCCACCAGCTCGCTGACGCAGAAGCCGGCTTTGAAGGCATCCTTCATGGTTGACATGGCCCGCTGGAACTGGTCCCGGAAAATGATAGACGTATTGACGGCCAGCTGGCCGGTGCGCCGGACGGGGTCGAAGGTAGTGAGGTAGGCCAGCAGCTCCAGCTTGTCCCGCACGAAGCCCAGCTGCTGGGGGGCCAGCGCCTCCCTGACCTCCTGCCTGCCCTCCGGGGTTATCATGCGGCCGTCATGGCCGGCGGGCTGGGTATAACCGCGCTCGTCGGCTATTTTCAGGTGGTATCTCACCGTCCGCTGGCTCAGGAAGACGCCGTCACTCTCCAGCCGGCGGGCGATGGTAATCGACCCCAGCGGCTCGGAGGACTCGCTGAGCACCTTGAGGATGGCAATCAGCTTGTTTTCCGCTTCCGCCCCGACGGGCTGGTCCATATGATGCTTGGACATTTTATTATCAGGCTATTATACCACGAATATTCCCAGTTTTTAGCGGGTAGTGTCATTGCGAGCCGAAGGCGAAGCAATCTCTATAATTTTTTGGGATTGCCACGTCGCTACGCTCCTCGCAATGACAGTTTAATCAGCCAAATGCCAGCAGAACTGCCTGGCCCGGTTAGTCCCTCCGGAACCGGTTGGTGATGGGCAGCCTTCTATCCCGCCCGAAGGCCCGGGGGGTAATCTTCACGCCCGGCGGCGCCTGCCGGCGCTTGTACTCGCTCAGGTCCACCAGCCGGGATACCTGCCGTACCACCTTTTCATCGAAGCCCATGTCCACAATCTGCTCGATGCTCTTGTCATCCTCGACGTAGGCCGTCAGGATGGGGTCGAGCACCCCGTAGGGCGGCAGGGAATCGGTATCCTTCTGGTCCGGCCTCAGCTCGGCCGAGGGCGGCTTCTGGATGACCGAGGCCGGGATGATATCGGACCCGGCCAGCCCGTTGCGGTAGGCGGCCAGCTGGTAGGCCATCGTCTTAGGCACGTCCTTGATAACGGCGAACCCGCCGGCCATGTCCCCGTAGAGCGTGGCGTAGCCGGTGGCCATCTCGCTCTTGTTGCCGGTGGTCAGCACCAGCCAGCCGAACTTGTTGGACATCGCCATGAGGAGGTTGCCCCGGATGCGCGCCTGGAGGTTCTCCTCTGCCACCCCTGCCTCCGTGCCCTTGAAGGGCTCCGTCAGCGTGTCCAGGTACCCCTTGAAGACCGCCTCGATGGGGATGGTCAGGAACTCTATGCCCAGGTTTTTACAGAGGAGCCCGGCATCGGAGAGGCTGCCGGTGGAGGAGTACCGCGACGGCATGGCCACGCCGACCACATTGGACCTGCCCAGCGCGTCCACGGCGATGGTGGCGACCAGGCTGGAGTCCAGCCCTCCGGAAAGGCCGATGAGCACCTTTTTGAAGCCGTTCTTGAGGATATAGTCGTGCGTTCCCAGCACCAGCGCGTCGTAGACCTCGGCGGGGAAGACGGGCCGGGTCACCTCCCGCGGCGGCAGCGGTGGCTTGTCCGTGCCGGACGGCGCCTCGGACACTACGATACGGTCGCCGGGGTGGGGTCCCTGCTCCTCGCGGAGTCGCAGCTCCTGGCGCCAGCGGGGGTCGTGGAGGCGGGTACGGAAGACGTTTTCCACGTCCAGGTCGGCGATTACCAGGTCTTCTTTGAACTGCTGCCCCCGGGCGATGATTTCTCCCTTCTCGTTCACCACCAGGCTGTTGCCGTCGAAGACGAGCTCATCCTGGCCGCCTACCAGGTTGTTGAAGGTGACGATGGCGATGTTGTCCGCCGCCCGCGTGGCAATCATGCGCTCACGGTTGCCCACCTTGCCGTGGTGGTAGGGGGAGGCGCTGATGGTGACGATGACATCGGCCCCGGCGTAGGCCTGGCTGGCGGCCGGACCGGAGGCGTACCAGATGTCCTCGCAGATATTGACGCCGATGTTGATGCCGGCGACGACGTACACGGGGCACTCGCGCCCCGGCCGGAAGTAGCGGTTTTCGTCGAAGACGCCGTAGTTGGGCAGGTACATCTTGTGGTAGATGCCCGCCACCCGGCCGTCGTGGATGACGGCGGCGGCGTTGTAGATGTCTTCCCTGGCGTCAACGAAGCCGACCACCAGCGTCATCCCCGCCGCGGCCTCGGCCACTTTTTCCAGCGACCGCAGGTTCTCGGAGATGAACTGGGGCTTGAAAAGGAGGTCTTCGGGGGGGTAGCCACAGATGGCAAGCTCCGGAAACGTCAGGAGCTCCACCCCCGAAGACCTGGCATTTTCTATCGCCTGGAGGATTTTCCGCCGGTTGCCGTTGAAATCGCCCACCGTGGTATTTATCTGGGCCATCCCGATGCGGAGCCGGCGCGTATAGAGCCATGTCGTCATGGCATTCTGGCCTCCACTTACAGTATCGGCAGGTACCTATCGAGCTCGTATTCGGTTACCTGGATGCGGTACTGGTCCCACTCTATCTTCTTGTTCTCGATGAAGGCGTTGAAGACGTGCTCGCCGAGGGTCTTGCGCACCAACTCGCTGTTCTCGGTCAGATGGATGGCTTCCAGCAGGCTGGCCGGCAGGGTGCCGATACCCCTTTCTTCGCGCTCTTCGGCGCTCATCTCGTAGACGTTTTCCTCCACCGGCGGCGGGGCCTCGTAGCCCTTTTCGATGCCTTCCAGTCCCGCGGCTAGCATGACGCTGAAGGCGAGATAAGGATTGCAGGCGGGGTCCGGGGAGCGGAACTCAATCCGGGTGGCCTTTTCCCGGCCGGGCCGGTACTCGGGAACGCGGACGAGGTCGGACCGGTTGCGCCGCGCCCAGGACAGGTAAACCGGCGCTTCGTAACCGGGCACCAGCCGCTTGTAGGAGTTAATCCACTGGTTGCAGACGGCGGTAATCTCCGGGGCGTGCTTGAGCAGGCCGGCGATAAATTGCCGGGCTTCCTTGGACAGGTGATAGGAGTCTTTGGCATCGAAGAAGGCGTTTCTCTCACCCTTGAACAGCGATTGGTGGACGTGCATGCCGCTGCCGTTGATGCCGAAGATCGGCTTGGGCATGAAGGTGGCGTTAACCCCGTGCTTGAGGGCCACCTCCTTGACCACCAGCCGGTAAGTCATCACGCTATCGGCCATGGTCAGGGCGTCGGTGTACCTCATATCAATCTCGTGCTGGCTGTGAGCGACTTCATGGTGGGAATACTCAACTCCTATACCCAACTCTTCCAGCTGGAGCACCGTCTCCTTCCTCATGTCCACGGCGGCGTCCCGGGGGGTCAGGTCGAAGTAGCCGCCCTTGTCGAGCACCTGGGTGGTGTAAGAAGTCGGGTCGTCCGGGTTCTGCCGGAAATAGAAGTACTCCAGCTCCGGGCCGACGTAGTAGGTATAACCAAGGTCGGCCGCCCGCTTCAGGTTCCTCTTCAGCACGAACCGGGGGTCGCCCTCGAAGGGCTGCCCGCCGGGCTTGAGGACATCGCAGAACATGCGGGCCACGGCGCGGTGTTCGCGCGGGCGCCAGGGCAGGAGCTGCCAGGTATCGGGGTCAGGCATGGCCACCATGTCGCTCTCGTCGATGCGGGCAAAGCCCTGGATTGACGAGCCGTCAAAGCCCATGCCTTCCTCCAGCGCCCCCTCCAACTCCTCCACGGTGATGGCAAAGCTCTTAAGCATACCCAGGATATCCGTGAACCACAGCCGGATAAACTTGACATCATGCTCCTTGGCCATCTTGAGGACATATTCTTTACCCTCTTCTTTACTGCGGTTTGCCATTGTTACCTCCTGTTACGTTATTTTAATGGTTATTGGGTGATTTGTCATCTTCTTCTTACATACAGCGTCCCCCGTCAACGTTCTAGATGGCGTTCTCATCCCTATCACCGGTGCGGACGCGCACCGAATGCTCCACCGGCAGGACAAAAATCTTGCCGTCACCGGCCTCACCGGTCCGGGCGTTGCGGACGATGGCGTCAATGGCGACGTCCACGTCCTCGTCGAGGACCACCAGCTCCAGCTTGAGCTTGGGCAGCAGGTCGACGCGGTACTCTCCCGCCCGCCACTGCAGTGAGATTCCTTTTTGTTTGCCGCGGCCCATGACCTCGCTGACGGTCAGGCCGAAGTAGCTCTTTTCCTCGAGGGCTTTTTTGACGGCATCCAGCTTTTCTTCCCGGATAATCGCTTCTATCTTCTTCATCTCAGCAGACCCCCGTAAGCTCTTTCCCCGTGCTGGGAGAGGTCCAGCCCCACCATTTCCTCGTCCTGGCCGACCCGCAGCCCGATGGTCACATCGACCAGCTTACCGATTATCAGGGTGGCGATGAAGGCGAAGGCGCCCACGGCCACGATGCCGATAAGCTGGGTCAATACCTGCGCCGCGTTACCCTCGATCAGCCCCGGCTTCCCGCCGATGGCGGAGCTGGCGAAGATGCCCGTGGCCAGCGCCCCCCAGATACCGCCCACCCCGTGGACGGCAAAGACGTCCAGGGAATCGTCGAAACCGAGCTTGTTCTTCATCAGGACGATAGCGTAATAGCAGGCCACGGAGACAATGATGCCGATGGGTATGGCCGCCAGGGGCGTCACGAACCCGGCCGCCGGTGTGATGGCTACCAGACCGGCCACCGCCCCGGTGACCGTTCCCAGCAGGCTCGGGCGGTTGTGCAGCCAGCTGATGACCATCCAGGTAAAGCCGGCCGTGGCCGCGGAGAGGTTCGTCGCGACGAAGGCATTGGCGGCCAGGCCGTTGGCGGCCAGGGCGCTGCCGGCGTTAAAGCCGAACCAGCCGAACCAGAGCAGCCCGGCCCCCAGGGCCACCAGGGGGATATTGTTCGCCTCCATGACGTGCCCGGGAAAGCCCTTGCGCTTGCCCAGCAGCATCACCAGGGCCAGCGCCGAGACGCCGGCGTTGATGTGGACGACGGCCCCGCCGGCGAAGTCAAGCGCGCCCAGACCGGCCAGCCAGCCACCGCTGCCCCAGACCCAGTGGGCCACCGGGCTGTAGACCACCGTCATCCAAAGCGCTGAAAAAAGCAGCAGGGCGCTGAACTTGATTCTCTCCACCACCGCGCCGCTTATCAGGGCCACCGTGATAATGGCGAACATGCCCTGGAAGGCCATGAAGACCAGGTGCGGTATCGTGGTGGCGTAGGTATCCGAGGGGTCCATGCCCACGTTGAGGAGTCCCAGGAAGTTGAACCCGCCGATAAGACCTCCCTCGTCGGCGCCGAAGGCGAAGCTGTACCCCCAGAGCACCCAGAGAACACCCACCAGGCCCATGACGGCAAAGCTCATCATCATGGTGGAGAGCAGGTTCTTGCGCCTGGCCATGCCGCCGTAGAAAAGGGCCAGGCCCGGCGTCATCAGCAGCACCAGCGCCGATGATACCAGGACCCAGGCAGTATCGCCCGTATCGATGGACATCTTGCTTACCTCCCGGCTATGTATTTACTTTAAGTTTAGCCGGTTTATATTTCCGGCATATTACGGGCAGGTTAAATCTGTGTTACATCCGGGGTTCTGCGGTGGAATCCGGCCGCCGGGGGTGATTGACATCATTCACCTGCGGGGAGAGCACACGTTTATACTTTACCCGGCCATTGTTACAACCGTGTTACACAGGTTAACATAAGGAAGAGACTTCGGGGTTTACGGCGTTGGAGAAGCCCCCGGTCAGGCTTCCCTGATGAAGCGGTAGCCGATGTTCCGTACCGTCTCGATGTAGGTATGGGTGGCGTCCTCGATTTTGCCGCGGAGTCGGCGCACGTGCACGTCCACCGTGCGGTCGCCGCCATAGTAGTCGTAGCCCCAGATTTTATCGAGCAGCGCCTCGCGGGTGAAGACGCGCCCCCGGTGGTCGGCCAGCAGCTTGAGCAGCTCGTACTCCTTGTAGGTCAGCTCGACGATATTGCCCTCCACGGTAACCTCGCAGGTCTCCAGGTCTATCGTCAGGCCGTCGCAGACTATTCGGCTGTGGCGGTCATCCTCTGCCGCGTCACGGCGCAGGAGGCGGTTTATCCTCAGCATGAGCTCGCGGGAATCATAAGGGCTGACGAGGAAGTCGTCAAACTCCAGGCTATCCTTAATCCCCTCCAGCATCGCTTCGGGGACGAGCGCCATTACCGGCAGGTTTTTCCCCGTCCGGGCCTTACGGATGAGCTCCCGAATATCGGAGTCGGGCGCCGTGTCCCCCACCTCGAAGAGGAGGACATCGGGGCGCTGGCCGGCAATGGCCTCCCTCACGCCGTTGCGGTAAGAGGAAAAGGAGCAGGCCACGTCGTAGCGGGCCAGGCCCTGGCGGAGCTCCGACCTCGTTGCGTCCTCTCTGGTGATTATCATCAGGCGTGTCATGGCCACTCCTTTGCCGCTAGTAGGCGTAAAGCCTCCCGTACGGGCGGAGAAAGCGCGGGTACAGCTTGACGAACTTTTGCTTCAGCATCTCCCCGGCGTCAAGGCCAAAGTGCCCGGCGAACTCGCTGACGTACTGCCGCAGTACCTCGCGGTCGGCCTCATCAAGCTCGGCCACGCCGACCTCCTTGCCGAGCTGGTAGTCCTCGACGTCACCATGCAGGTAGATGACGCCGCCATGCATACCGGTGCCGATGAACCTGGCCCGGTGGCGCTGCCCCTCGGCGATGTTCCTGCCCAGCAGGACAATCGTCCCGCCGGCCATGTACTCGCCGAAGAAGTCCTGGGCGGTGCCCCCGATAACGATGACCGGCTTCTTGCTCCGGTATTCCTTCATGTGGATGCCCGCCCGGTAGCCGACGTCGTCACGGATGAAGATTTTGCCGCCCCGGGCGGAAAGCCCGACGGTATCCCCGGCGTGGCCGTGGACGATTATTTCACCGTCGTTCATGGTGTTGCCCAGGCCGTCCTGGGCGTTACCACGGACGGTAATTACCGGCTTGTCCATGAAAGCCCCGAGGTCGTTGCCGGGGGTGCCGAAAATCTCGATGGCCACCGGCTTGTTCAGGTCGGTCCCGATGTACCGCTGCCCGTGGACGTTGCGCAGCTCTATTTTCCGGGTGCCGTTGGTGACGATGTCCCGGAGGCGCTGGTTGAGGTCGCGGTAGTAAACGCCGCTGGCATCTACGGTAATGGTGGATTCCTTAACTTCAGTTGTCATTTTCAGCTCCCTGCCATTCTCACGCCGAGAATTTCCAGTTCGGTATCGCTCAGGCCGATGCCGCGCAGGTGCAGGCGGTTGCCCCGCAGGCTCTCCAGCGCGTTGACGCCGAGCCCGCCCAGGATATCCTTGAGCTCGAGGCTCCAGCCGCGGAGGAGGTTGGCCAGCCGCCGCGCGCCGATATCCGGGTTGACCCGCTTGGCCAGGCGGAGGTCCGTGGTGCAGATGCCCCAGGCGCACTTGCCGGTATGGCACTGCTGGCAGACGTGGCAGCCCAGCGCAATCAGGGCCGCCGTGCCGATATAGACGGCGTCCGCCCCGAGGGCGATGGCCTTGGCGATATCGGCGGAGTTCCTGATGCCGCCGGAGACGACGATTGACGCCTGGTTGCGGATGCCTTCCTGGCGGAGTCGACTGTCCACCGAGGCCAGGGCCAGCTCGATGGGGATGCCGACGTTATCGCGGATGACCTTGGGCGCGGCCCCGGTCGCCCCGCGGAGCCCGTCCAGTACCACGATATCCGCGCCGCCCCGGACGATGCCGCTGGCGATGGCCGCGGCGTTATGGACGGCGGCAATCTTCACCGATATCGGCTTGGTGTAGTTGGTGGCCTCCTTGAGGGCGTAGATGAGCTGCGCCAGGTCCTCGATGGAGTAGATATCGTGCTGCGGCGCCGGCGATATGGCGTCCGTCCCCTCCGGAATCATCCGCGTCAGAGAGACGTCCGCGCTGACCTTCTCTCCCGGCAGGTGACCGCCGATGCCCGGCTTGGCCCCCTGGCCGATTTTTATCTCCACCACCCTGGCGACGTCGAGGTATTCGGCGTGGACGCCGAACCGCCCCGAGGCCACCTGGACGACGGTGTTGTTACCGTATTTATACAGGGTGGGGTGGAGGCCGCCCTCGCCGGTGTTCCACAGCGTGCCCATCTCCGTGGCGGCGCGGGCCAGCGATTCATGCACGTTGCGGCTCACCGCCCCGTAGGACATGGCGGAGAACATCACCGGCACCTCCAGCTTGACCAGCGGGGCAATCTCCGTCTTTAAAGCGCGGGTCTCGGGGTCGATTTCCAGGTGGTCCGGCTTGCGCCCCAGGAAGGTCGTCAGCTCCATCGGCTCCCGCAGCGGGTCGATGGACGGGTTGGTGACCTGGCTGGCGTTGAGCACCAGGTGGTCCCAGTAGATGCGGTGCCCCTTGTCGTTGCCCATGCCACTGAGGAGCACCCCGCCGGTCTCCGCCTGCTTGTAGATGTCCTCGATGATGTCCGGGCGCCAGTTATAGTTGCCGCGGTAGTCCAGCGGGTTATAGGTTACCTTCAGGGCGTTGGTGGGACAGAAAACCTCGCAGCGGTGGCAGCCCACGCAGTTCTCTTCGCGGCTTTTCACCCTGTTTTCCTCGGCGTCGTAGTAGTTCGCCCCGAAGCTGCACTGGTTGACGCAGACCTGGCACTGGATGCAGCGGTCCTCGTTACGGTTTATTAAGAATTTCGGCGCTATGTAGGTCTTCACGGTCTTTATCTTCCTATCGGTAATCCCCGCCGTCCTTCAGGCCGGGAATGTCTTTCTTTATTATCAGGCCGCCTTCCCCGCCGCCGCCTTCTGCCTGGCGGCCACCGGCGCCCCGGCCTTGAGCCGGCCGATAACCGGCTCGCCGCCCATGGGAATCCAGGCCCTGTCCAGGTCCGGGCAGACCAGGCGGATGGATGCCTCCTCGGATGAAAGATAGACCATATCGCCCTTTTCCCCGACCGTCAGCGGCCGCAGCCGGATGCGGTCGGTGAGGCCTATCATTTCCCCGTGGTGGGCGATGATAACCGCGAAAGGCCCGTTGAGGAGCAGGCTGCCGTAGACCTGGCGCAGGGCCAGGGCCAGCTTTTGCTCTTCCCCCCCCATCCGCTGGATGTCCTCCCAGAAGGGGGCCGCCATCACCCGCGCGGCTATCTCCAGCGGCAGGTTGTGCTTCCGTATCAGCAGGTCGACGGCGTAGGCGATGACCTCGGTATCCGTCTGCATGGTGCAGGTGTAGCCATACTGCTCCAGGAAGCGGCGGTTTATCCCGTAAGATGAAATCTCGCCGTTGTGCACCACCGTCCAGTCGAGGATGGAGAACGGGTGCGCCCCGCCCCACCAGGCGACCGTGTTGGTGGGGAAGCGGCCGTGGGCCGTCCAGATATAGCCCCGGTACTGCTCCAGGCAAAAGAACTCGGCTATCTCCTCGGGGTAGCCCACTCCCTTGAAGACCGCCATGTTCTTGCCGCTGGAGAACACGAAGCTGTCGTTGGGGCTGGTGTTTATCTCCATGACCCTGGCCACGACGTAATCGGCCTCGGACTTCTCCCCGAGCTGGTGCTGGCCCACCTCGCAGAAGTAGCGCCAGACCAGCGGCGGGCTCTTTATCGCCGGGGTCGGGCGGGTAGGCACTTCCTCGCGGTCGACGAGGTTGAAATGCTTCTGGAGATAGGCCTCCGTCTCCTGCCGGCTCTTCTCCGTGAGGAACATGATGTGGAAGGCATAGAGGTCGGCGTATTTAGGGTAGAGGCCGTAGACGGCGAAGCCGCCCCCCAGGCCGTTGCCGCGGTCATGCATGTTGGCGATGGCCCTGATGACGCTCTCCCCGGAAAACCTACCCCCCGAGGTGTCCATGGCCCCGAAGATGGAGCAGGCGTCGATTACCTTATCATCATTATAGGTGTTGTTGAAATTCCTCAAGTCCTTCATGAGTCTGTCCTTTCGGGTAGATGTCCTAGTCGCCGATAATCGCCTCTTCCGGCTCTTCGACCCCGGTTATTCCCTCCACGTCCTCCGGGGGCGAGCCGGCCAGCTTCTCCCGCCATATTTTTTCAGGGAGGGAGGCCAGCCCGAAATCATCGGCAACGAGCCTCTCTTTGAAGTCGCTGACGTCCACGCCGTCCTTCATCAGGTTGTAGACGATGCCGGACTTCTCGATATCGCCGGCGAAGACCAGCCCGGCCACCTTGCCACCCTTGACGAGGACTTTCTTATAAATGCCGTCGGTATTATTGATAATGGTCTCGTAGGTATCATCGGGGGGCACCGTCAAGCCGGCGGAGACGATGTTCACCCCGAAGTATTTCATGGCGTTCATGGCCGTCCCGCCGGGGTACCTGGCCCTGGCGCCGGCCATGTTCAGGCCGGCCACCCGACCGCCCGAATAGGCGTTGGGCCAGATGGGCGTGAGCCGGCTGGCCCCGATGACGAAGTCGTGCGCCTCGGCGACGTCGCCGCAGGCGTAGATATCCGGCAGGGAGGCGGCCATGCGGCGGTCGACGACGATGCCGCGGTTGACCTTGATGCCGCTCCCGGCGACGAGCTCCAGTCGCGGCCGCACCCCGATGGCGATGATAACCAGGTCGCAGGGCAGGGAGCGCCCGTCGTCCAGGGTGACGCCGCTGACCTCGCCGGGGAGGTGACTGTTGATTTTCTCGGCGGTGTGCCCGGTGATGATGTGGATGCCGCTCCGCTGCAGGGCCTCCGCCTCCAGGTCCGATGTCTCTTCATCGAGGATGGTGTTGAGGATGCGGTCCTTCATCTCTATAATGGTAACCTCCACCCCGCGCCGCACCAGGGCCTCGGTGACGCTGGTGCCGATGAGTCCGCCGCCGATGACCACCGCCCGTACCTTTTTCCGGTGCTGGCTGAGAAACCGGTCGATGGCCCTGGCGTCGTCGAGCTTGTTGAAGGTGAAGACGCCCCTGAGGTCGGAGCCCGGCGTGGGCGGGAAGATGGGCGTGCCGCCGGTAGCCAGCAGCAGTTTCTCCCAGGCCAGCGTCTCCCCGCTGGCCAGCGCCACGGTGTGCCCGGCCGGGTTGACCTTGATAACCCCCTCGCCGAGGATGGTCTTTATTTTATTCTTCTCGTAGAAATCGGGCTGGCGATAGAGCATCTTCTCCACGGGGCAGGGGTGGGCCAGGTACTCGGAGATGAGCGGCCGCGAGTAAGCCGGGTACGGCTCGTCGGACACGATGGTGATGGTGCCGGAACGGTCCACCTCGCGGATAGCCTCGGCGGCCCCGATACCCCCGGCCGAGTTCCCGATTATCAGATATTTCACTTTACCGGTCTCCACCATGCTGACACCACCTGATTTATTACCCGTTTTCTTTATCATTCATCACGCCGTAACCGCTGGCGGCGCGGCGTGGCTAAAATTCTGCCGGACTTTAGCCGTGTTAATTCTTGACCGTAACCTCCACCACGTTCTGCCGGGCGATGGCTACCTCCCCGCCGTCTTCCCGGACGAAGACGTGCATCAGCCCCAGTACCTCGTACTGCCCGTTCTCCAGGCGGGTGGTATCCCACCTGACCGGGAAGTTCTGCTGCCGGTCGGTTGACTCGCCGATTTTAATCCAGGTATCCGTGTCCTTCTGGCGGAAGTACCACGGGTTGACAAT
>Ga0154784_1081_pt1 | contig 12235 bp, 12 predicted proteins | sample Rifle2008BG16ft_FD_105792 | JGI IMG/M metagenome (GOLD analysis project Ga0154784, IMG submission 105792) | Chloroflexi bacterium RBG_16_60_22 | reverse complement strand
CCAGGAAGGTCCTGGCCCTGGTGAAGTCCCAGTAGAAGCGGGGCATCGTAGCCCTGGCGTGCGCCTCCCAGGCCGCCTGGCTGACGCTGACGAAGGCCAGCCCGGGGGGAACCATCCAGCCCTTCTGGGAGGCGGTAATGACGACGTCACAGCCCCATTCGTCCACCGGCAGGGGAATTGAAGCCAGGCTGCTGATGGCATCGACGAGCAGCAGCTTGCCGGCGGCCTTGACCACCCTGGCGATGGCACCCAGGTCATTGGTAACGCCGGTGGAGGTCTCGTTGTGGGTTACCAGGACGGCGCTGACGTCCGGATTGGCCTGCAGGGACTGTTTAACCGCCGCGGGGTCGGCCGCCTGTCCCCATTCGAAGTTGAGGGAGACGACACTGGCGCCGAATGTCCTGGCGATTTTGGCCCAGCGGTCGCCGAAGGCGCCGATGGATACCGATAGCACCTTATCCCCCGGCGAGAGGGTATTGGCCACGGCCGCTTCCATCCCGCCGGTACCGGAGCCGGTGAGTATCAGCAGGTCGTTCTTCGTCTGGGCCACCTGCTTGATTTTATCGGTGACCTCGTGGAGCATCTTTTTATACTCCGGCCCGCGGTGGTTAATCATCGGCCGGGCCATGGCCTGGAGGACCTCCGGCGGGCAGGGGGTGGGGCCGGGAATACGTAATTGTGTCATCGGTGTCTCCTGAGTCTTTTATTATATTTTAGGTGCCCGGTATTACCACTTTTACAAATAGGCGCTTGCCAACCTGTATAATACTATCATTTTGAACACGGGCATTAAAGGTGGAAAGCTTTTCGCCGTTAATTTTTACCGCCCCCTGATTTATCAGGCGCACGGCTTCGCTCATGCTGCCAACCATCCCTTCGGCAACGAGGATACGCCGGATATCGGGATTACTATCCGATAACTCGATAGTACGCATCTCGTCCGGTGTTTCCCCCTGCTGCACCACCTTGCTGAAATGGGCCTCGGCGGCGGCGGCCTCTCTGGCGCTGTAAAGCTGCGTCACCAGCTCACGGGCCAGGCGCTTTTTCAGCGTCATCGGGTTGAAGCCGGTTTCGGCCAGCTGCTTTTTAAAGCCCGCGAGCTCGCTGTCGGGAACGTCGGTCAGCAGCTCGAAGTAGGGCAGGATAAAGTCGTCCCGGATGGACATCGTCTTGCCGTAGATATCCTCCGGCGGCTCGTCCACCCCGATGTAGTTGCCCAGGCTCTTGCTCATCTTCTGGACGCCGTCCGTGCCCACCAGCAGGGGCATCATGAAGCACTGCTGGGGGCGTTGCCCCATCATCCCCTGGAGCTCCCGCCCCACCAGGAAGTTAAACTTCTGGTCCGTGCCGCCGAACTCCACGTCCGCCCGGATGGCCACGGAATCGTAGGCCTGGAGCAGCGGGTAGAGGAACTCGGTGATGGCGATGGGGCGCCCCTCGTTGTACCGCTTGTTGAAGTCGTCCCGCGCCAGGAACTGGGCGACGGTGAAGCGGCTGGTCAGGCGGATAACGTCGCCCAGGTCGAACTTGCCGAACCACTCGCTCTGCCACCGGACCTCGGTCCTGTCTTTATCGACTATCTTGAAGAACTGTTTCATATAGGTCTCGGCGTTGGACTTCACCTCGTCCGCCGTCAGCATCTTGCGCGTGGCCGATACCCCGGAGGGGTCGCCAATCTGCGCCGTCCAGTCGGCCACGATAAGCACAATCTGGTGTCCCAGCTCCTGGAACTGGCGGAGCTTGCGCAGCGTGACCATGTGGCCCAGGTGGATATCCGGGGTGGAGGGGTCGAACCCCTCCTTGAGGCGCAGCTTCCGGCCGGAGCGGAGCATCTGCACCATCTCTTCCTCGACGATAATCTCCGCCACCGCCCGTTTCAGCAGGTAGTTTAAATCAGCGCTTTTCACTGGTTTCCTGCCGGTGGCCATGGCTAGTTATCCCCCGCCAGCTTGAGGATTATTTTACCTTCTCTCACGTCCTCGGCCATCTGTTTTTTGAGAGCCTCCGCCGAGGCGAATTTCTTCTCGTCACGGAGCCGGGCCACGATGTCGAGCCGGAGCTCCGCGCCGTACAGGTTGCCGTGGTAATCGACCAGGTATGACTCGACGGTGCGCTTGGCGTCGCCGAAGGTGGGGTTACGCCCGATATTGGTCATCGACTGGTATGTCTTGCCGTTGACACGCGCCCAGCCGGCGTAAACTCCGTCCGGCGGCAGGGCCTGCCCCGGGCTGATGTCCAGGTTGGCGGTGGGGAAACCCAGCCCCTCGCCGCGTCCCGCCCCGGTCACCACCTCCCCGCGAAGGATAAAGGAGCGCCCGGTCAGTCGGCGGATTTTTTCCATATCGCCCCGGGCCAGGGCTTGCCTGATGGCCGTGCTGCTGACCACTTCCCCGTTGACCTTAAGTGGCGGCACCACCGTCACGCTGAAGCCCATCTCCTGGCCGAGTCGGCGCAGGGCATCGGCATCGCCCTCGCGTCCCCGGCCCAGGGCAAAGTCGGAGCCGACGACCAGGCCGCGCATCCTGAGACGTTTTTGAAGTATGCCGACGAACTGGCGGGCGCTGAGGCCGGCCAGCTCTTTACTGAAGGTTAGCGGCACGATGATATCAACGCCTTCTTCCCGGAGCAGCCCGGTCCGGGTCTCGATGTCTGTGAGGAAAGGCAGCTTACCACCTTTTACCAGCAGGTCCTCGGGGTGCTGCCGGAAGGTGACCACGCCGGAGAGCAGGTCCTTTCCCCGGGCCAGCGTCAGCAGCTCGGCAATGAGCTCCTGATGGCCCAGGTGCACGCCGTCGAACACCCCCACCGTGAGCAGGGTGTCCCCGGCGGGGGTAAATCTGGCTAGTTCTTCCTCAACCGGCAAAGTGTTTTCTCCCGAAGCTGGAATCAGTTTCCAGGATGGCTATCGTTAAAATCACGTGTGACAGTAGCCCTGTTATTCATTATTATACTACATAATCCCGACCGTGCGTCAACGTAAATACCATTGGTTCGGTCCGGTTCCGTTTGCTTCTTTAGCTTAACCTCACCCCCTTGGTCCCCCTCTCCAATCCGCAGAATACGGCGAATCCGCTGACTACGTGATTGGAGAGGGGGAGATAATAGAAAGAGGGGCTTAGCCCCTCCCAGACGCCCCTTGAGTTTCTTTTTCATCTAGGGACTTTGCCCCATCTTTACTATACTTCCCCGTTTACCCGAAGCGGTAAAGGACCAGTCCGGCGGGCAGCTTGGGATAAAAGTAGGTGGACTTCCTCGGCATGCGGTCGCCGCTATCGGCGATGGCTTTGACGACCTCCGGCTTGACCGGATTGACAACCAGGGCGAGCTGGTACTCCTTTTCCCGTACCCGGCTGACGGCGTCCCGCGCGTCGCTGGTATAGTCGAGGAAGGTCCCGGCCTTATCGTGGGTCAGCCCGAGCAGCTCCTCCATGATAACATGGTCGACGATGCTCACGTCCAGCCTCTGGTAAACATCGGAGTGGAAGTAGGGCATCATCGGCCGGACGATGCTGAAATCATTCAAAGTAAGCAGGAGCAGCCGCTCCCCGGTAAGCCCCAGCAGCAGCAATTTCACCTCGCCGTGGTCTGCGGACAGCAGTTCCTGGAACTGCCGGTCGGTGTCCGAACCGTCCAGGGGCACCTCCCGGACATGGAAGCAGGTGTTCAACGCCCGCCGCAGGCCGGCCAGGGCCGGCGGGGAAACGCCGCGGACGAGCCGGTGCGCCGGCAGGATAACCAGACCGGGGTCGGCAAAGTCTACCAGGTGCATCATCACGTAGTCGAACGGCTCTTCATCGGACTCCGGGGCGGAGCAGGTGCGCCGCTCCCGCTGGTAGGCCAGGGCGCTCTCGTAGCGGTGGTGGCCATCGGCGATGTAGAGCGGCTGGTCCGCCAGCGACCGCGTAATCCGCCCGATGGTCTTTTTATCCGTGACGGCCCACAGACGGTGTCCCTCCCCGTTTTCCATGGCAACCTCCAGTACGGGCTTTCCAGAGCTCGCCGCCTCCAGTGCGGTGCTAATTTCCTGGTTCCTGTCCTCGTAGAGGGCCATGATGGGGCTGGTGTTGGCCTGGATAGCCCAGAGCAGGCTGAGGCGGTCGCTCCGGGGCCTGGCGAGCGTCCCTTCGTGAGGACGGATAATCATCTTGCTCCACTCTTCCAGTCTCACCAGGCCGGCCAGGCCGCGGCGCCGGCATTCCTTCCCCTGGTGGGTGAAATGGTGGTCGTGGATATAGAAGGACGACGGTCCGTCCGTCTCGATGACACCCTGTTCCAGCCACTTTTCCATCGCGGCCGCGGCCCGGGTGTACTTGTTGTCCGCTTCGCTATCCTGAGGCAGCTCCCGCCCGTACTCGACGCGCACGAAATTACAGTCGCTCCTCCGGTAGAGCTCCTCCTGGAGCTGAGGTGTAATGACATCGTAGGGGGGACAGATGACCTTCGCCAGGCCTTTCACCAGCGAAGGATTGTAGTGTGTACCGCGAAACGGGCGAATATCAGCCAAATCGCTTCCTGCCAGGCTAGAATTATAGAGAGACGGTCATTGATAGTTTAACGTATCCCTCGGAAACAGCGCAAGTAGCCCTGAAATGCAAAAATACGGCGGGTCGGCTATACTATTTAAAGGTAAAAAGACCGGAGGGAATATTGCTCGTCAGGAAGCTCGTCGTCGGGCCAATTGCCAGCAACTGCTACATCGTCGGCTCGGAGAAGACCGGAGAAGGTATGATAATCGACCCCGGCGCGGATACCGCCGATATCATGCGGGCGGTAGCGAAGCTGGGGCTGAAGATTAAGCTCATCGTCCTGACCCACCGCCACCCGGACCACGTCGGCGCCGCCGCCCGGGTAAAAAAAGCCACCGGCGCCGCGGTAGCCGTCCACGCTGAATGCGCTAAGTACCTCCCGCAATCATCGAGCTATATGTACGAGCCTCCCTACGAGGCCGCCCCCTATCCCGACCGCGTTCTCCAGGGCGGGGACGAAATCGACATCGGCGGCCTCCATTTCAGCGTCCTCCACACCCCGGGGCATACCCCCTGCGGCATCAGCATCTCCGGGGAGGGGCATGTCTTCACCGGGGATACGCTGTTCAACTACGGTATCGGGCGGTATGACCTGATTGACGGTGATTACCATCAGCTGATGGACAGTATCAAGAACAGGCTCATGTCCCTGCCCGACGAGACGGTCGTCCATCCCGGCCACGGACCGGACTCGACCATCGGCACGGAGCGGCGGGCCAATCCCTTTTTGAGATAGGTCCCCCAAAGAAGAAGGGGCCACGCCCCGCGAAAGGCGTGACCCCCATGACCTCGAATACGGACCCCGCTAGATAAACAGAGGGCACATCACCAGTGTTACCGTGGCCAGCAGCTTGACGACAACGTGCAGGGACGGCCCGACGGTATCCTTGAGGGGGTCGCCCACCGTATCGCCGCACACGGCGGCCTTGTGGGCCTCGCTGCCCTTGCCGCCGAGGAAGCCGTCCTCGATATGCTTCTTGGCATTGTCCCAGGCGCCACCGCCGTTGTTCATGAAGGCGGCCAACATGATACCGATGATGGTGCCCACCATCAGCACGGCCGCCACCGTCATGGCGGCGTCATAAGCCTTGAAGAGATTGAAGAACACGCCGATGACAATCGGCCCGAGGACCGGAAGCATGCCGGGGGCCACCATGCCCCGCAGGGCGGCCCGGGTGGTGATATCCACGGCGCGGGCGTAGTCCGGCCTTTCCTCGCCGGTCATAATCCTGGGCCGCTCCTGGAACTGACGGCGTACCTCCATGATTATCTTGGAGGCGGCGCCGCTTACCGCTCGTATCGCCCAGGAGCTGAAGAGAAAGACCAGCACCACCGCCAGCAGCGCGCCGATGAAGACCTCTATCCTTGCCAGGTTGACGTCGTCAAAGGCCCGGCCGCGCAGGAAGGACACCCGGTCCAGGTAGGCCTGGAAGAGCAGGAAGGCCGCCAGGCCCGCCGAGACCATGGCGTAGCCCTTGGTCAGCGCCTTGGTGGTGTTGCCGACGGCGTCGAGGCGGGAGCTTATCTTCCGGGCCTCGGGCGTGAGCGTATCGCCGGCGGCCATCTCGTTGATGCCCTGGGCGTTATCGGCAATCGGGCCGAAGGTATCCTCGGAGAGAATGTAGGGGCAGGTCATCAGCATCCCCATCGTGGCCACGGCCGTGCCGAAGGCCCCGGCGCCCGGCAGCCCGGTATTCGTCCCCATCCAGTAGGCCAGCAGCAGGGCGACGCCGATGGTGAGGGCCGTCGGCAGGGTGGAAGCAAAGCCGAGGGACATGCCGCTGACGATGTTGGTGGCCGAGCCTGTGGCGGAAGCGTTGACCAGTCCCCGGACCGGCCCGTATCTCGACTCGGTGTAGTACTGGGTGATGAACACGATGACGACGCTGGCGATAATGCCGACGACTCCCGCGGCGAAGAGCCAGTAGCTGTCCAGCATGAACCTGACCGTGAAAAACATGCCGATGATGGATAACAGCACCGCCGCGTAATAGCCGCGGTTAAGGGCGTTCATCGGGTTTTCATTGCCGCGGATGCGGACGAGCATGATGCCGACCATGCTGGCGATGATGCCGAAGGCGCGCACCACCAGCGGAAAGAGAATCCAGTAGACCTGCCCGGTCAGGGCGTAAATGGTAATGCCCAGTATCATGGCGCCGATGTTCTCCGCCGCCGTGGACTCGAAGAGGTCGGCGCCGCGCCCGGCGCAGTCGCCAACGTTATCGCCCACGAGGTCGGCGATGACGGCGGGGTTGCGGGGGTCGTCCTCCGGTATGCCGGCCTCGACCTTACCGACCAGGTCGGCGCCCATGTCGGCCGCCTTGGTATAGATGCCGCCGCCGAGCTGGGCAAAGAGGGCTACGAAGCTGGCCCCGAAACCAAAACCGACAATCAGGTGGGGAGCGATATTCGGCGAATCAGCCCCGCCGTAGGCCAGGTAGATGACGGTTACCCCGAGCAGGCTCAGCGCCACCACCAGGAAACCCGGCACGGCTCCGCCGCGCAGGGCCACGGTTACCGCTTCCTTCAGGCTGTGGTGGGCGGCGTAAGCGCAGCGGGCGTTGGTCTTCACGGCGATAATCATGCCGATAAAGCCGGAGACCGCCGAGAAGAAAGCCCCGGCGATAAAGGCGATGCCCGTCCTCCAGGCAATGCCGAAGGCGGTTATTCCCTCGATGCCGCGCTGGCCACCCAGCAGGCCCACCAGCACGCCCACGACGATGGCCACCACCACCGCCAGCCAGCCGATGGTAGAGTACTGCCTCTTGAGGAAAGCCCAGGCGCCCTCGAAAATCATGGCGCCCACTTCCTCCATCCGGGCGGTCCCCGGCGAGCGTCTCAGCACGTCACGGGCCATTAGAATGGCAAAAATGATGGCCGCTATCCCAGCGGCCGGCACGACCCAAAAAATTCCTGGCATCTTCTCCTTTCCTTTCTTAACATCCGGCGGGCTTAAAACCGCCGAATAAATATTTGCTCCCGTATAATCCGGCAGGGGTGGGGTAAATTACCCGAAAAAAGAGCCGTGGGTGCGGTACGCCACGACTCAATCGGCTGACGGCTTCGGTTCGGAATACATTTGACCTTTTTATTTTACATCAATAGGGCGCTTCCTGTCTATAATACCCCGGTACGGAATTCCACCCGCGGCGTAAAATCACTCGGCCCAGCCGTTTTTCTACCCCGGTATTTGCCGTTGCTAAGCCTTCGGCGGCGTCTGGTGCGACCCCATGACGTACTGCGGCGTCAGGGCGACGTTCATGAAAATGACCGGCTTGTTGACCACCTTGAAGGTGAGGGGGCAATGAATCGTGTCCTTGGGTATGTGCAGCACCGTGGTCTCGGTGATGATATGCTTCTCGCCCTCCTCCCCCAGGTAAATCTCCACCTCGGCATCGAAGTCCTTGATATTCAGCGAGTTAGCACCGTAGAAATGAAGAAACTGGTCGAAGTCATGCGCGTGGGGGTCCTTCACCATCTCGAACGGCTCGGTGATACAGTTCCAGAGAATGGAGAAGTTCTTTTCGCCCACGTAGTTCCGGCTGAAAAAGATGAGCCGGGGGCCGAACTTCCCCTGGACGATGGGTTCCTTGAAGAAATACTTGTCGAATCTGCCTTTGGCCATGTTATCCAGCCTCCTTTCAAAGATGGAAAAGCCGCCTGGTTCCAGCCCAATATAATATAAACCCGCGCCCCATATCAAGCTGCGCCTCCCGTTTGTATCCGGTCGACTAATCTGTCATTGCGAGGAGCCAGCCTCAGGCGGGCGACGTGGCAATCTCTTGCTCCGGATTAGAGATTGCTTCGCCTTCGGCTCGCAATGACATTACCAATAAATGAACACCTTCCTTGACGATGTGTCCTCACAAGTGCTATTTTTAAAAGCGGTCGGACCACGATTATCGGGAAAGGAGAAGACTCATGTTGCTAGCTGACAGGGTGGCTATCATCACCGGCGGCGCCAAGGGAATGGGCCGGGCCATGGCGGTAAAATTCGCGGAAGAGGGCGCTTCCGTCGCCATCGCCGATATCAGTATTAAAGAGGCTAACGGAGCCATCGCCGAGGTATCCAGAAAGGGTAAAAAAGGACTGGCCATCGAGTGCGATATCACCAGTGAAAAGCAGGTCCGCGGGACGGTGGAGAAGGTCCTCAGCGAGTTCGGCAAGATTGATATCCTGGTCAATAACGCCGGCGGCATCATCGCGGCGCCGCCCATCGAGGAGATGACCGAAGAGCAATGGGATAAAACGTTCGCTCTCAATCTTAAGAGCGACTTTTTTTTCTGCAAGTATGTTGTGCCTCACATGAAAAAGAGAAAGTACGGCAAGATTATCAACCTTTCGTCAATCGGGGGAATCCAGCCGCCCCATCACGCCGTTGCCTACAATACGGCCAAGGCGGCCATCATCGGGTTTACCCTGGACCTGGCCACGGCGCTGGCCCCGCTTAATATCAACGTTAACGTAATTCTCCCCGGGCCGGTGAGGACCTCCTTCTACGACCGGACGACCTCCAAGATGACGGACAAGGAAAAGGACGAATTCTTCGCCAGGATGGGTAAAAAGGTGCCGATGCAGCGGGCGGGCACGCCGGACGACCTGGCCGGGGCGGCGCTGTTCCTGGCTTCGGACCTTTCCGCCTATGTCACCGGCGAGACGCTGCTCGTCTCCGGGGGGCTGCCGCTACTGCCCCCGAGCTAGGACTTCCTGGGAACGTCAGTTATTTCCTCTCTGGAGAAGGCCCCTCTTCAGCAGCTCATCGAAGGCCGCGAACCACTTCAGCTTGACCTCATCGCTCCAGGACGGGTCGAAGCTGGGGAACTTGGCCAGCAACTGGCTGTTCCACGCAGCATTGTTTGGTAATTCCTTTGCGGTTTGTGGCACTACCGCGTTCCGTTTTGTCCTTAAACCGTCATTGCCGGCAGCGTTCCTGGACCCGGTACCGGTACGCGTGGTTGACCTCGTGCGCCGGGTGATAAACGGTGATAGCGTCATGCCGGCATCGCCGGCCAGGGCGGTAAAGAACTTGACGCATTTCCGGTTGACATCATGGGTCAGCTGAAAAGTAAGGTGAAAGACCTCCTCCAGCTGTGAATAGGTCGCGCTCTCGAGGTCGAGCGAACCGTTCAGGACAAAGCCAAAGGCACTGGAGACAACCTCGCGGAGGAGCGCCGTCCTCGGCTCGCCCCTTGCGGCAACCAGCGCGCTGAGCCGCTCCGCTGGCTTACCGTTGGTATCGATAAGTCCCAGGAACTTTAAAGCCGCCATGAGCTGTGTGCCGGTGCTGCCGGACAGCATCTCGCTCCAGTAGCTGCGGTCAATACGCGACGGCATGCGCTGCTGCAGCCGGTCGATGAAATTACGGAAAGTGCGGTAGGAAACGTAGGGTGGCAGGTGTTTGTGTCCTTTTCCGGTGGTCATACCGTCTCCTCCGATTGTTTTTAATTATATTCCAGGCAATGCCAGGTTACAAGTGGGTTCGTGCCAATTATTTTCCGGGCGCCGGCTGTGATGGAATTTCCGGAGGACTTGATAGAAATAGAAAGGACAATATTTGCCGCTAGTTTTTGGCACGTAATAGGATTATTCTAGTATTTTAAAAAACCCGCCATAGGGAAAATAAAAAAGGGAGGCAACATATCTCATGGGCACTGCAATTGAATACCAGAAACTGATGACGGAAATCGTGTACATCAACCTGCCCGGCCCCGAGGAGCCGGGCCCGGGCATGACCGGCGGCGAGCTGCTGCACGGCTTTCTGGCGGAACTGCACCGGATATCCAACCCGGAACTGAGAGAGCACGTGAATGCTCTCAGCAGCAAGTGGAATGTCCGCTATCGGGACCTGCTGGATAGATAGTACCAATCACCGGAGATAACCGGTAAGCCGGGAAAGGAGACCATGAATATTACCGAGGTTATTGAAAACAGGCCAGCGACGGTCACGGGGAGCCTCATGAAAAAGTTCATCAGTAACCGTTGCAGCCTGGGGTTGTTGCGCTTCTTCGTGGCGCACCCCAACAGTCGCTTCAGCAAGCTGGCCATCGTTCACGCTATCGATGAGACCGGCAGCCGGCTGGAAGTTGAAAAGGCCCTGGACCAGCTGGAAAACGAAGGAATTTTAAAGCATAACACTGAGAGTAATACCTGCTTTTTCTGTCTCACCCGGGAAGAGCCGAAGCGCCGGATGATTTTAGAACTGGCGGGCTTTGACTGGCGTCAATGGCAGCTGGTGCTCGAGCATAGCTGAACTGGCGTCCCTGGTCGGATTCGAACCGACGACCCGCTGCTTAGAAGGCAGCTGCTCTGTCCAGCTGAGCTACAGGGACTTAAAGCTAAAAACTAGTTCTACTCAATATTATGTCTGCTTTTGGCGTTAAATTGGCGTTATTTTTTTGAGACACCCCGTTTTTACCTGCGGGTAACACTTCATCGAGTAACGCCATAGCATCGCTTTGCATCCCCTCAATTATATGGCTGTAGACGTCCATTGTAAAGGCTACCGAGCTATGCCCCAGGGCTTCACTGATAACCTTTGGCTTAGCACCACGTAGTAACATTAGGCTGGCAAAGGTATGCCTCAAATCGTGGAAGCGGACATTTTCCAGTCCAGCCCGTTTTGCTATCCTGGCGAAGTTATGAGTAAGCACACCTGGGTCAAGCGGCTTGCCTTCAACATTGGCAAATACCAGGTCGTCGTCGCCGCGCTCTTTTCCTAGTTCACGGTATATCCGCGCACGCTCTAGCTTGTATTCCCGTAGGTAACAGGCCAGCTTGGGCGTCATACTTACACGGCGGCGGCTATGACTTGTCTTAGGCTCGTTAAACTGGCATATACCCCGGCGCTTATATAGCACCTGGGAAACTGATATTGACAGAAAATCAAGGTCAATAGAGCGCCACGTTAAGCCTAGTAACTCAGCTTGTCTAAGTCCAGTAGAAACGGCGGTATAGATTACGGGATAGAATTGATTAGTTGATGCGTTCTCCAGTAGGACTTCAAGCTCACCGGGTGTCAAAGTGCGCATGGTCTTACCCTTCCAGGACGGCGGGTCAACAAGCTCGCAGGGATTCCGGCCCAGGTAGCCTTGTCTCACGGCATATTTAAGGGACTGGCTTAATATCCGATGGTGATAATGTACCGACCGGGCCGATAGCTTTTCACACGCCTTGCTATAGTAAGCCTGTATATCCTGGGGGTGAAGCTGCTTTAATTGAATATGCCCCAGGGCCGGTATTAAGTGGTGCTCTGCTATGCTCTGAATAGCGTCAAGCGTCCTGATACTACAGTTAGTCTTAACATACCCATTAAGCCACTGGTTAAGGTGCTCTGCCACTGTGAGCCGTCCTGGCGGTGTATATACGCCTTTATCAAGGCTGGACAATAACTCGGTCAAGCGGCGCTGTGCATCACCCTTGCGACCGCGGACAGTCTCAAAGTGGCGGCGGTATTTACCGTCTGGCCCAGTGCCCATGTAGATTTGAATTTGCCACGATTCACCTTTCTTGCGTATGTGACCTCTCATGTTTTGACCTCTCCTTTGCGTATTTCCTCACGCGCTTGTTCTATTAGTTTAAGAGCTTTTTCAAGTTCTTTTCTAGACCAGCCATACTTTGGTCCATTAATTATCTGGTTCGTACGCTCACTTGTGATCTCCTCACCAGTCAATAACGTAAATAACTTTAAATCTTCTTCAAAAGAATCATTT
>Ga0154784_1113_pt3 | contig 12294 bp, 7 predicted proteins | sample Rifle2008BG16ft_FD_105792 | JGI IMG/M metagenome (GOLD analysis project Ga0154784, IMG submission 105792) | Chloroflexi bacterium RBG_16_60_22 | reverse complement strand
TCGATTGCGGGATTCTCCCGGACCGGAAGGCGTTCACCAGGTCGCGCACGGCTTCCTCGATGGTATGCCCGGGCACGAAGCCCAGCTCTTTCTTTATCTTCTCCGAGGAGATGTGATAGGAGCGGGTATCATCGGAAGGCGTGGTGACAATCTGAACGTCCTTCCCGACCACGCCGCGCACCGTCTCGGCAATCTCGATTATCCTGTGGTTCTCGTAGCCGGCGTTGAAAATCCGGCCGTCGATAGCCTCGTCGGGCCACTCCAGCGACTTCACATAGAGGTCGGCGACGTCCGCTATATGAATGTTGGGGCGCATTTGCTGCCCGCCGAAGGCGGTAATCCTGCGGTTGTTGACGGCGTGGTTGGTCAGGATATTGACCGTCAGGTCAAGCCGCAGGCGGGGCGAGTACCCGCAGACGGTGGCCGGGCGCAGTATCAGCGTCACGAATCCCGGCTCCCGCTCCCGGAGCAACACCTCCTCGCACATCGCCTTGTACCTGGAGTAGTCCGTCACCGGCTCCAGCGGCAGGTCCTCAGTAACGTTTGGCTCGTTCTTGATGCCGTAAACGCTGGAGGTCGAGGCGTAGACGAAGCGCCGCACGCCGCCGTGCTTGGACACGTTGACAAGGTCGATGAAGGCATCATAGTTGATTGATTTACCCAGCTGGGGGTCAAGCTCGAAGCTGGGGTCGTTGGAGATGCAGGCCAGGTGGATAACGGCGTCACAGCCCGGGATGACCCTCTCCAGCAGCTTCCGGTCGCGAATATCGCCCTTGATTTGCTCCAGCTTCGGGTCGTCCTTGACGGCATCGAGAATGTGCTCCCCGTAGATATACAGGTCGAGCACCTTGACCCGGTATCCCCCGGCCAGAAGCCTGGGTATGAGGACGGCGCCGACGTACCCGGCGCCGCCGGTTACCAGGACCTGTTTAATCGGCTTCACGGTTTTACACCCCGCAGCACATTGCCGCCACCCAGCAGGATATTCATGTCAGTCACGGGAGGCCTCCGGTTTTACACGCGGCTTCATGGCGGCGTCGGTTAAGAAGTGCCCGATGACGGCGTGGGCCGATTCCACGTATCCGTACTCCCCGGAGGGAACGTAGAAGTTCAGGTCTCCCAGGGCGCGCAGGGGGTTATCGGCGCGGAAACCGGAGAACGTGATGACGGCACAGCCCTTCTTCCTGGCGGTCCGGGCGGCGCGCAGGATATTCTCCGACTTCCCCGAACTGCTGATGGCCACCAGGAGGTCGCCGGGTTCGGCCCAGAGCGCCACCGGCCTCTCGAAGACGCTTTCGTAGCCGAAGTCATTGGCGCGCGCCGTCAGGGACGATTCCCCGGTGAAGACCATCGCCCGCACCCCGACCCCGCCGCCGAGGTCATTCTGCAGGTGGCTGGCGATGGCGGCGCTGCCGCCGTTACCCACCAGCATGACCTTACCCGGGCCGGCTTTAACGGCCAGCAACCGGGCAACGGCCTGCGCCGCGCCTTCATCTACGGGGATGGCGGTGCCGTTACCGTCCGTCACCTGTACCCGCTTAAGCAGGTCGTCCAGGTCTTTGAAATATGATGTCGCTTTCCGGCTGGTCAAACCTCCCCTCCTGCAATCATACCTTGCGGCTCACTTCAAGAGCGAGTCGATAAACTTAAACAACGTGTCCCGTTCGATGGACTTCTGGTGGCCGAGCGTGCTGACGGCCTGCGCCCCGACCACGTTGCCGATGAAGCCAACGACCTCCAGGGGCGCCTGCTGGGCGGTACACAGCGAGGTCAGCGAGAGAACGGCATCGCCCGCCCCCATACGGTCCACCACCCGTTCGACGAAGGCCGGGACCTCGACGAAACCGTCCGGCTCCCGGTACCCGATGTTGCCGTCTTTGCTGCAGGTAATCATAATCTGCCCGCAGGCTAGCTTCTTCGACAGGTTCAGAATCATCTGACGGAGGTCGCCCTGGCGGTTCCTCTCCTCCAGCGTGATTTCATGTCGGGCCAGGCAGATGTAGTCGGCCCGGGGGTAGCGGGAAACGGTGTTGTAGCCCCGGTTGGCGGCGTTGGCCTGGGTGTTCACCGCCAGGAAGGCCGCTTTGCGGCAAAGTGTCTCGATGGCTTTCCGGGTCATCATACTGTGCCCGTAATCGGTGACGATGACGATATCGTAGTCGGGCACGGCCGCCTCCAGCATGGCGCACAGCTCCCGGTCCTGCTCCGGGTTGATTTCGTCGTCATTGATATCATAGACCTCGAAGAGCTTCTGCAGAAGGTACCCCTCGATGAAGCGCCGCTTGACGATGGTGGGCGAGCCCGCCTTGCGGAAGAACATGGGTTTGATGTTGCGGGCCAGTTTCTGCCTCACGAAGTCTTCCTGGGAATTCTGTGACCCCAGCATGGTGAGGATGCCCACCTCGTTGCAGAAGTTGGCCAGGTGGTTGGCAACCGCCAGGGCCCCCCCGGCGAATTTCTCGGTGGACTGGTACTTGGCGGCCAGGATGGGCTCTTTGGACGACTTGCCGATAACGTCGCAGTACAGGTACTCGTCGATGATGGTCTCACCGACGACGAGGACCTTGAGCGACTGGGCTTTCTTGAGGTACTGCAGAATATCGTCCACGGGGTAGCGCCGCGAAAAATCGGAGAGGTACTTGCGGACACTTTCCGGAAAGACCGGCAAATACCGGTTGATGAGGCTGGAAGAGCTGAACATGATATCCCCGGTGAAGGCAATCCTGCCCCCGACCGCTTTTACCGCCGCCTCCTCTTCAACAATCTTGCCCGTGTGGTCCTTCTCGGCATCCTTGTAGTCGGACCCCTTGGCGTAGATATCGGGTTTCAGGAGTTTAATCGTCTCCACCGCCGTCGGCCAGTTATTGACGGCCACGTAGTCGACGCAGTCCAGCGCGGCAATGGCCTCGGCGCGCAGGTCATGGGTAAAAGCGGGGTGGTGCGGTCCCTTATTGACGTATTTGTCCGGCGTCACCGTGACGACGAGGACATCGCCCAGTCGCTTCGCCTGCTCAAAGTGGCGGATGTGCCCGATGTGCAGCAGGTCGAAGACGCCGTGGCACTGTACAACCTTTCTTTTACGGGCGCGCAGCGAGGCTGTAATCCCGGCCAGCTTTTCTAGAGGTTTTATTTTATCCAGTGTGCGTTTTTCTCCCGGAAGACTCATGGTCAGCTAACCCCCGGATGAATTACCCAGATAGTCGAACCAGTTGCGCGTGGCTTCCTCAATGGACTCCCTGTTCCACACAGGGGCGTCACGCCACTGCCCGATGTTCTCCAGCATGAGGCGGACTCCATCTTCGAAGGTCACCCTGGGCCGCCATCCCAGGACCCGTGATAACTTGCCGATATCGGCGAAGGAGCGGTCCGGCTCCCCGGGGCGCCTGGGGACGTGGATGACATCACCCCCTAAAAGCTCCACCAGATAGTTGACGCTGTGGGGATTACCCAGACCGACGTTAAATATCTCCCCCTCCACCCCGGACTCCGCCGCCCGCACGAAAGCATCGACCACGTCGGTGACGAAGATGAAGTCCCGGGTCTGCGTTCCGTCACCGACGACGGTAAAGGGCTTACCGGCCAGTTTCTGCGCCAGGAAAACCCCGAAGACGGCCCCGTAAGCCCCGGTAGTCCGGGAGCGCGGCCCGAAGACGTTGAACAACCGGAGGGAGACGCAGGGTACCTTGTAGGTCTGGTTCCAGTGCAGTGCGTAGCATTCGCCCAGGTATTTGGTCAGCGCGTAGGGGTACATCGTCCTGATGGGCGCGGTTTCCGCCGTGGGGTACTCATCGGGAATCCCGTAGCAGGAGGCCGACGCCGTGTAGACGAAACGCCTGACGCCGCTGGCGCGGGCGGCTTCCAGGACAACGATGGTACCGTTGACGTTGGCACGGTGATATTGAAGAGGGTGCTGGATTGACGGCACGATGTCCGCCAGGGCGGCCAGGTGAAAGACCCAGTCCACCCCCTTGAAGTGCGGTTGGATTAGCTCCGGTTCGGCAATATCTACCCGGTGAAAGCTCAGCCGTGCATTACCCGGATGCGGTGGCAGGTTTTCACGCCGGCCGGTGGCCAGGTTATCCAGGACAATCACCTCGTGACCGTCTGCCAGCAAACGGTCCACCAGGTGACTGCCGATAAACCCCGCCCCTCCGGTAACCAGCGCTCGTCGTGAACTGCTCAAACTGTTTACTCCCCCCGCGCAACCTTTACTTTATCGTGACGGCGGCTAAATACCACGGCCCGTGCCCCAGGTAACACTTCAGGCTTACCAGCAGACGCCCGTGCCGGTAAATCAGCGCCGTCCCTTAATAAGTAAAGTTTAGCCGGTCATATAAGCTTTGTCAACGCCAGTCCACGGGTAATTGGCTTTATTTTAGCCTGAAAATGTGACATTTGTCTATATTACAGTATAATATATTGACTTATGTCCTGCATGGCAACAGCGGCACCGGGCGTTCTCCAGCCGGGGATTTCCGCCGATTATCCGGCGCAAACCTTGTATTGCCAGCCGCGGGCGATGTATAATCTAGCAACAATTCATAACTCCGAATATCGGCATACCCCGGTCCCGGCCCGGCTATTATTCTAACTGATATGGAAAAACAAACGGGCGGTTTAAGTATCATCCGGTTCTTCTTCAATCAGAATAAACTGCCTCTTATCCTGCTGCTGGTTATTTCAATACTAGTCGGCGGGCTGGAAGCCGCTACCGTCGCCGCCGTCTACCCTATCCTCACCACCGCCTTTGAATCGGGGCTCAACCAGAGCAATTTCGTCCTCTCCGTTTTCCAAAACACCGTCAAGCTGCTGCCGGTGGCCGACCAATTTATCGGCTACTGCATCCTTTTTATCATCCTGGCCGGGTTGGCCTTCGTGACCAAGATAGTCTCCATCAGGTACCGGGTGACCTTCGGCGCCAGGCTGGTGGAAGGGCAGCAGAAGGAGATTTTCAGCCGGCTCATTACGGCTGATTATCAATACTTCATCGACCATAAGGAGGGTGACATCATCTATAATACCACGGTCGCCCCACAGGGTCTTACCCGTCTCGTCACCGCCAGCACGGAATTCATGTCGCAGCTGATACTCTCCATCTCCGTTCTCTTGCTGCTGTTTTCCCTCTCATGGCAGGGGACGATAGCTTTTATAATCATGGCGATAATATATTACGTATTCACCAGCTATCTCTCGCGCCGGGTCGCCTATATCTCCGCAAGCCTTCAGGTCGAAGCCATGCGGGAGAGTAATGTCATCCTCAACGAGACCATCGGCGGTATCAAGCAAATCAAGGTATTCGCCACCGCGGGCGACCAGGTAAAGAAGTTCAGCCAGACGGTTCGCCGAGTCTGGAGCCATTTCGTCAGGAACCATTTCTGGCAACAGGTGCTAAATCCCATCCTCATGGTAGTCCTTTACCTTTTCATCGGCCTGGTCGCAATTTCCATCAGGGTAATCAACCCCGGAAGCTTCAACACCCTGATTCCCGTCTTCGGTACTTTTGCCTTCGCCGTTTTCCGGATGGTACCGATTATGGGCGGCATCGCCAATGCCACCATGCAGATTGTTGCTTCGCTCCCTAACTGCGAAACGGTCCACGAGTTGCTGAACGAAAGGCTGTCCAGCATCAAGGACGGCCACCGCGAGCTGGAATCTTTCAAAACGAGTATTGAGTTCGCTGACGTCTCTTTTAACTACAAAGGGCGCAAGGATATCCTGAACAAAGTCTCGGTCTACTTCGAGAAGGGGAAGACGACGGCCATCGTCGGCCGTTCCGGGGCGGGCAAGTCCACCATCGTCAGCCTGATACTTCGCCTGTTTGACGTCGATGACGGGGAAATCAGAATCGATGGCGTAAATATCACCGAATGTGAAACACGGTCCTGGCTGGGTAAAATCGGGTTCGTCAGCCAGGAGACCTTTATCTTCAATGACACGATTCGCAACAACATTACCTTCGGGTCGAAATACTCCGACGAAGAAGTGGTCCGGGCCGCCCGGTATGCCGATGCCGATAGCTTTATTTCCCGGATGCCGGAAGGCTATGATACGCCGGTCGGGGACAAGGGGATGAGGCTGTCCGGCGGCCAGCGGCAGCGCATCGCCGTGGCACGGGCGATGATACGCAACCCGGAAATACTGATTTTTGACGAGGCCACCAATGCCCTGGACAATATCTCCGAGGCCGCCGTCCAGAAAGCCATCGATGATATCTCCCGGGACCATACCGTGATTATCATCGCCCACCGCCTGTCCACGATAGTCAAATCGGATAAAATAATCGTCATGGGAGACGGGCGCGTGCTGGAGGAGGGTACTCACCGGGAGCTGATGGCCAGGCGAGGCGCATATCATGAACTTTATTCAAGCCAGGGGACGTAAGCGTTGAAAAACCGCCCTGGCACGAGAGTTGCAATATCCCGGATAATTAATTAACGAATAAAATGCCGGTTCAATTATTCCGATTGCCCTCAGGGGCTTGAAAGAGTAAAATAACATTAATTCGGACCCGGTCAAAGCCGGGACAACAAAGGATGGCCATGCCAGCGAAGGAAAAAGATAAAGCCGCTCCCTGCAGGGTCATTGTCGGCATACCGGCTTACAACGAAGAAAAATACATCAGCGGGGTCGTTTTACTTTCCCGGCGGAACGCCGCCGAGGTGGTGGTCGTAAATGACGGCAGTCACGACCGCACGGCCATGCTGGCCGGGCTGGCCGGGGCTACGGTGGTCAGCCACGACGGGAATAGAGGCTACGGCAGCACCATCCAGAGTATATTCGCCGAGGCCAGGCAACGCGACCCGGACGTGCTGGTTATCCTGGACGCCGATGCACAGCACAATCCTGACGAGATTCCGCAACTGGTAAAAGCCGTGACGGAGGGTGCCGATGTCGTTATCGGGTCGAGGCAGATGCAGAAGAACGCCATCCCCCGCTACCGCCGCCTGGGCCAGAAATTCCTGACCAACCTGGTGAACATCGCCTCGAAGGGAAAACTTTCCGATACCGAATCCGGTTTCAGGGCATATTCCCGCAAGGCCATCAAAACCCTGGAGTTGAAGGAAACCGGTATGTCCATATCTGCCGAGATAGTATCGGAAGCCGCTCACAAGGGACTGAAAATAAGGGAAATACCCATAACGGTTGAGTACACGCGGGACGGTTCGACGTTGAACCCGGTGGCGCACGGCCTGGGCGTGATGCGGCGGATTATGGTAATGATTTCCGAGAGACGGCCGCTGCTGTTCTTCGGCATCATCGGCGGGATTCTCATCCTGCTGGGTGTTTATTTCGGCATCCTGGTAATTTATGCGCTCCGTGCCATCCAGATAATGCAGGTGGGCTCCGCCCTGATGTCGATGCTGCTGATTACCGTCGGCACGTTGATTATCAGCACCGGGTTGATACTGGACGTACTGGCACATCGGTTGGGCCGGAAATAAAAACCCACCTTGTCACGAGCCAGGTAATCCGGCGGTCTGCCGGGGAAAAAACCGGACCGGAGAGAGTCTGAGATGAGCTTACCGAGCCTGCCGCGCCCGGCCCGCTACGACTATCTCCTGGTGGTGCCGATACTGGCCCTGGCTTTTTACATAGCTTTCATCCCACATACCAGCTACCCCTACCCCGTCCACCTCGACGAATGGGTCCAGCTGGCCTACTCGGACGCCCTGATAAGGTCGGGAGACATTTTTCACCCCCTGCCCTTCACCGGCCAAGCCACTACGAGCCTGGTATCCCTCCTGGAACTCGGCTTTCATATCCTGTTCGGGGTGCTCTACCGGATAAGCGGGCTCGACTGGATGACCATTTTCCGGTATTTCCCGGGCATCCTTTTCATGATAACGGTCTTTTCCGTATTCGTCATGGGGAGGAGAAGCGGGTTCGGCCGGGAAGCGGCTTTCTTTACGTGCCTGATACCAACGACCGTCGGCATACTGGGGCCGGGTTTCCTGGTACCGGTGTCCCTGGCATTGCCGTTCATTCCCCTATCGCTCTTTATTATCTTTTACCTGCGGAACCCGGGGGCTTACCTGGCGCTGTTTATCTTCGCCGTTTTCCTGCTGATAACCCACCCCACCTCGGTAATAATCTTCATCCTGATAATCGCGCCGTCCGTCCTGTTTTACCTGAAGCAGGAACCGAGGCACGGCATTATCCTGATACTGGCCGGGGCCGTTCCCTTTTTAATAACGCTCCCCTGGACGTATGACCTGATATCCGGTACCGCGGTGTCCCTGTTCACCCCGAAAGGGCTGCCGGGGTTTCATGATTTGCCGTACATCGTCAGGACCTTCGGCTATTTACCCGTGGCCCTGAGCATCCTCGGCACCTTCTGGCTCGCCTGGAGGAGGGGCACCACCAATTACGGGCTGGCCCTGGGGCTGCTGGTGATGGTGGCCATGCTGGCCACCTTCTATACGCTGCATTACGGCGTGGACGCGATATATCTGCGGGGGATACTCTATACCTTCATGATGCTGGGCATCAGCGCCGGGGCCGGCCTGATGATGCTCAGGAACATACAGCTGCCCGAGAGATGGAAGCTGCCTTGGCCCGCCCGGAGAATCGGCTACATTTTCGCGGCGGCGATTATCGTCATCGTCTTATGGCTGGGTATACCCGTCCGGCAGCATATCCCGTACTACAATATCATCGATACCACGGACTACGAAGCGTTCACCTGGATCAGAGACAACATCGGCGATAACTACCGGCTGGCCATACTGGACCCGTGGAAGGCTACCTCTTTTTCCGCCATTACCGGCAAGTACGTCTATGCCCGGCTGCACGTGGCCCCGGATAAAATAACCCGGCGGGCAAAAGACTTCCTGGACGGCGGCTGCCAGGATACCGATTTTTTAAGGCAAAACGGGATATCGATTGTTTACACCCGCGACGAGTGCTCCAATCCCGACCTTCAGAAAGTCAGCGACAACGTGTATCTATATGACCAAGCCCGGTGACGGCCCGCGACCGACCCGGTAACCGGAAGGAGCATTCCATCGGGGCGTTTCCCTGCCCCGATAAAACGACCGCCTACTCGATGTACAGGGACTCCACCTTTTCCGGCAGGGGCACCCCCTCGGGGTCCCAGCCCATCAGGGCGTAATAGAAGCGCCGGGCCTTATCGAAGGCAGCCGGGTCGAGCTTCATATCGGCGAGGACACCGTCCGTCTTGGGCTGGAAGAAGCGCTTCGGCATCACGTCGTCGGCCGCGGTAAACCCTTCCCGAAGGTTGAACAGCCGGAACACCGTCAGGATGCGCTCGGCGATTTTCACCAGCTCGGCCGGCCCGGTGTCCCACCCGGTTACCGCCGCCAGGGTATCGGCGGCCAGCTGGTAGGAGTACCCCAGGAAGACGCAGGTCGCCAGGGAGTCGTCGATAATCGCCTTGGACTGCGACAGTTTGAACAGCTCCACCTTGTGGGGTCCGATGTCCATGAGAGCCACGGGGTCCAGTATGCCCATGGGATGGACGGGTTTCAGCATGGGCTCCTGCGCGTAAAAGGCGTCCATGATATTGCAGCAGTGGTCGGCCCCGGCGGGCGTGACCATGAAGCCGAGGCCCAGCCCCACCTTGGTGCGGGGGTCGTGCATGCCGGCCTCCAGTCCCTTGACCTGCATGGCGAAGTCCGCCGAGCCCCGGCCGATTTTCTGGGCCATGCGGGCGGTACCTTCGGCCAGCAGGGCGCCGATGCCCTCGCGCCGCGCGATGAGGTCGATGGCCTGGAGCATGGCCTCGCCGTGGCCGAACCTCAAGTCGATGCCGCCGGTATCCTTCCTGGTCAGCAGGCCTTTCTCGTAGCACTCCATGGCAAAGGCGATGACCGAGCCCGTGGAAATCGTGTCCAGAGAGTAGGCCCCGCACCGCTCGTTGGCCCGGATAATAACCTTGACATCGGTCATGCCGCAGTTAGACCCGACGGCGGCTATCGTCTCGTACTCCGGCCCGCCGTAGGCGGCGTCCACCCGGTACGGCTCTTCGAACCGGACGGTCTTTTTACAACGCACCGGGCAGGCATAGCAGCCGTCCATGCCGACCCACATATCCGATTTCTTCATCACGCCGGCGTGTATCTGGTTGACGGCCGGGAACAGGCCGTCGCGGAAGTTGCGCACCGGCAGGTTGCCCACGGCCTCCATCCCCGGCAGTTCCGGGCCGCCGGTGCCATATTCGGAGAAGTGATGGGGCTTGCTGAGGGACTGCCTTATCTCCTTGATGCGCTCGCGGTCCGCCACCTCGGGCAGGTGGTGCCCCCGGACGGCCACCGCCTTGAGGTTCTTGGAGCCCATGACCGCCCCCACGCCTCCGCGCCCCGCCGCATCATGGCAGCCGTGCATGATGCAGGCGTAGCGCACCAGGTTCTCCCCGGCCGGTCCAATCATGGCCAGCTGGATGCGGTCGTCGCCCAGTTCGGCGCGCACGGCGGCCTCCGTTTCCCGCGTCTCCTTGCCCCAGAGGTGACCGGCGTCCCTGATTTCCGCCTTACCGTCCTGTATCCACAGATAAACTGGCTTAGCGGCCCTGCCTTCGATGATGATGGCGTCATAGCCGGCGCGCTTCATTTCCGCCATCCAGAAGCCGCCGACCTCGGCCTTGGCGATGCCGCCGGTCAGGGGCGACTTGGCGCCGACGCAGTGGCGGGCCGCCCCCGGCAGGTTCGTCCCGGAAACCGGCCCCAGGGCGAATATCAGCCTGTTGTCCGGCCCCAGCGCGTCCGTTCCCTTTTTCACTTCCTTCCAGAGGTAATAGGCCACGAACCCGGCGCCGCCGAGGTACCGCCGGCAGAACAGCTCGTCAAGCTCCTCAGCCTTGGTGGTCCTTTTACTGAGATTTACCCTCAGGATTTTCCCGTTGTAGCCGCCCGCTGTTTTTCTGGTCATTTATCTCGTCTCCTTAGCTGAAATTTCCCCCGGATGAAGTCATGTTAACATCAAGTGTAACAAAAACCTGCCTGTATCGCAAAACGAGGGACTTACCTTAAAAGCCCCCTTGGCGCCAGGTCACGGGCGATATCCCCGAGCTGAAGCTCTTCCAGTCCGGCCCGCGTGGGGAGGCCGCTGGCAATATCCCAACCGCGGCTGGCGTAATACTCCTGCTTCATCGCCTCGAACGCTCCCCTATCGACGACAGCTCCCCGGCGGGATATCGTCTGCCCGCGACCGTCCGGCGCCAGGCAGTCGGGGCTGTAAAACAGCTCCCCCTGTTTCAGGGGCTCCTGGAAATAGTAGTCCAGCGGGGCATCATCCCGGCGCGGCTCCCACCCCTCCCGGAGCAGCACCGCCCGCTGCGTATTGAAGATTCTCTCCCCCTCTTTTTGCAGTCCGGCGGCGTCCCGCTCTTTCCCGGTAATCGCCGAGAGAATCCGGCTTTCCAGCCCGGTCTCGCCGGTATAGCCGGAAGGGAAGTAGGCCAGGTTAAGCGGCCACCTCATATCGCACAGGACGAGGCTTTCCTTGGCGCAGGTGCGGTCCTGAATCAGCCTGGCCGCCTGCGCCTTGCCTTCGTAGGTAGAGAAGTCGCCGGCAATCTCGCTACCCCAGAACTTCAGCGCGACGTCGCGGAGCTGGGCGTCGGAAAAGGGAGGGCCGGCCGCGCCTCCCCCTCCCCAGCCCAGCCAGCCCATTACCGGGCCGGCCACGTCATGCAGCTGCTGTATCGGCCTTCTCGGCTCGGTGGCATAGAGAAGAGCCGTGGTCGCCATCAAGCGGGGGTCGTAGTCCTTGTTCTCCCCGGCGCGCGTTCCGATGAAATCGTGCAGCATCGCTTTCGCTTCGGCGCCGACCGCTTCCGCGGCGGCGATGGTGCCCCGGGCGAGCGTGTCCCCGAACCCCTCCCGGAAGGAAATCATGCGGGTGAGCGCCTCGATAAACCCGGCGGTGCCGACCCCCGATAGCGGCAGCCCGGTGTCAGCTTCGCTCAAGAGACCCTGACGCATTCCGGCGATAACCCAGCCGATAAGGCCCTTCATCACGGTAGTATCCAGCCCGTAGCCGTCACACAACCTGATAGCCAGCAGCTGCACTTCGTTCCAGCCGCCGTAGCGCTCCAACGCCGGGGCGCGATAAACATCGGTCGGCTGGCAGAAGTGCTTGTAGCGCCGCCCGTCCTCGCCGGTGTACATCTGGCGGTCGCAACCGATGACACAGCCGTAGCAGACATGGGCCCTGGTCCGGCCCGGTATCTTCCACATGGAAATGGGGGGTTTCCGGTTTATCTCCCGGAGGTGGTCAGCCAGCCGGCGGAGCCGGGCCGGGTCGGCCGCGGTTGGCCGCTTCTTGCCCTCCACG
>Ga0154784_1119_pt4 | contig 12419 bp, 14 predicted proteins | sample Rifle2008BG16ft_FD_105792 | JGI IMG/M metagenome (GOLD analysis project Ga0154784, IMG submission 105792) | Chloroflexi bacterium RBG_16_60_22 | reverse complement strand
GACCACCTTTATCTCCTGCCCGTCGACGACGATGGCGTTATCTTTGGCGGATACCTCGCCGGGATACCGCCCGAAGACGCTGTCCCACTTCAGCAGGTGGGCGTTAGTGCGGGTATCGGCCAGGTCGTTGACGGCCACCACCTCCAGCTCGTCCTGGTGGTTTTTCAGCAGGGCCCGGAGGGTCAACCGGCCGATGCGGCCGAAGCCGTTGATGCCTATCCTTGTCTTCATTTACAACCTCCTCAATGATGTTTTTTGTTTTAAGAGCTGACGGCTCCTCTCCAGCATGTCGAGGAAGGCCTCAACCCTGGTCTTGACGTGGGTGTTCAGGAAGAAGTCGTCGTTGCCTTCCAGGGTCAGCACGGGCCGGCCGACAGCCTCCCGGAAGACGATATCGCCGATGCCGCGGTGACAGAAGGCCTGAACGTAGTGGATGACCCCGTCGATATTCCGGCGCGGCAGCTCGGCCTTGATGTCCTTCAGCCGGTCCTGGATGGAGTAGGGATAAGTATAGTTTGCGTACTGGCTGGCGAGGTCGGCGCCCGGCTCCGGCATGGCGAACTGGCGCTGCACCTCGTTGAAGACCACCCTGGCGCCGTGCTTCTCGATGAAGTCGTAGAGCTCCCCGGCGTAGACCGCCGGCACGCCGATGTAGGCCAGCCGCAGTTCCCCGGCGGGGTAGGGTGGCCGCGTTGGGGGGGCTTCCAGGCGGTCGCGCAGCTCCCGGCAGTATTTCCGGTAGTCCTGATTGAAGTCCGAGGCGGTGACGAGCCAGAGGTGGTTCTCTTTGCCGCTGACCGTGTTCCGCCGCCAGGTAAGCTCGTCCAGCTTGAGGGCGAGGTCGCGCCCCTCATGGAGCTGTTCCCTGACCCCTTCGGCGGCCTCCAGGGTGGTGCCCAGCGCCGCCGCCAGCCCCTCCAGCGCCGTCCGCATCAGGGAGGGGTCAGGGCGGTCCGGGTAGGCAAAGGGTATGGCGTTCAGCCCTTTAAGGCGGAGGACTTCCATGAGCATGACGGTATTGGAGCAGTCGCCGCCGGTAACGCAGAGGATATGCTCGATGCCGTAGTCCAGGCAGACGCCGTAGATTCCCTTTATCCAGCTGCAGCAGTTGAGGGGGAAGCCGGCCCTTTCGGCGATGGCGATGAGGCGTCCCGGATTGGGGTCGGTGACGAGGACATTGTTCAAATCGACCGGCTGATAGCCGGCGGCCATCAGCACCTCGACCGGGACGGTGGTGGTGATGCCAATTTTCTTCATCCGGGATATATTATATCAGGTTTGCCGGTAGTATATCATGCCGTCCCGCGCCGCCTTTTCAACATCGCGGTTGGCTACCATCAGCTCGAGGTGGGCCAGCGTCTCGAAGATGGCCATCCTCTTGTGAAAGTTATGCAGGTCCCGCCAGCCGCCGCGGAAACCCCAGGTAACGTCCAGGGCCACCTGGTAGGCGGTCTTTGGTGCGGCGGCCACGGCCTTGAGAATCTCCCGGTTGCGATGCTCGTGGTGCTGGCGAATCTCCTCGATGCGCGGGGCGAGCCCGTGAAAGGGCTCTTCATGGCCGGGCAGGACGAGTCCCACGTCCAGCTTTTTCACGGCCTTGAGGGAGTCGAAGTACTTGCCCAGGGGGTTTTCGATTGACTGGGGGTGCATGCCGATGTTGGGGGTGATGGTCGGCAAAACATGGTCGCCGGAGAGCAGGAGCTTTTTAGCGGCCTCGTAGAGGCAGATATGCCCCTGGGAGTGCCCCGGCGTCCAGAGGACGCGGAAGGTAAACGGGCCGGTGGTGATGGTCTCGCCGCCGCGCAGGGTGGTATCCGGGTAGGAGGGGACGATGTACTTTATCAGGTCCTTGGTGGCATCCCGGAGGTCGGCGGTGGGCTCCGGGGGCACGCCGTTAATCCCCAGCCAGTGTTCCGTCTGGACAAGCAGCTCGTCCATGGTGACGTAGCGCGGCCCGATGAGCCTCTTCTCGTACTCGTGCAGATAGAAGTCGGCGCCGGAGAGCTCCTTGACGCGGCCGGCCATGCCGTAGTGGTCGGGGTGGACATGGGTGACCAGTATCCGGGAAATCTCCCGGATATCGCCCCCGATTTCCTTTAATCCCTTTTGCAGAATGTCGAACGAGGCCGGCGTGTTCCAGCCGGCGTCGACGAGGAGATAGCCGTCGTCACCCCTGACGAGGTAGACGTTGACGTGGGCGAGGTTCGACCCCGCCATGGTAATGGGCAGCTTGAGCCAGTGGATGCCGGGGACGACCTCAGTCATTTCTCCTCTTTTCTATGCTGAACCCCGTATTGGGAATACGATTTTGTCATTCCCAACTTGATTGGGAATCCAGAATCAGAGTAAATATTCATATAAATCTCTCCATTGAGGATTTTCTTTTTCAATTAATTCTAACTTCTATTTCCTGTTCCATCTCTTTAGCTGTTTCTCCCGAATAATAGCTGATTCAATTTCGTCACATTGTTCATAATAAACTAGTAAATGCACTTTGTATTTTTTAATAAAACCATCAATATAGTTATTTTTATGTTCCTCGATACGTTTTATCAGGTCGTTGGTTATTCCTGTATAGAGTGTGCCATTGCGTTGGCTGGCTAAGATATAGACATAATAGGATTTCATTATGTTATGTTATTATTTTTCTGGATTCCCGCTTTCGCGGGAATGACATTCAGCTTATGAGCTTTTACTTAGGTTATAGAATGTTTCCAGACCCGCAAATCTGGCGTTTTTCCCGAGCTCTTCCTCGATGCGGAGGAGCCGGTTGTACTTGGCGGTACGCTCCGAGCGGCAGGGGGCGCCGGTCTTAATCTGGCCGGTGTTCAACCCCACGGCGAGGTCGGCGATGGTGGTGTCCTCCGTCTCGCCGGAGCGGTGGCTGACAACGGCCGTCCAGCCGGCCTCCCGGGCCATATTGATGGCGTCAATAGTCTCCGTCAGCGTGCCGATCTGGTTGAGCTTGATGAGCACGGAGTTGGAGGCCTTTTGCTCGATGCCCCGGCCGAGGCGCTTGACGTTGGTGACGTAGAGGTCGTCGCCGACGAGCTGGACTTTGCTGCCGAGCTTTTCCGTCAGCAGCTGCCAGCCTTCCCAGTCGTCCTCGGCCATGCCGTCCTCGATGCTGATAATAGGGTAGGCGGCCACCCACTTGACATAAAAATCTACCATCCGGGCGGGCGTCAGCGCGGTGCCCTCGCGGGCGAGCACGTATTTGCCGTCTTTGAAAAACTCGCTGGAGGCCGGGTCCAGGGCGATGTAGCAGTCCTGGCCGGGTTTATAGCCGGCCGATTCGATGGCGGCCAGGATGGCTTCCACCGCGTCCATGTTCGAGGGGAGGGAGGGGGCAAAACCGCCCTCGTCCCCGACGTTGGTATTGAGCCCCCGGCCTTTGAGCACCTTTTTCAGGGCGTGGTAGACCTCGGTGCCCATCTGGAGGGCCCGGCGGAAGCTGGGGGCGCCCGCCGGCATGACCATGAACTCCTGGAGGTCGGTGGAGTTGGCGGCGTGCTTGCCGCCGTTGAGGATGTTGAGCATCGGCACCGGCAGGGTACGGGCACTCGCTCCACCGAGGTAGCGGTAGAGCGGCATGCCCCGGTGAGCGGCCGCGGCGTGGGCCACCGCCAGGGATGCCCCCAGGATGGCGTTGGCCCCGAGCTTCGACTTGTCCGGCGTGCCGTCCAGCTCAATCAGGGCGCGGTCGATTTTAGCCTGGTCGGTGGCAGCCATACCGACGATGCTGCCGGCGATAGCCCCGGTGACGTTGGCCACCGCCTTGAGGACGCCCTTGCCGTTGTAACGCTCAGGGTCGCCGTCGCGGAGCTCCAGGGCTTCGTGCTGGCCGGTGCTGGCCCCGGAGGGTACGGCGGCGCGGCCGACGGTGCCGTCGGAGAGCTCGACCTCTACCTCCAGCGTGGGGTTGCCGCGCGAGTCCAGGATTTCCCTGGCCCTGACCTTTTCAATCGTTGACATTTCACCCTCCCGTGCCCGGAATTACGCCCCGTCTTTTATCAGCGCCATGGCCAAGTCCACCGCCTCTTTGGGGCTGCCGGCGGGGATGATGCCGCCGTCCGCCTGGTCTTCGATGGAGAGCGACCACGTATCCAGGCCGATGACGGGGATACCACTCTGGAGGGCATGGCCGATTTCCGACAGCGTGCCGTAGCTGCCGTCGATGGCGATGACCGCCCGGGCCGACTTGACCACCGCCACGTTGCGGGCGTGGCCGAGGCCGGTAACGATGGGTATCCTGACGTAGGGGTTGGCGGCCTGGCGGTTTTCCCCGGGCAGTATGCCGACGGTCAACCCGCCCTCGGCGCTGGCACCCCGGCAGGCGGCTTCCATGACGCCCCCCAGCCCTCCGCAGACGAGCACGGCGCCGCGGCGCGCAATCTCGCGGCCCACCTCTTCGGCGATTTTCAGGATGCTCGGGGGGCAGTCACTGCCGCCGATGACGGCGATGAATATATCGTTATCCTTCACGCGGGACTTCCTTCGGACTTTCTCTGCCGATTATAACACCGGAGAACGAACGGTGGCAAAGGAGATGTCCGGCGATTTCTCTTCCCACCCGGACCGCCCGCCGCCGAGCTTGACATCGTCAGCCGTCCGAAATTAAAATGTCGGCAGCGATACCCTCCCATCTCCACCGCCCGCTATTTTCTCAGGAGGCAGCATGAGCAGGGACATCCGGACGGTGCCGGCCATTCTCACCGACGACCCCGTTGCGCTGGGGAAAATGGTACTCCAGGCCGAGTCGTTTACCGACTTCGCTCAGTTCGACATCATGGACGGCCGGTTCGTGCCCTCGCGGAGCATTTCCGCCGAGCATATCGCCGGACTGGGGACCCGGCTCGCCTGGGAAGCCCACCTCATGGTGCTGCACCCGGAGGCCTACCTGGACAATTTCCGGCGGGCGGGGGCGGAGAAAATCGTCTTTCACTACGAGGCCACCTCGTCCCCGGAGCAGGTTATCCGCATGGTCAGGCAGCACGGCCTGAAGGTGGGACTGGCCGTGAACCCGGAGACCGCCATCGAGGCCATCAAGCCCCTGGTGAAGCAGGTGGACAGCGTGCTTTTCCTCTCGGTCAACCCGGGGTTCTACGGCGCCAGGTTCATCCCGGAGGTCCTGGATAAAATCGCCGCCTTCCGCCGGGCCTACCCCCGGGTGGAGGTGGGTATCGACGGGGGCATCAAAGAGAACAATATCGCCGAGATAGCCAAAAGCGGCGTCGACGTTATCTATATCGGCAGCGCCATTTTCCGGCAGCCCGAGCCCGGCGAGGCCTACCGCCGGCTCACCCAGCGGGCGCGGGCGGCGGCGGCCTGACGGCCGAGGAAAGAAAAGCGCTGAAGCTGTAAACCGGCGCCAGGCTAGCCGCCGGGCTTGTCGGTGCTCCAGTCCTGCATCATCTCTTTCAAACGCTGGGCCAGCTTCGGGCTGGAGCGGAGGCGCTCGATGAAGATGGGACACCCCTCCAGCAGGGAGTTCTGCGCCGCCGTGGCCATGCTGGACAGCAGGCTCTCCATGCCGATATCCATCTGCTGGGGCATGTTCATCCCCGGCGCCGACTGCTCCAGCTGGCGGCGGATATCCTCGGCGGTGAACTTCATCGGCACGACGCAGCTCTTGTACCAGGGGCATTCGCTGCACTGGACAATGCCGTAGGCCTCGTTCAGGACATCACTCATGGCGCTCCCTCATGAACCGTTTTCTGCCACCAGTTTTTGCAGCCTGGCATCGATTTCCGCCGCGCTCTGGAAGGAACCTATCTTCACGTCCCTTATTATACCATTTTTATCAATGAAGTAGGTGGTGGGGATGGCCGATACGTTGTACAGCTTACCCACTTCCTGCCGAGAGTCCAGCAGGACCGTAAAAGTGAGGCCCAGTTCGTCCATGAATTCCTGCACCTTCGCGGGAGACTCGGCCAGGTTGACCGCCAGGATAACCAGTCCACGCGCCTTCCAGGTCGTGTCCTCGTAGACCTGCTGGATAAAGGGCATTTCCTCCCGGCACGGTCCGCACCAGGTCGCCCAGAAGTTCACCATCACCGGCCGCCCCCGGAGGCCGCTCAGGGAGACCGTCTCCCCGCCGAGGCTCTGGAGCTGAAAGTCCGGCGCCGTCCGCCCCGGCACGGGAATATCGGCGCGGTCGGTGCCCACCGAGCAGCCCGCCGCCGCTAACCCCGCCACGAGCAGGACGATTACCAGTGCCGTTCTCAAGATTATTTTCATATAACCCTCCGGGATGATTATTTACGCCGCCAGCGAGGCAAACCAGGTCAGCTGGCCCGTCAGGATAAGGATGCCCACGATGATGAGCAGCAGGCCGCTGACAACGTGGATGACGCCCGAATAGCGGTTTATCCTCCTGAGCCAGGGCAGGACGCGGTCGAAGGCCGCCCCCACAATCAGGAACGGGAGTCCCAGCCCCAGCGAATATATCGCCAGCAGGTAAGCCCCCTGCCAGGCCGTCGCCTGGGCCGTGGCCATGGTCAGGATGCTGCCCAGTATCGGCCCGACGCAGGCCGTCCAGGTCACCGAGAAGACTGCCCCGATGGTGAAAGAGCGCAGGTACCCGGTGGTGCCGCCGGCGGACAGGTTCAGCCGCTTCTCGTAGTTAAGCCGGGGGACTTTCATGGCCGCCAGGATGAACAGGCCGAAGGCTATCAGCAGGCTGCCGGCAATCTTGCTGAGCAGGGCGTAGTCCGGCGCCACGGCGTAGCCGGTCAGCCCCACCACCGCCCCCAGGAAAGTAAAGACCACGGCGAAGCCCAGCACGAAGCTGAGAGAGTGGAGAAAAACCGCGAGGCGATTGACCTTCCCCTCGAACAGCCCCGGGCCGTTGAGGCTGGCCAGGTAGACCGGCACCATCGGCAGGACGCACGGCGAGAGGAAGGAAAGCAGTCCCCCGCTGAAAGCCACCAGGAGCGTGATGTTTTCACCCATTAATTACATTGTATAATGGAGGTAGGGGAAGTTGCCAGACATGGAATCTCACTCTGGACAAAACCCGGACTACGGCTTATAATTTCACATACATAACCCGGCCAAACGGGTATGTTCGGGGGGCAGGCAAAGGGCACCGGTAACCCCGTGTAATAAAGAGTAAAAGGAGGGAATTATGGCGCTCTACATTATGATGACCAACCTCACCGATGAAGGCAGGAAAACAGTGAAAGCCAACCCGCAGCGGATAAAAGAGGTCAATAAGGAAGTCGAGGCCATGGGCGTCAAGATACTCGCCCAGTACGTCGTCCTCGGCCAGTACGATTTCATCAACATCCTGGAAGCACGCGATAACAAGACCATCGCCAAGGTGGCCACGGAGCTGGGCTCGCGGGGGACGCTGCAGACCAGTACCCTGGCGGCCATGACGCTGGACGACTATATCGACAGCATAAAAAAGTGAAGCCCGGAACGCGCTTGACCGCCGGTGCCCTTTGGCCGCGCCCGCCGGGCCCAATAGACTAACGGGAGGACAACAATCAGACCCCTGAGCTTTACGCAGATTTCGCTCTACCAGTCGTGCCCCCTGTGCTACAAGCTGCAGTACCTCGACGGCCTCAAGTCGAAGGACCGGTGGTATTTCAGCTTCGGCACCACCATGCACCGCTGCGTCGAGCGTTTTTTCCGGGTAAACACGCCCCCGCCCCCCTCTCTGGAAGAGATGCTCCGGTACTACGAAAGGGCCTGGATTGCCACGGCCTACGAATCGCCGGAGGAAGAGGCCAGGTTCAAGGACTACGGGCGGGAGATACTCACCCGGTTCTGGGAAATTCACACCGCTGATTTCCGCCTGCCGGTGGCGCTGGAGCGCAGCTTTTACCTGGACATCGACGGCACCAAGCTGCGGGGATTTATCGACCGGGTGGACAAGCTGGACAGCGGCGGGCTGGCGATAATCGACTACAAGACGAACAAGGAGCTCTTCACCGCCGACTACCTGGAAGATGACCTCCAGCTCACGATATACCAGATGGCCGCGGAGCAGACCTGGAAACTGCCCGTGGAGCAGCTTACCCTCTACCACCTGCGGTCGAACACCGCCTGCAGCTGCCCGCCGCGGGACGTCGCCAGAATCGAGCGGGCCCGGCAGCTGGTGCGGGACGTGGCCGGCGATATCGCCGCGGGGAAGTTCCCCGCCACCGAGAACGCCTATTGCCCCTGTGATTTCCCCGAGCATTGCCCTTACTACCGCCACCAGTACCTCATCGAGGCGCCGCCGACGGCCCGCCAGGAACTGTTGCCGGGGATTGCCGCCGGCGAGGCCATCGAGCGCTACGCCGGACTCCAGGCGCAGATTAAAGACCTCCAGATGCAGCTCGACGAGGTCAAGGAGAAGATTATCGCCTACTGCCAGGCCGAGGACCTGAACCGTCTCTACGGCAGTGAGCATGAGGTTACCTATAAGCTCGTGGAGAGGACCGGCTTCACCGAGGAGGATGTCAGGGCGCTGCTGGAGCCGCTGGGGCTGTGGGAAAAGGTGCTGGGTTTCGACCAGCAGCGCCTCAAGCAGCTCCTCGCTGACGCCGCCGTCGCCGAAGATATAAAAAAGAAACTGGAGTCCCTGCGGCGTGTCACGTCCACCTTCCCCCAGCTCTGGGTGAAGCCGCGCGCCGGGGAAGAGGAATAAAATTAATACCGGGTCATGGCGAGGAGCGCCGCGACGAAGCAATCTCCATGAATAAACCTGTAAATCCTCTGGACCGCGATGTCATTCCCGCGAAAGCGGGAATCCAGCGGTGGGGCATGACTGACTGGATTCTCCGGTCAAGCCGGAGAATGACGGGTAGATTGGGAGGGATTGCTTCGTCGCTACGCTCCTCGCAATGACAGCGGAACTTTTTAAGGAGGTGCTGTGGCCAGACTTTTTTTAGTAAGGCACGGCCGGACCAAGCTTTATAAGGCTGACCGTTTCTGGGGTAAGACGGATATCGCCCTGAGCAATACCGGCATCCGGCAGGCGGAGCAGCTGCGGGACCGCCTCGTCAGGGAGAAGGTGATGACGGTCTATACCAGCCAGCTGAGTCGCGCCCGCCTCACCGCGGAAATCATCGCCGCCGGGCTGGACGTGGCGGTGCACAAGTTAGCCGAGCTGAACGAGCTTAACTTCGGCTACGTTGAAGGCCTGACCTTCGGGGAGATAACCAGGCTGCACCCGGAGCTGGCCGAGGAGCTGATGAACTGGGAGCCCCGCCCCACCTTTCCCGGCGGGGAGACCCTCGACGCGCTGAACGACCGGGTCAGGGTATTCCTGGACCGGCTCGAAAAGCACGAGGCGGGGGAGACGGTCGTCGTCGTGGCCCACGCCGGCACGCTCCGGCTCATCATCTGCAACCTGCTGGGCCTGGACCTGGCCTGCTGGCGCAAGATGCAGGTCGACCAGGGCTCGTTGAGTGTCCTGGAGACCTTCCCGCAGGGGGCCATACTGCGCTCGCTCAACGACGTTTCACACCTTAAATAACAGGAGGTCTTATGTACCGGGTTTTTGCTTCATGGAGCGGCGGCAAGGACTGCTGCCTGGCCCTTAACCGGGCCGTCCAGAACGGGTTCGAAGTGCGCTATCTGGCCAACACCGTCACCGAAGACCGGCAGCGCTCCTGCAGCCACGGCATCGCGTCTTCGGTGATACGGGCGCAGGCCCGGGCCCTGGGGATTACCATCGTGCAGCAGCGCACCACAAAGAAGACCTACGAAGCCGAGTTTATCAAGATGCTCCGCGCCTTCAAGGCGGAGGGAATCGAGGGGGGTATCTTCGGGGACATTGACTTCAATCCGCACCGCGAGTGGATTGAGCGGGTCTGCCGGGAGGCGGATATCACCCCCTTCCTGCCCCTCTGGGGGGAGGACCAGAAAGTGCTCATGGAGGAGTTCATCGACGCCGGCTTCGTGGCGGTGGTCGTCGCCGCCAAGTCCGAGTTCTTCGGGGAAGAGGTGCTGGGACGGATAATAGACCGCGACTTCCTGGCCGGGCTGGAAGAGCTGGGCCGGACGAAGGGCGTCACCCCCTGCGGCGAGGCCGGGGAGTACCACAGCCTGGTCGTCGACGGCCCCCTGTTCCAGAAGAGGCTTCAAATAACGGAGAGCCGGAAGGTCATCCGGGATGGCATCCACTTCCTGGAGATTACCGGCACCGAGCTGGGCGATAAAATCACCACCGGCAGGACGGCATGAAGAAGATAGTCGCCAGGGTCGTATCGCAGGCAGGGACCTGCCAGGCCGGCCACGGGGTGGGGGACGAGTTCGTCATCGACCAGACGTCGCCCGCGGGGCTGTGCACCTGGGCGCTCTACACGCTTTTCCCCTTCGCCGAGGTGCTGCAGTTCGGGGGTTCCTTTCCCTGGGAAAGCGGCCCGGACAAAGCCCGGATAGCCTGCCCCGACCCCGATAACCCGGTGGTCTTCGAGCTGAAGCGGGTGGAGGGATAAAGGGGAGGTATTGGCGTGGCCGGTCCCGAAGAGGCTAAGGCGAGAATCGACGAGCTGAAGGCGGCCATCAACCACCACAACTACCGCTATTACGTCCTGGACAGCATAGAAATCTCCGACGCCGAGTACGACGACCTGATGCGGGAGCTGAAGAAGCTGGAGGAGGAGCACCCGGAGCTCCTCACCCCGGACTCTCCCACCCAGAGGGTCGGCGCCGCCCCGGCGGAGGCCTTTGGCGTGGTGGAACACCGCTTCCCCCTCCTCTCGCTGGGCAACGTCTTCTCCGACGAGGAGCTTAAGGCCTGGCTGACGCGCACGTGCCGGCTGGCCGGCGATGCATCGTTCGACTTCGTCGGGGAGCACAAGATTGACGGGCTGGCGGTGGCCCTCACCTACGAGAACGGCCGCCTGACTACCGGCGCCACCCGCGGCGATGGCTTCCGGGGGGAGAACATCACCCAGAATCTGAAGACCATCCGGAGCATCCCGCTCTCTGTTTCCCGGGACGGCCCGCCCCGCTTCGAGGTGCGGGGGGAGGTCTTCCTCTCCCGGACGGGCTTTCAGAAGCTGAACCAGGAGCGGGCGGCGGAAGGCCAGCCACTCTTCGCCAACCCCAGGAACGCCGCCGCCGGCTCGGTAAGGCAGCTCGATTCCCGCATCACCGCGCGACGACCGCTGGACATCTATATCTACATGCTGGGCTGGGCCGACGGCAGGGCCATGCCCCCGACCCACTGGGAGACCATGGAATACCTGAAAGGGCTTGGATTCAAGGTAAACCCCAACAACCGCCGGCTGAAGGAAATCGCCGAGGTGGAGGCCTACTACCGCGAGTGGGAAGGGAAGCGGGAAAGCCTCGGCTACGAGGCCGACGGCATCGTTATCAAGATAAACCAGCTCGATGTTCAGGGGGAGCTCGGCGACATCGGCCACGAGCCGCGCTGGGCCATCGCCTACAAGTTCCCGGCCGTCCAGGGCACCACCGTGCTCAGGGACATCGGCATCAGCGTCGGGCGCACCGGGACCCTCAACCCCTTCGCCATCCTGGAGCCGGTCAAAGTGGGCGGGGTCACCATCAGGCAGGCCGCCCTGCACAACGAGGACGACATCCGCCGCAAGGACATCCGCATCGGGGATACGGTCATCATCCAGCGGGCCGGCGAGGTCATCCCGGAGGTGGTGGGGCCGATTGTCAGCAAGCGGACGGGTAAGGAAAAAGAGTTCAGCCTGCTGGAAAAGCTGCCCGGGAACGAGGCCGGAAAGCCCGTCTGTCCCTCGTGCGGCAAGGAGAGCATCGTCAAGCCCGAGGGGGAGGTCATGTACTATTGCACCAACGCCGCCTGCCCGGCCCAGGCCCAGCAGCGCATCGAGCTCTTCACCTCACGGGGTGCCATGGATATCCGCGGCATCGGGGAAAAAATCGGGGTGACGCTTTTCAACAAAGGGCTGGTCAAAGACGCCGCCGATATCTATTACCTCAGGAAGGAGCAGATTGCCGACCTGGAGAAAATGGGCGAGAAGAGCGCCGGGAACATCATCAACGCCATCAACCGGAGCAAAGACAGGCCGCTGGCCCGGGTTATTTTCGCCCTGGGCATCCGGCACGTCGGCACCGAGATGGCGGAGGTCCTGGCCGGCCGCTACCACCGCATCGATGACCTGGCCAGAGCCTCGAAAGAAGAGCTCATGGAAATCGGGGCCATCGGCCCCAAGATTGCCGACAGCATTACCGCCTTCTTCCGCCAGGAGGAAAACCTCGACATCATCAGGAGGCTGAAGGAAGCGGGCGTCAAGCTGGAGGAGAAAGCCGCCGGACCCTCGGCCCTGCCCCTGTCCGGCCGGGAGTTCGTCCTCACGGGGCGGCTCGAGACGCTGACGCGGCCGGAGGCGGAGGCCAGGATTAAGGCGCTGGGCGGGGCGGCCAAGGACAACGTCACCCGCAAGACCGACTACGTCGTGGCGGGCGAGGAACCCGGCTCCAAG
>Ga0154784_1088_pt3 | contig 12479 bp, 11 predicted proteins | sample Rifle2008BG16ft_FD_105792 | JGI IMG/M metagenome (GOLD analysis project Ga0154784, IMG submission 105792) | Chloroflexi bacterium RBG_16_60_22 | reverse complement strand
AGAAACCTGTCAGGTCCATTAATATCGTTCACGGTGAAACAGCATGAAGGTGAATACCATATACGCTCTATCTTACGTTGATTTTCCTGTTCAACAATTTCCCGTTTTGGGAATTCTTTCCTCGAGCGTAGAAAATTAAGGTGGTCAGATGTAATGAAGTGCTCTTCCACAGTGATTATTTTCACGTAAATTTCTCAACCTCTCAGTGTGTGTATTTAATTGTTCACCAGCCAACTGGGGTGTGGGTTCTTGTGAAGTCTGTATAAACGAATTATCGTTGAACTTAGGCGAAAATTTAGCATTCTTCGTCTGAAATGTCAAGGTTTCAAAGGTCCCCTTATTACTCAATCTTAGTTGTGGACAAAAATACAAGGAGGTTAGTAGGAATGAAGAAATATCTAGGTATATTGGCTGTAGGATTAGGTAGTGTCCTATTCAGCGAAGGACTGGAACACGGCGCTATTCTACTAGCAACAGGTTCCGTGTCAATACTTGCGGGCACTTACTTAATCTGCCGAGAATATGCTAAATTAGTCTCAAAAACTAGCCAGCAAGTAAAGGAATAATAACATCTTTTACAAGTATAATAATGAGGGCTAACGCAATAAATATAATGAGGATTTGATAAAGTAGTCCCATATCATCATGCCTCCTGCGTTTTGTTATATGGCAATATTATATGGGTAGGTAGTTGGCAATGTCAATAACAGCAGAACAACCAAGATTGAGTAGAACCAAGGTCCCAGTTTAATTCAATCGGGGTTGACATAGCCAAGTACCCGCACCGAAGTAGTTTCAACCGCGATTTAACTGAACCAGGGGCCGAAAGCCTCCGTCACGATGCGAGTAGGCTCCTAAAATTTTAATAAGTTGTGCCATTGGGCAACATTCGCTTGTTTTGTGCACCGAAGCTCATTATAATCTAGGTGTTTAGCGCGAAGGAGATAGAAAAAGTTCTGCCTACTGTCCCCTATCTCCACCAATCCAGTACATGCCGCCGTTTCAATATTGGCTGTCAATATTGACACGGCAATGGCACAAGCCTACACTGTAGCTAAGTCAATCATTATCTACTGAAGGAGCTTTTGATGGAGGCGAGGCAAGGTATCGAAACGCTCGTGGCCGCCCTTATCGATTTCGAGAACGTGGGTCTTGATTCAATCCAGTGGCTGTTCGACCAGATATCCGATGTCGGCCGGATTATCGTCAAGAGGGCCTATGCCGACTGGTCCAGCGCCGGCAATAAACGCGACCAGCTCCTCGAGCTCGGCATCGAACCCATCCAGCAGTTTCACTCGGGGTCAAAGGGCAAGAACTCCAGTGACATCCGGCTGGCCATTGATGCCATCGACCTGCTGCACCAGTCGCCGGTGAATACCTTCGTGATTGTCTCCTCGGACAGCGACTTCATCCCGCTGGTCAACAAGCTGCGGGCAGCCGGCAAGACGGTGATGGGGGCGGGACGCCAGACGACGGCCCCCCGCACCCTGGTGATATCCTGCGACAAGTACTACTTCCTGGGCCAGAGCCGGAAGGCGGCGGTATCAGGACCGTCCCCGGAAAAACGGAGCAGCGATGCCCTCCTCATCCGGGCGGTACAGGCGACCATGGACGAAGAGGGCAAGGTAATCGGCAGCAAGCTTTACCAGACGATGCAGCGCCTCGACCCGAGCTTCGATTTCCGGGCGCTTGGCTACACGACTTTCGCCAGATACCTCCGGGCTTCCCCGGCCATCAAGGTCGGGCTCCGCAAGGGAGGCGGCGACGTCATGGTCGAACTGGCGGACACCGCCCCGTCCGGCCCGGACCAGCCCCAGCGACCGGCCGACTGGGACCGCCAGATAGACACGCGCTGGGGGGAGAGACTGGCCAAATACGGGCATTCGGTTACCCTGTCGGCCGCCGCGAAGATAGCCGCCGAGGTCATCGGGGTCAGCAAGCTGAAGGACTCCCAGTACAAGACGATACGGGGGCTCCTGGAGTCCAGCGAGTACCTCCAGGCGAGGTGGTCCCGCCAGGGGAACTCCATCGTCAAGCGACTACCCGCCCCAGGCGCCCCCTGACGCGCGACGGACCAGCCAAGAAGTTCCATATGCCGCTAAGTACCCTGGCCAGGAAGCTCCAGTTGAAGTCCGACCGGGCGCTGGTGGTCAACGCACCCCCCGGCTACGTTGACCGGCCCGGCGTCGCGACCGGCCCCGGTACGGCCGGCCAGCCCGATGCCAGCCTGGATTTTGTGCAGGTCTTCGTCAGGAACAGTGAGGAACTCGAGGAGCTTATCCCGGCCGCCATCAAGGCGCTGAAGCGTGACGGTCTCCTCTGGATATCCTATCCCAAGGGGACTTCCAAGGTAAGCACCGACCTGAATCGCGATATTTTATGGGCGGCCATGAAGAAGTACCGCCTTTCCGGGGTGGCCATGGTCTCCATCGACGACGTGTGGTCGGCCATGAGGTTCCGGCCGACGGAGAAGGTCGGCAAGTAATCCCACCTTATAATACCCCTTCGAAGAGGTCTTTTTCCTTCCTTTTATCGCCCGGCGGATAGGCGCGGGTGAAGTTATCGCGCTGCCGGACGAACCGGAAAAAGAAACTGAGCAGGCCGGCGCGCGGCGGGCCGGTATCGGCCTGGCTCACGTAGCAGGCCGCCGCCCGGTCGCGGCGGGCCAGGAGCCGTTTATCGTGGCGCAGCGCGGCGTTTACGGGAAAGTCCACCTCTAGCAGGCTGGCGAGGTCAACGTCCCTGTTCCGCCCGAAGCGGTGGGGGTCCTGCCCGAGGAGAGGTAAAATTTTAACCGCCAGCTTCAGTAACCCGCGGGGAAAGATGTGAAAGTACAGCTTATGCGGCTGAAAGGCCGGGCCGGCCTCGGGGTAGCGGGCTGCGTCGCCGGCGGCGTGGAAGGCCCGCACCGTGGCGTTGTGCACGGCGATGTGGTCCGGGTGGCGGTACCCCCCGATGGGGTCGAAGGTAATCACCACCTGCGGCTTCAGCTCCCGGATGACCCTGACGATGCGACCGGTTACCTCCTCCGGCGGCGCCGCCGCCAGGGCGCGGGGGTGGCGGTTGTCCGCCGAGCCGGGCATGCCGGAGTCGCGGTAGCCGAGGTGGATAACGCCGCTCAACCCGAGAATCTGGGAGGCGCATTCCAGCTCCGCCCAGCGGATGCTGGCGAAGGCCTCTTCCCCCGGGTAGCTCTCCGGGTTGGGCGAGCCGACCTCGCCTTTAGTGGCGCAGGCGTAATAGACCCTGACCCCCGCGGCGGCGTACCGGGCCAGCGTGCCCCCCAGGCCGAAGGTCTCGTCGTCCGGGTGCGCCCCGACGAAAATCAGCGTCCTTTGATTCAATTCGGGTACAATCCCGTTAAAACTACTTCTGACTGACAGCGTCTATTTATAGTCTATCAAATCGGGGGGATAACAGGCTATTATATTGGCCCCGTCCGAACACGACTGACCGGCTTTACCTCACCCCTGACCCCTCTCCAGCTAGAATCATCGTATTTTGGCCCGAATTTTTTAGGTTGGAGAGGGGAGTATAGAATAGAGGGGGCTTCGCCCCTTCTTAAAACATCTCCCCCTTTCCAGCCAGATGGCTTTGCCCTGAAAGTACTTTATCCATGTCACCCTGAGCGTAGCGAAGGGTCTAAGGCGGCGGGGATTCTTTCGTCGCTGCGCTCCTCAGAATGACATTTGGGACAAGGCAGAGAGGGGGATTAAGGGGGTGAGGTTAAAATGGGGTGAGGCTTAAAGCAAGCGCCGCCGATTGTGGCACCGATTATTCCCGTGTTATAATCCCATTCAGAAAGGGAGGCCGCCATGAGCACGAAAAAGCCGGACTACTCTATCTTCGATAAATTCAACTTCGAAAGGAAGCCGGTCGGCGTCAATTTCTCCCTCAACCGGCCGGAGGGAATCAGGCTCCTGGACAAGGAGCTGGCCCTCTGCGAGCTTTTCAAGGAAGCCCAGACCGGCCGGCCTTTTTACGTCGACCGGGCCAAGGTGCAGTGCGGGGAGCAGGTGGTGGGGATGCTGGAGTTCCCGCCCGTGATGTACAGCGGACAGCTCGGGCCCAGCTACTCCATGTTCAAGACGGCGGGCGCCAACCGCCGCATCTACGACTACGTTCCCGTCCTGCCCAAGGATTCCGTTAAATTTATTACCCACGCCGCCTACGACCAGATGACCTTCGACCCTGATGTCCTGATTATCACCGCCAGCCCGTCCCAGGCGGAAATCATCCTCCGGGCCAGCAGCTATTCGGACGGGAAGATGTGGCACGCCAAGGGGACCACCTGCCTGGCCTGTGCCTGGATATACGCTCACCCCTACCTCAGCGGCGAGATGAACTTCACCGTCAGCGGCTTCGGCTACAGCATGAAAGCCCGGGAGGTGCTGCCGGACGGGCTGATTATCCTGTCCTTCCCCTTCGATACCATCTCCCCCCTCATTGAAAACCTGAACGATATGGAGTGGGAGCCCCGCTGGTTCAAGCTGGGCCGGGAAGGGTTCATCAGGGAGACCAAGAAGCTGAGCGCCAGCCAGCGACAGGAAGCAGCCTGACCTGTACCGCCCCCGTAAAGGGCGGGGAAATGCCGGGCTGCCGTTAATTCCGTGGAGACTGACACCGGAGACGCCAACCGCCATTGACGCCGTTTCAAGATAACTGCAAGGAGACCGCCGAACATGGAGAAAAAATGGGAAGACATGACCCCGGAAGAGAAGAAACAGCAGCGCTTCCGGTGGTGGCTCGAGCCGGACATCGAGTTCGTCAGCCAGGAGGCCAAACAGGCCTTTAAGGCCAGGGCCAGGCGGCTGATTGACGTTTACCAGGTGAAGGAGCCGGACCGGGTGCCGGTCTCGCTGCCGGTGGGCAACATGCCCGCCTACCTCGACGGCACCGATTTGCATACCGTCATGTACGACCACGACCGGCTTATCAAGGCCTGGGAACGGTTCAACCGCGAGTTCGAGATGGACACCTTCTCCAGTCCCGCCCTGGTCCTGCCGGGAAGGGTCTATGACCTGCTCGACTGCAAGCTCTACCAGTGGCCGGGGCACGGCCTGCCGGATAACGCCACCGGCATCCAGTTCGTCGAAGGGGAGTACATGAAGCCGGACGAGTACGACCTCCTGCTGAAGAACCCCTCCGATTTCTGGCAGCGGGTCTACATGCCCCGCGTCTTCGGCGCGTTTGAGTCCTTCAGGTATTTGCAGCCCTACACCAGCATCATCGAGCTGCCGGCGGTGAACTTCATACCCTACTCCCGCCCGGACGTCCAGGCCACCATGCAGCGACTTATCGATATCGGCCAGGCGCTCGCGGTCTGGTCGGAGGTTATCGGCGATTTCTCGCGGCGGGCGATGGCCTCCGGTTTCCCCATGCTGCGGGGCGCCATGGCCAAGGCCCCGTTCGATACCCTCGGGGACACGCTGCGGGGCACCCAGGGCATCATCATGGACATGTACCGCCAGCCGGACAAGCTCCTGGAGGCCCTGGAGGTCATCACCAAATTGACCATCGACGCCGCCCTGGCCAGCGCCAATGCCTCCCGCGGCCTGATGGTCTTCTTCCCCCTGCACAAGGGCGCCGACGGCTGGATGTCCCGGAAGCAGTTCGAGACCTTTTACTGGCCCTCCCTGAAAAGGGTCGTCAACGCCCTGGTAAACGAAGGCATCATCGCCACCCTCTTCGCCGAAGGGAGCTACGAGACCCGCCTGGACAGCGTCAACGAGTTCCCCCGGGGCGCCGTGGCCTGGATGTTCGATAAAACGGACATGGCCAAAGCTAAAAAGGCCCTCGGCGATAAGTGCTGCATCTCCGGCAACGTGCCCACCTCCATGCTGGTGACCGGCCAGCCGGCGGAAGTCAAGGCGTACTGCCGCCAGCTCATCGAGACCTGCGGTAAGGGGGGCGGCTATATTCTCTCCGGCGGGGCTAATATCGATAACGGCAACCCGGAGAACCTGCGGGCGATGATGGCCGCCGCCAGGGAATACGGCGTTTACCGCAAATAGCTCCCGGTGGGGTGTTTGCTGTTTTGGTTGGTAATGTCATTGCGAGCCGAAGGCGAAGCAATCTCGAAAAATGTTTTTAGATTGCTTCGTCGCTGCGCTCCTCGCAATGACAGTTTAATTAATGGGGGCTACTCGAAAGCGTACAGGGTGCCGTCGTGGGAGCCGACGTACAGCATCCCGCCGGCCAGGGCCGGCGACGATGTTATTTTATCCCCGGTGAGGTAGTCCCAGAGCTTTTCCCCGGTGGACCGGTCCAGGGCGTAGAGCCGGCCGTCCTCGCCGCCGATGTAGACAACGTTCCCCGCCACGGCCGGCGATGAGCTCATCCGGACGCCGGTCGGGAAGTCCCACCGTACCTGCCGGGTGGCGGTATCCACCGCCGCCACGCCGCTGCCCGTGCCCAGATAGAGCACTCCGTCGACCAGGGCCGGGGAGGAGACGCCGCCCGGCGCCAGCCGCACCGACCAGAGGAAGCCGGAAGGCGGCGGGGGCCGGGGGGCCGCCCGGTAGAGGTAGAGCGCTTCCCAGAAAATCCTGAGGCGGTTTTCCAGGGGCCAGTTCCGGGCGGTGATATCGACGGCGTAGAGTAGCCCGTTGGAGGTGGCAAAGTAAGCGGTACCGTCTTCCGCGGCCGGTGAGGCGGCAATGGTCGACTTCGTTTGGAATTCGAGTCGGACCCGGCCGTAGCGGGCGTCCAGGGTGTAAAAGAAGCCGTCCAGAGAGCCGGCGGCGACGACGCCCCGGGCGACTACCGGCGATGATATCACCGTGCCTTTGACCTCGTGGCTCCAGAGCTCCGTGCCCGTGGCGGCATCCAGCGCGTGGATACGCCAGTCATCGGCGCCGAAGAAGACCATGCCGTCGGCCACCGCCGGGGAGGACCTTACCGCGAAGTGCGCCGGGAAGTGCCAGAGCCTGTCGCCCCTGGCGGCATCGAGGGCATAGAGAAGACCGTCGTTGGACCCGAAGTAGACCACGCCGTTGACGACGGCCGGTGAAGACTCCACCCAGCTGCCCGTGGGGAACTCCCAGAGCCTGGCGCCGGTGGCCGCGTCCAGGGCGTAGAGTCGGCCGTCCCGGGAGCCGGAGTAAACGACGCCGTCCGCCACCGCCGGGGAGGAATGGATGGCGGCCCCGGTGGTAAACTTCCATTTCAGCCGGCCCTGCGGTTGGCCGGCCGGTCCGGCGCTGCCGGTACGGGCCGGGTCGTGGCGGAACATGGTCCACTCCCCGCTCCCCGGCGCCGACTCCAGCCCCGGGGACAGCCGGACGACGGCATCGGTGAAGAAGTAAATACAGATAAAAATAACCAGCAGGCAGCCGATGACGATGGAGGTCAGCCTGAAGATGCGGCGGCGGCGGAGAAAGGACTGCCGGCGGAGCTCCAGCTCCGGATTGTGCTCGTACATAAAGCGACCCGAGGCTATATTATATATTATTTTCTCCGGCTGTCAAACGTGCGTGGAGTCGCACCCGCTCATTTACCACGTCGCTTCGCCCTAAAATGTTCATCCATGTCACCCATAGCATAGCGAAGGGTCTAAAGCGGCAGGGATTCTTTCGTCACTTCGTTCCTCAGAATGCCATTTGGGGCAAGGCCTTACCAGGTGGGCCGGGCAACATCTTCGGCCGGCGGTGCGGGGGGCCGCACCAGCAGCGTCGTCACTACCGCCAGCAGGGACAGGCCCAGGGCGGCGACAAAGGCGCTGAAATAGCTGCCGGAGGTATCGTATATCCAGCCGTAAAAGACCGGGGAGATCATACCCACCGTCGCCCCGAAGGCGACCATCGCCCCGAGTACCGAGCCGAAGGCCTTCCGCCCGAAGTAGCGGCCCAGAATCAGGAGAATGAGCGGCGTTATCGACCCGGAGCTCAGGCCGTGACTGGCCAGCAGAATGTAAACGGATACAGCGCTCCGGCTCAGCAGGTAAGCGCCGATGCCGATGACCTGAAGCAGGAAAGCCGCCACCAGCAGCAGGTGTATCCGGTCTTTCCGGATGCGGTCGGCGATGACGCCCCCGAAGAAACGGGAGGGAACGGTGAAAAATAACATCATCCCCATCATGCCGCCGGCCACAGCCTCGCTGATGCCGATATCGGTCAGGAAGGGAAAAACGTGGGTGTTGAACCCTCCCCCGATAAAATAGTGGACGCAGAAACCGATTACCAGCAGCCAGTACACGCTGGTTTTTCTGACCTGCCGGAAGGTGAACTCCGTCTCCTCAAAGCTCGAGGCGTAGCTGACGCCCCTTTCTATCATCCGCGCCCGGTCCATTTCCGCTTCCCGCGCCACCGGGGCACCGTCCGGGAGCAGGCCGTAGTACTCCGGCCGCCGCGGCTTGACCAGCGCGTAGGTTAGCGGCAGGCTGGCGAACATGATAATGCCCCAGAGGAGACTGGTGAACCGCCACCCCTGTACCTGCACCATCGGGGTAACTATCTGGAGCACCACGATGCTGAAGACGCCGATAAGGGCGAACTTGATACCCTGGGCCAGCCCCCGGCGGTGGATGAACCAGTCGTTAATCATCTTGTCCACGGCCACCGTCAGGCCGATATTGAGCCCCAGCCCGATGAGCACCCCCCAGGCGACGTAGTATTGCCAAACCTGGCTGATGAAGTACATGAAAACCATGCCGGCCCCGGCGATACCGATACCGATGATGGTTATCCAGCGCGGCCCGAACTTATCGGAGAGCCAGCCAACCAGCGGTGAAGTAATCCCGCCTTCGAGCCGACCGATGCCGGCGGCCAGGGCCGTATAAGCCCGGTTCAGTTCCAGCTCGGCGGCGATTGGTTTGAAAAACACGGATATCCCGTAGGTGTTGAAACCGTGACCCAGGCCGGAAATGATGCCGATGAACAGCACGGACCACCATCCGGGGTAGACATGGGGGCGCGGGCTATTTCTTTCCGGCAAGATGTTACCTCATTCCGGGGACCTGTCCCCGTTGCCGCCGCGGCGGCGCGTTCAGGGCTGGCAGAGGGCGGCGACATCCAGGCCGTGCTCCCAGGGACTCCGGGAAATATGCATCACCACGAAGGTGCTCGTCCGGACGATTTCCGGAATACTGGCGATGACGCTCTTGACGAACTCGTCGAACTCCTGGGGAGTGTGAAAAACAAAAATCCCGATGATGTCATAGGTGCCGGTGCAGCCGCACAGGTAATAGACGTTGGGGCTCTGAATCAGCAGGTGCTCGACCCGCTCCGCGGAACCGACCTTGACCTCGATGCACATGATACACATGAAATTAAACCCGAGTTGCTGGGGATTGGGGACGGCGGTAATCTTCATTATATTGTTTTTCAACAGGGCCTTGACCCGGTTGCGCACGGTCCCTTCCGATACCTCCAGCTTGCGGCCGATCTCCCGGAAACTCTGCCGGGCATCCTCCTGCAGCTCGCCGATAATCTTCTGTCCGAGCTCGTCCAGCATGGCGCACCTCCTCGTGCAGGCCTAGCCGCCTGCCTGCTGATACTATACGCAATTCCGCATTGAATTGCAAATCCAACTACCGGTTGCGCAATAAATCAACCGTACCGGCGGCTTCGTGCCTACAGGTACGCATCCAAGAAGGGCGTGAACAGACGACTCATCGAAGCCACCGTAAACTGCGGGGGGAAGAAGGTTTTTTCCCCCGGCTTCTCTCCGAAAGCTTCAGCCTAGCGCCGCCAGTCCACCGTGGCGCGGTCGTAGAGCAGGCGCCGGAGCAGGATACCCCCGATATCCCGCCCCGACCTCACGTCCGTCAGCAGTCCGGCGGTCAGCCGCCTTATCATAATCAGGACGAAGAGCGCGGCGCCGCTCCAGACTATCACCGGCGGCTCGCCGAGACACCCGGCGGCCACCGGCAGCACCAGGAAGCCGATGGCCATCCCCACCGGCAGGCTCCGACTGTGCTCGCCGCCGACGATACGGCCGTCCCCGGAAGCCCGGTATCCGGATTTCAAACGCGGTACCGTACGCACGATAATAGAAATAATCATGGGGATAATCGCCAGCAGGGCGGCCAGGGGTACCAGGGCAAAAGCCATGGCGATGGCGATGCTGTTGCCCTTTTCGCCGTCGAAGCGTGAGAATACCGGCCACATCTGGCCGCATACCGCCGCCAGCCCCGCCGCCGCGATGAAGGCCAGGTCGAAGCCCAGCCACCGGCCCACCAGCACCGGCAGGATGCCCTTGACGAACTCCCCCACCACCCCGAACGCCCCCGTCAGCCGGCCGGCCCGGTACCAGAGGTTCCGGTGGAAGTCCCCGTCCAGGTCGACACGGCGCAGCCTGGCCAGGAAGGATAAATGCGGGGCGGAGCCCAGGAGATACGCCCCGATAACCAGCGCCAACTCGGCCCACATTCTTGGCTATTCCCTTTTCAAGCCTTGACCATCACCAGCATCATCTTGAACCGCCCGGTAGCTTTGAGGGCATGCGGCTCGTGGGCCGGCATGAGCACCATCTCCCCCGGCCTCACCCGGAGGGGTTTACCGGAGATGGTCACCTCGGCCTCACCGTCGAGGATATGGACCAGGGCATCGTAGGGCGCCGTGTGCTCGCTGAGCGCCTGTCCCTTATCGAAAGCGAACAGCGTGACCGTCCCGGCCGACTTATCGACGATGGTCCGGCTGACGATGGAGCCTGTCTGGTAGTCCACCAGGCCGACGGCGCTGGCTACCTGCCCGGCCAAGGTTTCCCTGTTCATTTCACGTTCACCCCGCTGTAAGGTTATTAAATATTAATATTTTATTATACTCCAAACGAATACCTTTCATTCAACCCGATACCCGGAATATCACGGCATTTATCTTGAAGTCGTGGTGCGATTAAGCTAAAATAGGGCAGTTTATTCGCCCCCGGAACCCCAAAAAGGAGGTCGCCATGATTTCCGACCGACTGAAGAAAATCGTCGGCGCCGGCAACGTCAGCACCGCGCCGGCGCTGCTCGACGCGTACGCCCGGGATATCAGCTTCGTCAACACGGTCCGGCCGCATTGCGTGGCCCGCCCGAGAAACGCCGGCGACATCGCTAAAATCGTCCGGCTGGCCAACGAGACCGGGACGCCGCTGGTGCCGGTAAGCTCGGGGCCTCCCCACTTCCGCGGGGATACCGTCCCCGCTCTCGGCGGGAGCGTCATCGTGGACATGAGCGGCCTGAAAAAGATTATCCACGTGGACAGGATGAACCGGGTGGCCATGTTCGAGCCGGGCGTGACCTACGGGGAGCTGGCGGCGGCGGCGGCCGGGGAAGGACTCCGCCTCAACCTCCCCCTGGCGCCGCGCCGGTCCAAGGCCGTCCTCGGCCACCTGCTGGAGCGCGAGCCGGTCATCATGCCCCGGTACCACTGGGACATCGGCGACCCCCTGGCGTGCGTGGAGATAGTCTTCGGCAACGGCGAGACGTTCCGCACCGGGGCCGCCGCCGGGCCGGGCTCGATTGAGGAGCAGTGGGCCGCCGGTGGCGCCCAGAAAGAGGCCGCCGGGCCGAGCGCCGCCTCGTGGTACCGCCTCATCCAGGGTTCCCAGGGCACCATGGGCATCGTCACCTGGGCGTCGGTGCGCTGCGAGCTAATCCCCACCCTTGAGGTGCCCTTCATGGCAGGCGCCCCCGACCTCGCTAAAATCACGGAGATGGTGCACTGGCTCCTCCGGCTGCGGCTGGTCAACGAGTGCTTCATCCTCAACGATAGCAACCTCGCATCCGTGATGGCGCGGCGGCCGAAGGACCACCGGGCCATCAAGGACTCCCTGCCCCGCTGGGTGCTCTTCTTCAACATCGCCGGCTACGAGTACCTGCCGGAGAAGCGGGTGGCCGCCAGCGTCAGGGACATGAAGTCCCTCGCCCAGCGGGTGGGACTGGAGCCGGTCGAGGCCATCGGCCGGGTGGCGGCCTCCGACCTCCTGAACACCGTCCGGCAACCCTCCCGGGAGCCCTACTGGAAGCTCCGCCGCCAGGGGGCCTGCCAGGACATCTTCTTCCTGACCATCTACGACAGGCTGCCGGCGCTGCTCGAGGTCATGGACGCGGCGGCCGCTGCCGCCGGCTATCCCGCCCCGGACCTGGGTGTCTATATCCAGCCCATCGTCCAGGGGACCAACCTCCACGTGGAGTTCAACCTCCCCTACGACCCCGCCGACCCGGCCGGGGTGGAGAAGGTGAAAAAGCTGACCGCGGCCGCCGTGAAAGACCTGGCGGCGGCCGGCGCCTTCTTCTCCCGCCCCTACGGGGAGACCGCGGGCATGATTATCAACCGGGACGCGGCCACCGTGGCCGCCCTGAAAAAGGTCAAGTCAATCACCGACCCCAACTACGTGATGAACCCGGGCAAGCTCTGTTTTTAAGAAAGCAATCACCGTCCGGACGCGATTTAAGGAGGGACGAGAGATGGCACTAGCCGACTACCGTGACGAGATGGAGATGTGCTGCCGCTGCTCCTACTGCAAGTTCATACCGCTGGAAAAGGTCACGG
>Ga0154784_1091_pt1 | contig 12595 bp, 10 predicted proteins | sample Rifle2008BG16ft_FD_105792 | JGI IMG/M metagenome (GOLD analysis project Ga0154784, IMG submission 105792) | Chloroflexi bacterium RBG_16_60_22 | reverse complement strand
GAACTGGGAAATCTCCACCGCGGACGGCACCGCCCTGCACTCCTGCCGGGAGCTATCCCCGGAGAAGTCGGTGGCGCTGGCCGGGCAGTACCGCTGCCAGGGCATCGCCTGGACCTACAACGAGCCTACCATCTGGTTCGAACATACCCTCGACTCCGCCAAAGCCGCCAGGAAAAACGGCCTCTATACCGTCTACGTCACCAACGGCTACGCCACCCCGGAAACGCTGGACGCCATCGGCCCCTACCTGGACGCCTGGAGGGTCGATATCAAGGGCTTCTCCGACGATTTTTACAAGACGCTGGCCGGGGTGCCCCGCTGGCGGGAAATCCTCGCGGTGACCAGCCGGGCCAAAAAGAAATGGGACATGCACGTCGAGGTGGTGACCAACATCGTCCCCACCCTCAACGACGACGATGAGCAGCTGGAGGGAATCGCCGGCTGGATACGCGATGAACTGGGCGAGCTGACCCCCTGGCACGTGACCCGCTTCCACCCCCACCACCGTATGAGGGACCTGCCGTCCACCCCGCTGGAGACCATCGACCGCGCCTGTGATATTGGCGCCCGGGCCGGGCTGAAGTTCGTCTATGCCGGCAACGTCCCCGGTCACCACAGCGAGAGCACCCGCTGCTACTCCTGCGGCCGGACGGTCGTGGAGCGGCTGGGCTACCAGACGCGGGTGGCCGGACTGGACGGCTCGAAGTGCCGGTACTGCGGGGCGGAGCTCAATTTCCGCTCGCCCGGCGCGCAAGGAGGGGCAAAATGAAAAGAAGTCCGGCCGTCGCCGGGTACTTTTACCCGGGCCAGGCGGAACAGCTCAAAGAGACTCTCCGGGACCTCGTGGATGAAACGGCACCGAAGGAAGACGTCATCGGCCTGCTGGTGCCCCATGCCGGCTACCAGTACTCCGGGCCGGTGGCCGGGGCCACCATCTCCCGGATAAAGTTCCGGGATACCTTCGTCATCATGGGGCCCAGCCATACCGGCGCGGGCAAGCCCTTCAGCGTCTGGACGGAGGGCACCTGGCAGACCCCCCTCGGCGATGTGGCCATCGACGCGGCGCTCGCCCGGAAAATCGTCGAGGTGTCCCGCCACCTGGAGGAGGACGTCCAAGCGCACCAGCGGGAGCACGCCGTCGAGGTGCAGCTCCCCTTTTTACAGTACTTCAAGCCGGACGTGCGCATCGTGCCCATCATCCTGACCCCGGCCCCGGCGGCGATTTACCAGGAAATCGGCCGGGACATCGCGCGGGCGATAAAGGAGCTGGACCGGGACGTGGTCATCCTGGCCAGCGGCGATATGACCCACTACGAGTCGCAGGCCGCCGCCAAAGAAAAGGACTACAAGGCTATCGAGGCCATGCTGGCCCTCGACGCGGACGAGCTGACGCGCCGCTACGAGGCGTACGATATCTCGATGTGCGCCCACGGCCCGGTGGTCTGCCTCATCGCCGCCGCCAGGGAGCTGGGCGCCACCGGCGCGGAGCTGGTGAAATATCAGACCAGCGGCGACGCCACCGGTGATTATGACGCGGTGGTGGGCTACGCCGGCGTGATTTTCAAGAAAGCCGCCCTGCACCCGCTGGCGGCCCTGGCGAAGGAAACGGTGGAGAGCTACGTGCGGGAGGGAAGGACGCCGTCGCCCCCCGCCTCCCCCGCCCCGGAGATGCAGGAGCAGGCCGGGGTCTTCGTCTCCATCCACAAGCGCGGCGCCCTGCGGGGGTGCATCGGCACCTTCGAGCCGCAGCAGGTGAACGTCGCCGCGGAGATAATCGCCAACGCCGTGGCCTCGGCCACCCGCGACCCCCGTTTCCCGCCCGTCGCCCCGGAGGAGCTGGAGGACCTGGACTACTCCGTGGACGTGCTCACCAGCCCGGAGCCGGTGGCCGATGAAAGCCAGCTCGACCCCAAAAAATACGGGGTCATCGTGGAGGCGGGCTGGCGGCGGGGGCTGCTCCTGCCCGACCTCGAAGGGGTGGACAGCGTGGAGTACCAGATTGACATCTGCCGCCAGAAGGCCGGCATCCACCCCGACGAGCCGGTGAACCTGTACAGGTTTGAGGTGAAGCGGTATAAGTAAGGGGGCGTCCGAGAGGGGCTTCACCCCTCTTCCCAATACTTCCCCCTCTCCGACCAGATGATTTTCCTTCTGGCCTGATTTAACAGGTTGGAGAGGGGGCCAGGGGGAGAGGGAACACCTGGGTTCCCGCCTGCGCGGGAATGACAAAAGAGAAGCGGGAATGACCGGGGGGTGAGGTAGAAAAAAGATTGCTTCGCGGAGTTTACCCCGTACGGCCGATACGGGGCTCGCCATGACAGGGTGTACGGGGGAGAGTTGTATAATATCAGGGAATAGTGTATATAAGAGGGGGATTTACGGAACATTATAAGGGCGAAAAATCCCGGAGCAGGTGAACCATGAGCATGGACATGTTCGAGTCGGCGGAAAAGCAGGACCGGCCGCCGGATTCCCAGCAGACGCAGCAGGCCCCCCTGGCCACCCGGATGCGGCCCAACGGCCTCCATACCTACGTGGGACAGGAGCACCTCATCGGCAAGGGGCGTGTCCTGCGCCGCGCCATCGAGGCGGACCGCATCCCCTCGATGATTTTCTGGGGCCCGCCCGGCTGCGGCAAGACCACCCTGGCCTTCATCATCGCCAACAGCACCGGCGCCTACTTCTCCCCCGTCAGCGCCGTCAGCGCCAGCGTGGCCGACCTCCGCCGCATCGTCCAGCAGGCCGCCGAGCGCCGCAAGGTCCACCTCCAGAAGACCATCCTCTTCATCGACGAGATTCACCGCTTCAACAAAGCCCAGCAGGACGCCATCCTCCCCTACGTCGAGGACGGCACCGTCATCCTCATCGGCGCCACCACGGAGAACCCCTCCTTCGAGGTGACCTCGCCCCTGCTCTCCCGCGCCCGCGTCCTGCCGCTCAAGCCCCTCACCGAGGAGGAAATCCAGGTAATTATCTTGCGGGCGATGCGGGACAAGTTCCAGGGCATCGGCGACCTCAACGCCGAGCTTTCCCCGGACGCCAAGAGTCACCTCATCGCCATGTCCAACCATGATGCCCGGGTGGCCCTCAATACCCTGGAGACGGCGGCCCTGAACACGCCCCCCGATGATGAGGGCCGGCGTCACATCGCCCTCTCCGTCATCGAGGACGCCATCCAGCGCCGCGCCGTGCGCTACGACAAGGCCGGCGAGCAGCACTACGACCTCATTTCCGCCCTGCATAAATCGATGCGGGGCTCCGACCCCGATGCCGCGATATACTGGCTGGCGGTGATGCTGGAGGCGGGGGAAGACCCGCTCTACATCGCCCGGCGGCTGGTGCGCTTCGCCTCGGAGGACGTCGGCCTGGCGGACCCGCAGGCGCTCGTCGTGGCCATGGCCGCCCAGCAGGCGGTCCACTTCATCGGCATGCCGGAGGGCAACCTGGCCCTGGCGGAAGCCGCCGTCTACCTGGCCACCGCTCCCAAGAGCAACTCTCTCTACGCTGCCTACCAGAAGGTCCAGGCGGAAATTAAAGGCGGCTCCACCGAGTCCGTGCCCCTGCACCTGCGCAACCCGGTCACCCCCTTAATGACCGAGATGGGCTACGGCGAGGGCTATAAGTACGACCACGACTACCCGGAGCACTTCGCGGAGCAGCAGCACCTCCCCGATTCCCTCAAGGGCCGGAGGTTCTATAACCCCGGCCAGCTGGGCTATGAAAAGCAGGTACTGGACCGCTTGAAGGCCTGGTGGCAGAACAAGGGCAGGCCGGAGGCCGGTGAAGGGCCGCCGGAGCCCGGTCCATAAAAAGAGGCCTGGACCTGCCCCCACCGCGTCTGGGTCTCCTTGACAATGGCGCCGTCCTCTAATAAACTCGTATAGGTTCAGTGTTAAATTCAGCGTCGACACGGCGGAGATGGAGCCTGCCCGCAGCACCGGGGCACACCTCCCGACTATTCACCGCTACTGTGGCGTCTTTCCCGCCCGGGGGCGCCCCGGTAACATGTTTGAAGCGGCGGCCACGCGTGGTGCCGCTTTCTTTTTATCCCCGCCGGGAGCCGGCCGGGTATCAGTCGTCCCCGCGGAGGTGAAGTTCTTATGGTCAGGTTACCGTTTGTTCCCAAGGAACAGAAGTTCTCGGTGCTCTTCGAGGAGAGCGCCAGTAACATCGTCAAGGCTTCCCAGGCGCTGAAGGAGATGGTGGATACCTGGCAGTTCGTCGATAGCCGGGTGGCGGAGATAACCGAACTGGAGCACCGGGGAGACACCATCACCCACCAGATACTTTCCCTGCTGCACCGCACCTTCGTGACCCCCTTCGACCGCGAGGACATCGCCATGCTGGCGCATACCCTGGACGATATTATCGACTTCGTTCACTCCGCCGCCGACGCCATGTTCATCTACAAGGTACAGAGCCCCACGCAACGGGCCAAGGAGCTGGCGGCCATCATCGTCCAGGGGGCAGTCGAGGTGGAGAGTGCCGTCAAGGGACTGCGCCGGCGTTCCGAGCTCAAGCGCATCCTCGACGTGTGTGTGGAAATCAACCGGCTGGAGAACATGGCCGACCGCGTTTACCGCGCCGCCATCGCCGAGCTCTTTGATAATACCCAGGACATGGCCCAGGTTATCAAGTGGCGTGAGATTTACGAGCACATGGAGAGTGCCACCGACCGTTGCGAGGACGTGGCCAATGTCCTCGAAGGGGTAGCCCTCAAGCATGCCTGAAACCAATTTCTTCCTGCTGGCCCTGATTATCCTGCTGGCTATAGGGTTTGGTTTTACCAACGGCCTTAACGATGCCGCCAATGCCATCGCCACCGCCATCGGTACCCGCGCCCTTTCCCCCCGGGCTGCGGTAACCCTGGCGGCTATCTTTAACTTCGCGGGGGCGGCCACCGGCCTGGAAGTCGCCCGGACCATCGGTAAGGGGATTCTCGTCCCGGAGGCCATGACCTTCCTGACGATAATCGCCGCCCTGATATCGGTGATAGGCTGGACGGCCTTTGCCACTTACCGTGGACTTCCCGTCAGCCTGACCCACGGCTTCGTGGTGGCCTTGGCAGCCTCCGGGGCGGCGGTGGTGGGGGGCCAGGCGGTGGTATGGAGCGTCATGAACCGGGTGATGGCGGCCGTGGTCACGGCGCCCCTGCTCGGTTTCATCGGGGGTTTCATCGTGATGGTCGCCCTGTACTGGGCGTTACGGCGCGTCGCACCGGATAAAATCCGGAGCCTTTTCTCTAAACTCCAGATACCGGCCTCGGCCTTCGTGGCCTATGCTCACGGTAAGAATGACGGCCAGATGCCGGTAGGCGTCATCACCATGGCGCTGGTAACCTTTTACCAGGACCCCACTATCTGGGACCGCCTCTCCATCACCGATTCCCAGCTATGGTGGGTAATCGTTGTCTCCGCCCTGGCCATCAGTTCCGGCATGGGGCTGGGGGGCCGGAGGGTGATTAAAACGGTGGGGATGCGTGTCACCAACTTGAGGCCGATTCACGGCTTTACGGCCCAGGCTTCGGCGGCCGGGGTCATCGAGGTAGCTTCACAGCTGGGCATTCCGGTGAGCACTACTCACTGTGTCAGTTCCGCCGTCATGGGCGTGGGGGCTACCGAGCGGTTTTCAGCGGTGCGGTGGGGAATTGCCGGCAACATCGTGGCAGCCTGGATACTGACGTTCCCCATCTGCGGGGCGCTGGGCTACTTCTTTTCCTGGCTGCTGCACACGATATTCTAGAGATTACAGAATAATCTCGCGCGGCTCCACGCGGCACTTCTCGGCGGTGATGATGGCCTGGATATCGGCGGCGGACCGTTCCAGCTCGCCCTGCCGGTTCAGCACTACGTAGTCGAACATCGGCAGCGTCTCCAGCTCCCGCCGGGCTGTCTTCAGGCGCAAATCAAGGTCGGTCTCGGTCTCCGTGTGACGCTGCCTGAGCCGGGTCGCCAGCTCCTCCAGGGAGGGCGGCGTGACGAAGATGAACACGGCCGGCGGCGCCAGCTTCTTGATGGTGGCCGCTCCCTGGACGTCCGTCTTGATGATAACGTCCCGGCCCTTTTGCAGGGCCAGCCTGACCGGCTCCCGGGGCACGCCGTAGCGGTGACCGTAGACCTCCGCCCATTCCAGCAACTCCTGGCGGTCAATCAGCTCCTGGAACCTGGCCCCGGTGACGAAGTGGTAGTGCACCCCGTCCTTCTCGCCGGCGCGGGGGGGCCGGGTGGTCATGGTGACGATGAACTCGAGGTGGCGGGCCGACTGCCGGAGTCTGGCTAAAACGGCGTCCTTGCCCGCGCCGGAGAGGCCGGAGAGAACGATGAGTAAGGGTTTCGGAGGGGGGCCGAGCGGTGAAGTACCCTCACGGCTCATCGGGGGTGTCAACCTGCTCCTGTTTTACCGCTCCGCCGGTCCGGCTCGACTGCAACCGGCTGGCAATGGTCTCCGGGGCCAGGGCGGCTAAAATAATATGGCCGCTATCCGTAAAGATAACGGCCTTGGTGCGGCGCCCGCTGGTCATATCGATGACCTTGCCGTTGTTTTTCCCTTCGTGGATGGTGCGTTTGGTGGGGGCGGAATTAGGGGAGGCTATCGCAATTGCCCGGCTCATGGCCATGATGTTGCCAAATCCAATGTGAACCAGATCTACTGTCATATTATCACCTCGTGCATTATTCAGAGGACTTTAACCCATTCTGGTTACCGCCAGAAGTCATCTTCACATACGGACCGGCCGGGTGCCCCGGGGCCTGTTGGTGCTATTGTCCGCCGGGCTGAAACACGCGTGCTCAGCTACAAATAGCCTCGCTGGGAAACCCTCCCATAAACTAGCACTTGTTTTCCGGCTTGTCAAGGGCGATTACCCTCGCCGGTGCCCCCTTACCCCCGCTCTTTAATAAAAATTTTACGTTATATATATGAAAATTTAAGGTTTGGCCCTTTTCACAGACGTGATATTGTGCTAGAATAAAATGTAGCTGAAGCGCCGGACATTAACAACTGCAGAGTACCAAGATGAGATTTGCCTCTTGGTGGTTAGAGCGGGGTGGCACCACCCGTTCCCATCTCGAACACGGAAGTGAAACGCCCCAGCGCAGACGATACTGAGGGGGCAACCCTTTGTGGAAAATATGCCACTGCCAGGAGGCTTAAATTCATCGGGCTTCGGCGCTGTCTGTCAAAACCCGGACCGTTTACTCCTGCTTGCTTTACAATCTGTGGTATTATAAGATTAGAAATGGAGGGGGGTCCCTCCAGAGATAAAGCCGTACCGGTAAAATAAAATGGCCAGCAGGTTTGAGAAGTTTTCAGAACGGGCCCGCCGCGTCCTCACCATTGCTCAAGAAGAGGCACGCAACCTCAACCATAGCTACATTGGCACCGAGCATATTCTCCTCGGGCTGGTACGTGAGGAGGAGGGGGTAGCCGCCAGGGTCCTCACCAACCTGGGCATCGGCCTGGGTAAGGTTCGCTCCGCCGTGGAGTTCATCATCGGGCGCGGGGAGAAGCCGGGCAGCGGCGAGACCGGCCTCACGCCGCGGGCCAAGAAGGTCATCGAGCTGGCCATCGACGAGGCCCGCCAGATGGGCCATAACTATATCGGCACGGAACACCTCCTGCTGGGCCTGCTCCGCGAGGGAGAAGGCGTGGCCTCCAGCGTGCTGGACAGCTTCGGCATTACCCTGGAGCGGGCGCGCGCCGAGACGGCCCACATCCTCACCCAGGGCGCTCCCAAGGCCCGGCTCACCCGCTCGGGGAGTCGGACGCCGGCCCTGGACCAGCTGGGCATTGATTTGACCGCCGCCGCCCGCGCCGGCAAGCTCGACCCCGTTATCGGGCGGCAGAAAGAGATTGAACGGCTGATTCAGATTCTCAGCCGCCGCACCAAGAACAACCCCGCCCTCATCGGCGAGCCGGGCGTGGGCAAGACGGCCATCGTGGAAGGCCTGGCCCACCGCATCGTCAGCGGCGATGTCCCGGAGACCCTGGAAGACAAGCGTCTTATCGCTCTGGACATGGGCTCGCTGGTGGCCGGCACCAAGTACCGGGGCGAGTTCGAGGAGCGACTCAAGAAGATAATCGACGAGATAAAGACCGCCGGCAACTGCGTGATTTTTATCGACGAGTTCCATACCATGGTCGGCGCCGGCGCCGCCGAGGGCGCCGTGGACGCGGCCAACATCCTCAAGCCGTCCCTGGCCCGCGGCGAACTGCAATGCATCGGCGCCACCACCCTGGACGACTTCCGCAAGCACGTGGAGCGGGACGCCGCCCTGGAGCGCCGCTTCCAGCCGGTGCTGGTGGAGGAGCCGTCCGTGGACGAGACCATGGAGATACTGCGCGGCATCAAGGAGCGCTACGAGGAGCACCACCGCCTCAAGATAAGCGACGAAGCGCTGGCCGCCGCGGCCAACCTGGCCTCCCGCTATATCCCGGACCGCTTCCTGCCGGACAAGGCCATCGACCTGGTTGACGAGGCGGCCTCCCGGGTGCGCATCCGCCACCGCACCATGCCCATCAGCCTCAAGGAGGCCAAGCAGCTGGGCGATAACATCCGCAAGGACAAGGACGCCGCCCTGGCCACCCAGCAGTACGACTACGCCGCCGAGCTGCGCGAGCAGGAGCTCCAGCTTGATGAGAAGATAAAGAAGCTCGAAGCCGAGTGGCGCGACGAGCAGGAGCAGGAAGAGGTCGTCGTCCGCAAAGACGACATCGCCGAGGTGGTGAGCATGTGGATAGGGGTGCCGGTGGTCCAGCTGGCCGACGACGAGACGAGCCGCCTGCTCCACATGGAAGAGGAACTGCACAAGCGCATCATCGGCCAGGATGAGGCTATCGATACCATCGCCAAGGCCATCCGGCGCGCCCGCGCCGGCCTCAAGGACCCGCGGCGGCCCATCGGCAACTTCATCTTCCTGGGCCCCACCGGCGTCGGCAAGACCGAGCTGGCCCGGACGCTGGCCGAGTTCATGTTCGGCAGCGAGGACACGCTCATCCGCATCGATATGTCCGAGTTCATGGAGAAGTTCGCCGTGTCCCGACTCGTCGGGGCGCCGCCGGGATACGTCGGCTACGACGAGGGCGGGCAGCTCACCGAGGCGGTACGGCGTAAACCCTACAGCTGCATCCTCCTCGACGAGATTGAAAAGGCCCACCCGGACGTTTTCAACCTCCTCCTCCAGATATTCGACGACGGGCACCTCACCGACGCCAAGGGACGGCGCGTCGATTTCCGGAACAGCATCATCATCATGACCAGCAACATCGGCGCCGAAGATATCCTCAAGAGCACCGTCATCGGCTTTGCCTCGCGCAGTGACGAGGCCAAGACGCGGGAGCAGTCCTACGAGAGGATGAAGGAAAACCTGCTCGGCAAGCTCAAGAAGGCCTTCCGCCCCGAGTTCCTCAACCGCATCGACGACACCGTGGTGTTCCGCTCCCTCACCCGAGAACAGATACGCCGGATTGTCGACCTGATGATGGCCACCGTCAGCCAGCAGCTGTGTGAGAAGGAAGTCAAGCTGGAGGTGACCGAGGCGGCCAAGGACTTCCTGGGCGAGAAGGGCTACGATGAAATCTACGGGGCCCGGCCGCTGCGCCGCGTCATCCAGAGCATGGTCGAGGACAGGCTCTCCGAGGCCGTCCTCCGCGAGGAGTTCAAGGTCTTCCCCCGGGTCTTCGAGACCAAAGTCGAGGTCAAGGGCAAGGATATCATCAACGATACCCTCAAGGCCGTCAAGGAAATGGCCGATGTCCTCCTGGCCGAGAAGTCCCGCGATACCCTGACCGTGTACTCCAGCCGGAGCATCAAGCTCGACGTGGAGCTGGTGCTCAAGGACCGGCTCAAGGAAGCCGGCAAGGACAAGCCGGAAAAGAAGGCCAAGGGGACCCCGGAATCCCACGTCACGGAGAGCATCTACATCTCTTACGTGGTCGTGGATATCAAGGACAGCGAGGTTGTCATCGAGTCCAAGGAAAATTTCGCGCTGCCCAACGTGGCGGTCGGCGCCGCGACGGGGTAGCTTTACCCGGGCAGCGTGACTTGTAAAACCGACTCCTGTATAATAGGGCGGTGGTGGTTCAAAGCGTTGAGCCCCCCGCCCTTTTGATTGGGAAAGACAGCCGGAAAGGAGCCTGGAAGTTGGCGCGAGAGACCGTAGAAGTACCCATCACCGGTAAGATAATCAGCGTGGACGTCAAGGTCGGCGATGCCGTTAAAGAGGGAGACGTCATCTGCGTGCTGGAGTCCATGAAGATGGAGAACCCGATGCTGGCGCCGGTCGACGGCACCGTCGTCGAGGTCAAGGTGGCCGCCGACCAGGTGGTCAAGCCCGGCGACGTCATCGCCGTCATTGAATACTGAGGGGACACGGGATAAGATATGCAGCTGAACCCCTGGCTTTTCGCCCTGGTTGCCTACGTCACCGCCGCGGTGATTACCGTCTGCGTGGCCTTCATCATCAGGATAATTGCCCTCGTCGTCCAGAGGAAGAAGAGTACCGGGGAGGGCTAAAGGCGATTATCGTCCCATGTTTGTCTTAGAGTTCTTTCAGGGCATCTATACCCTCTTTCTCACCGAACCGGCCATCGCCTTCGCCAGGATATTCCTGGTGGCCCTGGGGCTGTTCTTCATTTACCTCGCCTATAAGAAGGTCCTGGAAGCCCTCATCATGCTGCCCCTGGGCATCGGGATGATTGCCGTCAACGGCGGCCTCATGGTGATGGAAGCCGGGCAGGTGGGCACGCTCTTCGTCAATCCGCTGGCGGGCAACATCAACGAGCTGATGTACTTCCTGCAAATCGACTTCCTTCAGCCGGTCTATACCTTCATGTTCTCCAACGGACTCATCGCCTGCCTGGTCTTCATGGGCATCGGCGCCATCACGGATATTGATATCCTGCTGGCCAGGCCGGGCATGAGCCTCTTCCTGGCCATCTTTGCCGAGTTCGGCACCATCGTCACCCTGCCGATTGCCATAGCCATGGGGCTCCTCCCCAACGAAGCGGCATCCATCGCCCTGGTGGGCGGCGCTGACGGCCCGATGGTCCTCTACGGCTCCCTGATGATGGCCAGGGACCTCTTCGTGCCGATTACGGTGGTGGCCTACGTCTACCTGGGCGTAATCTACGCGGTCTTTCCGTTCCTGGTACGCATCATCCCCCGCCGCCTCCGCGCCGTGGAGATGGACTGGCGCACCATCCCCAGGGTCTCCCCCGGCGCCAAGTTCGCCTTCTGCATCGTCACCTTCACCTTCCTGACCATCCTCTTCCCGGTGGCGGCGCCGCTGTTCGCCTCCTTCTTCCTCGGCCTGGCCGTCAAGGAGGCCGGCATCACGCGCTTCGTGGAGTTCCTCTCCGGGCCGCTGCTCTATGGCTCCACCCTCTTCCTGGGCTTCACCCTGGGCGCCCTGCTCGGGGTGGATATTATCCTGAACCCCAAGGTGCTCCTGCTGCTCGTCCTGGGGGTCATCGCCCTGACGCTCTCCGGCCTGGGCGGAATAGCCGGCGGCCTCATCTTCCGCAAGATAACCCGGGAGCCGTTCAACCCCCTGCTGGGCATTGCCGCCGTTTCCTGCGTGCCGACCACCGCCAAGGTGGCCCAGAAGTGCGCCCTGATGGTGAATAAGAAGGCCATGATTCTGCCCTTTGCCATGGGGCCCTGCGTGGCCGGGGTGATCACCACCGCTGTCATCACCGGCGTCTATATCAACGGCCTGCGCTTCCTCGGCGGGTAGGAAGAGACCCTGTCCGGGGCGCACCGGGTGGAGATAAAGCCGCCGCCGTACCGACACACGGGGACGTATGAAAAACACATCGACGAATAACTACCATAACGTACTTGACGACGACCGTATAGGTCGGCTGCTGCTGAAGCTGGCCGCGCCGGCCTTCTTCGGCATGTTCGTCATGACGCTGTACAACGTCGTGGATACCATCTTTATCGGCCATTTCGTCGGCCCGCTGGCCATCGCCGCCCTTTCCATCGCCTTCCCGCTCCAGATACTGACCATGGGCATCGGGATGATGGTGGGGTTGGGCGGGGCTTCGCTGATGTCACGGCTCATCGGCGCCGGGGACACCCCCCGGGCGGAGCGGGCGCTGGGCAACGGCATCACCGCCGATATCGTCCTGGCCCTGCTGGTGACGGTCGTCATCCTCGCCAACCTGGATTTCTGGCTAAGGCTCATCGGCGCCTCGGACGAGGTAATCCCCTACGCCCGCGACTACCTGAGCATCGTCATCGGCGGCACGGTCACCGCCACCTTCGGCATGGCCCTGGTCAGCTTCGTCCGGGCCGAAGGCAACGCCAGGGTCGGCATGACCGGCATGATACTGGGGGCCGGACTCAACATCGTCCTCGACGCCGTCTTCATCATCCCGCTGGGATGGGGAGTCAAGGGCGCCGCGCTGGCCACCGTCATCGCCCAGGTCATCTCCCTGGCCTACATGTTGAGCTATTATCTTACCGGCACCAGCTACCTGAAAATCCACACCCCCAACCTCAAGCCGGAGCTCGGGATACTGCGGTCCATCTTTGCCATCGGCATCGCTTCCTTCGTCAGGACGGTGGCCGGCAGCCTCTCGGCGATGTTCA
>Ga0154784_1023_pt1 | contig 12644 bp, 11 predicted proteins | sample Rifle2008BG16ft_FD_105792 | JGI IMG/M metagenome (GOLD analysis project Ga0154784, IMG submission 105792) | Chloroflexi bacterium RBG_16_60_22 | reverse complement strand
TATTGCAGGCGGTGGGGAAAAAACACCGGCATAATTTTATCCTGAACCACCGGCTCGTCGGCGGGGCGGCCATCGACGCGGAAGGAGCGGGCGTGTCCCGGGAAACCTTGAAGATGTGCAAGAAGTCCGATGCCGTCCTGCTGGGGGCGGTGGGTGGCCCCAAGTGGGAAGACCCATTGTCCAGGGTCAGGCCCGAAGATGGCCTGCTGGGGCTGCGCAAAGCCCTGAGACTCTTTGCCAACCTGCGCCCGGTCAAGGTCTTCCCGGTGCTGGTGAACTCCACCAACCTCAAGCCGGAGGTGGTCCGGGACGTCGACTTCGTCTTTGTCCGCGAGCTAACCGGCGGGCTCTATTACGGGAAGCCCAAGCGCCGGTGGACGACGTCGCGCGGAAGAAGGGCCATCGATTCCATGGCCTACTCGGAGCAGGAAATCGAGCGCATCGTCAGGGTCGGCTTCGAGCTGGCGCGCGCCCGCAAAAAGAAACTGATATCGGTGGACAAGGCCAACGTGCTGGAGTCTTCCCGACTCTGGCGGCTGGTGGCGGTGGAGGTCTCAAAAAATTACCCGGACGTCGGGCTGGAGCACATGCTGGTGGACGCCTGCTCGATGCGGCTCATCCAGAACCCACGCTACCTGGACGTGCTGGTCACGGAAAATACCTTCGGGGATATCCTCACCGACGAGGCCTCGATGCTGGCCGGCTCGATGGGGATGCTGCCCTCGGCCAGCCTGGCCGGCGTCCCGCGGGAAGGCACCCGGATATTCGGCCTCTACGAGCCCATCCACGGCAGCGCGCCGCGGCGCGCCGGGTTGAACATGGTCAACCCCATCGCCAGCATCCTCAGCGCCGCCATGATGCTGCGCTACTCCTTGGCTCTGGCGAGGGAAGCGGCGGTGGTGGAAAAGGCCGTCGAGGACGTGCTGAATGAAGGCTTCCGCACCTATGATATAATGAGTGAAGGCAAAAAACGGGTGGGGACGAAGGAGATGGGGGACTTGATCGCCGGGAAGGCGGGAGGCAAGTAATTATACATCAGGATGTCATTGCGAGGGCGAAGCCCGTGGCAATCTCTATTCCGAGAGTGTGAGATTGCTTCGCCTTCCCTTCGGGAATGGTCTCGCAATGACATTACATATGGTTGATAATCTGGAGGAAAGTAATTGGCAATGGTTGAGCTTTACGACACGACGCTGCGCGACGGCGCCCAGAGCGAAGGGATATCCTTCTCCGTCGTGGACAAGCTGCATATCACCCAGAAGCTCGATGAGCTCGGTGCCAGTTATGTGGAAGGCGGCTGGCCGGGCTCCAATCCCAAGGACGCCGAGTTTTTCGAGAAGGTCAAAGACCTTTCCCTGAAGCATGCCCGGGTGGTCGTCTTCGGGAGCACGCGGCGACGCGGTATCAAGGCGGAAGAGGATAAAAATCTGACGATGCTTGTCGAGGCCGGGGTTAAGGCGGCCACCATCGTCGGGAAGGGTTCGGCGCCCCAGGTCACCCGCGTCCTCAAGACCACGCTGGAAGAGAACCTGGCCATGATTGCCGATTCCGTAAAATACCTGAAGTCGAAGGGCCTGACCGTCTTCCTGGACTCCGAGCACTTCTTCGACGGCTATAAGTCCGACCATCAATACGCCCTGAAGACGCTGGAGGCCGCCGCCGGGGCCGGGGCGGACTGCCTGGTGCTCTGCGATACCAACGGCGGGGCGCTGCCGGAAGAAATAACCCGGGCGGTGAAAGCCGCCGCCAAAGCTACCGGCGTACCCCTGGGGATTCACGTCCATAACGACGGCGGCCTGGCGGTAGCCAATACCCTGGCGGCGGTCCGGGCGGGCGTTACCCAGGTCCAGGGCACCATCAACGGCTACGGCGAGCGCTGCGGCAACGCCAACCTCTGCGCCGTCATCCCCGCCCTGAAGCTCAAGATGGGGATAGACTGCGTCACCGATGAGCAGCTCGCCAGGCTGACCGAGGTCTCCCGTTTTGTCAGCGAAGCCGCCAACCTGGTCCCGGGCCCTTTTGACCCCTATGTCGGCACCAGCGCTTTCAGTCACAAGGCCGGCTATCACCTGGACGGGATTACCAAGTGGCCGGACGCCTACCAGCATATCGACCCGGATAAGGTAGGCAACCGGCAGCGGACGGTAGTCTCCGACCAGTCCGGTAAGCGCAACATCATCGCCAAGGCCAAAGAGCTGGGCGTGGACATTGAGGCCGACGCCAGGGAGACGCAGGAACTTTTACAGCGCATCAAGCTGCTGGAAAGTCGCGGCTTCCAGTACGATAACGCCGAGGCGTCCTTCGAGCTGCTGCTGCACCGGGCCCGTCCGGAATACCGGCAGCCCTTTGAGCTGGTCGACTTCATGGTGGTGGTGGAGAGCCGGCGGCGCCCATCGACGCGTAAAGGGGAGGAGGAGATGCTCTCCGAGGCGATGGTCAAGGTGAAGGTGGGCAAGGAGGTCATCCACACCGCGGCGGAAGGCGACGGCCCCGTTAACGCGCTGGACCGGGCGCTGCGCAAGGCGCTGCTCCAGTATTACCCCAGCCTGTCCCAGGTCAAGCTCACCGACTACAAGGTACGCATCCTGGAGGAGAGCACGGGAACGGAGTCGCAGGTGCGCGTGCTTATCGAGTCCAGCGACGGCGTGGATGAGTGGCGGACGGTGGGCGGCTCCACCAATATCATCGAAGCCAGCTGGCTGGCTCTGGCCGATGGGCTCGAGTACTGGCTCCTCAAGCACGGCGGGTAGATGACGGTTTAAGAAACAGGCTGTTCCGCCCGCGCTCCCCGGGGAGCTGCCTGCTCCCATTTTTAAAATACATTGCGGAATATGGTAAAATAAGTCTGAAGCCGAAAATACTCGCTGAGTCCCGGAGAACCCCTCTCCGCAGAAAGAGGCATGAGTTGAGTGGTGTGAAAGTCTGGTTCCTGGAGTCCCGCCCGCAGTTTCTGACGTTATCCGTGATTCTGGCCTTTCTGGGAAGCACCATCGCCTGGTACGACGGCTATTTCAGTATCTGGCACGCCCTGCTGGCCGGCATCGGGCTGGTGCTGGCCCACGCCGCCGTGAACATCTTCAACGACTATTTTGATTTCCGCAGCGGCATCGACCTGGCTACCCGCCGCACTCCCTTCAGCGGCGGCAGCGGTATCCTGCCGGGCGGCCTGCTGACACCCCGGCAGGTGTTCTGGCTGGGGACGGTCTGTCTCCTCATCGCCGTGGTCATCGGCATCTACTATACGCTGCTGCAAGGCTGGCAGCTCCTGCCGCTGCTCATCGTGGCGGGCTTCTTCATCCTGGTTTACAGTCCCTATATCCTCAAGCGCCCCTGGCCGGAATGGGCGGCGGGGGCGGGACTGGGCGCATTGCCGATTCTGGGGATGTACTTCGCGCTGGCCGGCAGCTACCCCTATACCACCGTGGTCGCCTCCATTCCCTCCGCCTTCCTGGTGCACAACCTCCTCCTGCTCAACGAGTTCCCCGACGTCGAAGCGGACGCGCTGGCCAACCGTAAGACCCTGCCCATCACCATCGGCCGGAGGGGGGCCGCCATCTTCTACTCGGTGGTGGCCCTGGGCGTTTACGTCTGGATAATCGCCTGGGTGGCGGCAGGGGCGATGCCGGTCTGGACGCTGCTGGCCCTGCTTACCCTGCCCTTTGCCATCCGGGCCATCAACGGCGCCCGCCACAGCCAGGACCCTTCCAAGCTGATGCCGGGCATGGCGGCCAACGTCATGATGGTGCTGCTCACGCAGTTACTCATGGGCATCGGCTATATCCTGGCCGGCGCTTTTTAACGCCATGGTAGATACCGACCTTCCCCAGCAGACCCGGACGCTGCACGGTATGTTCACGGCGGTGCCGCCGCGGTACGACCTGATAAACCACATCATCACTCTCGGGCTGGACTGGCGCTGGCGGCGCAGCGCGGCCGAGACGTGCCTGGACGGGAGACCGCGGCATATCCTCGACCTGGGCTGCGGCACCGGCGACCTCGCCATCAACATCGCCTTGCTGGCGGGGGAAAGCGTGAAGGTCACCGGGTTGGACTACAGCCTGCCCATGCTGGAGCGGGCCCGGGAAAAGGCGGCGGCCGCCGGGGTGGGGGAGAGGACGGAGTTCCTGCACGGCGACGCTATAGAATTGCCTTTCCCCGACGCCAGCCTCGACGGCGTGGGGATATCCTTCGCCTTCCGCAACCTGACCTGGAAGAACCCGGTACGTTTGCCCCACCTCGCCGAGGTGCTCCGTGTCCTGAAACCGGGGGGGCGCTACGTTATCGTGGAATCGAGCCAGCCGGAGAACCGGCTTATCAGGGCGGCCTTCCATCTCTATCTGAAAGCCTTCGTGGGGCCGGTGGGGACGGCCCTCTCCGGCAACCGGGGTGCCTACCGCTACCTGGCGGAGTCGGCCACGCGTTACTACAACCCGGCCGAGGTCCGGGAGATGCTGCTGGCGGCCGGCTTCAGCGCGGTCAGCTACCGTCCCCTGCTCTTCGGGGCGGCCGGGATACACGCGGCCTCCCGGTAGGGCTAAATCTGCTGCTCGATGCAGTACTCGCGCAGGGTGTTAAGCGCCGCAAAGAAGTCGCGCATCATGACGCTGACCGGGTACATCCCCTTATCGGTGACGCGCAGCGTGCCGTCTCCGGAGACAATCCCGAAGGTCTTGAGGAACGCCATCTCCGCCCACAGCTTGCCCGGGCCGTTGCCGAAGCGGCGGTGGAACTCCGCGGTGTCCAGCTTCATGCCGAAGAGCTTGGTGAGGAGATAGTAGCGCAGGTTTTCTTTCTCGGAGAGACGCCGCCAGCCGATTATCGGCAGCCGTCCGGCGCCGGTCAAATCGTGGTAGCGGTCCAGGGAGAAGGAATTGACGTAGAAGTTACCGCGCACGATGCTCACCGAGCCGGCCCCGATGCCGATGTAGTCGTCGTACTCGATGATGTATTCGTCAATCATGTGCTGGCCGCGGGAAAAGCACCAGGCCGTTGATGCCTTATAGCCGCCGTGGTAAAGCTCCCGGAGGATAACATCGTAGAACTGTCTCTCGCGGGAGTTGTCCACCCGGTTGAAGCGCCGCTCCAGCGCGTCCTGCTTGTGGGGTGAAGCCATCAGGGGATAGAAGGTGGCCTGGTCGATGCCCAGCACCTTGAAGGCGGCCACGTCCGCCTCGAACTGGGCGACCGTCTGGCCGGGGAAGTTGAAGACGAAATCGACGTTCAGGGTATCGAACCGGCCCTCGGCGGCCAGCAGGCGGCCCTTGACCTCGTCGGCGGGGCCGTTTACCCGCCCCATCGTCTTGAGGACCGGCTCTTCGAAGCTCTGAACACCTACCGAAAGTCGGTTGACGCCCGCCTGCTGCAGAAGCCCGATGTTCTCCGCGGTCAGCTCCCGCGGCGTCGTCTCCAGGGAGATTTCCCTCACGTTGAACCGGGCGCGCAGGTACCCGATGAAACCGGCCAGCTCGTCCATGAGCACGGTGGGCGTGCCGCCCCCGAAGTAGATGCTGGAGAAATCGAAGCCGCGCCCGATGTACAGGTCCAGCTCCTTCTTGAGGTCGGTGAAATAGCGGCGGGCCAGGTCTTCCCGGAAGAGGTAGCGGTTGAAGCAGCAGAAAGGGCAAAGGGAGCGGCAGAAGGGTATGTGCACATAGAGGGAGATACCGGCCCCGCCCCCCAGCTTCTCCCCGCTAATAAAGGAGTCGTCCACGGTGGGGTTGAGACGGCGAAACTTGCGGCCCTCGCGCCGGGTTACAAAGCTCACCAGCTCCGGTATCATGTGTGTCTCACCCTAAAAATAATAACACATGGCCCGTGGTTTGGCGAACACGGAGGCCGGCGGCAATGCCTGGATTGACGGTCTTGGTGGCTCAAGGGGGGAGTTTACTTGCGGGATAACCGCGTTTTGACAAAGCCGGCGTTGAAGGCCTTCACGGCCACCGGGCAGAACTGGGTGCCGGCGCACTTGTGCAGCTCGTTGAAGGCAAGCTGCCGACTTATCGCGGCGCGGTAGGGGTGAGCCGTGGTCATATTGTCAAAGGCATCGGCCACAGCGATAATCCGGGCGCCGAGGGGTATATCCTCCCCTACCAGGTGTTCGGGGTAGCCGCGGCCGTCGTAGCGCTCGTGGTGGTACAGGATGAGGCGGCTGGCTTCCCGGAGGAAGGGGATATCCTTGAGCAGGTTAAACCCGGTCACCGGGTGCTTTTTAATAAGCTCCCAATCATCTTCGGTGAGCTCCTGCGTCTTGTTGAGTAAATTATCGGAAATGGTCAGTTTCCCGACGTCATGGAGGATGGACGCATATTCGATAATCTGCTTTTCTTCCCTGGAAAGCCCGAACTCAATGGCGGCGATGAGGCCGTACTCCGATACCCGCCGCGAGTGACCGCCGCCGCTGGTCTCTTTGGCGTCCGCCAGCGATACGACCGCCTTGACGGTGCTCTTGTAAGAATTCAGCAGGTGGGCATTCATCTTGGAGTTCTCAATGGCGATGGCGGTGGTAGCCGCCACGTCCGTCATCGTTTTCAGGTCGTGCCGGCTAAAGTCCTTGCCGTCCCGCCGGTTTAGCACTTCGATAACGCCGACGACCTTCTTGTTGAGTATAATCGGCACGCCGATGATGGCCCGCGTCTTGAAGCCGGTGGCCTCGTCGATGTTCCGGTAAAAGTTCTTGTTTCTCTCGGGGTCGTTAACCAGCAGGGGCTTGCCGTTACGCACTATCCAGCCGGCGATACCGGACTGCCGGTTGATGTGGAGTCGTTTCAGCTGCTGCCCCACCGGGCCGTCAGCGAAGCGAAAAAAGAGCTCCTGGGTATTATCGTCGAGGAGGAGCAGCGAACTTGCCTCGGCGTCGACGGCGTCGTGGGTCAAACGCATGATGGAGGCCATCAGTGAGTCATCTTTCTCCTCGGACCTGACCCGCCCCCAGATTTTGTCGAGGAGGTCATTCCTCGACCTGGCGCCGTGTGTGAGCCGGGCGTAGACCTGCGATGCCCGTTCGGTCCTGTCGGCCGGGGCCTCGGGGACTTTAACAGGGGTCGCGGCAGGCTCGGGCGGTATGAAGCTGGAATGGGTCTTGGGTGGGGTCAGGGCGGTGCCAGGCTTGGGTGATACATCGACCCTTCTGGCGTTACTTTTAGCCGGTATCGCCCGGGAATGGAGTCGCTGCACCCTCGGCATGTTACTCGGGTTCAATTTGACCTGTACTAATTTGCTTAACCTGGCCATTTTCTTCTCGCTTTGGTTCTGGTTTACGAGATTGGCGCTTTTCCCCTTTTCCCTAATTGTGACAATTGCCAGGTAACACGGCCATAAACTTTGAGGAAGAAAAACTAAACATTTTATAAACATTCGTCCCTGGGAAAGAAGTAATGGTTACCTGAGGCTCTCGGCCAGGTCCTGCCGGCTGGTCATGACGGAGACGGTATCCAGGAAATCCCGGAGAGAGTCGCTCCCGCTCCGCAGCTGCTTCATCTCCACCCCGATGGGGCTGATGGAGGTAGGACTATCGGCGTAGGTGCCGTGAAAGGCGAAGTAAGCCTGGTTTAGCTTGCGGAGGTGATAACCCCGGGTGGCCAGGTACTGTCGCTTCATTTCCATGAACCGTTCCGCCGGTTCAATTTCACCCCGTGCCAGGTAGCCGTCCACGGTCCGCCGGATTTCCCTCATCTCCCGGTTGAAATCAAAGCCGGACGGCGGCGTTCCCTCCCCCGGGGTTTCCCTGTCCCCGTTGTAATACTGCTCGTAGATAAGCCCGCCGAGCTCCTTGCTGACCATGCTGGCCAGGGTCTCGTTCATGGTGGCAATTTCGTAGTCGGGACGGATTCCGGCCAGGTCCAGCAGGTAGAGAAACCCCAGCGGCGTGAAGGCCAGGTACTGGTGCAGCCACTCCTCGTGGGCGGTATCCAGCACAAAGCGGAGGTCGGCCGCGTCGGTAACGTAGCTCGGGTAGGTGGCCAGCCCGCCGAGGTCCACCACTAGGGAAGAAACACCGTGGCGGTCAATCTCCGCCTCGATGCTCTCCATATCCTCGCGGGTCATACCCGGAAGAAGGGTGACCCTCCGGATACTCTCGATGCGGTCGCGCGGGGAAATCACCAGCAGGTGGGGCGGCATCCCCAGGTGGAAATTAACCGGGGGGAAAGGTATTTTCCCGCCGATGGGGTTGAAGATACCCTGGCCAGAAAGGGCCTCCCTTATCTGCCCTTCCAGCTGCCTTTCCACGGCAGCGGCCATGGCCGCGTTGCGCTCCCGCAGTTCGGCGAGCTCCTTTTCCACCGCTGAAAGGTCGCCCGGTGTGCCCCCGGCCGCGATGGCCTCCGCTCTTGCCTCCAGCCTTCCCACCCGCGCCGCGTTCTCGAAGTACTCGGCGACCACCGCCGTGGCGTTTCCGGTGCTCCCGGGCGTGCCGCGGCCCAGCCTGCCGAGCTCCCGTAAGAAGGCGCCGAACTCCCACCGGCTGACATCAAAGCGGTAAGGAGCGGTGACCTCACGCAGGTGGTCATCGAAGTCCGGGCCGCGGGCGCAGCCGCTCCCGGAAAGAAAAACCATGAGCGAGGCTGCCATCAGCAGCCCGAACCTGAAACGGGAGTTTAACAATTCAATCCCCTGGGACGTCCCCGGCACCGGGCGGAGGCGGAGATGTCAAGGCTACCGGTGGAGCTTCTCTTTAATGCGGGCCACTATCCTGGAGAGGGCCTGGCCCGTCTTTTCCCTGATAACGACATCGGCGTGGTGGTCATGAGGGGTCTCCGTGAGGTTGAGGATGACCAGTCGGGCGCCGCCGCGCTTGGCGATGACGGGCATCTGTGCCGCCGGATAGACCACCAGCGACGAACCAGCCGCCAGGAAAAGGTCGCAGCCGGCCGACCTTTCTTCCGACTCCCGTGTCTCTCTTTCCGGCATGGCCTGCCCGAAGGCTATCGTCGAAGGCTTCAAGAGGCCGTTACAGGCGTCACAGCGGGGGACCACCTCCCCGGCGAGCATCTTATCGTGGGCGTGGGCCCGGGGGTACTTCTGCCCGCAGTCGAGGCAGTAAACCGACTGCATGGTGCCGTGTATCTCAAAGACGATATCGTCCGGCACCCCGGCCTTCTGGTGAAGGCCGTCCGTGTTCTGGGTGATAACGCAGTCCAGCTTGCCCATCTGGTGGATATCGGCGATGGCGTGGTGGCCGGCATTGGGCCGGGCTTCCCGGATGGTCTCCCACATCATCTTGTGCATCCGCCAGTACTTTTCACGCACGTCCTCGCGCCGCAAGAAGTTGGGGTAGTTCAGCTCGCCGGGGTCGAACCGATCCCAGACGCCGCCAGGACTGCGGAAATCAGGGACGCCGGACTCGGTGCTGAAACCGGCCCCGGTAAACACCACGATTTTCCTGGCGTTGATAATCATCTCTGCCACGGATTCGATATCGTCCATCTTTGCCCTCCCGATAGTTATCTTATTAAAATAGAATCTAAGTTGGATTATTATGAAGATAAATCCTTCTTTTCCCCATTCCAATCGAGCAATAATGGAAATTCAAGTTGTCCTGTTCTGAGTTTATCCATCCTGGCACCGGCTCTGGCCTGTTCCCATGAGTATTTATAAAGGTGCAAACCTTTACTCATTGCAATAATCTCTCCATCATCGACCCCTATCTCATCGGCCATGTATTCTTTAAGCATTTGAATTGCAGCTAGATTTGAGGGAAAACCAGCCCACAAATCCCAAGACCTAAAATATACGAAAAAGTGTAGCCTTCCGTCTTGGATTCGTGTATCAATACCTCTAAGACAAGGGGGGTCATTTAAAGTAATTGATTTTTCATCACCTACCAACATATATGCCTGATTTGTGTTATAGCCGTCCTTTTTATACATATTGATGACTTCTGCGATTTGCTTTTCTAAGTATTGTCCGTAGGTATACTGCTCCCCCTTTTTTCTATGAGATGTCATGAGGTAGGGCAAATAATTTTCAACGTACTCCATGGTGCTTGGTGCAGGTACTCCCTGTGGTACGTCAGGAACCAAGGGCTTAGTTCCTGGTTTTTTAACCTGAACAATAACGAAATCAAGTTCCTTCCGAGTTTGCCCAACATAACTTCCACGCGTTATTGTATATTCGCGCCCTTTAGTTAATATTTCACGTAGGCACAGGAACCAGGCCTCAGAAAGATCGCGTGCCGGTATATTTGAAATTTCCATTAGCATTCCTTTCTGAAATGACGTGAAATTATTATTTCCTGCCTTTGACGATGTCGAAGAAGCGGTCCTGGTACTCCTCAAAGGCGCCCCAGCGGTGCAGCTCCTCCTCCAGCGCGTGGGCCGGTATTTCGCCGCGGGCCAGCTGCCCGAACATCTCTTCAATGTTTCGCCGGGCACCGACCGGAAGGCCGCCGTGGCTCATGCCGAGCAGTCCCCTCGAGCCGAGCTGGGCGATATTGCTCTGGAGGGAGCGACTGGTAATTTCGTAGATAAACTTCAGCAGGGAGACGTCCCAGAGGTCATCCTGCCCCTTGATAATGGACGCCAGGGGGTCGCCCTTCTTGTCAATCTCGGCATTGAGCCGGTCCACCACGACCGGCCAGTTGTCCGAGACGATGTTAAGGTTCCCGGGCTCGTTCTTGTAGGTATAGAACAGGCCGGGCGTGTCCGCGCCGTGCATCCTTAGCAGCATATCGAAGTATTGCCGGGCGTCATAGCTGAAACCCTCCAGCCGGGTGAGGTAATAGGGCGTGATAATCTTGGGCCTCTCGGCGATGACCCGCCCCTCCCGTATCACCGTCTCGTTGGCTTCTTTAACCAGCTCGGAGTAGGTGGGCTCGGTCACCAGGTAGTAGTTGATATTGGTGATGCCGAAGGTCTCCAGGTGCTGCCGGGGCGGCCGCAAAATCTCGGTGTGGCGGGCCGCCTGGGCGATTCTCTCGCTGTCTTTATCCATAGTTATCAATCGATAGCGGCAAGCTCCTGCTTGTACTCACCGAGCAGCTTCAGGTATTGCGCCTCCAGCTGGGCCTGCACCCGCTGCCATTCATCGAGGAACTGGGGCTGTTTTTCCACGTCGATGTTCACATTGGCGTCAACGCCCGTCTGCTGCCGGATGGCCTGCTTTATCCTGGCCCGGAACTCGGCCTTAAGCGATTCGTAAGCCTGCTTCTTCTGCTGGGTGCCCTGCTGGGTATAGTGGTCGAGGATATTCCTTATCCGGCTGAAGACGTTCTCCACGGCCACCCTGTCGTTTTTCAGGGCTTTCAGCCCTTCCATGGCCTTTTTGTTGTTCTTGCGGGCGGCGTCATTGCGGGGCAGGGAAATATTCCTGATGAGGATACCGTTCACGGCGGCGGCGACGTGTTTCCGGGCCTTTTCATCGTACCTGGCCACCTCGCTGACGAGGTTAGAGTTCTCCCTCAGGTAGCGGGCGGCCAGCTTCTCGCCCTCCGGCCCGTACTTCCAGCCGAGCTTCTCTTCTTCGGTCGCCTCGCCGATCTGCGCCAGCTTTTCCCGGGCTATTTCGGCGGCGGTCTTAATTTCACCCATCTGCTTCCTCCGGGTATTCCCGTGTCAATCGTCCAGCTTTAAATATTATACAACAACTCGGGTGGGTCAGAAAGGCATATATGTTAAAAAGCCAGACGGATTAAAAAATCGCCGTTGTTGTCAGAAGAACGCAATCTTGTTATCATTTACTAAAGATGCATATCGTCTGCTGCGTCAAGCAGGTCCCGGATACCGCCCAGGTCAAGATTGACCCGCATACCAACACCCTGGTCCGCTCCGGGGTGGAGTCAATCGGCAACCCTTACGACCTCGTGGCGGTGGAGGCGGCGGTGCGGCTCACGGAAAAACACGGGGGGCAGGTGACGGTCGTTTCCATGGGACCGCCCCAGGCGGATGCTGCCCTGCGGGAGTGCCTGGCCCTGGGGGCGAAGCAAGCCTTCCTCCTGGCCGACCGCGCCTTTGCCGGGGCGGATACCCTGGCCACCGGCTACACGCTGGCCAGGGCCATCGAGAAGATTGCGGCGGCGGAGCCGGTCGACCTGGTGATGTGCGGCAAGCAGGCCATCGACGGCGATACCGCCCAGACCGGCCCCGGCACGGCCACCCGGCTCGGCTATACCCTGTTTACCTACGTTTCCGAAATTATCAGCCTCGACCCGGAGAAGAAGATTATCCGGGTGAGGCGCGAGGTGGAGGGGGGCAGCGAGATTATCGAGGGGCGGCTGCCGGCGCTGCTGACCGTGGAGCTTACGCTGGCCGTCCCTCGCTACGCCTCGTTCCCGGAGCTGCTGCGCTCACTGAGGCAGGAGGTGAAGACCTGGGGCGCCGCGGACCTGGACATCGCACCGGAACGGCTCGGTCTGAAAGGCTCGCCCACCTCCGTCAGGGAAATCTTCGCCCCGCCCGTCCGCACCGGCGGCCCGGTCTTCGATATCTCCGGGGATAAGGGTAAGGCGGTAACCGACTTCCTGGACGCTTTCTTCAAACAGGAAGGAAAGCTGCTGGAAGAGCTGCCGCTCAAGGATAAAGGATAGCCATGCCCAAGAACAGCCAGGGCCGGGATATCGCCGAGATTATCCCGGACAAGTGTATCGGCTGCCAGCTATGCGTCGGGGAGTGCCCCGTCAGCGCCATCGAGATGAAGGACGGGGTCGCCCA
>Ga0154784_1001_pt4 | contig 12749 bp, 9 predicted proteins | sample Rifle2008BG16ft_FD_105792 | JGI IMG/M metagenome (GOLD analysis project Ga0154784, IMG submission 105792) | Chloroflexi bacterium RBG_16_60_22 | reverse complement strand
GGTCGCCGTTATCTGGGGTACCCCCAGGCCGAGCACTTCCCGACTGGTGCAGGCGGCGCCGGGCCCGACGCCCACCAGCACCCCGGAAATTCCCGTCCTCATCAGCTCGAGGCAGGCGTTATAGCTGACGCAGTTGCCGACGATAATCGGCATTTTAGTCTGCTCGCAAAGCTCGGAAAATATCAGGCCGCGGTAGCTCTTGGAGATGTGCCGGGCGCTGGTGACCGTGGACTTGACCACCAGGATATCGGCGCCCGCCTCGGCGGCGACCGGCGCCAGGCGCTTGGCGTTGGCCGGTATCAGCGAGACGGCGCAGACCGCTCCCGCCTTCTTGACCGCCTGCACCCTCTCCCCCACGAGGTTTTCTTTGACCGGCTCCCGGTATATCTTTTGCAGCAGGGCGGTCACCTCGGCGTCCGTGGCCCTGGCGATTTTCTGGAGTATCTCGGCGGGTTTATCGTAGCGGGCCTGCACGCCGTCGAGGTTGAGAACGGCCAGCCCGCCCAGCTGGCTCATCTTGATAACGGTAGGGACATCGGTAACAGCGTCCATGTCCGCCGCGATGATGGGAATTCCGAAGGTGAAATCGCCAATCTGGAAATCGATATTGGTCTGGTCGGGGTTGAGGGTGACGTCCCCCGGCACGATGGCCACTTCGTCAAAACCGTAGGAATGCTTGAGCTGTTTGAACCGGGAAGCGGCCTTTTCGCTACACATCTGTGCTTTTCATTATAGCAAAATTTACGGATATATTGCAAGAGAAATAAAGCAGGTATTATTGGTATCTTGCCGGTCTGTCATTGCCAGGAGCGCCGCGACGTGGCAATCTATTAATCCGAAGCTATAGATTGCTTCGCCTCCGCCTGCGGCGGATGGTCTCGCAATGGCACTCGGTAAAACCGGACACAACCATAAAGCACTCCCCAGGGGAAGGCAATAGTTGACAATTCCACGGGCGCTGATTATAATTCGGTCACGAAAGAAAAATTGGGGCACCGCTATGTTCATATTTTTCTTGATTTTTGCGCTGATATTCCTCGTGTCCGGCGGTATCGGGCTGTTCCATGTCAACGTTAACCTGGGCTCCAGCAGCCCTCTCTGGTTTTACGGCAATCTCACCTTCGGGACTTTTACCGTCATCGGCATCGCGATACTGGTCTTCATGGCCCTCTTCAACACCGAGTTCGACTAAGCGCCGGAGTCCCGCCGCTCCCTCTTTGCCGAAAAATTCCCGGTTCTGCTATAATCCTTGGGGGAATTTTTACGCGAGAGAGGGGAGTTCCCCCCGGGCAATATGACGGCGACGCTGGATTTTATCAGTTCCGTACCCTATTTTGCCGGCCTGGACGGGCCCGTCCTCAAGGCCATCGGCCGGCACGTCTTCGAGAGGAAGGCCGAGCGGGGGGAAATACTCCTCTTTGAAGGCCACCCTACCGACGCGCTGTACTTCGTCGTGGCGGGGGCGGTCAAGGTCTTCAAGACCTCCGCCGACGGCAAGGAGCAGATTTTCAGTATCATCCGCCCCGGTGATTCCTTTAACGATGTCCCCGTTTTCAGCGGTGGGGTCAACCTGACCAGCGCCGAGGCCCTGGGGCCGGTGGTGGTCAACGGGATAAAGAAGACCGACCTCGAAGCGGTCATCAGGGAGTACCCCCAGCTGGCCCAGAACGTCATCCGTGTCCTCTCCAGGAAGGTTCAGGAGCTGGTATCGCTGGTGGAGGACCTTTCCTTCCGGCATGTGACCGGAAGGGTGGCCAAGATGCTGCTGGAGTACGCCGGCGATGGCGACGGCGAGCGGCCGCGTCTCACCCAGCAGGAGATGGCCGCGATGATTGGCACCGCCCGCGAGATGGTGGGGCGGTCGCTGAAGAGCCTGGAGGAGGAAGGTGCCATCAGGGTGGAGCGCAACCGCATCATCATCACCGACCTCGCCGCACTGCGGGAACTGGCGGGGGTGGCCTGATGAGAGAAATGTCGCAGACAGTTGCCGGTGCCGGAGATTATGATTAACGCTGGAGATGAATATATGGCGGACATGCCCATAATCGACCACGATAAGTGCCAGCAATGCGGTCTCTGCGCCAGCATTTGCGCCTGCGGGGCCCTGGTGGCCGACGAGAAAGGCAGCGTCAGCATTATCGAGGTGGAGAAATGCGGGTGGTGTACCCTCTGCGAGCTGGTATGTCCTTACGGGGCCATCAGCTGCCCCTTCGAGATAGTCATCGAGAGAAAGCCGGACCAGGACTGAACCTGCCCGGCCTTCCTTTTTCATTCGTAAAAGATTGATTCAGGCCCCTGTCCGCGACTTTTTTTCGCAGTCAAGGCAGCCCGTCTCCCCGGTTCAGCAGTACCGGATAAGGCTGCTATCGCAGCTTGATTAAAGTGGTATCCCGCCCGAAGATAAAGGACAATATCCAGTCCATGATGACCCTGATGCGGTTGTATGTCCCGGTAACCAGCAAGGAGTACCCCGCCAGCCAGATGAGGCGCGCCGGGAATCCATACACCCGCAATCCGCGGAACCGGAATATCGCCTTTGAGGTTCCGATGGAGACCATTTCTGCGGTGTTGGAATAAAGGTAAGGCCTCTTATCCCTGCCCCGGATATCGGCCAGGATATTATGGGCAGCAATCCGGGCCTGGCGGACAGTCGTATGGGCGCGGGGTGGTATCGGCCGGCCTGACCCGGGGTCTTTAAAATGAGCGCAATCACCGATGGCATAAACCCGGCGGTGCCCCGGCACCTCGAGGTACTCGTCAACCAGCACCCGGCCGATTTTATCCGTTTCGGCTTTAAGCTCGGCGACCCGCGGGTTGGCCACGACGCCGGCCACCCAGATGACCGTGCCGGCCGGGAAGCTTTCGGTGTTGTTGATGCACACCGTATCCCCCGAGATTTGCGTTACCTGTGACGCTAACCTCACTTCAATGCCCATACGCCGTAATTGCTTCATGACGTAGGCACCCAGCTTGAGATGCAGGTCCTTCACAATCTTATGCTCGGCTTCAACCAGGACGATTCTGATGGCGGACGGGTCAACCGACTGATAGTATTTCCTCATGTGTTTCTGGATGAAGTCCCTCAGCTCCGTCACCACCTGGATGCCGGTATAGCCGGCCCCGCACACGACGAAGGTGAGGAGTTGTTTCTGTTGCTCCGGGTCCTTTTCCGTACTGGCCTGCTCGAAGGTCCCGATGATGTGATTTTTAATGAGCATACAATCGTGCAGGGTCTTCAGGGTAAACAGATTGCCCCCGGCGGAGTCGAAGTCTGGCATATCGGTAACGCTGCCCAATGCCATGACGAGGTAGTCGAAGTCCAGCGTGCCCGCGGTGGTGATTACCCGGCGGGCATCAAGGTCAATCTGGCTGACGCTGGCCCGGATAAAGTTGAACCGGTCCCTCCAGTGCAGTCTCCTGATGGGATAGGCGATGTGGCGGGTCTCGATGCGTGCCATGGCTACCTCGTGCAGCAGGGGGGCGAACAGGAAGAAATTCTCTTCGCTCACCATGGTGGTTTCCACGTTCTCATTTCGGTTCAGCGCCGGGACCAGGTAGCGCAGGGTGTACGTGCCGCCGAACCCGCTCCCCAGTATCAGTATCTTTCGGCCGCCCACGTGCAGTTTTCGATGTGTCGTACTCTCCAGGCTCAGCAACCTCTTCAGGATTTCCCGGAACAGCGCCACGGAGACCCGGGCCAGTGAAACCGGGTTTAGCGTCATCCGGGCGATGCTTCCGTAGCTGTAGCTTCCGGTAAACATACCCCAGGCGGCTCTGGTAAAAGACTGGGGGCCGCTCAGGTTATTCTGCTCGTCGGCAATCAGCCGGTGCTGCGCCAGGAGAAAGGCCCGTGAGTCCTTGGCCTTATCGTTTATCAGGAAGAGGAGTCGTCCCCAGAGGTTGTCCCGGTGTATTTTTTTGCACAAAGGTTCATAATAATTCTTAAAATCGTGACGGGACACCCCGTAATGGACCGCGGTGCGGGCCGCCTCCCGGGCGGTCAGCAGTGCCGAGCCGATGCCATCCTTATATAACCTTGAAACGGCCGCATCGCCGATGGCCACGAACCTGTCCGCGTAAAAATTACGCGCGGAACTCACCGCGATGCGGGGCTGGCAGCCGCAGGCACGCTGGTACTGCGCCGGCAACCGGCTGCCCGGGATGCTGTGTCCGATGAAATCAGTAACTCCAACCGGATGTTTCCCGCTGCTCAGGACGGATACATTGATAAAGGGCCCCTTTGGCACCAGGGTCCCGAAAATCACCCCGGACCGGGGAATCAGGAAGGCGCGTGCCGCATTACCCAGGCGTGTCTCCACCTCATCTTTGCCGGCGTAGAGTTCATCCTGGGACATGGTCCGCGTCCGCGGCGGAAGATAATTTATGCCGTCGATTGGAATCGGTTTTGCATTTACCCCCGCTGCCAGCACTATCAAGTCGCAGGGCAGCTTTTCACCGGATACCTCGACCTCCGCCCGCTGCCCGAGATGTATGGCGGATATCGCCCGATTTTCTATCCTCGCGCCGCGTTTTTGAGCCTCCCTGATGAGCCACCCGTCGAAACTGACGTGGGTATCATAATGGGATATCCTCGGGCCGCCCCCGCGGTAAATGCTGGCAATCTCCACGTCTTTTTCCGGGTTGGAGATGCTGATTGAGGTATAGAGGCTGTGAACGGTAAAACGCCCTATTTTACGCTGGACTATCTCCCCGGGCACGGCCAGGCCCAGCTCGGACAGGTTCCTGAGCAAAGAGATAGACAGTATCCCGGCACAGCCCTTGCAGCCTTTCGGGCCGGGCTCGTCAAAGTTTCGCGGCTCGTAAACGGTGATTTCGGGAGAGACGCCGGCCTGCCGGGAAAAAAGGAGGAGGTAGAGCGCGAAAAAGCTGCCCGCCGGCCCGCCGCCGATAACGGCCACCCTGGAACCTGTTTTTAGTCCATATCTTTCTTCACTCACCGTAACACCAAACGCTTGAGGTTCTTAAGATTATACTCCTCCCTTATAATGAATGAAAAAGATAGAATTCGTCAGCTCGTATTACGTCATCTCGGCCACTTTCCGGGAATAAACCCGGTAGTCGAGCGCCAGGAACACGCTGTCCGGTAGCAGGTTGCCGACTTTATCCCCGTACATCAGACTTCCCGAACGCGGTAAGCGCGCCGCAGAATGAAGGCCAGTACCAGGGAAATGACGCTCAGGGTGATAAACGTGATGAAACCGAAGGAATAGCCGGAAGTACCCTGGACGCGGACGAAAAAGCCCAACAGGGGAGGGATGGCAAAGCCGCCGAAGGCCCCGATACCGCCCACCCAGCCGGCGGCGCCGCCCACGGCTCCGGGCAGGTACTTGGGGACGAGCTTGAAAATCCCGGCGTTGCCGACGCCCATGCCCAGCGCCATGATTACCGCCCCGGTTACCGCGATTCCGAAGCTTCCGGAAAAGGTTATCATGAGGGAGCCGACGAGCATGGTCGCCAGGGCCAGGATGACCGTCAGCTCGCCGCCGGCCCTGTCGGAAAAGATACCCCCGGGGACGCGGATAAGGGAGGCCAGCACCGAGTACATCATGGTCAACGCCCCGGCCGTCCCCAGGCTAAGCCCGAACAGCTCTCCCCAGAAGGTGGGAAACCAGGCCGTCAGCGCCAGGAAACCGCCGAAGGTGGTGAAGTAGAGGGCCACCAGGAACCAGGTCGGCCACCGCTTCGCGGCCGTGGTCAGCCCGTGCCAGACCCCCCCGCCGGGAAAAAGCTCCTGACCGTATTCCCGGCAGACCTTTTTGGCTTCATCCGGCGACTTGCCCTGACGGCATAATTGAAAGTAGTAAGCGTTCCGGCCGATGATGGCATACGCGATGGTGCCGGCTATCAGGAAGACGAGCCAAATGGTATAGGCTCCGGTTATCGCCCAGAGGCCGACGACGATGGGTATCAGCCAGGCGAACAGCCCGGGGGCCATGTTGCCGAAACCGGCGTAAGCCCCCAGGGCCCAACCCTGCTTTTTCTGGGGGAACCAGTAGGAAGTCTGCGCGATGCCCACGGAAAAAGTGGCGATACCGAAGCCGACCAGCAGTCCCAGGACCAGGACCAGGGGGAAATAGGCCGGGGTAAGTCCCTCCGGGTGGAGAATGTTCAGTAAAATAAGCAGGCCGGCCATGCCCACGGCTGATATGCTGAGAAGCCACAGGAAGGGCTTTTTGCCGCCGGTTGTGTCCACCCAGGCGCCGAAGGGTATCCGGGCCAGGGAGCCGCTGAGCATGGGCATGGCCACCAGCAGCCCTATCTGGACCGGAGACAGTTCCAGGGGCACTTTCAGGAGCTTGGCCGTGGGGCCGAAGAGGGATACGGCGGCAAACCCGATGAAGAATCCCAGCGTTGCCCCGAACAGCCCCCGGGTTGGCGAACCCTTCAGCTGGCTCATGTAAACACTCCTTTGAAACGGTATTTGATTAAAAGCTCCTCGGCTGGCGGCGGTACCACATCACAATCTGGTAGGGCCGCCAGAGATATGCGAACGGTATCGACAGCATGTGCACCAGCCGCGTGAACGGGAAGAGGCCCACCAGGACGAAGGCGTTGACGGCATGGACCTGTACCAGGAGCGGCAGGGACGAGATGTAGGTTACCTTCGGGGAGAGGGTTACCACCGACCAGAAATAGGGCGCCGCCGTTTGCACGTACCAGGCCGAGCCCCAGCGGTAGAAGACGGCAATGCCGATGCCGGCGATTACCTGGATGAGCAGCAGGACTAGCAGCACCACGTCCATCGGGGTGGTCACCACGCGGAGGCGCGCACTGGTGCCTCTTCTCAACAGCAGGAAGACCAGCCCCACCAGCACCAGCAGTCCCAGGGCCAGGGCCGTCCCCTCCAGAATGTAGAGCCTGACCGGAACGCCGTTGAACGCGCTTATGCCCCCGGGAAAAAGTACGCCGAGCAGGTGACCGAGCAGGATAAGGATAATCCCGTAGTGCCAGGGTACGGAGCCCCAGAAAAGCTGCCGGTTCTCCAGGAACTGGGAAGAAACACTGGAATAGCTGAACTGGTTGGTGACATAGCGCCATATCAGCCCTGTCACCGCCACCGCTATCGTCAGGTAGGGCAGGATGCCGAACAGAAAGAGGTCAATCATGGGCCAAACCTCCGCTTTTTATCAGTTTCCGGTCTATCTGGCCGAGGAACCGCCGCAGCGAACCTACCGCTGGCCCGTAGCCCGGCCTGTCCTTCGGGAAGGACTTTTCCATCTTCTCCAGGACCGGCAGGATACAATCGCGGACCAGAGGGGCCGCGAACTCCCGGTCACGGGCAACGCTCAGGAAACGCAGCAGGACGCTCAAATGGTCGGCCAGTTCCGTCCCTCCGGAAAACCCGTGGGACTGGTAGGCTTCCTGGAGCCTTACCAGGAACACACTCCGCCTGGGAGTCTCGCCGAAGGTATGGTAGCCGATGTACAGCGTGTTCGCCGGCGTAACGTCGAAGGTCTGCGTATAGAGTTCCTCCATCGCCCCGGGAGGCTGGCTCCGGGCAAAGTCCGCGAACGATTGCATGGCCTCGGCCGCGCCGTTATGAGATGCTTTCAGCCCGGCGGCGCAGTCTTCGGCGGACGTCACCAGCGCTGCGCCGGGGTAGTCCAGGACATCGGCAAAGAGTCGGCAGAGCTGTCCGGTCTCTTCGGGGAATATCACAGCCCCCTCCTCGGCGGATTGATGAAGCCGAAACCCACCTGGTACTTGTGCTGCTGGGGGTCGACCGTCTGCTGGATTTGCTCCTCCCGCCGGTACGGCGGAATCACGAACCGGTCGTTGAAGCGGGGCAGGGAGGTCAGGCGGGCGATTTGCCTGGCAGCGTCCGGCGTTAATCCGGCTTCGGTCAGCATCTCTTTGGCCTGGCTATCGGTGATATGTCCCGATGTCTGCGACCGCGCGTAACCGCGTACCGCCCATAATTTGTTCAGGGCTCCGCTTATTATCCCGGTATTGCCCCCGGAGAAAAGGCGGGCCAGGTATTTCAGTGGGACGCGCAGGCTTTCGCTGTTCCCGAGGTAGCTTTTTTCGGCGAGGTCATAGCGGCCGGTCCTGGTTGAAGCGGCGACCGGCAGGAGGGGTGGGACGTAGAAGAGCATGGGCAGCGTGCGGAACTCCGGGTGCAGCGGCAGGGCCAGCCCCCACTCCTTGACGAACCTGTAAACGGGTGAGCTCTTGGCCGCGCCGAGCCAATCGTCGCTGATGCCGTTCCGCCTGGCGGCGGCGGCTACCTCCGGGTCGGCGGGGTCGAGGATAAGGCGGCGCTGCGCCTCGACCAGGTCGGCTTCCGGTGCTTTCGCCATCGCCTCGATGCCGTCGGCGTCATAGAGCAGGACGCCGGTATAGCGGATTCTCCCCACGCAGGTATGGAAGCAGGCCGGCGCCTGGCCCGTCTCCAGACGGGGGTAGCAGAGGATGCACTTCTCGGACTTGCCCGTCTTCCAGTTGTAGTACGTCTTCTTATAGGGGCAGCCGCTGACGCAGAAACGCCAGCCGCGGCATTTCTCCTGGCTTATCAGGACGATGCCGTCCTCGCCGCGCTTGTAGATGGCGCCGCTGGGACAGACGGCCAGGCAGGCCGGGTTGAGACAGTGGTTGCAGATGCGCGGTATGTAGAAAAAGACCAGCTGCTCAACCCGGAAGAGCGCCTCCCGTTCGGCGGGGGTCAGCTCTTTCAGGTTAACGTCGTTTTTAGCGTAAACCGGGGAGCCGCTGAGGTCGTCGTCCCAGTTGGGGCCGGCCTCCACGTCGAGGTACCGGCCGGTGATTTTAGAAATCGACCTGGCGGTTGGGGGGGCGTCACCGGGCGGGGCGGTGAAAAGGTGCTCGTAATCGTAGGTCCACGGCTCGTAATAGTCGTCCATGGTCGGCAGGTGAGGATTGTAGAACATACTGGTCAGTATTCCCAGCCTCCCGCCGGTGCGGGGTACCAGGGAGTTCCCCTTGACCTCCCAGCCGCCGCGGTACTTGGCCTGGTCTTCCCACAGGGTCGGGTAGCCCGTCCCCGGCTTGGTCTCCACGTTGTTCCACCACATGTATTCGGTGCCGTCGCGGGAAGTCCAGAGGTTGTTGCAGGCCAGGCTGCAGGTATGGCAGCCGATACACTTGTCCAGGTGAAACACGGATGATAACTGCGCTCTAACGTCCATCATCTTCTCCTTACCAGACCGGTTCGCCTTCCAGTTTTCTCACCAGGACGTAGGTATCCCGGTTGATTCCGGTGGGGCCCCAGTAGTTGAACGAGTAGGTAAACTGCGCGTAGCCACCGGCCATCAGCACCGGCTTGAGCCGGGCCCGGGTAAGACTGTTGTGCCCCCCGGCCCGCCGGTTTCCCCGGAGGGGGGATTTGGGGACGGAGATAGTCCGTTCCGGCGAGTGGTAGAGGAAGCAGGTGCCTTTGGGAATCCTGGCGCTGACCACCGCCCGGGCCACCACGACGCCGTGGTCGTTGTAAACTTCCACCCAGTCGTTGTCCCGGACGCCTATCCCGCCGGCGTCCTCCTCGCTTATCCAGAAGGGCTCGCCGCCGCGCGACAGCGTCAGCATCAGCTCGGTATCGCCGTAGGTGGAGTGGATATGCCACTTGCCGTGGGGCGTGAGGTAGTTGAGCATGATACTCTTGCCTTCCGGCCGGGTCCGGGTAAAGTCCCCGAAGTCCTGCGGCCCGGGGTTGGGCTTATAGACGGGCAGGTTCTCGCCGAAGGCGAGGTATAGCTCGTGTTCGAGATAGAGCTGCTGGCGCCCGGTCAGGGTGCGCCAGGGTACCAGGCGCTCGGTATTGATGCAGAAAGGCGAATAGGCTCTCCCGCCGTTGATGATGCCGGACCAGCAAGGGCTGGTGAGCAGACGGGCCGGCTGCTGCTGCAGGTCCATGAATGTCGACGATACGCCGCGGCCGCTTTCGGCCAGGTCGGCCAGGGGCACGCCGACCAGCTTTTCGTATTCTTTAAAAGCTTTTAGTGCCACCTCCCCGTTGGTCTCGGGGGCGAGGTGGAGGATGACGTCGGCGGCTTCCCGGGCATCGGCCAGTGAGGGGTACCTGCCGCCGTCCCACTGCTGGGTGGGGCGGGAGTCCAGCAGCTGGTCGTAAAACTCCTGGATGCCCCACCTGACGCCGTGGGCGCCGATGCCGTTCTGCCGGGCCAGCGGGCCGAGGGAGATAAAACGCTGGTAAAGGTCGGCGTAGTTCCTTTCCACCACCCGGAGATGGGGCATGGTCTTGCCGGGGACCGGCTCGCATTCGCCCCTGGTCCAGTCCTTGATTTGCGCCTGCGCAATTTCGTCGACGCTATCGTGCTGGAGCGGCACGCAGACGATTTCCCTGACCGGCCCGGTAAAGTGGCTCACGGCCAGCTCGCTGACCTTTTGGGCAATCGACTTGAAGATATCCCAGTCGCTCTTCGATTCCCAGCAGGGCGGCACGGCCCGGGAGAGCGGGTGGATATAGGTGTGGAGGTCGGTGGAGGAGAGGTCGTCCTTCTCGTACCAGGTAGCCGTGGGCAGGACGATATCGGAGAAGAGGGCGGTGGTATCCATGCGGAAGTTGATATCCACCACCAGGTCCAGCTTGCCCTCGGGGGCCTCCGGGCGCCACCGGACGTCCTTGACGCTTTCCCCGGCCACCTCGTCGGCGTTCACGGTGCTGTCCGTACCGAGGTAATGCTTGAGGAAGTACTCGTGCCCCTTGGCGCTGGACATCAGGGCGTTGCCGCGCCAGACCAGCCAGAGGCGGGGCCAGTTTTCCGGCGCGTCCGGGTCGTCGATGGCAAAGCGCACCTGGCCGGTCTTCAGCTGCGCCACCACCCAGGCGATAATCTCTTCGTCGGTGCCGGCGCCGGCTTTTTTGGCCGCCTCGACCAGGGCGAAGGGGTTCTTGTTGAACTGCGGGAAGAAGGGGAGCCAGCCCAGGTGCACCGCCCGGGCCTGCATGTCCATGGTGTGTCCCTGCGCCAGCTTGCCGTTGCCGGACGGCGGGTTGTAATCGCTAAAGCTGCCCTCATATCGCCACTGGTCGGTGTGGACGTAGTAAAAAGAGGGGCTGTTCTGCAGCCGGGGCGGCCCGGCCCAGTCGGTGGCGAAGGCAATGGTCGCCCAGGGGGCAATGGCCGCCAGCTTTTCCTGTCCCACGTAGTGGGCCAGCCCGCCGCCGTTCCGCCCGATACATCCGGTCAGCACCAGGCCGGTAATCACGGAGCGGTACATCAGGTTGTTGTGGTACCAGTGGTTGACGCCGGCCCCGATGATAACCGTGCACCTGCCTTCGGTCTTCTCCGCCGTGCCGGCGAACTCGCGGGCGAACTTCACCACCGTCTGGCGGTCGATGCCGGTAAAGGCTTCCTGCCAGGCGGGCGTGTAGGTCTTCTTATCATCATAGTCGGCCGGGTAGTCCCCCGGCAGTCCCCGCGGCACCCCGCAGCGGGCCATGAGCAGGTCGAGCACGGTGGTCACCGGGACCCGCCCCGCTTCGGTCTCCAGGTACCTGACGGGCACGCCGCGCGACGAGACCGACCGCCCCTCATAATCCGCGAACTCTACCGGCAACACCTCGCCGCTGTCTCCGGCGAAGGTGAGCACCGGGTCGAGGTCGGCCCCATCCAGGCCGTCCTTCGTCTGGAGGTTCCATTTCCCTTTGTCCTGCCTGGCCCAGCGGTCGCCCATCGAGCCCCGGGGCATTCTCGGCTGCCCGGAGTTAGCGTCATGTACCAGGAATTTCCAGTCACCGTTCTCCACGTCCTGGTAGCGGTCGAGGACGTTCGCCCGGACGAACCTCCCCGCCCGATAGGTATCCCCGTCTTTCTCCAGGGCTACCAGGAAAGGCGAGTCGGTGTATTTTTTCAGATAGTCGGCGAAATAGGGCACGGTGCGTTCGACGTAGAACTCCTTGAGGATGACATGGTTGACGGCCATCCAGAAGGCGCCGTCCTGCCCCGCCTTGACCGGCAGCCACCAGTCGGCGTACTTGGCCACCTGGCTGAAGTCCGGGGAGAGGACGGTGAACTTGGCCCCGGCGTAGCGGCCCTCCGCCACGAAGTGGACGTCCGGGGTGCGGGTCATATTCAGGTTGGAGCCCATCGCCACGATGTACCTGGCGTTATACCAGTCAGCGCTTTCCTGGACATCGGTCTGCTCTCCCCACGTCTCCGGGGAGGCCGGGGGAAGGTCGCTGTACCAGTCGTAGAAGCTCAGGTTGACGCCGCCGAAGAGCTGTAAAAGGCGGGAGCCGCCGGCGTAGCTCAGGTAGGACATGGCGGGGATGGGGGAAAAGCCGGCGACGCGGTCCGGGCCGTATTTCCTGGCGGTATAAATCATGGAGGCGGCGGTAATCTCCAGGACCTCGTCCCAGGAGGTGCGGCGGAAACCGCCCTTGCCCCGCGCCTTCTGGTAACGGGCCCGGGCGGCCTCGTCTTCCACCACCGAGGCCCACGCCGCGACGGGGTCGGCGGAATACTTTTTCGCGTTTCGCCAGAGGTCGGCCAGCACCCCCCGGATATAGGGGTATTTCACCCTCAGGGGGCTGTAGATATACCAGGAGAAGGATATGCCGCGCTGGCAGCCACGCGGCTCGTAAGGGGGCATATTCTTATCGAAGTCCGGGTAGTCCAGCGCCTGCGTCTCCCAGGTGATGATGCCGTTTTTCACGTAGACCATCCAGGAGCAGCTGCCGGTACAGTTGACGCCGTGGTTGCTGCGGACGGACTTGTCATATTCCCAGCGGTTGCGGTAGAAGTCCT
>Ga0154784_1067_pt1 | contig 12767 bp, 13 predicted proteins | sample Rifle2008BG16ft_FD_105792 | JGI IMG/M metagenome (GOLD analysis project Ga0154784, IMG submission 105792) | Chloroflexi bacterium RBG_16_60_22 | reverse complement strand
CCTGATTTTTATGCCGGTGGTCAGCCGCTGGGCGATGGTCTATGCCGTCTTCGCTTACCCCTACGCCCGCCCGGAGGGGCTGGGCACCGCCTACAAGCGGGCCACGCGCTGGCCGCAGTTTACCGCAGCGACCGCCATCATGCTGGCCGCGGCGGCCGCGCTCTACCCGTTTTTCTGGCTCACCGGCTTTTTTATCATCGGCGGCGCCTGGGTCATCACCACCCTGCTTTGTATTTACCTCAAGCGCAAGCTCGCCGGGCTGACCGGCGACACCTACGGCGCCGTCAACGAGGTGGCGGAGGTGGCGATGCTGCTGCTGGCGGTCCTCGTCTTCAACAACATCGGGGCCGCGTAAAGAGTTGATTTTATGAAAAAAGCCCGGACGATAATGGTACAGGGAACGGCCTCCTCGGCGGGGAAGAGCGTCCTGGTGACGGCGCTCTGCCGCATCTTCCGGCAGGACGGCCACCGCGTGGCGCCCTTCAAGGCGCAGAACATGGCGCTCAACTCCTACGTCACCGCCGAGGGAGGGGAAATAGGGCGGGCGCAGGCGGTCCAGGCGGAGGCGGCCGGCATCCTCCCCACCGTGGACATGAACCCGGTGCTGCTCAAGCCGACTAAAGACACCGGCTGCCAGGTGGTGGTGCTGGGCAAGGTGGCCCGGAACGTTTCCGCCCACGACTACTACGACTACACCCCGTCGCTGCTGAAAACCGTGGAAGGGTCCCTCGCAAGGCTCCGCGCCGCCTACGATATCGTCGTCATCGAGGGGGCGGGGAGCCCGGCGGAGATAAACCTCAAGGAGCGGGAGATTGTCAACATGCGGGTGGCCAGAATGTCCGGCTCGCCGGTGCTCCTGGTGGGGGACATCGATAAGGGCGGCGTCTTCGCCTCGCTGGTGGGCACGCTGGAGCTGCTGGACGCTGATGAGCGCGATTATGTCAAGGGCATGGTAATCAACAAGTTCCGCGGCGATGTCTCCCTGCTCAAACCGGCGCTGGACTTCCTGGAAAAGCGCACCGGCCGGCCCGTGCTCGGCGTGGTGCCCTACTTCCGGGATATCCGCATCGCCCAGGAGGACTCGGTCTACCTCGACGAGAGGCCGAACGGCGCCGCCGGAGGCGACCTCACTATCGCCGTGATACGTTTGCCCCACATCTCCAACTACGACGACTTCGACCCGCTGGAGGAGGAGGGGTGCACGGTGCACTACGTCACCCAGCGTTTCGAGCTGGGCAGCCCCCACCTCATCATCGTGCCGGGCACCAAGAGCACCGTGGCCGACCTCGCTTACCTGCGGCACTCCGGGCTGGACCGGAGCATCGTTGCCAGGGCCAGGGCCGGCACGCCCGTGGTGGGCATCTGCGGCGGCTACCAGATGCTGGGCAAGCAAATCCTCGACCCCCGGGGGGTGGAGTCGGAAAATGCCGGGGTAGCCGGGCTGGGCCTGCTCGACGTGGTCACCGAGTTCGCCCCGGAGAAATCGACCCGCCAGGTGCGGGCCCGGGTGCTGGCTGACGCGGGGCTGCTGGCCGGAACGCGCGGCCTGGAGCTTACCGGCTACGAGATACACCTGGGGCGGACCTTGTCCAGCGAGAAAGCGGGTGCTTTCCAAATCGTCGCCACGCCGCAGGGTCCCGCCGACTACGCCGACGGCGCCCTCGACGCCGGGGGCAGGGTACTGGGGACATACATACACGGCCTCTTCCATAACGACGCTTTCCGCAAGACGTTCCTCGGTGCCCTGAGGAATTTCTGGGGGCTGGCGGCCGGCCCCGGCGGCGCCCCGCCGGAGAAAGATAAAGAGTACGATAAGCTGGCGGCGCTGGTCCGCGCCAGCCTGGACATCCCCCGCATCTATCGAATTATGGAGGCCGGGGTTTGAAGACCACCCTTATCATCGGGGGGGCGCGCAGCGGAAAGAGCCGGCTGGCCCAGGAGATGGCCCTCAATTCGGGCAGGGACGTCCTTTTCGTGGCCACCGCCGAGGCCCGCGACGGGGAGATGCGGCGGCGCATCGAGGAGCACCGCAAGATGCGGCCGTCCGGCTGGACAACGCTGGAGGCCACCGGCCAGCTCGGTGAGCAGATAGCGCGTAATATCGGGCGGTCGCGGACGGTTGTCATCGACTGCGTTACCCTGCTGGTCAGCAACGTCTTCGAGGAGCACGCCGGGTCCTCCGACCTCGAGAAAGAGGTCATGGCCGAGATTGAAGGAATAATCGACTGCACCCGGCAGGCCGAGGCCGACTTCATCATCGTCACCAACGAGGTTGGCCTGGGCATCATTCCGGGGGACAGGGTCAGCCGACTCTACCGTGATATCCTCGGCCGCGCCAACCAGCGCCTGGCCGTCCACGCCGACGAGGTCCTCCTGCTGGTAGCCGGCATCCCGGTGACCATCAAGAAAGGCTGAAACCCTACACTATCCTAGCCTCACCCCCTCTGTCCCCCTCTCCAACCAGCTACATCTTTTCAAGCCGTTAAATAATTTGGTCGGAGAGGGGGAAGAATTGAAAGAGGGGTTTCACCCCTCTTAGACGCCCCATAATTGTCATTCTGAGGAGTCCCGATGAAATCGGGACGACGTGAGAATCCGGGGAGGGGGAAATACTACGGGCTAAGCCGAAAATGAGACGAGGGTGGTTAGGGCGGGAATAGATAACTCCCGAGGGGCGGGGTAGGGAACATCTCACGGGCTAAGCCGCCAACGCTGCCACCTGATTGACACCCCCGCGGCGTTAGTGTAATATAAGCCTGTTATCCGGGCTGACACCCTGAACGATACTTACAAGAGGTGATGATATGCCTTATTATGTAATGCTCACCAAGCTCACCGACGCCGGCAGAAAGACCATCATGAAGAACCCCGGCCGCATCTGGGAGGTCAACCAGGAGGTCGAGGACATGGGCGCCAAGATACTCTCCCAGTACGCTTTGCTGGGCGAATATGATTTTATCAACATCCTCGAAGCGCCCAACAACACGGTCGTCGCCAGGGTCGCCGCCTCACTGGGCGCCCGGGGTACCCTTCAGCCGCTGACGCTGTCGGCCATCACCATCGAGGACCTGGTCAAAGAGCTCCAGATGGCCAGGGCCCTCGACCGCTGAAAACCGCGTCTCCGGTGAGCTTATCATCGGCCGGAAGGAAGGCGATGAGGTCTGCTTCGTTCCCTGCTAATTCGGTGGAGGGCTTGAACAGAGCATGAGACCCGGCCCGCTGGAAATCGTCCTCATCATTTTCATTATCATCGCCGCGGCGGTCATCGCCCGGATGGTCCGCACCGGCCGCCGCCGGGACGGCGAAAAGGGAGCCGCCGCGCCGGAAAAGACGGGCGGGAACCCCGACCGGTTTTACTGGCTTTTCAACCGGACGGGAATCGGCCTGACCATCGTCGGCTTTCTCGCCCTGGTGGCCGCCTTCGGCATGTTCCGCTGGGCGCTCCGGAGCTACCTCTGGGCCATCCTCGTCATCGCCATCGGCTTCGTCCTGATACTGCTGTCCCGGGCGCGGAGGCGCTGACGCCGTGTCCACCCCCCTGAAACCCCTCCGGTGGTACCGGGAGCTCGGCGAACGCCAGGGCCGGCTGGCGGCGGGGGCCTTCCTGGTGGAGGGGGAGAGGGCCATCCGGCAGGTGGCCGGCCTTCACCCGGAGTCCGTCACCGAGATTATCTCCGTGACGGAGCCGCCGTCCGCTTATCACCGCTACCCCCGGCGCCTCGTCACCGAGAGCCAGTTCCGGTATATCTGCCATACCCGGACACCGCAGGGAATCATGGCCGTGGTCCGCGCCCCGGCGGATATCTCTACCGATACGCTGCCCGCCGCCATCGGCCGGAAAGCGCTGCTGCTGGAAGATATCCAGGACCCCGGCAACGTGGGCACGCTCATCCGCACCGCCGCCGCGTTCGACTTTTCCGGGGTTGTCCTCACGGAAAGCTGCGCCGACCCCCTTTCCCCCAAGTGCGTCCAGGCCACGGCCGGCACGGTGCTGTCCGTCTGGCTCCGGAGGACTTCAAAGTATCTGGAGCTGGCCGGCGAGCTGAAAGACGCTGGCTTTACCCTCGTGGCCGCCGACCTCGCCGGGGGGGACGGGCCTTCAGTCCTGGAGGGGCGGAGCAAGGTACTGCTGGCGCTGGGCAGCGAGGGCGCCGGGCTTTCGGAAAAACTGCTGTCCCTGGCCGATTACCGCCTGTACCTGCCCACGGCGCGGGAAAAGGCGGAATCGCTGAACGTGGCCGCCTGCGGGGCGATTCTGATGTACCTGGTTTCGCAGGCCCAGCAGTAGCCCCTGACCCTCTTTAATCAGGCCCCGTAATGATACCTCAGGCACTTATACCTATTATTTTAGTAATATTACTACTATATATATACATATAATTACCCTGTAAATTACTTGTTTTTATACCTGTAATATTGTTGACAGGCACCCTGCATCTGGGATATACTGGTACCGTATGCAGGTCTTCTCAATATTCAACTGCGCCGAGCCTCTAGTTCTCATAGGGGCTCTTTTTTTATGAACCGATATATTTAAAGTTTTTAACATTTTCCGGGAATAACCTAACTAAGGAGGGACTATGGAGCTAAGCCGAAGAGATTTCCTCAAAGGGTCAGCCGCCGGCATAGGCGGTGTCTTCCTCTTCGATGCCCTGGCCGGGGGCGTCGCGCTGGCCGCGCCAATCAAGAAGATACAACTGACCAGGCAGGGCAAGGAAACGCCGACCATCTGCCCCTATGACGCCTCGGGCTGCGGCTTTATCGTCATGGCGGACGCCAAGGGCAAGGTCATCAACATCGAAGGCGACCCCGACCATCCCATCAACCGCGGCGCCGCCTGCGCCAAGGGGGCTTCCCTGCGGCAGCTCTCCGCCGATAACCCCTGGCGCCTGACCCGGCCCCTCTACCGCGCCCCCGGCGCCGCCGACTGGCAGCCGGTGGAGTGGGGATGGGCCCTGGATAAAATCGCCAGGAACATCAAGGACACCCGTGACGCCGCCTTCCTCCCCCGCGATAAAGACGGCAACATCGTCAACCGCACCGAGTCCATCGCCTGCCTGGGAGGGTCGGCCCTGGACAACGAGGAGTGCTACCTCCTCGTGAAGATGGCGCGGGCCCTGGGCCTGGTCTATATCGAACACCACGCCCGTATATGACATTCCGCTACCGTCGCCAGTTTGGCGGAATCGTTCGGACGGGGTGCCATGACCAACCACTGGAATGACATCGCCAATGCCGATGTCATCATGGCGATAGGTTCCAACCCGGCGGAAAACCACCCGGCCGCCTTCGGGCACATCACGGCGGCCAAGGATAAAGGTGCCCGGCTCATCAGCGTCGACCCCCGCTTCACCCGCACTTCGGCCAGGGCGGATATCTACTGCCCGCTGCGCTCCGGCACGGACATCGCTTTTGTCAACGGCATGATTAAATACGTGATGGATGATATCAATGCCAACCCCCGCAACTACAACATGGTCTATATCACGGAATACACCAATGCCCCTTATCTGATAAACCCCGGCTATAAAGGCCCCGGGGAACTTAACGGTCTCTTCTCCGGGTACGACCCCGGGAAGAAAAGCTACGACAAGGCCACCTGGCAGTACCAGCTCGACGATAAGGGGATACCCAAGAAGGATAAGACGCTCAAAGACCCCGACTGCGTCTTCCAGGTCATGAAGAAACACTATGCCCGCTATACCCCGGAGGCCGTTTCCCGGATTACCGGCTGCCCGGTGGATACCTTCCTGCTGGCCATCCAGACCTTTGCCGCCAGCGGCGCCACCGGCAAAGCCGGCACCATCCTGTACGCCATGGGCACCACCCAGCACACCTACGGCACCCAGAACGTCCGGTCTTACGCCATCCTCCAGCTCCTGCTGGGCAATATCGGCATCGCCGGCGGCGGCATCAACGCCATGCGCGGTGAGTCCAACGTGCAGGGTTCCACCGACCACTGCCTCCTGTACCATATCCTTCCCGGCTACCTGGGGGTGACGCAGAATACGGATACCACCCTGGCGAAGTACCTGGAAAGGCTTACCCCCACTACCAAGGACCCCAACAGCGCCAACTGGTGGCAGAATTATCCCAAGTACATCGTCAGCCTGCTCAAGGCCTGGTACGGCAATGCCGCCACCAAGGATAACGACTTCGCCTTCCACTTCCTGCCCAAGATACAGGCCGGCCAGAACTACTCGCACATCGCCCTGTTCGAGGCCATGGACGCCGGCGTCATCAAGGGCCTCATGGTCTGGGGCCAGAACCCGGCGGTCGGCGGCCCGGATGCCAACCTGGAAAGAAGGGCGATGGGCAGGCTCGACTGGATGGTGGTCGCCGATATCTGGCACACCGAGACAGCCAACTTCTGGCACCGCCCGGGGGTCGACCCGGCGACGATAAAAACCGAGGTCTTCCTCCTGCCGGCGGTGGTCTCTTACGAGAAAGAAGGCAGCGTCACCAACAGCGGCCGCTGGATGCAGTGGCGCTGGAAGGGGGCCAATCCCCCCGCCCAGGCCAGGGACGACCTCTGGATGCAGGACCAGATTACCCGGCGGCTCAAAGCGCTGTACGCCGCCGAGGGCGGTCCCGGCGCCGAGATTATCGGCAGCCTGGTCTGGAACTACGGCGACGAGCACCCGGATGTCCACGCCGTCGCCAGGGAAATCAACGGCTATGACCTGGCCACCGGCAAGCTCATGGGCAGCTTCGCCAACCTAAAGGCGGACGGCACCACGTCGTCGGGCAACTGGCTCTACTGCGCCAGCTACACCGAGGACGGCAATATGGCCGCCCGCCGCGATACCACGCCGGACATGTTCAACGTCGGGCTCTACCCCAGGTGGGGCTGGTCCTGGCCGCTCAACCGGCGTATCATCTACAACCGCGCCTCCGTCGACCTCGACGGGCAACCCTGGGACAAGGAGCACCCGGTCATCAAGTGGAACCCCGCCAAGGGCGAAAGCGGCGGCTGGGACGGTGACGTGCCCGACGGCGGCTGGCCGCCGATTAACGTCAACCCCCAGACGACCAGGTGGCCCTTCATCATGAAAGCGGAAGGCCACGCCCGGCTCTTCGGCAGCGGCCTGGTCGACGGCCCGCTCACGGAGCACTACGAGCCCTGGGAAGCCCCGGTGCCCAACGCCATGTCCGGCCAGCAGAACAACCCCGTCATCAAGGTCTGGCGACCGGAGGAGCAGGGCACCCCGGACAAGTACCCGATTGTCTGCTCCACCTACCGCGTCTGCGAGCACTGGCAGGGCGGGCAGATGACCCGCAACATGCCCTGGGTCATCGAGGCCCAGCCCGAGCCCTTCGTGGAAATGAGCGAGGAGCTGGCTGCCGAGAAGGGCATCGCCAACGGCGAGAGGGTCATCGTCGAGTCCGCCCGCGGCCGCATCGAAGTGGTCGCCGTGGTCACCATGCGCTTCAAGCCATTCCAGATGAACGGACGCCGGGTACATCAGGTCGGCATCCCCTGGCACTGGGGTTATACCGGCCTCTCCACCGGGCCGAGCGCCAACGAGCTGACGCCCCACGTCGGCGACGCGAACACGATGATTCCCGAGTACAAAGCCTTCCTGGTAGACGTCAAGAAGGTCTAGAGTTAGGAGGATATAATGGCCGAGAAAGCGATATTGTTCGACGCAACCAAATGCACGGCCTGCCGCGGCTGCCAGGTAGCCTGCAAGCAATGGAACGGGAATGACGAATATATACCCACCGAGCCGAATGGGGTCAAGGCGTCAAACCGCGGCAGCTACGAGAACCCACCCGACCTCTCCCCTTCCACCTGGCTCAAGATACGCTTCACCGAGGTGGAGAGCGGCGGCCGGGTACGCTGGCTCTTCACCCGCCAGGCCTGTATGCACTGCACCGATGCCGCCTGCGTCCGGGTCTGTCCCAACGGTTCCCTCTACCACAACGGGCTCGGCTTCGTGGAGTATAACAAGGATACCTGCACCGGCTGCGGCTACTGCGTTGACGCCTGTCCCTTCCAGGTGCCGCGCTCCACCCGCAGCCTGCTCACCGGCATCGCCAAGATGGACAAGTGCACGCTCTGTACCACCCAGGGGTTGAACCGCCTCGACGACGGCATGGAGCCGGCCTGCGTCAAGACCTGCCCGCCCGGCGCCCTGCAATTCGGCAACCGTGACGAAATGGTAGCTGCGGGCCGGGAAAGGGTCGGCACCCTCAAGACGATGGGCTGGAGCGGCGCCAATCTCTACGGCGAAAACGAGCTGAACGGCCTGCACGTCATGTATGTCCTCGACGATTACCCGGCGGTTTACGGTCTGCCGGCCGCACCCCGGGTCGAGGGGGTCACCAGGGCCTGGAAGAACGTCATCCAGCCGCTCGGCTGGGCGGTGGGCGGTCTGACCATTATCGGCCTGGGAATGAACTGGCTGGTGGCCCGGACCAACGCCAAGAAGGAGGCAAAATGACTCACCACGAGGTTGAAAAGTACCGGACGCCCGTAAGGGTGTTACACTGGATACATGCCGGCTCTTTCGTTATCCTGTTCCTGACCGGACTCGTCCTCTTCATCCCGGGGCTGGCTTTCCTGGCTGAAGACAGCTGGACGCGGCTCATCCACCGCATCTTCGCCGCCATCTTCGTCGTCGCGCCCGTCATCTATATCATCCTCAACCCGAAATCGATGGCCCGGGGCCTGAAGCTGGCCTTCAGCTGGGGCAAAGACGATATGGGCTGGCTGAAGGCCGCCCCCGGCTACTACTTTCAGGGCTACGAAGAAGGCATGCCGCCCCAGGACTCGATGAACACCGGCCAGAAAATGTGGTGGCTCATGGTAATCGTCTTCGGGGTGATTTTTGTCATCACCGGGGCTATCATGTGGTTTGCCAAGACCGCCGCGCCGCCGGCCGTCCTACAGTGGATGGTCTTTATCCATGACATATCCTTCATCGCCACGGGCACCATGTTCTTCTTACACATCTACCTCGGCGTGTTCCACCCCCTCATGACCGAGTCCTGGAACGCCATGGCCAGTGGTAAAATATCCAAGGAGTACGCCAAAGCTCACCACGCCAGGTGGTATGCCGAAATCAGCAAGGACAAGGAATAGCCGGTCCCATGGCAACTAAAACCGATAACAGGATTCTAAAAAGACTTTCGGAGATGGAGAAGGAGGAGGGCCTTCCCCTCCTCCTGCAGTTCTACCGTGAAATAGTCCTGGTCCATGAAGCGGCCCGTAAACGCATCGGCGCCCCCGAAATCAGCCTGACCGCCGAGGCTATCCGCAAGCGGACGGAGCAGGGGTTCCCCCTGCTGGGCTATGACGACTTCAACCTCGACCTGGAAGCGGTGCGCGATGTTTTCGTCAGGGTCATCGATGTCTTTTCCCGCTACCCCCGGCTCTTCGGGGAAATTCCCGAGACCCTGAAAAAACCTGGGGCCGAACACCTCCTCACCACCAGGGCCATACGGGCCTGGTTCAACGGCGAGAAACTCCCCCCGGCATTGGCCGCCGGTATCAGCCAGGCCCTGATGGGTGTCATCATTCAACTCACCCTCAAGCCCTGGCTGGCCGCTTACGCCAGAACGCTGATTGACTCGGTGAAGCAGGAGCGGTGGCGCCGGAGCTACTGCCCCGTCTGCGGGGGCCGACCGGACTTCGCTTTTCTGGACAGGGAACGGGGGGCGCGGTGGCTGTTGTGCTCGCGCTGCGACTCCGAGTGGATTTTCCAGCGCATCGAGTGCCCCTACTGCGGGACCCGGGACCGGAGCGCGCTGTCCTTCTTCACCGACGAGAAGGAGCTTTACCGCCTCAACGTCTGCGCGCGGTGCCGGGGTTACCTGAAAATCATCGACCTGCGCAAGACGGATGATGAGGTCCTGCTGCCCCTGGAGCGCCTGATGACCGGGGAGATGGATACCCGGGCCCGCCGGGAAGGCTACCGGCTGCCGGCCTGAGCCCCGGGTTCTCTGCGGTCAGGTCAAGGGATTACCCCTAATCCTCCACATATTAAGCGCCAACCTTACGGGGGGCGCTTCTAGCCGGGAACAGCCCGGTTATCTTCCATTCACCTATTTTTATCTTTTATTTATAGAATTGCGGAATATTATTATTCTTCTGTTACCACTTATTACTTATAATTTCTGCATAAAACCAAGTAAATAACACGGTTGAAAAATACATCAAGCTTTCAACCAGTCGATGAAAAAAGGGGAGATTAAATAAGGGGGGTACAATCTAATGAGGTTCTTTAAAAAATTGCACCGGAACGAACGAGGATTTACGCTGGTAGAGCTGCTGGTTGTGTTCGCTCTTTTAGCGATACTGTCGGCCATCGTGATTCCTAACGCGGCCACATTCGTCGGGTACGGCCAGAACGAAGGGGCCAGCACCGAATTATCCATTGTCCAGACCGGGGTTGATACCATGATGGCCCACCAGAAGATAAGTTCGGTCAACGTCACCGCCGCCACGGACAATATGTCGCTGTTTCCGGTCGGCAACGCGCTGTATCCGGACTACCTGCGCTATGAAATGACCACCGGTACTTATTCCACCGATGCCACCGGCCTGGTTACCCAGGTCACTACCGGTTTCTAGTAAATAGCAGCTCCCGGCTGGAAAAAGTATTTAACATCAGCGAACGAAAAAATCGGGGAGGAAGAGAGGGAAATTTTTATCCCTCTCTTTCTTTTTTTATCCCCGGACTGATTGGCGTACCGGATTACTTATCGATGACGATATTGAAGGATATCCCGGATACCGTAATGGTATTATTGGCGGTCTGGACGATATTATCATCTATCCAGTCAATCCGGACATCGGAAAACAGCTTCTCCAGGGCCAGGGCGTAACTTACCAGCGTGGTATAGCTTTCGGCCTTGCCCTGGAAAAACATCTGGCTGCCGGTTACCCTCACGGAGGTAAAGACCGCTCCCGCCGGTAAAATACCGGTAACCAGTTCCAGGTCGCTGGCAAAGTCGGTTCCTTTATTCAAAAAGACATTATTTCCCTCGATTATCGACTCGCTACGAGCGATAATCTCGGCTATCTTCTTTTCCATTTGCTGCGCTTCATTATTAGCCTGCTGCCGTCCGTCTAATTCTTGCTGTACCTTAACTAATTCGGTATTGAGACGCGTCGTCTCCAAGTGCGCCTGACCGCTGAGCTGGTACACCGGATAGACGAGGCTGACACCGATTAGTAAAGCTAATGCAATCAGTATATTTTTAGCGGTCGCGCCACTGGTTTTGACTCTCTCTCTTTCGGAAAGGACGTTGATATTTATATCGATATACGGTCTATCATGCCTTTTTATGGCGGTCTTCAGTGAAGCCTTTTTCAATGCCAGACCTATGTTGGAAGCGAACACGGCGACCGGTAATTCACCGGGCAACTTGTACGGCGGCACCAGAGGCTCGACGGAATATCCGGTGGTCGCCTGAATAAGCTCGATGGTCTTTGTCCCGGTCAACAGTTCCCCGGTCACCAGCAGAGGCGTGGTGGGGCTGAGCGGATTCCGGGAGTGACCGGCGTTGTAGAACTCGACTATTTTAGATAGTTCGTCCGCGAGTCGTTGGATATTGTACTCGACGACCGGTTCTTCGCTTCTGGGAATTACGGTATGCATCATCGAGACGATATCCTGCGCCACCAGAACGATATCGAAGCAATCAGGAGCCAATTCCACGATAATGACATTCCCGTGATTAGCCGCCCTGGCCAGTGACAGCGGCTTGATATCCATGTCAAAGTTCTTTATCCCCGCCTCCTCCATGGTCTGAATGACGGCATCCACGGGTTTCCGGGGTACCCCCAGGACGAAGAAATCCTGCTCGTCACTTCGTTTGATGACGGCCTGCCAGGAGAGATAGAGCTGCTCAAACGGGAGCTCCATTTCCTTCCTGGCGGCGCGGAGCAGGGCTTCCTCCTGCTGCTCGGGTTTCATGCGGGGCAGGCTGATAAAACGGTAAGTGAACGGCAGGCCGGTGACGCTGACGACCACGGAATCCCGGGAGACTCCCGCTGATTTGAACAAATCGTTAATAACGGAGCCCACGACTTTAGGCTGTAATATCAGGCCGTCTCTTACCAGGCCAAAGGGCAGAGGCAGGCTCGTCCACTTTGCAACGTCTCTCCCCTTTACCGAGAGAAGTTTGATGGCGCTGGCGCTGATATTTAACGTTACCTGTGCTCTGGACATGAGAACCTCATTCAGGACCCGGATTTGGCATATATCGCCACTTCCAGACTGGCCGTAACCGGCGTGGTTTCCAGTACCGCTTTCCCCCCCCCGGCTAGCTCCATACTGCTCGTGACAGCAATCCCCTCAACGGCCAGGGGGCTGCCGAACATTCCCTTTTCCAGTGCCCTGACAAAGTCCGCCAGTGGCGCGAAGTTTCCCCTGGCCGATAAATGCAAACGAAAAACGATGTAGCCCCCGGCATTTGTTTCCGGTGTCCAGTCCTGGGTGGATAGCGGAATTGCCTTCACTTTATACTGGTCGGCCAGTGTCAGGATTCGGTTGATGACCTGGGTACGGTTGGGTTTACCGGGATAGGTGGTCGGCACCGCGGCGAGACCTGCCTCGGCGGCCGCCAGTCTGGGCGCCAGGTCAGCGGCCGGTTCAGGTATACCGGCGATTTCCTGCGCCACCTTGCCGGTATCGGCAGCTATTTTCTCCTGGTCCTTTTGCTGCTTTTCATAGTCCAGCCCGTAATAGCCGCCGGCCGCCAGGACCGCCAGGGTGATGAGCAGTATGGCTATTTTTCTTTTCATCAGTATATCC
>Ga0154784_1079_pt5 | contig 12778 bp, 13 predicted proteins | sample Rifle2008BG16ft_FD_105792 | JGI IMG/M metagenome (GOLD analysis project Ga0154784, IMG submission 105792) | Chloroflexi bacterium RBG_16_60_22 | reverse complement strand
CCCCTGGGAGAGCTGGAGGTAGCCCCGGATGACAACGGTGAAGATATTGAGTTCGATTCTGTTATCGACGTGGCTGGCACACCCGGAGAAGTCGTGAAAGTGGTAAAGATGGTGGAAGGGGGCGGTCCCGTTGCCGCCCCGGCGACCGGCGAAGAGGAAAAGGTCAAGCTAGCGGACGCCACCGCCAGGGCCGCTCCGGCGGAGGCCGCGGCCCCGGCCAAACCGAAGGGGGATGATTCCTTCAATAACCTCTTCAGCAATGAGGAGGAGGACGAAAACCCGCTGGCCAACCTCATCAACGCATTGCCGGATGTCACCACCGAGGAACTCCTCGATGATTTGAAGGAAATAAAGGAAATCATACAGGAATGGCAGCAGAGCTAAATAAGACGCACGGAAGGTCGCCGGGGGGCCCTGCGGGAGGACTGAGGGAATACCCCGATGAAATAGGGGGTTATCATGGTTGCCCGTCAGGGCGGCGGAGTAGTAGCCTGAAAATGGAGGGCGTCCGCGTACCGGCGCCCGCCAGGCTGAAGGCGTTTCAAGACGTCGCGGCGCCGGCGACCGTGCCCTGGAAAATTAGGGAGGCCTAAGATGAGGCAAAATCGTAATAAAAAGCGTTTCTGGGCCAATGTACACCTGCGCTATATCATCGGCATCACGGTGGTCTGCTCAATCATCTATTACCTGCCCGTTATCGGCGGCCTCCTGGGCTGGACGTCTTTGCAGAACTCGCTCAACGGCCTGCACAACCTCTACGGGATTGACTTCCTGGGCCTGGTGTTCTTCGCCCCGGTGGTCTATACCGCCTATATCCTGGGGGTGATTCCGGCCGTGCTGGCGGCCCTCATCGCCATGCTTATCCTGCTTCCCCATGCCATACTGATTGACACCTACCCCAACGCCTTTTTCAAGCCGACGGCCTTCGTCATTATCCTGAGCGCCGTGGGGGCCGTGGTGGCCATGCTCCAGAAAAGCGAGCAGGAGCACCGCCAGCGCATGAAGGAGATGAAGTGCCTCTACGACATCGGCAAAGCCACCGAAGAAAGCGAATCTATCGACGAGTTCCTTGCCAAGGTGGTCTCCCTGATACCCCACGCCATGCAGTACCCGGAAGAGAGCAACGTGAGAATCACCTTCCGTAACCAGGTCTATAAGAGCCCTGACTTCCAGAAGTCCCTGAGCAAGATAACCGAGGAGCTTGAGGTAGGCGGGGAAACCCTGGGCATGGTGGAGATATACTCCACCCGGAGCAACCCCTACCTCAAGAAGCGGAACCACCTGGCCAAGACGCTCGTCGAGAGAATCGGCGGCGCCATCCGGCAGATTGAGCTGGAGCAGTCGCTCCGGGTCTACTACGAGCAGCTGGAGGACGAGGTCGAGAAGCGGACCCGGGACCTGGAGCATGTTCAGGAAAAGCTCATCCGCTCGGAGCGCCTGGCCGCCGTCGGCGAGCTGGCCTCGGGCGTGGGCCACGAGCTGCGCAATCCCCTTAACGTTATCCGGAACTGCGCCTACCTGCTCGATATGGCACTGACGGACAAGAGCGATGAGGAGGCGTTGAGTACCCTCAAGGTCCTGGACAAGCAGATTGACATCGCCAATAAGATTGTCACCGACCTGCTCGATTTTACCCGCATCAAGCCGCCGACCCAGGTGAGGGTCGACCTCAACACCCTCATCAGGGAAAGCCTGTCCTGGGTCACCGTTCCGGAGCACGTCACCGTCAACGCCCACCTCAACGGGCATGTCCCGGCCATCAGGACGGATGCCGAGCAGATTGGCCGCGTCTTCACCAATATCATCTCCAACGCCATTCAGGCCATGAACACCAACGGGGAGCTGAATATTGATACCGGCATTGAAGACGGCCTGGTCTGGATAAGCTTCAAGGACAACGGTTGCGGCATCCCCGAGGAGAACATGGAAAAGATATTCGAGCCCCTCTTCACCACCAAGCCCAAGGGCATCGGCCTGGGCCTGGCCATCTCCAGGCGGCTCGTGGAGCAGAACGGGGGCAAGATAGAGGTCGCCAGCCAGGTGGGCACCGGCACTACTTTTACCGTAAGACTACCGCTGGATAAGAAGGAGGCAAACCGTAAATGAGCGATGAACCGACCATCCTCGTCGTCGATGATAATGAAGACCTGCTCGAGACCTTCGCCATGATTTTGAAGCGGCGCGGGTTCAACGTGGCCACCGCCGGAAACGGTGCCGCCGCCGTGGACAGGTTCAGGGAGCGTAGCTTTGATGTCACCCTGATGGACATCGTCATGCCGGAGATGAACGGTGTGGAAGCCTTCCGTAAGATAAAAGAGATGCAGCCCGGCGCGCCCATTATCCTGATGACCGCTTACTCCGATGAAGACCTGATTCAGACGGCCAAAGACGAGGGCGTCCGCCAGATTATTCACAAACCGATAAGAATCGACCGGCTCATCGAGCTCATCAAAGCGGCGGCCTGCAGCCAGCCGATACTCATCATCGATGACGACGCCGATATCTGCCAGACCCTGACCAAGGTGCTCGACCGCCAGGGTTACGAGGTCCTGACGGCCGGCAGCGGCGAAGAGGCCATCGTCATCGCCGGGGAGAGGACCTGCCAGATGGCCATCATCGATGTCAAGCTGCCCAACATCGACGGCCTGGAGACGCTGCTCCGGCTCAAGGATATCAACCCGGACATCCTCACCGTGATGATGACCGGCTTCCGCAACGAGGTCAAAGACGCGCTGGACAAGGCGCAGGAGGCCTCGGCGATTACCTGCCTTTACAAGCCGTTCGACCCCGCCGAGGCGGCAGAAATAGTGAGGAAAGTTGCCAGAAAACCACGGAATTCGGAGAATGGAGAAAAAGGCTAGGGAAAGCGTGCTGGTGGTCGATGACGACCTCGATTTCCTGCAAATCATCAGCCGCATCCTGGAAAACAAGGGCTACGGGGTGGCTACCGCCCCTTCGGCCGGTGAAGCTATTTCCCGTCTGAAGGAGCGTTTCTACCATGCCGCCATCCTGGATATCAGCCTGCCCGATGCTGACGGCACCGAACTGCTCAGCCGGGTCCTGGAGATGCAGCCGGAAATCATCGCCATTATGCTGACCGGCCACTCCTCGGTGCAGAACGCGGTAAAATCGCTCAACTGCGGCGCCTTCGCCTATCTGGAAAAACCCCTCGACCCGGGAAACCTCCTCTCGGTCATCAGCCGGGGACTGGAAAAGCAGCGGCTGGTGCTGGAGAACCATCAGCTCCTGGACGAGCTGGAACGGCACAACCGCATCACCAATACCCTCCTCGGCGTCTCCCAGGCGGTAGCGCAGTCACTCGACCTCCAGCAAATCATCGACTCCGCCCTGGGGAAGCTGGCAGATTGCACCGGCCTGGAAGCCAGCTTCGTCTATCTGCAGAAGGACGGTCGCCTGGTGCTGATGGGACATCACGGACTATCGCGCGCCATGGCCGGCGCCATGAAAAAAGAGCTCGATACTAAAGGCGGCACCATCGGCCGTATCTTCGAGAATACCCGGCCGTTCGTTATCGAGGACATGACCAAATTTATCGGGCGCGACCTGCAATTCCTGGTGACCGGAGGCTGCCGCTCCTTCGCCGGCGTCCCCCTGGCCATCCTGGGAGAGAGTATCGGCGTGATGGGCGTGGCCACCAACTTCGCCATCCGCTTCGGGCCGAACAACATCGAGCTTCTCACCGGAATCGGCCGCGAGATTGCCATCGCCGTGCGCAACGCCCAGCTCTACGAAGAGGCATCCAGCGCCAATGCCCTCCGGGAGCTCGACTCCATGCGCACCGAGTTCCTGGCCAACGTTTCCCACGAGCTGCGCACGCCCCTGGCGGTGATAAAGGGCTCCGCCAACAGCCTCCTCCAGCCGGACGTCATCTTCGATGAGCAGACACGGCGCGACTTCCTGGTGTCCATCGATAAGGACGCCGACACGCTGACCCGCCTGGTGGACGACCTGCTGATAATGTCCCGCCTCGAGGCCGACGCCCTGGAGGTCAGCCGGCGGCCGCGCCCGCTGGCCGATGTCATCGACTTCATCCGGGACCGTCTTGACAATTTGACGACCCGGCACCAGCTGCGCGTCGATATCCCCGATGACCTGCCCCCGGTGAATGTCGACGAGCAGCGCATCGGGGAGGTCCTGACCAATCTGGTGGAGAATGCCGTGAAGTTCTCCGACGACGGTACCGCCATCGTCATCGGGGCACGCCGGGACGGCCAAGAGGTCATCATGAGCGTGACCGACGAGGGTATCGGCATTCCCGGGGAGATTCACGAGCGGATATTCGAACGCTTTTTCCAGGGTGACGGTCGCAAGACCGGACGCCGAAAAGGGACCGGACTGGGGCTGGCCATCTGCCGCGGCATCGTCGAGGCGCACGGCGGCAGAATCTGGGTGGAAAGCCAACCGGGCAAGGGCGCCAGGTTCAGCTTCAGCCTGCCGGTGGACTAAAGGGGGGAAACAGCCATGGACAAGAAACATATTTTAATCGTTGATGACGACCCGGCCATACTGAGACTGCTCAGCACCAACCTCAAGGCCCGGGGCTATGACGTTGCCACCGCCACCAACGGCGAGGAGTCGCTGGAGGCGGTGCAGCGTGATTTCGTGGACCTGATTATCCTCGACCTCATGATGCCCAAGGTGGACGGCGTGGAGGTCGTCCGGCGCATCCGGGAATGGTCGGACGTCCCCATCATTATCCTCAGCGCCCGCGGCGACGAGCATGACAAGGTGAAATGCCTGGAGCTCGGGGCGGACGATTATTTGACCAAGCCCTTCGGCATCGCCGAGCTGCTGGCGCGCATCAAGACGGCCTTCCGCCACCGCGGCGACCCCACCGTCTCCCCGGCGCAGTCGAACTTCACCTGCGACGGCCTGGAGATAAACTTCGCCAAGCGGCGCGTGGCCGTCAACAGCAAGCCGGTAACCCTCACCCCCACGGAGTACTCCCTGCTGCAGCACCTGGCCGTCAACTCGGACAAGGTACTCACCCACAGCATGCTGCTGCAGAGCGTCTGGGGCGCCGAGTACTCATCGGAAAAGGAGTACCTGCGCGTCTTCGTGGGGCGGCTGCGCCGCAAACTGGAGCCGGACCCCAAGAACCCCCGCTATATCCAGACCATCCCGGGCGTGGGCTACCACCTGGCCACGGGGAACTAGGCGTCACCGGGCAGATGCTATATCAAGGGGAGCCAGCGCAGCTCCCCTTTCCGTTCGGCACAGCTTTACTCTGAATGTCATTCTGAGGAGCGCCGCGACGAAAGAATACCCGCCGCACCCGGACCCTTCGCCGCGCTCAGGGTGACAGGGATGAAGCCGGCTTGACAGACCACACCCGGTTTACCTATCCTCTTAATAGATGTATTGCTTAACCGGGACGTGTTCACTTGGCAGATTCAAGCGTTAATAATGTCCAGCAGCTGGACCTCCCCCTCAGGATAGACCTCCCGGCGGTGAAGAAGCTCCTCCGGGCGCACCGCGCCAACGCCCGCACCGAAGCGCTAGCCGCCGAGCTGACGGAGGCCGTGCGCGCCGCGGCGCGCCCTAAAGCCATCTACCGCCAGGCCCACGTGGACTGCGCCGGTAACGGGACGGTGGAAATCGACGGCATCCGGTTCAGCAGTCGGGCGCTCAGCAAGAACCTCGCCGGCCGGGACACCGTCTTCCCCTACATCGCCACCGTCGGACACGAGGTTGATAAAATCGATATTCCCCGAAGGGACATGTGGCGGCAGTACTGCTTCGACGTTATCAAGACGGTGGTCCTGGTGACCTCGCTGGATTTCCTCACCGAGCACCTCAAGGAGAAATACGCTATCGAAAGCGTTGCCACCATGAACCCCGGCGAGATTGCCGACTTCCCCATCGAGCAGCAGAGGCCTCTTTTTGCCCTCTTCGGCGGCGCCGAGAGGCAAATCGGGGTTACCCTGACGAAGGGTGGGGCCATGCACCCCACCAAGTCGCGCTCGGGGATTTTCTTCCCCAACGATACCGGCTTCGTGACCTGCCGGCTGTGCACCCAGCAGCGGTGCCCCGGCCGCAGTGCCGCCTACGACCCCGAGGTCGTCCGGGGGTACCTGGGTACGCCGGTCTAGCCGCTATTACTTACTTTCTATCTGCCTCAGCTCGGTGATGACGCCGCCCACGGCGCCCGTCTCGAAGTAGGCGAAGCCGCCGTCTCCCACCCTGGCGCCGGTGAGCACCTTGATACCCTTTTTACCGAGTGCCTTGATGGCGCCATCGAGGTTATCGGTAGTGTAGCCGATGTGGTGCAGCCCCTCGCCGTTCCGGTCCAGAAACTCCTGCATGGCCGATTCACCGCCGCTGGGCTGCAACAGCTCCAGCTCGATACCGCCCACCCGGGCATTGCTCACCCTGAGCTTGAACTCGACGGGCCTGCCGCGCAGCTCTCCCTTGAAGGGTATCTCTATCCAGGGCTTCCCGCCCGGCATTCTGAAGGGCCCGATGCCCAGGGCAGTGAGGTGGGCGATGGCCTTATCCATGTCCCTGACGATTACCCCGACGTGATGGAACTTATCCTTATCAAAGACCGTTCCGCTCATGGCAACTCCTTTCCTGATTTTCCGTTATGCTTTGACCGCCCCCGATTTTACCCTTTTTGCCGTGGCTAATCAAACCCCCCACCGCCAATCATTAATGAGATGTTTATCTTAACCGCTCGGCCGTTTATGCCCCGTTTACTGCCCGAATGTTAGCCTTATATCAAGATAAAAACAGCAATCCAAGGAGGCTAACATGCTGGAAAAGATAAGAATCCTCACCGTCAGTCGCGACCCCGTTCTGGTAAGCGTCCTTCAGGAAGGGCTCAATGGCGGCGGCTACGAATTAATCAGCACCCAGCACACCGGACTCCAGCTCAAGGACGTTATCGATGCGGAGAACCCGGAGTTCATCATCCTGGACATCATGATGCCCACCCTGGACGGCATCGGGACCTGCCTGCAGCTGCGACAGTGGACCCAGCGCCCCATCCTGATGCTCAGCACCTGGGATACCGGCGATGGCACGGTCAGGGGCCTCAACCTTTGCTCCGATTGCTACCTGACCGAGCCCTTCGGGGTTGACATGCTGAAGTCGCGTATCGAGGAAACGCTCCGGCGGAGTACCGCCGCGACCGACCCCCTTTTCAACACCCGCAACCGCCGAAATTGATGCCGACCGGCCCGCTGCCCGAACGATGAGAAGCCTCCTTCCCCGGCAAATTCTTTATCCGCCCAAGATTTATGTAATGTTTACACCCCGCCAAGGGGTATTTATGCCTTATTTCCCGCTCCGGCACTAAGCTGGGGCCACGGGATGATGTACGGACCGTGATAAAGATGAAAAGGAAGCTCATATTCTCACTGCTGGCGGTCTTTCTTCTCTCACCCTGGCCGGTGGTCTACGCCTACGACGAAGCCCTGGCCAGCAATACACCGCTGTCCATTGAAGCCGTCGCGCCCAGCGCCACCCCCGTCATCAACGCCTACGGCAAGGCCATCGGCGGGGTCACGCCCGGCGACCTCTTTTACGTCGATGCTTCCGGCAGCGGTGAGGACATGCCCTTTACCCTTTATATCACCAATGCCGACGAGCTCGTCCGGCAGTACCGTTACCTGAACCTCGACGTCGGCATCTACGTTTATACCTTCGACGCCGGATGGGAAAGAGCCGGTACCGGCGACGGCGATATTTATATCACCATGCACAACGCCGTGACGAGCTTCATTCTGCCGGGCTTCGCCCGCTATAAAATCACCATCGATGGAGGCTGCTTTTACAGCTACGGTGCCGGCGGCGGCGATGCGGCCGCGCCCCGGTTCTACCTGACCACCGGCTAGGCGCCGGAGAGAAAGCGCAAGGAGAATTAGCGATGCTGATACTGTGGATACGCCGGAGTAACTACGAAGAGCCGGACGACCCGGGGAGCAATGACGTGAAATCGTTCCGGAAGCACGCCGATGCCATGAAGCGGTTCCGCCTGGGTCACCCGGAGGAAGAGATTTTTCACCCCAGGGATATCATCACCGCGGATGGTAACGTCCTGGCACCGGTACACCGGGTGAAGTTCGAAGATAACACCTGGAACTGATGCCTCCCGCCCGGGATGGTAAAACGGGCTTTGATATTAGCTCTCCCTTTTCCGCGTGGGAGAGCTATTCATTTACCCGCCCTATCCTGCTGAATAGCTTTCACTGCTTGCCAGACATAACCCGTAATGATAAAATGGAGGAGCATGGGCCGCTAGCTCAACTGGCAGAGCAGCTGACTCTTAATCAGCAGGTTACAGGTTCGATTCCTGTGCGGCTCACTTTCAGACTGAACGTCAAATTTCTCGCGGCGCCGACCGGTAAAGGAGCAACCCGGCACCCTCCGGTGCCGGTAGCAGCTCAGGCGAAGAAAACGATAACGGAAGGCCGGGCATCCTCAGGGCAAATACCCGGCCTTCTTTAAATTGTCTACGTCTTCAGGATGTATTAGCTCTTGCCAATCCGGAACATCTTGGTGCCACAAGTGGGGCAAACACCCTGGGTGGCTGGCTTCTTGTTCTTCATGGTGATGGCCCTGGCATTCTTGATTTCTTTCTTTGACCGGCATTTCACACAATAGGCCTGCATTTATGTCTCCTCCTGTAAATAATAATAGTGTGTTATTAAAGATAATCTATTTCCCTCGAAGATGTCAATACGGTAACACGGGTAATCCGCTAACTTAAACTAAAGTATTTCTAAATTCCCCCATCTGTTTTTCATCGCGACGCGGTGATTCCTTCCGATTTCACCAAAAGGCTTTACAACGAGTCCTAAAGATGGTATATATTTACTTAACTCATCATAATCAAAAGGAGGTGCATACTCAAGACATCGATACCGTGAATCCACCGAAAATTCGCGCCGTTAATTTCCCATGAGCATCAAATAAAAGGAAAGGACTGGTGAGAACATGAGAAGGTTAATACCGATGTCCGTGGCTTTGTTACTCGTCATCATCCTTGTACTGGCCGGGTGTGCCCGGCAGGCCGCGCCCGCACCGGCCCCGGCCCCGGCAAGGACCCCGGCACCCGCACCGCAAGGACCCCAGACCATTACGGCCCAGACCCAGGCCCCCACGGCGGCCCCGAAACCCGCGGCGCCGGCCAAGGTGATTGAACTCAAATACAGCGACTGGAACCCGGCGGTCTCGGACCTCGCCAAACGCGCCCAGCAGTTCGCCGGTCTCATCAACGAACGCACCGGCGGCAGGGTCAAAATAACCCTGTATTTCGGCCAGGCCCTGATGAGGTCTGCCGAACAACTCAGAGGCATCCAGTCCGGCATCGCCGATTTAGGCGTTTACGTCATCGGTGACGACCTGCAAGCCAACCGCATCATGGAACAGCCCTTCATGTTTTCTCCCACTACCGATACTTACGAGAGAACCAAGCTCTTTGAAGAGCTTCGCGCCAAGTTCCCCCAGCTGGACAAAGAGTTCGGGTCAGCCGTGCCGCTGTACTGGCGCAGTATCGTGCCCGAGCACGTTAACACCGTCAAGAAACCGGTGACCGTCCCCGAGGACCTCAGAGGTATGAAGCTATCCGCCAGCACCTGGTGGGAGGAGCCGTTCAAGTCAGTTAGCGCCGCTCTTATCTTCCTGCGGGCCCCTGACTGGTATATGGGACTGGAAAGAGGACTGATTGAGGGACAGATAATCCACTGGAACGCCATGAACGCCATGAAGACCCTGGAACTGTTCAAGTTCCACACGACGTTCGGTCCGGGCGGCATTGATACCCCGTTCCTCGGCGCTATTATCAACAAAGACGTCTATAATAGCCTTCCCCCCGATGCTCAGAAGATATTCATGGATACCGCCAAGGAATGGCAGCAGTGGGGCCTCGAAGACGACCAGAAAATCATGGCGCGGATGATAGCCGGCGCCAAAGAGGCGAGACACCTGATACACGAGGCTACTCCCTCGGAGGTCCAGCAGTGGGCTGACTTCACGAAAGTGGTACGCGATATATGGATTAATGATACCGCCGCAAAAGGCTTTCCGGCCCAGGATATCTTCAACGCGGCCAGACAGCTGAACGAAAAATACAAGTAGCGCCCGAGCGGCGTACCCATAAGTTATCGTTTATTCTGACTCTGGACAATAGGAGGTACTTATTTATGAGGAAATACCTACTGGCAACCCTGGCCCTGATACTTATTGCCGGCCTGGTGCTCGGTGGTTGCGCCCAGACCGCCCCGGCACCGGCCCCGGCCCCCACACGTATATCCCCCACCCCGGGCCCGCAGGGACCGCAAACGATTACAGCCCAGACCCCGGGACCCACGGCAACCCAGAAACCCGCCGCCCCGGCCAAGGTTTATAACCTCAAGTTTAATGACTGGGGGCCGGCCCAAATAATCATCGGGCAGCGTGAACAGGAATGGGCAAAACTGATTGAGGAACGGACTAACGGCAGGGTTAAGACAACCATATACTTTGCCCAGTCCCTGGCAAAGTATGCCGATACTTACCGGGCCGTCGAGTCCGGCATCGCCGATTTTTCTATTTACGTCATCGGCGTAACCCAGGGGATACACGAGCTTAACCGGATAGTGGATTTACCGTTCATCGGTCTCCCCGGCACCGAAGCGGGTACCGAAATATACAATGCCCTTCGGGCTAAGTTTCCGGAGCTCGATAAGGAATACGTGGGCACCAAGGTGCTCTACATGCGCGCCATGCCACCCGACCGAATACACTCCGCTAAAAAACCGATACGGATTCCCGCGGACATCGGCGGTAAGAAGGTAATTGCCGGGGCACGCTATTCGGGCATGCTCGGCTCGCTCGGCGCCGCCCAGATTGTGCTGGGACCGCCCGACTGGTACATGGCCCTCGACCGGGGCCTCGCCGAGGCGCACATCACCCACTGGAATGCCTCTTACTCCTTTAATACTATTGAATTGGAGAAATACCACAACGAGCTTACCGCGGCTGGGGCCGGGATGGGATTTATCGGCATGCTGGCCAATCTCGATTTGTGGAACAGCCTCCCCGCTGACATCCAGGGTATCATCATGGGCACGATGAAGGATTTCAGCGATACCGGACTCAAAGACGATTACGGCCAGACGGAACTCGGCCGGGCCAAGGCCAGAGAGCTGGGCAACCAGATAATCGATATTTCTCCGGAGGAATACCAGCAGTGGGTTTACCTGGCCAAGCCCACCCACCAGGAGTGGATAGCCGACATGAAAGCCAAGGGTCTGCCCGGCCAGGCAGTCTACGACGAGACCATGCGGCTGATTCAGCAGTACAAGTAACCGGGATAAACCTTAGACCGACTCATGGATTTGTGAGGCTGGAGCGATACGACCCGCCGCCGGGAAAATCGCCCGCGGCGCCGTCGCTCCAGCCTCTTGATGATGCGCTTTATTCAGGCACAGGAGGAACGTAATGAAACCGCCGTACCAGCTTAAAATCGACTGCTACGCCCACGTCGTGCCGCCCAGGTACAAGGACTTCCTCCACAAGGTGAACCCCGCCGAGGTTGACACCAAGATTGCCGGGACTCCCTCCCTTTACGACATGGATATCCGCTTCCGCATCATGGACCAGTACGAGCCGCTCCGCCAGGTGCTGACGCTGGCCTGGCCGCCCATCGAGGACGTGGCCGACCCCGCCAGGGCGGCGGAGCTGGCCGAGCGCGCCAACGACGAGATGGCGGAGCTGGTGAACAGATACCCGGACCGGTTCGTGACCGCCATCGCCATCCTCCCCATGAACAACATGGAGGCCGCCCTTAAGGAGGCGGAGCGCGCCATCAAGCACCTGAGGTTCCGGGGCGTTTACGTGCACAGCCCCGTCAACGACAAGCCGCTCGACCGGCCGGAGTTCCTGCCGCTCTACGAGATGATGGCCGGGTACGACCTGCCCATCTTCATCCACCCCATGAGGATGGCCGACCACCCGGACTACCGGACGGAGAAAGAGTCCAGGTACCTGATTAACTCCACCTTCGGCTGGCCCTACGAGACCACCGCCGCCATGACCCGCCTGGTGTTCAGCGGCATCATGGAGAAATACCCCAATCTCAAAATCGTCACCCACCACCTCGGCGGTCTGGTCCCCTTCTACGAGGAGAGAATCATCGAGTTCGCCCATGTCCTGGAGCGCAGCCTGGCCCGCCAGAACAAAGAGCCGCTCCCGCTTACCCGGCCGGCGATTGACTACTACAAGAAGTTTTACGCGGACACGGCCATCTACGGCAACCCCGCCGGGCTGATGTGCGGCTACAGCTTCTTCGGGGCGGACCACATGATGTTCGGGGCGGACTTCCCCCTCGGGGATACGGAGGGGGGCGGCCGCAACCTCCGCAAGACGATAAACGCCATCGAGCAGATGGACATCACCGACGAATCCCGGAGGAAGATATACGAGGACAACGCCCGTAAGCTGATGCGGCTGCCGACGTGACCTCCGGAGGCAACGTTTCACGACGATATTATCAACATGGGGGGTAAAGCCAGATGAAGTTCGATGTCTTTCCTCATATCCTGACCAGGAGATATTATGAAGAGCTCCACAAGGAGAAAGGGCTGGGGCACTTCGAGCACCTGCATAAGGTCATCCCCACGCTTTATGACCTCGACCACCGGTTCCGGATAATGGACCAGTTCGAGGGCCTGATGCAGATACTGAACATCGCCGCCCCGCCGCTGGAGAACATCGGCAACCCCGGGCGCGCCGCCGAGCTGGCCCGGCTGGCCAACGACGAGATGGCGGA
>Ga0154784_1068_pt3 | contig 12961 bp, 11 predicted proteins | sample Rifle2008BG16ft_FD_105792 | JGI IMG/M metagenome (GOLD analysis project Ga0154784, IMG submission 105792) | Chloroflexi bacterium RBG_16_60_22 | reverse complement strand
CGTGGGGGGTGACGTCGAAGGCGGGGTTGGCGGCGGCCACGCCCTCCGGCGCGATGGGCACGCCCCGGACGTGGGTGACTTCCTCCGGTTTACGCTCCTCAATCGGTATCTCGTCTCCCGTCTTCAAAGCGGCGTCGATGGTGGAGGTGGGGGCGGCCACGTAGAACGGTATCTTATTCTCCCTGGCCAGCACCGCCAGCGTGTAGGTGCCGATTTTATTGGCGGTATCCCCGTTGGCGGCGATGCGGTCGGCCCCGGTGATGACGCAGTCGACCTTCCCCTTCCGCATGAACCAACCGGCCATGGCGTCGGTAATCAGCGTCACCGGCACGCCGGCCCGCATGAGCTCCCAGGTGGTCAGCCGCGCCCCCTGGAGGAGGGGCCGGGTCTCGTCCACCAGGACGCTGATGTTTTTCCCCTGCCGGTGCGCCTGGATGACGATGCCCAGGGCCGTGCCGTAGCCGGAGGTGGCCAGCGGCCCGGTGTTGCAGTGGGTCAGCACCGTCCCGCCTTCCTGGAGCAGCTCGGTGCCAAACAGGCTCAGGTGCATGGTGGCGTCCGCCTCCTCGCCGTGGATGCAGACGGCCTCCTCCACCAGCGCCTCCCTTATTTTTAACACGCTCTTGCCCGCCTCCGCCACCTTCCTCATGCGTTCCAGGGCGAAGAAGAGGTTGCGGGCGGTGGGGCGGGTGGCGGCGACGGTATCGATGACGCCGCGTAATAGGCGGAGGAAATCGCTTTTATCGGTCGGTGAGATTTTCAAAGCGCCCAGGGCCACGGCGTAGGCCCCGGCGATGCCGATGGCTGGCGCCCCCCTTATCTTGAGCTCCCGGATGGCCGCCGCGATTTCCGTATAATCGTCCAGCTCCAGGTAGACTTCCTTCCGGGGAAGCTGCGTCTGGTCGATTATCCGGACGTGGTCGCCGAGCCACTCGATGGGAAGGTTATCCATGGATTTATTTAACCTCACCCCCTGTATCCCCCTCTCCTCCTGTCATTCTCGGGCTTGACCCGAGAATCCAGACAACGCTCCTTCACTACTGGATTCCCGCCTGCGCGGGAATGACAGAGAAGCCCTTTTAGACGCCCCCCGGCTGCCTGGCCCACTCCTCCCGGGTAAGCTCCATCAGCACGAAGTCGTCGCCGTTGCGCCTCAGCTGGCCGCAGGCCGTAAAGCCGCACTTGGCGAAGCACCGCTGCGCCCGCAGGTTCCAGTCCAGCGTCTTGAGGTAGATGCGCCGCAGCTCCGTGTTCATGAAAACGTGGTTGACGATGGTCGTGACGGTATCGGCGCCGTAGCCACGGTCCCAGTAGGTACGGTCGCCGATCATGATGCCCAGCTGAGCCTCGCCCTTCTTCTCATCGATGTCGTAGCAGGTGCAGTTGCCGATGAACCGGCCGTCGAGCGTCTCCACGGCCAGGGGGTAGCGGTGGGGCACCGGGTGGCGGAGCTGGTCGGTAAAGTCCAGCAGGTAGAAGGGGAAGGAGGCCGTGAGCAGCGGCGCGGCATCCAGCCGGGCCAGCTCCGGGTCCGACTGCCAGGCGTAGTCGTTGCGGACATCGGACAGCTTCTTCTCGCGGAGCCTGACCTTGCTCCCGGTTATCACTTTAAACCCCAGACCCCGTAGACCGGCCGGGGGGCTGGCTTTACGCAGTCTCATCTCTTCAGGACGTCAGTCCTCGTCTTCCTCTTCGTCTTCCTCTTCGCCGCGCTCCCATATCGGCTCGGTGAAGTAGTCGATATACTCTTCCATGGCCTGGGCCGCCACCTGCTTTATCCTCTCCCGGGCTTCGACGGCCATCTTGGCCAGGTCGGCCAGGTCGATTTTGACCTCCAGCATGGTGGTAAGGACCTTCATCACGGCCAGGGCCGCCATGGGGTTGGGGACGCGGCTGGCGTAAACGGGCACCTCCCCGAGCAGGCAGATGCCGTCAATCGCCCGCTCCTTGGCCACGCCCAGCAGCAGGCCGTTGAGCCCGGCAATCTGGAGGTTGCTGGCGTATTCCAGGTTGTACTTGCGGAGGTCCTCGGTAGCTTCGTAGTTGGTGCCCACCCCCCAGACCTTGGGGGGTTCGGTATGGTGGATGCGGGTTATCGCCGCCGCGCAGGTATAGACCCGCCGGATATTGAACTTCAGGCCGGCGTCCAGGACGCAGTTGGCCAGGTCATAGCCCTTGGCGGACGGCTGGTCGTCCCCGATGAACAGTATCAGGTCGCTGCCGTCGCCGGTGTTTTTCCAGTAGTAGAACTGGCTCTGGGGGAAGGTGGGCGCCTCGACGATATTGTCCTTGACCTGCACTCCGATGGGGTCGAAGAAGTCGGAGGGCTCCAGGTAGCCGAGCTCTTTGAAATCGAGGTTGCTCTTGAGGTAGCTGGCGACTATCATGGCGACGTTGCCGATGCCGGGCCAGGCCGCCAGGAGGTTAGGTGTATCGAGCTTGGGCCGGGCCTGGATTTTTATCGTACCGCTCATATTACGTTCACCTTTAATCAATATTCTACCCCCGGCTGGACACCGAAATCCCGTGGCAGTAGAGGGGCGGGGCCTGTAAAAAGCCCCCCACCCATTTTAACTCGCTGCCCACGGCGGCGATATCTTTAAGCACCTTATAGATATTGCCGGAGACCATGGTATCCTTCACCCTGCCCACTATTTTACCATTTTCCACCTTGTAGCCCAGCAAAACGTTGCCGCTGAAATCACCGCCGAGGATATTACCCTGCTCCGCCCCCATCAGCTGCTCGATGACCAGTCCTTCCCTGATGTCCGCTACCATGTCCTCAAAAGACGTGTCCCCGGCGGCGATGGTGAAGGTGGCGGGGGAGGGGCTGGGCAGGCCACCGCGACTCCGGCTGCCGTTGCCGGTGCTTTTGGTGCCGGCCAGGGCGGCCGTCTGGAGGTCGTAGAGGAAACCGGCCACGATGCCGCCCTCCACCAGCGAGGTACGCTGGCTGGGGACTCCCTCGTCGTCGCAGGGCCGACTCCCCGGGCGGAACTCCAGGGTGGGGTCGTCCCTCAGGCTCAGCTTCTTATCGAAGAAAGCCTGTCCCATTTTATTGCCCACCGGGGAGGCGCCCTCCAGGACCATCTTGCCGTTGAAAGCGGACATCAGCGGCATGACCAGGGCGCTGGCGACCCCGTGGTGGGTGAAAACGACCGGCAGCGGCCCGGTGGGCACCGCGGCTTTGTTTTTCGCCAGGTCGAGCTGACGGAGCACGGCATCGGTCAGTTTCCGGGTGTCCGCCAGCGGGTGGCAGGAGCTATCGGTCTCGCCGACGAAGAGCATGTCCGTTTCTTCTATCAGGTTGCCCTCGATATCCAGGCTGAAGAAGCTCTTGCGGTATTCCGCCTGCCCGCCGCGGGAGTTGACGATGCGCACCTGGATAACCCCCCGGCTCGCCCCGGCCTCGCAGATGATACCGGGGGTATGCCGGGTCACCGCGGTCACCATCGTCTCGCCGAGGTGAATCATCTCGCTGATGGGCACGGCCTCGACGGCGGGGTCGAAGATGGCCACCGCCGGGTAGTCGGTCGCCCCGGGAAGCTGGAACTTCGCCTGTGTGCCGAACTCGGCGGTCTCCACGGCGCTGGCCACCAGGGTGTCGATGTCGCCCGTTCCGGTCGTCGTGGCGTAGCCGATGCGGCCGCCCTTGACGATGCGCAGGGCCAGGCTTGTCTGCTGGTTGGTCTGGAGCTGCTTGAGCCGGTTGGCCTCGAAGCGGACCTGGGTCTCCTCCGAGGATACCCGGTAGACCTCCGCCTCCTCGGCCACCTTTCGGGCCCGGGCCAGGACTTCTTCCATTCACTTACCCCCGACCAGGCAACGCTGGATGCGGATGTGGGGGCTGCCGTTGGAGACCGGCAGGGGCATCTGTCCCCCCTTGCCGCAGCCGCCGCCCTGGTTCATGTCAAGGTCGTTGCCGATGGCGTCGATATTCTGGAGGGTGCTGAAGACGTTGCCGGTGAGCGTCACCGGCCGCAGCGCCTCGGCGATTTTGCCGTCGCGTATCATGTAGGCCTCGCCGGCGGAGAAGGTGAACATCTCCATACTGGTCATGCCGCCGTACCAGTTCTTGGCGTAGATGCCCTCCCTGATACCGGCGAGTATCTCCTCGAAGGAGGTCGTGCCCGGCTCGATGTAGGTGTTGGTCATGCGCACGATGGGCGGGTAGCGGTAGCTCAGGGCACGAGCGTTGCCCGTGGGCTGTTCCTTCATGCGGGCGGCGGTCTCCCGGGAGTGCAGCCGGCCCACCAGCTTGCCCTCGCGAACGAGGTAGGTCCTGACGGCGGGGACGCCCTCGTCGTCGTATTTGTAGCTGCCGCGCAGCCCCGGCTCGGCGGCCGAATCGACGATGTTGAGGTGCGGGCCGCCGAACTGCTTGCCGAGGGTCATCACCTCGCGGAGTCGCTCGTTCTCGTAAACGAAATCGGACTCGGACAGGTGGCCGAAGGCCTCGTGCACGAAGACGCCCGCCAGAACGGGGTCGAGCACCACGGTATACTCGCCGCCCCTGGCCTGCGGTGCCGCGAGAAGGGCGACGGCGTGACGGGCCATTTCGCCGACCTGCCCTTGGAGCCCTTCGATGGCGGCTAAGTCCCCCCGGCTCCCCAGGCTTAGCCCCACCTGCTGCACCTCGCCGTCTCTGGCGGCGATGGCCGTCAGCCGCAGGGTGACATCGGCGCGGGACTGGTCGATGAAGCTCCCCTCCGAGTTCAGGAAGATGACCCGCTTATGACTGTCCGTATAGCCGATGGTGGAGGTCTGTATCTGCGGGGTGCTCCAGATAATCTCGTTGTACTCGTCCAGGCGGCGCTTCTTCTCCGCCAGGGGGATGGTCACCGGGTTTTTAGCCACGCCGTCCGGTACCCGGTCGGTGACCGGTGCCACCCTGGCCAATCGGCTCTTACCGTGCCCGGCGGAGCGGGCCTGCTCTACGGCCATCGCCACGCGGCCGGGCAGGTCCTCCAGGGTGTTGAAGCTGGTGAAGCCCCAGCCGCCCTTCACCAGGGCCCGCAGGTTACCGCCGCTGGCGGCGGCCCGCCCGATTGATTCCAGTCCCCGGCCGCGGTAGGTGATGTGGCTCGTCTGGCTCTCCTCCAGCCGCGCCTCGAGGTAGTCTGCCCGGTGCTTCTTCAATTGCTCCCGCAGGCTTTCCGCCGCGGCTTCGATTTCCGGCATCAGCGATATCCTCGTTGTGGGGGGAATAATGGGGCTTACAGTTAGGAGTTTAGCGGACGGCCGCGCCCATTGTCAATTTGACGGCAGACCCGTTTATTTGTCATTACGAGGAGCGTAGCGACGAAGTAATCTCTGGGATAACCGCACGGGATTGCTTCGCTCCGCTCGCAATGACGTCCAGACGCGTCCCGCCTTGACACGTATAGGCTGAATATTTTAAACTATAAGGGAGTTTTCTTCGCAGTAGTGCCCCCTTCCTTTCCGTCGGTTAGAACAGGTGCGCAGTCCGGAACGTCCATACCAGCAGGGAGGAGATAAGACCGTGACTTACAAAACTTTGCTCTACACCAGGGAAGATGGTATCGGCACCGTTACCATCAACCGCCCCGCCTCATTGAACGCCCTCAACGCCGAGGTCTTTGCCGAGCTCTACCGGGTCTTCGAGGAGATTGAAGACGACGCCTCGGTGCGGGTGGTCATCCTCACCGGTGCCGGCGAGAAGGCCTTCGTGGCCGGCTCCGATATCACCGAGATGGCGCCGCAGAACAGCCTGGAAATCACCCGCTTCGTGGCGAAAGTGCGGCAGGCCTCGGACCGCATCTACACGCTGAGCAAGCCGGTCATCGCCGCCATCAACGGCTACGCCCTCGGCGGCGGCCTCGAGGTGGCCATGTGCGCTGACCTCCGCATCGCCGCGGAGAAAGCCCGCTTCGGCCAGCCGGAAATCAACGTGGGCGTTATCCCCGGGGGCGGCGGCACGCAGCGGCTCACCCGGCTCATCGGGATGACCCGCGCCAAGGAGCTGCTCTATACCGGGGACATGATTGACGCCCCCACCGCCCTCAGCTACGGCCTGGTCAACAAGGTGGTGCCCCTGGAAAACCTGATGACCGAGGCCAAAGAGATGGCCAAAAAGCTGCTGACCAAGAGCGGCCGGGTCCTGGAGCTGATGAAGATGTCCGTGAACAGCGGCGCCGGCATGAGCCTCCCGGACGCCCTTGACTACGAGGCTCAGTGCTTCGCCCTCTGCTTCGCCGCCGAGGACCAGAAAGAGGGCATGAAGGCCTTCATGGAGAAGAGGAAGGCCGAATTTAAGAACAGGTAATTGAAATATGAGGTCATTCCCGCGGAAGCGGGAATCCAGGGGGAGGCAGGGGTGGCTGGATTGTCGGGTCGAGCCCGACAATGACAGTTCTAATTTAATTTAACTATTAGTTTAAAAGGAGGTTGGCTATCGTGGCAATTAAAAACGTATTCGTCATCGGGGCGGGCGTGATGGGCAACGGTATCACTCAGGTTATTGCCGAGGCCGGCTACAGCGTGACCATGGCCGATATCAAGGACGAGTTCGTCCAGCGGGGCCTGGCCGCTATCGGCAAGAGCCTCGACCGCAAGATTAAAAAGGGCACCATGACGGAGGACGAGAAAGCCACCGTGATGGGCCGTATCAAGACCACCCTGGACAATAATGACGCTAAAGGTGCCGACCTCGTTATCGAAGCGGCGCCGGAAGTGCTGGAATTGAAGCAAAAAATCTTCAAGCAGCTCGACGCGGTATGCAAGCCCGATGCCATCCTGGCCACCAATACCTCGTCGCTTCCCGTCACCGCCATCGCTGACGCCACCAGGAGACCGGAAAGGGTCGTCGGCATCCACTTCATGAACCCGGTGCCGGTGATAAAGGGAGTGGAGGTAATTCCGGGGGCGAAAACCACGGCAAAGATTGTGGCAGCCAGTAAGGAGTTCGTCAAGAGCCTGGACAAGGAGCCCTGCGAGGCCAAGGACCTCGCCGGCTTCATCGTCTCCCGCCTGGTGGACGTCCTCATGAACGAGGCCATCCGCTGCGTGGAGGACGGCAACAAGCCGGAAGAGGTGGACAAGGCCATGAGGCTCTGCTGCAACTTCCCCATCGGCCCTTTGGAGCTCTGCGACCTGGCCGGCGCCGATATTGTCCTGCACGGCACGGAAACGATGTATGCCGAGTTTGGCGAGCGCTGGGCACCGGCCCCGTTGCTGAAAAGCATGGTTAAAGAAGGCAAGCTCGGGCGTAAGACCGGCCGCGGGTTCTACGACTATACCCAGAAATAATATTTACGAGCGAAAGGACGTAAAATGGCAGATAAGAATGATGTTGTCATCGTGGGAGCGGTGAGGACGCCGTTCGGCAGGTTCGGCGGCTCGCTGCGGGACATCGACTACTATGAGCTGGGCGCCATCCCCATGCGGGAGGTCATCAAGCGCGTTGGCGTCACCCCGGAAACCGTCGACGAGGTCTTCTGGGGCGTCGGCGATACCTCCGCCTGCCGTGACCCCTATACCCCCGTCGCCGCCCGGCAGTCGCTCATCAGGGCCGGGCTCCCCCACGAGACGGTGTCCATCTCCTTCGATATGGCCTGCGTCTCCGCCATGCACGCCGTCAAGCTGGCGGCCATGGAGATGAAGGCCGGCGAAATCGAGGTCGCCGTCGCCGGCGGCGCCACCTCCTTCGGGCAGTCGCCCCTGGTGGTGCGCGGCCTGCGCTTCAACGGCTACCGCCTGACCGATGTCAAGATGGAAGACCCGCTGGTGGCCCTCGGCTACAAGGACTTCAACCCCGTTTCCGTAGACAGCGACAACGTGGCCCACGAGTATGGCTTCACCCGCGAGGACATGGACGGGTGGGCCGTCCGCAGTCACACCAACTACGGCAACGCCTGGAACGCCGGCAAGTTCAAGGATGAGATAATGCCCCTGCAAATCCCCCAGCCCAAGGGCGCCGAGCCCAGGACGCTGGACATCGACGAGCAGTACCGGCCCGGCACCACTACGGAAGGTCTTGCCCGGCTCAAGCCGGTCTACAACACCCGCGCCATTACCGCCGGCAACGCCCCCGGCCTCAACGACGGCGCCACGGCCGTCCTGCTGATGACCCGTAAAAAGGCGCAAGAGCTGAAGCTGGAGGTCCTCGGTACGGTGGTGGCCTCGGTATCCATTGCCATCAACGCCAGCCGCATGCCGGAAGGCCCGGGTTTTGCCATGCTGAAGTGCCTCGATAAAGCGGGCCTGACCCTGGACGATATGGCCGTCATGGAGATAAACGAGGCGTTTGCCTGCGTCCCGCTGGTATCCATGAAGGTGGCCGCCGGAGGCGATGATAAGAAGTACCAGGCCATCGTGGAGAAGATGAATGTCAACGGCAGCGCCATCGCCATCGGGCACCCGAATACCGCCAGCGGCGCCCGGCTGGTGATGAACCTGATGTACGAGCTGCGGCGGCGGGGCGGCGGCTACGCCATGGGCGCTATCTGCGGCGGCCTGGCCCAGGCCGATGCCTGCATCGTAAAAGTAGAGTGATTTTATCATTTTAATTGTCATTGCGAGGAGTCCTTCCCCGGAAGGACGACGAAGCAATCTCGTACAAGGTGATAGAGATTGCTTCGCTTCGCTCGCAATGACGGGGAATGATAAAAAATAGATAATACCAATAGGAGTGTGCCATGGACATTTCTAAATATCGCGTCGACGGTAAGGTGGCCATCGTCATCGGCGGAGCGGGAGACATCGGCAAGGCCATCGCCGAGACCCTCTCCGGCGCCGGCGCCAGTGTGGTCATCAGCAGTCGGAAGCAGGAGAACCTGGACAAAGCCGCCGGGGAAATCATCGCCAGGACCGGCGGAAAGGTCCTGGGCATCGCCTCGCACATCGCCAAGCTGGACCAGAACAAGACCCTGGTAGAGCAGGTGATGAAGGAGTTAGGCCGGATTGACATCCTGGTCAATAGCTCCGGCTCCAGCTTTATGGTGCCCCTCACCGATATGGAAGAATGGCAGTGGGACTCGGTGATGAACGTCAACGTCAAGGGTCCGTTCTTCATGGCCAAAGAAATTGCGCCCATCATGAAAGCACAGGGCGGGGGCAGCATCATCAACATCACTTCCTACATGGGCGTCCGTGTGGAAGAGTCGCTCGGTGCCTACTGCATCAGCAAAGCGGCCGTGATGCACATGACCCGCGTCATGGCCAAGGAGTGGGGCAAGTGGAACATCCGGGTCAATGCCATCGCTCCCGCCTGGGTGCATAGCCGCCTGTCCGACCCCTTCCTCCAGATGCCGGGGGTCAACGACCGGATGCTGGCCCAGACCGTTATCGGGCGCTTCGGGGAGCCTGATGACGTGGCGGCCATCGCCCTGTACCTCGCGTCCGATGCCGCCGCCAACCAGACGGCCGGCATCTTCCCGCTTGATTACGGCATGCTCACGTAGTCGATATTTTTACGTATCGGAGAAGGAGGCAGAGAAATGTCTTTAAAGGGTAAATCGGTTATCGTTACCGGCGCCCGGCAGGGTCTGGGCAAGTCTATCGCCCTGGGCATGGCCGGGGCCGGGGCCGACCTGATTATCTGCGACCGCGTCACGGACGACGGCAAGCTGGACGAGACCGCCAAGGAGATTGAAAAGCTCGGCCGGAAGACCCTGTCCCTGGGCGGCGATATCACCGTGGAGGACGATGTCAACAACATCGTCAACAAGTCGCTGGAGAAGTTCGGCAAGATTGACGTGCTGGTGAACAATGCCGGCGTCACCTCCACCGATTCTTTTCTCGACCTCCCTTACCGCCGCTGGCGGCTGATTCTCTCGGTGAACCTGGACGGCACCTTCCTCTGCTCCAAGGTGGTCCTGCCCCATATGGTGGAGAAGAAGAGCGGCACCATTATCAACGTGTCGTCGATTCTGGCCCACCAGATACGCATGAACATCGCCTACGGCGTCACCAAGGCCGGCGTGGAGCGGTTCACCCTCGGCCTGGCCCGGGAGATGCGGAAGGATGAGGGTATCGCCATCACCTGCATCCGGCCGTATTTCGTCAAGACGGACGTGGTGATGGGCTTCATGAAGGGCCGCGATATCAGCGACTTCGAGGAGCCGATTATCTGGCAGAAGTACCCGGCCATGCTCGCCGGCCGCCCCGCGCCGGAGATAACCGGTAAAATCTGGGACAAGGCCGCCCTGGAAGAGAAGTTCGGCAAGGTGGAATAGGGCTCAGCCCTTGAAATAGATTTCCCTGGCCAGCGTCCTGCCGCTCGCGGTGAGGAACACCGTGTCGATGATGCTGGCCAGCTTGTTTTTATCCCGGATATCGAACTCGTCCCCCAGGTTCACCAGCCAGTCGGCGTCGTAGAGCACCTTGAAGTTCACCGTGTTTATCTTGCCCGGGCTGTGGTGGTGGCCGATGATAGCGCAGATTTCCTCGATATGCCCCCTCTCGAAGCCGAGCCCCGTTAGAATCCGCCGGGCTATCGGCGGGCCTTCTTTCTCCTGGAACTTCCCGCCGGAGCTGTGATATTTCCGCTCCGCCTCGTGAATCCCGATGTCGTGCAGGACGGCCGCCCCGATGACGATGGGGTAGTCGCCCCCCTCCGTGGCCATCAGCCCCTCCGCGTAGTCGGTCACGCGCCGGGCGTGGTTGATGCGGCGCTCGTCCCCCCCGAAGTAGCCCTCCATGGCCCGCAGCAGGGATTCTTTGATGTTGTCCATGCTATTCCTCTCCCCTGCGTCCGGAGTAGAAAATCGGCAGCAGCAGCAGGGCGGCCATCGAGGAGACGACCATCGCCACCCACATCACGGAGGCGGCCTGGGTGTGGATGCGCAGCGGCGAGAAGAACAGGGCGGAGAGCCCGATGCCCAGCCCGAAGGCGTTGGCCAGCACCGGGCGCGAGACGGTGCCGATGGCGGAGCTGACCGATTCCTCCCGGTTGAGGCCGCGTCCCCGGTGGTAATAGACACCGGAGAGGAGGTGGATGGAGTAGTCCACCCCCACCCCGATGGCGATGGCCGAAAGGTTGGCGGTCATGACGTTAATCTGGAAGTTGGTCATGGCCAGCATCCCCAAAATGGCGGCGATGGTCAGCGCGATGGGCAGCAGTCCCGCCAGGGCGGCCGTGATGCGGCGCAGTGTCACCCAGAGCATGAGAAAGATAAGCACCAGCGCCAGGCCCAGGCTCTGGACCTGACTGTTCACCACCAGCCGGTTTATCTCGTTGAAGAGCATCGGCATGCCGGTGATAATCCGTATCGTGTCGCCATGCGCCGCCACGAACTCACCGAGGTAGCGGATGTCCTCGGTGGTCAGGTCTTCGGTGCGGACAATCACCTTGAAACCGTCCCCGGATACCAGCGTGCCCAGCTCGTCGCTGCCTATCCGGGCCAGCATCATGCGGGCGAAGGTCGGGTTGGCCGGATAGGCGTCCTGGCCCGTGGCCATCCGGTTTATCCCCACCAGCAGGTCAAAGACGGAGAAGGCGCTCTTGATGCCGGGGACCTCCTCCAGCTCCCGCTCCGTTTTCAGGACGCGTGCCGCAAAATCGCCGTCGAGCAGGGCGTCCTGTCCCGTCGGAGACATTATCTCCCCGGTGAGAGGTATCGCCCCGCCGAAGTCCTTCTCCATCCGGCTGAAGGTCTGCCTTATCTCCGAGCTCTCCTTGAAATAGTTCAGCTGGTTGGAATCTACTTCCAGGCGGGGGACGTAAACGGCGGAAACGACGAAGATGGCGGCGAAGATAACGGGTATGATGACCCGGTGCCGCGATGCCCGGAGTATCAGGTTGGGGAGCCGGTTGTTTCCCGCATGGGCGGGCGGCGCCGGTACGTTCACCCGGGATAGCACGGCGGGGAGAAAAAAGAGGGAGATAAAACCGGCGTAGCCGATGCCCAGGGTCACGAAGATACCCATGTGGCGCATCGGCACCAGCTCTGTCCAGGCCAGGGACGCGAAGCCGGCCATGGTGGTTATCGTGGCCAGGAAGATGGGCGTGCCCACCATGCCCAGGGTGGCGATGGTCCGTTCCCGGCGGTCGGGGTAGCTGGCGATGTTGTCCAGGTAGTGGCTGACGTAGTGCAGCCCGTAGGCGGAGCCGATGACCAGGATGAAGAGCGGACTCAGCACCGTCAGCAGGTTGAGCTGCTGGCCGCTCCAGAATATCGTCCCGAAGGTCCACAGCGCCGCGAACCAGGCCGGAATCATGGAGAGGATGGTGAAGCGGAAGCTCCTCAAGGCAAAGTAGAAGACCGCCAGTACCAGGAGAACGGCGCTGGGGGGCAGGATAGCCAGTATCATGATGAGGTATCCCCAGATGGTGTCCTTGACGACCTCGTTGCCGGCCAGGGAGAGGTTAAGGTCGCCGTATCCGGACAGGCCCTTGAGCACCCCGATTACCTCACGGGCGGGGGCCTCCACCGCCAGGCTGGCGACGATAATACCGGCGTGGCCGTCCGCCGTGAGAAACTGGCCGGTAAGAAAATACCGGCTCTCGATGAAGTCCCGCAGGGCGGCGTAGTTCTCCCGGATGTATTTTTCGTCGACCGCCGTGACGCCGGCGCCGGTAATCACCTCCGGCGGGATAAAGCCCTGGACGCGGGCCACCCCGGCCACGGCGGCTATCTCGTTCTGGAGCCGGAAGACCTCCAGGAGACTCTCCTTATCGAGGAGCGAGCCGTCCTTTTCGACGAGCACGGAGATGGTCTCGCCGCTCTCGTACTTGGCGTTGAGGGCGTGGTACTCGTCCGCCTTGGGATTGCCCTTGGAGAAGAAAGCCAGGAAGTCCGTATCCAGGTTGAAGCGGGAGAGGGAAACCAGGGAGGTCAGGTTAACGATGATAACCAGGGCGATGACGATTCGGGCATGGTCGGAGACAAAACCGGCGATTCTTTTCAACGAATATTCCTTCCCGGGGCTGCAAGACCAGGAAGTAATTTATTATATTATAAGCAAAGAAGGGGCCGCCGACAAGGGTCACACTGTAGAC
>Ga0154784_1040_pt3 | contig 13145 bp, 7 predicted proteins | sample Rifle2008BG16ft_FD_105792 | JGI IMG/M metagenome (GOLD analysis project Ga0154784, IMG submission 105792) | Chloroflexi bacterium RBG_16_60_22 | reverse complement strand
GCGAGGGCATCAATACCCTGACGGATATCACGCATTCCTGCAAGCTAAGTAAGTCGACGGTACACCGGCTGCTCCGGGCCCTCGAAGAATCGCACCTGGTGACCCAGGAGCCGCGCAACCGCAAGTATTACCTGGGGCCGCTGATAACCCGCCTCACCTCAAACCCCCAGACCACCCACGAGTTCCTGACAACCTGCGCCCTGGGGGAGATGAAACGACTGTCCGATATCGCCGAGGAGACGGTAACGGTGGGGGTGATGATAGGACTGCAGCACATAATCCTGCACGAGATTCCCAGCAAGCACGACCTCCGGGTGACCGAAGAAAACAAGAGGCTGGCCTCACTGTACGCCGGGGCGACCGTAAAGGTGCTGTTTTCCCAGTTCAGTGACGAGGAACTGAAGCTTATGATGAGGCACATCAATATCACCAGGTACACCGAGAACACGGTTATCGATAAGGCGGAGCTGATGGCGCAAATCGGGGAAACCCGGGTGCGGGGTTATGCCGTTACGTGCGGCGAAAAAATCCCCGGCTCAATGGAACTGGCGTCCCCGGTGAAAAACTACCTTTACCCGGCCGCCCTGAGCGTATTGGGACCCGAGAGCCGCATCCGGCCCGGGCGGGATGCCATTGTGGCGGAGCTGAAAAAAAGCGCCGAAATTATATCAGGGAACGTCAGCGAGCTTTCATAGAACTCTACGGGAGACCGGGTTGGCCGAAGAAAAATTATATACGCTTCGTTGCATGAGGTGCCTCGGGGGGAGAATCAGCGTACCCCGGGGCGAGACCAAGGCGTGGTGCCCGCACTGCGGGCAGGGCTGGCGCATTACCTGGGTAACACCGGAGGTGGCCAAGATACGGGGCAGGATAATCGATGACGGAGGGCGTGATGGAACGGGTCGCCATCATTGACCTTACCACGCAGCAGGTGGAGTGCCGGGAAATACCGGAGTCCGTATTGAGGATGTATCTCGGTGGGGAGGGCATCAATACCTATCTGTTATATAACCACCTGCCGGCAGGGACGGACCCGCTGGGACCGGAGAACGTCCTGATATTCGGGGCCGGCCTGCTGTCCGGCTACGATGTTTCGTCGTCGCGCTTTGAAGTAACGTCGAAGTCGGCGGAGGGAGAAGGAGGCTTCGGCACCAGCAACTCGGGAGGACACTGGGCCGCCGAGCTCAAGCTCGCCGGCTTTCAGCACCTGGTCATCAAGGGGAAAGCCGCCCGGCCTACCTACCTGTGGATTCACGACGGTGAAATCGAGTTCCGTGACGCTTCCTTCATGTGGGGGAGGGATACCTACGAGTGCGAGGAACTGGTGCGGGACGACCTCGGCGAGCGTAACGTACAGATTGCCAAAATCGGCCAGGCCGGCGAGAACCTGGTGCGCTTTGCCAATATCATGCACGGGCTGAAGCGGGCCGCCGGACGCACCGGCATGGGCTGCATCATGGGGTCCAAGCGGCTCAAGGCCATCGCCGTCCGGGGGACGCAGGGGCTCAAGCCCCACGACCCCGCCAGGCTGCTGGAGACGTACCGTAATCATTACCGCCAGATAACCTCCACCAAGATATACCCGGTCATCTCCCGCTACGGCACCCTCACCATCTTCAGCGTGCAGAACCAGAGCGGCATGATTTCCGTGAAGAACAACCAGTACAACTACTTCGAGGAGGCGGAGGGGCGGCTCGATGACGAGATATTCGAAGAGCAGTACAAGACCAAGACGCTGGCCTGCTACGGGTGCCCCCTGCGGTGCAGTCACCGCTACCGCATCAACGCCGGGCCCTACGCCGGCACCTGGGGCGAAGGCCCGGAGTTCTACATGATGGCGGGCTTCGGGCCGGCCATCGGCAACGCCGACTGGGACCTCGTGCTGGCGGCCAATACCCTGATAAACCGCTATGGCCTGGACGTGGGGTCGGTGAGCAGCTATACCGCCTGGCTGATGGAGCTGTGGCAGCGGGGTATCGTCACGGAGAAAGACACCGGCGGCCTCAAGCTGGACTGGGGCAATAAGGAGTCAGTGCTGGCCCTGATTCACCAGATGGCCAATAACGAGGGTCTCGGGGGGATGATAGGGCAGCGGGCTTCCCGGGCCGTCGAGGAGTTCGGCGAGGAGGCCGGGCGCTATCTTTATACTCAGCGCGGCATGATACACGAAAGCCCGGAAAATACCCGGGCATCCCGGGCCACGTCGCTGGCGGCGGCCACGACCAATCGGGGTTCCGACCACCTCAAGGGGAGGTGCGCCCTGGAGTTCTTCGCCATGCCGGAGGAAGTGCTGAAAAAGATATACGGTCGGCCCATTGCCTCCGACTTTCGGTCGTGGCAGGGCAAGCCATGGATGGCGGTCTGGACGCAGCATTTTACCACCGTGGCCGATTCTCTCGGCTACTGCAAGTTCGCCACCATCTACCCCGGCTCCACGCACAACCTCGGCTACCAGCAGTTCTGCGAGACCATCAACGCCGTCACCGGCTGGGATACCACCCCGGAAGAGCTGATGGAGACCGGGGAGAGGATATGGAACCTGGAGCGCCTGTTCGTCCAGCGGGAGACCGGCCTGCTGCGGAAGGGCGATATTCCCCCATCCATCTATTTCCAGCCGCAGCCGCTGGAACCCCTCAAAGGGGAGAAGCTCGACCGCGCCGAATACGAAAAAGCGCTCGATGAGTACTACGAAATCCGCGGCTGGACGAAAGAAGGCGCGCCGAAGCCGGAAACGCTGGCCCGCCTCAAGCTGGACGGGGAGCCGTCGCATTTGATATGACGCAAAAGACATTTTTCATCAGGGCCGAGGCCTGTACCGGCTGCGAAATCTGCCGGCTGACCTGCTCGCTGGTCAAGGAAAAAGCCGTCAACCCCTCCCGGGCGAGGATAGCCGTCGAGAGGCTGGTGATGGACGGGCTGATGCTGCCGCACGTCTGCCTCAACTGCAAGAACCCTCCCTGTAGGGCGGCCTGCCGGCGGCACGCCATCGTTAAAGATGAAGCGACCGGCTGGGTGACTATCAACCGGGAGAGGTGCAACAACTGCGCTCTCTGCGTGGCCGCCTGCCCGTATGCGGCCATCGTGACCGCCGCCGACGGGGAGGTGCTGCTCTGCGACGTCTGCGGAGGGAGCCCGGCCTGCGTCGAGATGTGCCCCACCGGCGCCATCCGGTTCGCCGAGAGAGATAAAGGCGTGGCCGGGCCGACCGACACCGCCGCGGTGGATATCTTCAAGACGGAGTAGCCACCAGATGCCAGGTAGCTTTGCCCGAAAAGTACTTCAGTCATGTCACCCTGAGCGTAGCGAAGGGTCTGGGGGTGGAGGGGATTCTTTCGTCACTCCGTTCCTCAGAATGACATTCGGGGCAAAGTCATGCCAGGTTAAAAAGGGGGAGAAATGAGCCACGATACACCGGCGTTGGTAGCCACAAAATCCGGCAAACTGGAAGGCAGCCGTGAAGGCGGCCTTTACGTTTTCCGCGGTATCCCTTACGCGGCACCGCCGGTCGGAAAATTACGCTGGCGGCCTCCCCAGCCCCTGAAGCCCTGGAGCGGCGTGCGCCCGGCCCGGGAGTTCGGCCCGATTGCCCCCCAGAACCCGCTGGCCGGGAGTATCATCCCCCGCAGCGAGGAGCCCCAGGATGAAGACTGCCTGTTCCTCAATGTCTGGACTCCCGGGCTGGACAACCGCCGACGCCCGGTGATGGTCTGGATACACGGCGGCGCTTTCACCATCGGCTCGGGTTCACAGGCGATGCATAACGGGGCCGGCCTGGCCCGGAAGGGCAACGTGGTCATCGTGACCATCAACTACCGCCTCGGCCTGCTGGGTTTCCTGCGCCTGAAAGAGCTGACCGGAGGCGGGATACCGTCCACGGGCAACGAAGGGCTGCTGGACCAGGTGGCCGCTCTCGAGTGGGTCCGCGATAATATCGGCGCCTTCGGGGGGGACCCCGCTAATATAACCGTCTTTGGTGAGTCGGCCGGGGCGATGAGCATCGGCTGCCTGATGGCGATGCCGGCCGCCCGCGGTCTCTTCCACAAGGCGATACTGGAAAGCGGCGTCGGCAGCACCGCGGTACCCCTGGATGAAGCAACCGGGGTGGGGGAGAGGTTTGTAAAAGAGCTTGGTATTAAAAGCGACGATGACCGTGCCCTGCGGGCCCTGACGCCGCCGCAGCTGCTCGACGTGGATATGAGGCTGCGGACCGGACTGGCCGGGCCGGGGGAGGCCGTCAGGCTGACCGCCGTGGCGCCGGTGGTTGACGGCGAGATAATCCCGGACGTACCCAACCGCGTAATTAATAACGGCTCGGCCAGTGACGTGAAGGTGATAGTCGGCACCAACCTGGAAGAGTTCAAGCTCTTTGCCGCCATGGACCCGCCCGGGGTCAAAATCGATGAAGCCGTCATGTCCCGGCGCCTGCGGGCATTTGTACCGGCCGGGGATATACCCCGCCTGGTAGCCGCCTACCGGAAGGCCCGCGAAAAGCGCGGCGAGCCTGCCACCCCCGCCGACCTCCTTACGGCGATTCAGACGGACCTGATGTTCCGCATGCCGGCGCTGGAGCTCGTCGAGGCGCAGCGCGATAACGGGCAGGCGGCCTACAGCTACCTGTTCACCTGGGAATCTCCGGTCATGGGCGGCATGCTGGGGGCCTGCCATGCCCTGGACATCGGCTTCGTCTTCGGCCTGTACGACGATGCCTTCTGCGGCAGCGGGCCCGAGGCGGACAAGCTTTCCGGGTGCATCCAGGAGGCCTGGCTGGCCTTCGCCCGCACCGGCGACCCCAGCGGCCGGGGTATCGGGAAATGGCCCCCCTACGGGGAGGGCCGCCTGACGATGCTGCTGGGCAGAGACTGCCGCGTGGCAGCGGCGCCTTACGATGAAGAGCGCCGGGCCTGGGACGGGATTACCGGTAAATCTCCAATGCCGTGACCCGGGGGCCGGTCAGACCGGGTCTATCCTGACGTCCAGCACGGCCGAACGTCCTTTCTTCACTTCCGCCAGGGCCTCTTTCAGGGCGGGGACGACCTCGGCGGGGTCTTCCACGGTGCGGCCGTAAGCGTGGCAGGCCCGCGCAATCATGGCGTAGTCGGGCGGGCTGGAGATGTCCGCCCCCATGTTGTCGACGTCGTATTTTTCGCGGAAAAGTCCCTTGATGGCGGCGTACCCCTGGTTATCGAAGATGACGGAGAGGTACGGGGCCCGGTAGAACCCGGCCGCCCACAGCGAGGCCTCCGGGCAGCCGTAGATAAAAGCGCCGTCGCCCATCAGGCTGACCACCGTTTTCTCCGGTGCCGCCAGCTTTACTCCCAGGGCTGCCCCCGATGCCCAGCCGATGCAGCCGCCGGGACAGGAAAACAGCGTGCCCGGCCGGGTGCGGCGGACATGGTGGGCCACGATTGCCGACGGCGAGATGGTCTGGTTGACGATGAGCGTATCCTCGTCGATAAGCTCATCAAGACAGTGGCTGAGCCAGTGGGCGGAAATCGGCTTCCTCCGGGAGTGCTCCCGGGCCACCGCCGTCCACTTTTTACGCCGTTCCTGATGCTCCGCAGACAGTCGTGCGGCGCGGGCTTTCAGCTCCTTTTGCCCGGCGGCGGTCAGCTTCCGCTTTAAAATCCCGGTGAGGGCCGGTATCGCCTGGTGGGAATCGGCCGGGATAAGGATGTCGGGCTTTCTGCCCCATAGCGGCACGCCCTTTTTCGCCGTGTCGATATCGATGTGGACTATTCTGGCGTCAGGCCGGGGAACGGTCGGCGGCGCCGCGTAGTGCATGTCGTAGTCGATGGCCAGGATAACGTCAGCCGTGGTCAGGTAGGGGTCAGGGGAGCGGTCCCCGGGGTTGAGGCAGGCCGCCAGCGGGTGGGTACTGGGGAAGTTCATCCAGAAATTCGCGGTCTGTACCGGCGCGCCGAGGGCTTCGGCGAGCGTTACCAGCCGCGGGACGGTCCGGGGGTTGCGGCCGGCGTGGGCGGTAATTATCAGGGGGTTCCCTGCCTTGAGCAGAATATCCGCGGCTTTCTCGAGGAGAGCATTATCGGCGGGGGGTACCACAGCCGGGGCGGACGGCTGTGCCCGTCCCGCCGGGGCCGCGCCCCGCTTCCAGAGGACCTCCCGCGGCAGGGTCAGGTAAACGGGGCCGCGCGGCTCGGCAGTGGCGATAAGGAAAGCCTCCCGGAGGGCCTCGCGGACGTCCTCGCCGGCGGCCAGCTGGTGGTCCCACTTGACCAAGTTGCGGACCATGGTGCCCTGGTCGAACGCCTCCTGCCGCCAGGTGACACGCTGGGGCGGCCCCTGTATCTCGGCGAACATGACCACCGGCACCCGGCCCCACTGGGCATTGTGCAGCGCCCCGCCCACCTGTAGGGTGCCCAGCTCGGCGTGCACCGAGACCACCTGCGGCCGACCGGACACCATGTAGTTGCCGTGGGCCGCCGTCATCGCCACGAACTCGTCGAGGCAGAGTATCCCCCTGGGGGCCGTCTGCCCGCCGGCACGCAAACTGGCGAGTGTTTCCAGAAAGGGGACGTTATCGATGCCCGGGTTGAAGAAGACGTACTCCACGCCGTTGGCGTTCATTACCTCGATTATCGCCCTGATATTGCCGTACTCTTCCATAACGTCCCTTGCCTTTTTCCTTGCATCATAGCACCGGCGTCACCACAGTTCAATAAACCGTCATCCAAACATTTGACAGGTACGGGCATTGAGTATTATAAATATAAGCAATACGTTCAACACATTCATTAGCGCGCAGGGGGGTGTTTCATGAAGTTCACCATCGATATCGATAATGGCGGCACCTTCACGGACGGCTTTTTCACCGGGGACGGTCGTATCGAGTGGGTCAAGGTGGATACCACCCCCCACGACCTCACCGTGTGTTTCCTGAAGTGCATCGAGGACGGGGCCGCCAAATTCGGGCTTACCGCCCGGCAGATGCTCCATGAAACGGAAGTGATACGCTTCTCCTCCACCCATGCCACCAATACGCTGATACAGCGGGCCGGCCCCAGGCTGGGCCTGATTGTCACCAGGGGCTACGAAGAGAGCCTTTACAGCCCCGGAAGGAGCCCGGCGCTGGACTTCATCATCCCGCCGGAAATGGTGGTGGGCATTGACGAGCCGTCCGGCAAGAACGATATCGACCGGGAGCAGGTGAGGGCCGCCATACGCGGCCTGCTGGGACGCGGCGCCAGGATTATCGTGGTCAGCCTGCAAGGTTCCCACCTGGACAACCGGCACGAGCTGCGGGTCAGGCAGATAGCCGACGAGGACTATCCCAAGCATTACCTCGGAGCGGTACCGCTGCTGCTCTCCGACGAGGTCAGCACCACCTCTGATGAGGCTTCCCGGACGAACGTGGCGCTGCTCAACGCCTACTTCCACCCGGACATGGTGCGGTTCCTCTACAAGGCCGAGGACGACGTCCGGAAGATAGGGTACCGCAAGCCGCTGCTGGTGGTCCATGCCGACGGCGGCGTCGCCAGGGTGGCCAAGACCACCGCCATCACCACCTATAACTCCGGCCCCTCGGCGGGCGTGCTCGGCACCGCTTACATGAGCCAGCGGTACCACCTGCCGCGCGTCGCCAGCCTGGACATCGGCGGCACCAGCGCCGATATCAGCCTGGTTATCGACGGCCGGCCTGGCTACAAGCGCGAGGCCCTGCTGGAGGGGATACCGGTCAAGATTCCGGTCATCGAGGTCTACCCGGCCGCGGCCGGCGGCGGCTCCGTTGCCCGGCCCACCGGCAATAAGGGGGTAAAGGTCGGGCCGGACAGTGCCGGCGCCATGCCCGGACCCGCCTGTTACGGACTGGGCGGTACGGAGGCCACTTCGACGGACGCCGGCATCGTCCTGGGGTACATCGACCCCGCTTACTTCCTGGGAGGCAAGCGCCAGCTGGATGCCACCCGGGCCAGGGAGGTCATCGAAGAGAACGTGGCCCGGCCGCTGGGGGTTTCGGTGGAAGCCTGCGCCCGTCTCATCACCCGGGCCATGGAGGACATCTGCGCCGAGGACATCGGCCAGCTCATTGCGGCGGGGGGATATAAACCGCAAGACTTCGTGCTGTTCTCCTTCGGCGGGGGCGGCGGGCTCTACTGCTGCGGCATCGCCGATAAGGTGGGGATACCGAAGGTATACTCCTTCCGTTTCAGCTCCGTCTTCAGCGCTTTCGGCTCTTCCTGCGCCGATGTGCAGCATATCTACGAGACGCTTTCTAAACAGCGCTTGAGCCGCCAGGCGGACCAGAAGCAGCTCGACGTCTTTAACAAAACGGTGAAAGACCTGCAGAAAGCGGCGTTGCGGGACATGAGGGGAGAGGGCTTCCCGCCGGATAAGGTCTCTTTCTCGCTGGAGCTCGAGGCCAGCGCCGGTAAGGCCGCTGCGACGTTCGACGCGCCGGTAACCCTCCCCCTGGAAGCCGGGGACATCGGGAAAATTCTCGATACCTTCGCCGCCCAGAGCGGGGCGGGGTCCGTTGACGAGCTGAAGGTAAACCTGGTCCGGTTGCGGGCCATCAGCCCGGTGGCCCACCCGGAGCTGGCCACCTATAAACCGGCCGGGGCGGACCCGAAGAAAGCGCTGAAGGGGCAGCGGGACGTCTACTGGAAGGACAGGTTCATCAAGACCAGTATCTACGAGCAGGGGAAACTGGAATGCGGCAACGTGGTCAAAGGGCCGGCCGTTATCGAGAGTGAAGATACCACCATCCTGATTCCGGATGGTAAGAAATATACCGTTGATAGTCTCTTGAACGGCGTCATCGAGAGCGCCTGAAAAAGGAGGAGCCCATGGGTACGAAAAGGCAGATAACGGAATACCTGGATATAGACCTGGAGAAGGAGCTCTGGTGCTGTAACCGCTGCGGCCATGAGCTTATTTCCGCCCGGGAGAACTATAAGAAGGGGTGCCTGGTCTATATCCGGAAGGACCCCGGCACGATATACAATTCGCCACTGAAAGGCCCTTTCAGCTTTGCGCCCGACCCCGGCTGGGCTATGCTGGTGGAGTTTTACTGTCCGGGCTGCGGCGTCATGGTGGAGAACGAGATGCTGCCGCCCGGCCACCCCGTTACCTACGACATCGAGCTGGACATCGATAAGCTGAAGGAAAAATACCCGGTCACCGGTAAGGATAAGAAAATTAAGCAGGCAGGTGAAGCATGAAGGTCTCCCTGGATGTTGATATCGGCGGAACGTTTACCGACCTTTTCCTGAACTATGACGGCAAGACGGTCTTCACCAAGACCCCCACCACCGGCTATAACCTGTCGGTCGGTTTCATGCGGGCGATTCGTGACGCCGCGAAGCTGCTGAACATCTCCGTCAAAGAGCTGCTGAAAAATACCGAGGTCGTCAGGTACTCCACCACCATCGCCATGAATACCCTGCTGCAGCGCACCGGCCCGCGGCTGGCGCTGATATCCACCGAGGGCTTCGAGGACATCGTCCCCATCGGCAAGGGCGCCTCGTGGTCGGACCAGCTCACCTTCCGGGAAATCAGGAACCTGGCGCGCATCGTCAAGCCGGAGCCGATTATCTCCCGGGAGATGACGGTGGGCGTCAAGGAGAGGGTCAACTCCCGCGGGGAGATTATCCGGCCCCTGGACGAGGAGGACTTCCTGGAGAAGCTCCAGTACCTGGTGGACCGGGGGGCGCGTGGCTTCGTGGTTAGCCTGCTCTTCTCCTACGCCAACCCCACTCACGAGAGGAGAATCGCCGAGATTATCCGGCACGAGTACCCCGATTTTTACCTGGGGGCGATGCCGGTGGTGCTTTCCTCGGAGGTGGCCCCGAAGCAGAACGAGTACACCCGTACCGTGACGACGATACTCAACGCCTACCTGCATTACTCCATGTGGGAGCAGATTTCCGGCACCGGCGACGAGCTGCGCAACTCCGGCTACGATAAGGTAATCATGATGGTGCACAACAGCGGCGGCATGGCCGAGGTCTTCCGCACGGCGGCCATCCAGACGTTCAACGGCGGCCCGGTGGCCGGCCTCATCGGCGGGGCCAACGTCGGCAAGATTCTCGGCTACGACAATATCGTCGTCTCCGATATGGGCGGCACCAGCTTCGACCTGGGGCTGGTGGTGGCCGGGAGCAGCCGGTTCTACCAGTACCACCCCCTCATCGACCGCTGGTGGGTGGACATGACCGTCCTGGAGACCCGGTCCATCGGCGCCGGCGGCGGCTCCATCGCCTGGCTGAACCCCGTCATGGGCAAACGGCTGGAGGTGGGGCCGCAGGGCGCCGGCTCCATGCCCGGTCCGGCCTCCTATAACCTCGGCGGCACCGACCCCACCGTGACCGACGCCGATATCGTGCTGGGCTACATCAACCCGGACTACTACCACGGCGGACGCATGAAGCTCGATAAGAATAAGGCGGTCAATGCCATTAAAGAAAAGATTGCCGACCCCCTGGGTGTCGGGGTGGAAGAAGCGGCCCTGCTGATTAAAAAAATCGTCGACGCCAACATGGGTGACGTCATCGCCAAGGAGACCTTTCTTCGCGGTTACAAGCCCGCCGATTTCATCCTGTTCGCCTTCGGCGGCGCCGGCCCGACCCACTGCTGCTCTTACGGTCCCTACGCCGGCATCAACAAAATCGTGGTCTTCCCGTTCTCGCCAGTGTTCTGCGCCTTCGGCTCGAGCACCATGGACATCCTCCACATGTACGAGCAATCGCTGCGTTTTCCGCTGCTTTCCCCGGTGACGATGAAGCCCTTTGAAGACTACGATGTATACAACAATGCCGTGAAAGCCCTCCAGGAGAAAGCGATTAAGGATATCACCAACGAGGGCTTCAAGCTGGAGTCCATCAAGTTCGGCATGGAGATAGAAGCCAAGTACGGCGGCCAGCTGAACATCCTGCGGTTCATGTCCCCGCTGCTGTTCATCAACAGCGAGGCCGACGTCAGGAAGGTCTATCAGGCCTTCGAGGACGAGTACTGCCGCGTCTATAACAAGATTTCGGCCTACCCCCAGGGCGGCGTGGACGTGCTCAACCTGATACTGCGCGCCACCGTGGACTACCCCAAGCCCAAATTGCCCAGCTACCCCCGGGCCGGTGACGTGCCGGATAAAGAGGCGCTCAAGGGGAAGCGGGACGCCTACTGGGTGCAGTATGGCGCCTTCCGTCCCACGCCCATCTACGAGGCCAGGCTGCTGAAACACGGCAATATTATCGAAGGGGAGGCGGTCATCGAGGCCGAGGACACCACCATCGTCCTGCCGCCGGTGATGAAGCTCTCCGTCGACCAGTACCACAACTTTATCCTGGAGATGAAATAGAGAAGGGAGGATGACGAGATGAGACCCGACCCGCTGAAACTGCTGGCATGGATTAAACCGAGCCCGCCCACGGAGGACGAGCTGGAGGCGATGAAGCTGCTCCAGCCCGGCGACTTCGAGATATATACCGAGAAGCTGAATAACTTCCTGCTGGAGTCCAAGGAGGTCTTCCTCAAGCTGGGAGTGAGCAGCATGCTGCGCTCCGGCGACCTGGTGACCGGCATCTATACGCCCACCGGCAACATGGTGGCGGCCTGGTGCGGCACCTACCTCCACGCCGTCGTCGGGCAGCTCCCCATCAAGTACGTCGCCGAGACCTGGCTCGACGAGCCGACGGTGGGCATCAAGGACGGCGATATCTTCTACGTTTCCGACCCCCTTTACGGGGGAATCCATAACTGCGACCAGATTGTCGTCATGCCGGTTTTCAATGACGGCGAGCTCATCGCCTGGACCAACGCGGCGGTGCACCAGCCGGAGACCGGCGCCTGCGAGCCCGGCGGTATGCCTCTCAGCGCCAAGACCCGGCACGACGAAGGCATGCTGCTTTCGCCCATCAAGATAGGGGAGAACTTCCGTTTCCGCGAGGACCTGGTGGAGATGTGCGTCAACCTGATGTCCCGCGCCCCGCGCATGCAGGCCATCGATATGAGGGCGCGCCTCAGCGCCGCCGACCGCCTGCGGACGCGTCTGGTATCGCTGGCCCAGGAGAAGGGCAACGACTTCGTCAAGGGGCTCTTCCGGCGGGTGCTCATCGAGTCAGAGGAAGGGACGCGCCGCCGCATCCGGCAGTATAACGACGGCTCCTACCGCGCGGTAACCTTCATGGACATCGTCGGCGAGAAGCACAAGCTGGTGCGTAACTTCCTGACCCTGACCAAGAAGGACGATAAGCTCATCTGGGACTTCACCGGTACCTCGCCGGAGACGGACAGCCCCCAGCACTGCATGCCCCACTCCCTGGCGGCCAACGTCGCTATTCACCTGATGTCCTACACCTTCGCTGACCTGCCGGTATCGGCCGGAATCTTCGCCCCCATGGAGTGGATTGTGCCGGAAGGCTGCATGTTCAACCCTAACTATGAGGCTGCCCAGAGCAACAGCGCCCCCTCCAGCCACGGCGCCATGACGCTGGGTACGATTGTCATGAGCAAGATGATGTTCGAAAGCCCCCAGCGCGACCTGGTGGCGGCGGCCACCGGCAATACCGGGGTCGGTATTATCATCGCCGGGGAAAACCAGTGGGGCGTGCCCGTCGCCGACTTCCTCGCCTTTGGCCTCAATACCGAGGGACACGGGGCCAGGTCGGACCTGGACGGCGTCGATGCCTACGGCTTCTCCCACTGTCCCACCGGCCGGGCGCCCGACATCGAAGACATCGAGAACGAGTTCCAGTTCTTAAATCTGATGGCCAAGCTCTCCAAGGACAGCTGCGGCTTCGGCAAGCACCGCGGCGGCTGCGGCACCGAGGCGGTCATCGCCGTCAACTACGTCCCCTGGGCCCTCTACAACAGCCATGTCAAGGGGAGCAAGGTCCGCAACTGCATCGGCCTTTTCGGCGGCTATCCGCCGGCCACGCTGCCGGGTATCGAGGTGCTCCATAACGACCTCTGGGAGAAAATGAAACGGGGCGATAAGGACCTGCCTTCCAACGCCATGCAGCTGATTTCCGAGCGGTCCATCCACGGCGACTACAAGATTGGCAGCATGTTCCAGAAGACCCATATCATGAACAACGGCGACCTGTGGGTGGTCTTCAGCGGGGGCGGCGGCGGCTACGGCGACGTCCTGGAGCGCGACCCCGAGATGGTCATGGATGACCTGAGGAGGGAGA
>Ga0154784_1104_pt4 | contig 13223 bp, 12 predicted proteins | sample Rifle2008BG16ft_FD_105792 | JGI IMG/M metagenome (GOLD analysis project Ga0154784, IMG submission 105792) | Chloroflexi bacterium RBG_16_60_22 | reverse complement strand
CGGTAGTCTTCGCCCTCTCGGTGGCGCTGGATATGATGCTGAAAGAGGGTATTAAAAATATCTTCAAACGGCACGCCCGCCTCGGGCAGATGACCCGCGACGGCGTCAAGGCGCTGGGACTATCCATCTTCGCCGAGGAAGGCCACGCCTCCAACACCGTCACCGCCATCACCATCCCGGACGGCGTGGACGGCAAGCGGCTCCGTCAAATAATGCAGTCGGAGCACGGCATCGTGCTGGCCGGCGGCCAGGCCCACCTCGAAAGCAAGATATTCCGCATCGGCCACCTCGGCCTGGTGACGGAAGATGAAATCAAGGAGCTGCTGGCAGCCCTGAAAGTGGCCCTGCCCAAGGCCGGCTTCGCCGGCGTCAGGAGATAAAAGGCATATGGCGGACCAACGCAGGAAGGTACTGATAGCCGACTCGATTTCCGAAGAAGGCATCAACGTCCTGAGGAGCGAGGCCCGGGTTGACCTGAAGGTGGGGCTGAAACCGGCGGAGATTGCCGCCATCATCGGCGATTACGACGCCCTGGTGGTGCGCAGCCAGACCCGGGTCACGGCGGAAATCATCGAGGCGGGGAAGAAGCTCCAGGTAATCGCCCGGGCGGGGGTCGGCATTGATAATATCGACGTGGATGCGGCCACACGGTACGGCATCGTCGTTATCAACGCCCCCACCGGCAACACCGTCTCGGCGGCGGAGCATGCCATCGCCCTCATGCTGACACTATCGCGCAATATCCCGCAGGCCAATGCCGCGCTCAAGAGCGGCCAGTGGCGCCGTAACGAGTTCATGGGCACCGAGCTGAGGGGCAAGACCCTGGGCATCGTTGGTCTGGGCAACGTCGGCTCCGAGGTGGCCAAGCGGGCCCAGGGCTTCGAGATGAAGCTGCTGGGCAACGACCCCCTCGTCTCCATGGACTATGCCCGGAAGCTCCAGGTGGAACTGGTGGACCTGAAGCAGCTGCTCCGGGAGTCCGACTTTATTACCCTGCACCTGCCGCTGACGGCGCAGACGCGGAAGATGTTCGGCCCGCGGGAGCTGGAGATGCTCAAGCCGACGGCGCGGATTATCAATTGCGCGCGGGGCGGTCTGATTGACGACGAGTCCCTGGTCAAAGCCATCCGGGAGAAGAAGCTGGCCGGCGCCGCCATCGATGTCTTTGAGAACGAGCCCATCACCGACAGTATCCTCTTCGGGGTGGACAATATCATCGTGACGCCTCACCTGGGGGCCTCCACCACCGAGGCCCAGGTCCTGGCGGCCCGGGACGTCGCCGAGCAGATTGTCGATGTCTTCCGCGGCCTGCCGGCAAGGTCGGCCATCAACGTTCCCTATATCCCCTCGGAGACGCTGCAGGCGCTGGCGCCCTTTGTCAGGCTGGCGGGAACGCTCTGCAAGATTGTGTTCCGGCTGGCTGAAGGACAGGGGAAATCTATCCGCATCAAGTACGAGGGAGATATCGCCAACTTTGATACCAATGTCCTCAAGGCGGCCGTCATCGGCGGGCTGCTGGAGGGTATCTGCGAGGAGAGGGTCAACCTGGTCAACTGCAACCTGATAGCCGCCCGGCGCGGCCTGACCGTCGTCGAGGAGAAGGACGCCATCTGCGAAAACTATGCCAGCCTGCTCACCGTGGAGATGACCACCTCCTCCGGCACCTACGCCGTGGCCGGGACCGTGATGCATGACGAATCGCACATCGTGCGGGTCAACGACTACTGGCTGGACATCGTGCCCACGCCGGGGTCGTACTTTCTCTTCAGCGACCACCTTGACCGGCCCGGCTTTATCGGGGCGATTGGCAAGATAACCGGCGACGCGGATATCAATATCAGCTCCATGCACCTGGGGAGGCTCAAGCGGCGGGGGCAGGCCCTGCTCGTCCTGACCCTCGATGAGCCCATTCCCGAGGCGATTCAGCAGCAGATACTGGCTATCCCGGACGTCTATTCCGTCAAGCTGGTAGGGCTGTAGTCGGCGGGAGACCCGCCCTACCATTCCTACCACCCCTATTATGAATACCGGATGCTTTTTATTATAATTATTATAGAAGAAGTCCACCGAGGGAGGTTAATAAATAACGATGGGTAAAAAGATAAGCGCTTTCATTGCCGCGGTGTTACTGGTGCAACTGGCGGTCTCCATGGTAATAACCGGCTGCTCCCGGGGCACCCCCGCCCCGGCCGGAACGCCGGCCCCCGCCACACCGGCTCCGGTACAGGAAGCGGTAAACCGGGATATCTCCCCGGCCGGGGCCTACGCCCTGATTCAGGACAACCGGAATAATAAGGACTTCGTCATTCTTGACGTGAGGACGCCGGCAGAGTACTCCGCCGGCCATCTCGAAAACGCCGTGAACGTGGACTCCAGCGCGGCGGACTTCCGGGACAGGATTAACGGGTTCGATAAACAGAAGACTTACCTCGTTTACTGCCGCACCGGAGCGCGCAGCGCCGCGGCGCGGGACGTGATGGCGGGTCTCGGCTTTAAAAACCTCTATAACATGACCGGCGGGATTATGGACTGGCAGGCGGCGGGGTACCCGGTGGTGAAGTGAGCGGCCGGCGTCACAAATTGACTTGACCTACCCGCGGTGTTATCATACCTGTGAGAGATTGAGACAATCCAGGTATGAGATAGCCAGATGTCACCGCTGAGCGAGCTTAATCAGCAGATAGCGCAGTGCTTTAAATGTGAAATAGCCAAGTCACGCTGTAAGGTGGTGCCCGGGGAGGGGGCGGAAGACGCCGATATCATGTTTATCGGCGAGGCGCCGGGCTGGCATGAAGACCAGCAGGGGCGGCCCTTCGTCGGGCCGGCCGGTCAGTTCCTGGACCGCCTGCTCGCCAGCATCAACCTCGACCGCACCCGGGTATTTATCGCCAACGTCATCAAGTGCCGCCCCACCGCCAACCGCGACCCCCTGCCCACGGAAATCCAGAACTGCCGTCCCTGGCTGGACCGCCAGATTGAGATTATCCGTCCCCGGATGATTGTCACCCTGGGGCGTTACTCCATGGCCCGGTACTTTCCGGGCAAGAGCATCAGCAAGATTCACGGCACCACCCGGAAACAGGACAACGTTATCTACTTCGCCATGTACCACCCGGCGGCGGCGCTCCACCAGCAGAGCCTCAAGCAGGCCATCGAGACTGACATGCTCAAGATTCCGGCGCTTCTGGCCGAGGTCGGTACCGTCAAAGAGACCGGGCCGCAGCCTCAGCAGCTGAACATGTTCGAGGTTTAATATTATGTCAAGGCAAAAGCTGAAGGTTATTCCCCTCGGCGGGCTGGGGGAAATCGGCAAGAACATGATGGTGCTCGAGTACGACGACGACATTATCGTCATCGACGCCGGCCTGATGTTCCCCGAGGAAGAGATGCTCGGCATCGACCTGGTGATTCCCGACTTCAGCTACGTGGTAGAGAGGAAGGAAAAGGTAAGGGGCATCGTCATCACCCACGGCCACGAAGACCACATCGGCGCCCTGCCCTACCTGCTGCCCCAGCTCGATAACGTGCCGGTATATGCCACCACGCTTACCCAGGGCCTCATCCGCGTCAAGCTCAAGGAGAGAAGGACGCGCGACGGCGTCAATCTCAAGGTGCTCAATCCAGGGAGTGAAGTCAGCCTCGGCAAGTTCAAGGTGGAGCTGTTTCCCGTCTGCCACAGCATCCCGGATGCCGCCGGTGTCATCATTCGGACGCCGGAGGGAGTAATCATCCACAGCGGCGACTTCAAGGTGGACTACACCCCGGTCAGCGGCAAAGGGACGGACCTCTCCCGCCTGGCCCAGCTCGGTGCCCAGGGGGTGCTCCTGCTGCTCTCCGATTCCACTTATGCCGAGCTGCCCGGCTATACCCCCTCCGAGCAGATAGTCGGCGAGTCGATGGAGCACGTCATCGCCAACGCGCCGGGGCGGGTGATTGTCACCACCTTCTCCTCGTTGATTTCCCGCATCCAGCAGGTCATCGACGCCGCCGCCAAGCACGAGCGGCGCGTTTTTATCGTCGGCCGCAGCATGTCCGAAACGGTCCGCATCGCCCTGGAGCTGGGCTATCTCAACGCCCCGGAGGGCATCCTCGGCCGTATCGACGAGGTCAGGGGGATGCCCGCGGAGAAGATTGTCCTGGCGACCACCGGCAGCCAGGGGGAGCCGACCTCCGCGCTGGTGCGCATGGCCAACCGCGACCACCGCCACGTACATATCCAGCGCGGCGACACCATTATACTATCGGCGACGCCGGTTCCCGGCAACGAGTCCCTGGTCAACCGCACGGTGGATAGCCTCTTCAAGCAGGGCGCCCAGGTAATCTACGATAAGCTGGGACAGGTACACGTCCACGGCCACGGCAGCCAGGAGGAGCTCAAGCTGATGCTGAGCCTGGTCAAACCGAAGTTCTTCGTGCCCGTCCACGGCGAATACCGCCATCTCAGCCTGCACGCCCGACTGGCCGAATCGGTAGGGATTCCCGCTAACAACATTTTCGTCATGGAAGACGGCGATGTCCTCGAGCTGACGGCCAACTCGGCCAGGATAAACGGGAAGGTGGGGTCCGGCCATGTTTACGTCGATGGCCTGAGCGTCGGTGATGTCGGCGGGGTGGTGCTGCGCACCCGGAAGATGCTCTCCCGTGACGGCATCGTCGTGGTGATTATCGCGGTGAACCGGCAGACCGGCAAGCTGGTGGGACGCCCGGACATCGTTACCCGCGGCTTCGTGGATACCCGGGAGTTTAAGGATATGATGGAAGAAAGCCGCGAGCTGCTGGCGCGGACGCTGGACCACGGCGGCGGGCGCATCGCCGAGTGGAGCTTCATCAATACCAAGGTCAAGGATACCCTGGACAAGTTCTACTACCAGCGGACCAAGCGCCGTCCCATGATTCTTCCCTTCATGGTGAAGGTATAACAATATATCTACCCCTTTAACGGGTGCGGTATGGCTACAAAAAAGACCAGGAGCTATCAGAAGTCCCGGCCGAAAAAAAAGGCTACCAGCTACGAAAAGTCCCGGCCGAGAAAGTCGCCCAAAAAGCGGCCGTCTTCCGGCGGGTTCTTCCGCATGCTGGTAACCACGCCAATGCGGCAGCTCATCATGATTGTCATTATCGTGGTGCTGCTGTACGCGTTTCGGGATAAAATTCAGGCAGCCTTCGGGGACCTCCTCGAAACGTTCGGCTGGGGGCTCGTTTTCATCGTGGCCGCCATCGTTACCGTTATCGTGATGATATGGCGGCGCCGGTTCCTCTCGTTTTTCCGCCACGGGAACCGCTGGCTGGGGGGCATCGCCTTTGTCCTGGCTGCCTGGGGGATACTGGCCACCATCGACCAGACCAGCGGCGTGCTGATAAAGGGCCCGGGCGGCAGCTTCGGGCGCGATATCATCAGCTACCCCAACCACGGATTCATTTACGGTTTACGCATCTTCGTCCTGGTGGTCATCGGCATCTTGCTGGTGGCGCCGCGTCCCAGTTTCCGGGCCATCGCCCGGTTCTTCGGCTGGATAAACGAGCAGTTCAAACGCCCGCCGGCCCCGGCCCGTACCGCCCGGCGGGAGCCGGCGGTGCCGGCCCACCGCGTCCTGCACCCCCGCACGCCGGGGGAGGCAAAGCCTCCCCTCCCCTCCATCATGGCAGAGCCGGTAGTGCCCCCGGAGGTCAGCACCTCCCGCAAGAGGCTGGAAGAGCTGGCGGAAAAAGCGGCGGCATTGCGCCCCGGGGCCAGGACCGCGGAGAAGCCGACAGAAACGGCCCCGCCCCGGCCGGACCTGAAGCAGGTAGCCGACGATGTCTGGAAGAAGTACGGGCAGTCGCCGGAGCTGGTGACGATTGATGGCTGGCGCCTGCCACCTATCGATATCCTTGACACGACCCCGGAAGTGGCGTTCAGCCAGGCCGACAACATACAGCGGGCCAAGCTCATCGAGGATGCCCTGGCCAGTTACGGCGTGGACGCCAAGGTGGTGCAGATTAACGCCGGCCCCACGGTTACCCAGTTCGGCGTGGAGCCGGGCTGGGACCGCAAGTACCGGGAAATCAAGGAGCGGGACCGGGACGGCAATATCCAGGTGAGGATGGAGGAGGTAAGCAAGACCCGGGTCAAGGTGGAGAGAATCAGCTCCCTGGCCAACGACCTGGCGCTGGCGCTGGCCGCGCCCACCATCCGGATTGAAGCCCCCGTGCCCGGCAAGTCAATCGTCGGCATCGAGGTGCCCAACACCACCTCGGACATGGTCAGCCTGCGCGGCGTGGTGGAGACCAGCGTCTACCAGAAGCTGCTGGCCAAGACCGGCATGGCGCTGGCCCTGGGCAAGGGCGCCGGCGGCGAGGCGGTGGCCGCCGACCTCACCAAGATGCCCCACCTGCTCATCGCCGGGGCTACCGGCAGCGGCAAGACGGTCTGCCTCAACACCGTTATCTGCTGCCTGCTGATGCACAACACCCCCAACGACGTGCGCTTTATCCTCATCGACCCCAAGCGGGTCGAACTGACGCAGTACAACAGCCTGCCCCACCTGGCCACCCCGGTCATCATGGATACCCAGAAAGCCATCAGCGCGCTGCGCTGGCTGGTGCAGGAGATGGACTCGCGCTATCAGAAGCTGGCCGCCTCCGGGGCGCGGCACATCGAGGGGTTCAACAAGAACAAGCTGGGCACCGAGAAGCTGCCGTACCTGGTGCTGGTCATCGACGAGCTGGCCGACCTGATGATGGCCGGCTTCGACGAGGTGGAGTCCAATCTCTGCCGCCTGGCCCAGCTGGCCCGTGCCACCGGCATCCACCTGGTCGTGGCGACGCAGCGTCCTTCCGTGGACGTGGTCACCGGGCTCATCAAGGCCAACTTCCCGACGCGCATCAGCTTCGCCGTTACCTCGCAGGTGGACTCGCGCACCATCCTCGACGGCGCCGGCGCCGAGAAGCTCCTCGGGCGCGGCGATATGCTCTTTATGCCCACCGAGGCCGCCAAGCCCAAGCGCCTCCAGGGCTGCTTCCTCTCCGACACCGAGATTGACCGCCTCGTCTATTTCTGGGGAAGCCAGACGAAGGAAGAGCCGGACCGACTGCGGATGGAAACACTCGTGGCGACTACCCCCACCGGCACCATCGGCGGGCACCCCCGCGACCCCCTCCTGGAACAGGCCAGGCAGCTGGCCGGGGAACACGATAATATCTCCACGTCGTTCCTGCAGCGCCGCCTGCACATCGGTTACCCCCGCGCCGCGCGCCTCATGGAGCAGCTCGAGGCAGTCCTGCAAGAGGAGAGAAAGCCGGCGGAAGGCGGCGAAGAGTTCGGCGAGGACGGGGCCGCCTGATTCACCCCGACAGGAGGGTGCGTTGAGGTTGATAACTTCCGCTCTGAAAAACGCTCTCGGGGGCGTCCTCGCGGCTTTCAACTGGGTCTTCCCCGGCCTCGACCGGTCCCGCGAATCCCGCCCGGAAGATATCTGGGAGAACATCGACCACGCCCGGCAGGACTTCTTCCTCGGCGAACACCTGGCCGGGAGGCTCCGGAAACACCCCGAGTCTGGGAAAAAGGCGGCAGCGGCAAGAGAGGTACCGGACAAATGGGCGGCGCTGAAGGCGGAGCTGGAGGAGCTTGAGAAAAAGAAAAAGGCCAGGGAGCAGAGAAAGAACTGAAAATGTACCTCTAAGAGGCCCGGCGGTCCCCGGATTGCCTCAGCGCCCCAATATCCCGAAAGACCAGAAGACGATTACCACGATGGCGGCCGAAAGTAAAGCGCCCACCCCGACTTGTGGCGGCGAGTGCAGCTTCGTCTCGATTCTCGCCCAGGCCACCGGCGGCAGCAGCGCCAGCGTCCAGGCCCCGGTGGCTCCGTAAACGATTATCATCACCGTCACCGCCGCGGACATGAAGGCGGTGTGGAGGCTTATCTTCCAGAACAGGTTTATCAGCATGAACACGACTATCGCCGCCAGTCCGGCCAGAAAGGTGACCTCGAGCAGCCTGGGGGCTTCCAGGGAGACCAGGACAGCACAGGCGACTACGGCCAGGAAAGTTGCCAGCAGGTAGATTTTCGTGCGCTGGGCCCGCGGGTTGACGAAGATTCCATCCAGCTTCTTCCGCCTCACGAGGTACACCACCACGATAAAGACCGGCAGGACGCTCAGCCCCACCGCGATGGCCGCCCATTTCAGGGCGGCGCCCGTGGTGGGGGTCGACTCGAAGGCAAGCAGGACGATAACGCCGAAGCTCACCAGGAAAGGGTTGAGTATGTTGGAGGTCAGTCGGGCCAGTCTTTCTCTCATCATGAAATCGTGTTTTATACTATACTAACCTATACGCGCCCTACTTTCCAGACAAAAGACGCCCATTTTCATGTATAATGCCATCGGGGTATTGATTATTTAACATGGGGGAGGTGGAAAATGGCCGTTATCGTCAACGAAAATGATATCCGCATCGAGAAGCTCCAGCTGGGGCCCTGGGGTACCAACGCCTATATCGTGGTCTGTCAGAAAACGCGCTACAGCCTGGTGGTGGACGCCCCGGCCGACCCGGACCGGATTATCGACGGGTTGAAAGGCACCAATCCGCGTTACATCCTGCTGACCCACGACCACCAGGACCACGTGGGGGCCCTGGCCGCACTTCGGTCCCGCCTCAACGTACCGCTGGCGGCTCACGCCGCCGATTCCGGACAGCTGGCCTCGCCGCCGGAGATACGAGTCAGGGACGGCGCCTCCATCACGCTGGGGAACCTCAAGCTGGGGGTGCTCCACACGCCGGGCCATACGCCGGGCAGCCTCTGTTTCCTGACGGGCCGGCACCTGCTCTCCGGGGATACTATTTTCCCCGGGGGACCCGGCAAATCATGGTCGCCGGGGGCTTTCAAAGAGATTATAGACTCGATTGCCCGGAAAATCTTCACCCTGCCCGAAGATACCATCATCTATCCCGGTCACGGAGATACCACCGTTCTCAAGAAAGAGAAGGAAGAGTACGCCGTCTTCGCGTCCCGGCCTCATGACCCCGACCTCTGCGGGGACGTCCTCTGGCTTACCTCCTGACGCCGGGGTGCCGGGTACCTCATCTCGATGCGGTGGAAGCCCTCCGCCAGCTCGAAGTCCTCTCCCTCCGCCTGTATCCTGGCCCAGTCCCGGAGGCGGTCCCGCATCTCCTGGGGCACATCCCCCACCTGACTCTTGTGGCAGCCGAGGGCGGCTACCTTGATATCGAAGGTGTCCGTGATGTCGGAGCGGTAGTTGATGTCGTCCGAGGCCCAGAACCACATCTCCTTGACGATATGGGGCTTGAAGCCCTGCTCCAGTAAGTCCGGATAGGAAAGGTGGTCTCGGGCGTAGGGGAAAACGGCGTCCAGCGCCACCTGCCCGGTAATACGGTGGTCGCGGTGCCACATGTACCTGCGATAGGGGTCGCCGGTCACCACCACCTCGGGGCGGTAGCGCCGTATCTCCCTCACTATTTCCTTGCGGAACTCGGGCGTGTCCTCCAGCCCCTGGTCCGGGTGGCGCAGAAAAACGACGTCGCTCAGGCCCAACAGCCTGGCCGAAGCCAGCTGCTCCTGCTCGCGGATTTTGGCCAGCTCTTCCGGCTTCATATTGTAATCGCTGGTGCCCTTGTCGCCGTTGGTGCAGACCACGTAAACCACCTTCTTCCCATCCCGCGCCAGCCGCGCCACGGTACCGGAGACACCGAATTCCGCATCGTCCGGGTGCGGCGTAATCACCAGCATGTAGATATCGTCACTCATACTATACTGAAACTCCTTGATATAAGGGTGGATATTATTAATTGTATAACATCCGTTGAGTTGGTACAATTGTAGCGGGGTTTCTGAAGCTGTCATGGCTGAATTTCCTTACGACATCCGGAACTACCGCCGGACCGATTTTAATGACTTGGTGCGGCTGTACCGGGCGGCCGAGGCGCTGGAGCCAATCGGCCGACCGGGCTCGCCGCAGGCTATCGCCGAGAAGCTGGGCCGGCCCAACTACAGTCCGGAGACCGACCTGATGGTCGTGGCAAGAGACGCCGACCTCGTCGGGTTCCTGGACATGGTACCGGAGCGGGCCATCGGCCGGGTCATCGTCGATTGCTGGCTGCGGCCGGAGCACCGCCGGAAAGTGATGGCCCCCCGCCTCCTGGATAACGCCACGCGCCGCGCCCGGGAGCTGGGGGCCGCGGTCATTCACGTCAACGTCCGTGAAGACAACGAGACGGCTAAAAGCGTGCTGACCGGGCTGGGTTTCCATTACGTCCGCTGCTTCCTCGAACTCCGTCTGGACATGTCCTCTCTAGACCCGGACGAGGCCGACCGGGCGGCCCGGGAGTTCAACTTTTTCCGGCCGGGCGAGGAAGAGAAGCTGGCGCAGTTTCAAAACCGCAGCTTCGCGGGGAGCTGGGGCTATAACCCCAATACGCCCGAGATGATAAAGTACCGCCTCAGCCTGGGCCACCGCTCCCCGCGGGACGTCGTCATGGCCTACGAAGGCGATATGCTGAACGGATACTGCTGGACGGAGGTTGTCAAGGAAGGCGAGGGGCGCATCTACATGATTGGCACTGACCCCGATTACCGCGGCCAGGGGCTGGGACGGAAACTGCTGCTGGCGGGACTCTCCCACCTGAAAAGTAAAGGCGTCAAAATCGTCTGGCTGACGGTTGACAGCGCCAACGAGACGGCCTGCGCCCTTTACAACTCGGTGGGCTTCCGGCGGCATACCAGCTATCTCTGGTACGAGAAGGCGGTCGTCTAGGCTACCGCCGGCATCCGGGCGTCCAGCACGGGAAGCAGCTCCCTGATGACCGCTCCGGCGATACTGGCCCAGCCGAAACTTTTTACCGACTCCCTGATGGCGAGGGCGGCGTCCGTGTCCCGCGGCGGACGTGACAGCAGCCGGGCTATCCGGTCGGCCAGCGCGGCGGGGGTGTTCTCGGAGACCACGTAGCCTGTCTCGCCCGGCCGGATGATATTCCGGAGGTCGCCCACGTCCGAGGCCACCACCGGCGTGCCGCAGGCCAGCGACTCCAGGGCCACCAGCCCGAAGCTCTCGTAGTAGGAGGGCACCACGCAGACGTCGGCGGCGCTGTAGAAATAAGGCAGCCGGTCCTGCTTGACGATGCCCTGGAAGGTGACCCGGTCCGCTATCCCCAGCCCGGCGGCCAGCTTCCTCAGCTTTTCCACTTCGTTCCGGCTGTACTCGTCACCGCCGATAATAACCAGCTTCAGGCTGCTGGTATTTCCCAGCCGCGGCAGGGCCCGCAAGAGCCGGTCGGCGCCCTTGAGGGGGTCGATTCTCCCCACGAACAGGAGTATTTTATCGTCGGACAGTCCCAGCTTCTGCCGGGCGGCCTCCCTGTCCACGGGCCGGAACGTCTCCAGGTTCACCCCGCAGGGTACGACGCTGACCCGGTCCGGCGAGGCGCCGTAGTACCTTATCAGCTCGGCTTTTTCCCTCTCCGTAGCGACGATGACACGCTGGCAGTTCTGCACCGAGTCCCTTTCCGTGACGATGCGCAGCTCGGGGGCGTCCTCGCCGATGCCGATGGCGTTCTTCACGGCGCCGAGGGTGTGGAACATGATGACGTGAGGCACCTGCCACCAGAGTTGGAGATACCTCCCCACCCAGCCGGAGAGCCAGTAATGGCTGAAAACGAGGTCGTAGTGGAGGTCGTTGTTCTTCCGGAAGTTCTCCAGGTGGCAGGCGAAGTCCGGGAGATAGGAGTAAACAGCCAGCTTGTGTATCTTTTCCTGCTCGCCGGCCAGGAGGTGAATCAGCCGCGCCCCCTCGCCCAGGTCGATAACCAAGGGGTCGTTGGGGTCGTGGACGCGGGTATAGACATCGACGGTATGTCCCCGCCGGCCCAGCTCGCGGGCCAGTTCCCGGATATAGACGCTCATGCCGCCGGTGTCCCTGGCCCCCAGCGCGCCGACCGGACAGCTGTGGGCGCTGAGCATGGCTATCCTCAAATGTCTCCCGTTCATGCGTTTTCTCCTGTTGTCATGGCTGATACTATTTAAAGGTTATCTGGCACCGGTAAAGGGGAACCTCCCGACCGCCCAGGTGATATTTATAGGTTTCCGCCCCTTTGAGAAAGTCGAACCTTTTTTTGCCCCGGTCGATGCTGTCCCTGATGGCGTATACCTTGCTCAGCAGGCCCACGCTCAGGAAGTTGTACTGCGGGTCGTAACCGCTGTTGTAAAGGTACGTGCGGTCGCCGTAGTCAAAGCACATCACCTCGGCGACCGGCCGGGTATCCAGCTCCAGCAACCCCAGCCGCAGCCGGCCGGTTTCGGCCATGGCGGCGGCCAGCCGGCGGAAGAAAGACTCCATGCGTTCCGTCAGGAAGGCCGACTTGTCCTCCCGGCTTTCCGTGAACATACGGAAGAACCCGTCCAGGGTTTCCGGTACGGCGCTGTTGTCCTCGACAAACCGGTACCTTATCTCGCCGGACTCGGCCAGTCTTCTCATCTTGCGCCTTACCTCGTGACGCTGTTTAGCGCTCAGGGTCGCCAGGTACGCGTCGAAGTCCGGAGGCAGGTCCATCTCCACCGTAATATCCTCTTGCGTGCGGACGACCTCGCCGCCGCGGCTCTCGGCCAGGGGGACCAGGTGGGTCAGTACCGCCGCCTCCGGCCGGACGTACTCAAGGTCGAGTTTCCCGATACCATTCTCCTTAAGGTCATCCAGCAGGGCGCCGAAGAAGTCTACCTCCCTGCCCGGCACGACCACGAAATCGGAGTAGTCGCAGACGTCGGTATCGCCGATAAAGAGGGCCGTGCCGTCCGTCACCCGCAGCGGCGCGATGCCAATGACTCTATCCCCCTGGCGCACCGTCCGCAGGAACATCTCGGAACCCTTACCGAAGACCTGCCACCAGACCCGAAGCCAGGCCGGCAGCACGAATACCGACGGCCATTTTAGCTCACTTCGGGAATCGGCAAGGTAAGAGTCCAGGCTGTCCAGGCTTTCCCCGGTTACGGCGCTGCGCATACTCCTCTTTAAAGTGTAACACGTTAATTTATACCTGGCAACGATGGGCCACCGCCTGATTGACGGTGAAGTCTGTGTAGGATTGACAAATTGGCACGCATCAGCTAATCTCTGAGTGAATGGTCGTAATCCGACCAATTTAGACAAGGGGGTATAAGAATGGCGAAGCGAATTATTCTCTACAACCTGGCCAAACACGTCACCGAGGGGGAATTCAAGAAATACGTTACCAGCGA
>Ga0154784_1119_pt3 | contig 13233 bp, 14 predicted proteins | sample Rifle2008BG16ft_FD_105792 | JGI IMG/M metagenome (GOLD analysis project Ga0154784, IMG submission 105792) | Chloroflexi bacterium RBG_16_60_22 | reverse complement strand
AGGAATTTTTAAAAATGATTCACGTAGATGAAAAATAACGCTATCAGTAGTATTGCTATTGTGTCATTCCCAACTTGATTGGGAATCCAGGCATTTCTGGATTCCCGCTTTCGCGGGAATGACAAACCGAATCATTTTAATAAAAAACATCAAGGGACTTTATGAAACTCGTCGTCGGACTGGGTAACCCCGGACATATTTACGCCGGCAACCGCCACAACATCGGCTTCACCTGTGTCCGGCACCTCGCGCGGTCATACGGCATCCGCTTCGATAAGAAAGAGGGGCAGGCCCGCACCGGCCGGGGGGAAATCGAGGGGATAAAGGTGGTGCTGGCCCGCCCCCAGACCTTCATGAACGCCAGCGGGGAGGTGGTCGGTCGACTGGTCAAGCGACTGAAAATCGCCCCGGCTGACCTCGTGGTTATCCATGATGACCTCGACCTGCCCCTGGGCAAAATCCGCCTGGGTTTCAGCCGGAGCAGCGGCGGCCACAAGGGCATCGAGTCCATCATCGCCCGCCTGGGAAGTCGCGACTTCTATCGGGTCAGGGTGGGCATCGGGCGGCCGGACACACCGGAGGTATCCCCCGAGGCCAAGAAAGAGGCGGTCATCGACCACGTCCTCGACGGTTTCACCCCTGAAGAAAAAAAGGTTATCAGCCGGGTCGTCCCCAGGGTGGGGGAGGCGGTGGTCCGCCTGCTCACCGGGGGGATAACCGCCGCCATGAACGAGTTCAACTGATGAGCATCGCCAATAAGAGGGTATTTTATATCAAGCTGGTCCACTCGGTCGTCTTCCTCTTCATGGTGTTCAGTCTGTTTTATATCCTCTACTGCGCCGTCACCCGTACCTATAACTGGTGGCTGCTGGGGGCGATAGCCGCCATCTTTCTGGAGGGACTGGTGCTCATTATCAGTGGCTGGCGGTGCCCCTTCACCACCCTCGCCGAGAAGTACGGGGCGGAAAATGGGGCGGTGACGGATATATTTTGCCCCGGATGGCTGGCGCCGCACACCTTTAAAATCTTTACGCCGTTTTTCATCATCGAGCTTATCTGGCTGGCGATAGACTACTTCCTGTTGAAATAATCACCGGTAGTTGTCCGGGAATTTTTAAAACCCCACCCCTTCTTAGCCTTACCACCTTTATCCTCCCCTTTCCGTAAGTACCCGGCTTTGCCCTAAAGGTACTTCACCCGTGTAACCCTGAGCGTAGCGAAGGGTCTAGGGGCGGCGGGATTCTTTCGTCACCTCGTTCCTCAGAATGACATTTGGGGCAAAGATTAAGTACCCGGCAACGGGGTATTTCTTTACGGAAAATTAAGGGGAACTTTATGGATTCTTTATAGTCTTTATATTGCCGTTAATATTACTGTGTCAGAATGAAACTATAGTACTAGTACTTTTCGGGGAGAGGCGGGGAAAATAAGTGTTAAAAGTGACTTTCAGCTTTATTTTCGGGGTGATGGTTTGCGTCCTGCTTCTCTTCGGGGTCAGGACGGTTATCCCCACCCTTGCCGGGTCCGATAATCTCAGCGGTCTTTCCGAGAATACCAGCTTGGTGGACCTGCTTCCCGATATCGAAAAGATTTACCGCGAGTCCCTCACGGCACCATTCAAAAAGGCCGAGAGCAAAATCTACGACCCTGAAATCGCCGAGTTCTACCGGGAGCTGATGGACAAGACCGGCCTCGCCACGCCCGATGGAGGCACGAACTAAGTCTCCGGACAAAAAAAGTGGAGGCCACTTTTTCAAGCAACCTCCACTCACGTGACTTACCTTGACCGGACTTGACTCAACTTCGGTGATTACCACCGTATACTGGGCTTCTGCTCTGCAGAAAGACTTCCAGCTAACTTACGAGTCGCGCCCGTTTCCTCTGGCCCCACCCCGCGGGTAGGGCATCACCAATCCACCTGCCAGACTCCGAATAACCCGTGAAGCTTCACGGCACACCTCCCGAAGCGAATTCAGGTTGTGTCAAGAGCTTCGGTCATAGGATACCACAATGCGTGCCATCTGTCAAGACGGTGCCGGTCTGGCCACCGGTCCGGCGGTGAAAATTTAACATTGTCCGTCCGACTACATCACCGAGCCGCCGCTGACATCGAGGACCTGGCCCACGATATCGGCGGCCCGGTCCGAGGCTAAAATGGTCACGGCGTAGGCGATTTCCTCGGGTTCGGTACCCCGGCCAATCGGCGTTTCCGGCAGGAAACGTTGCCTGGCTTCCTCTTTATCACCCTTGACGAAGTTGGTCAGCGACCATCCCGGTGAGACGCAGTTGACGTTGATGCCGTTTTTAATGACGCCCTTGGCCAGCTGCTTGGTGAAGAGTTCGACGCCGGCCTTGGCGATGCTGTAGGTGGAGACCATGGGGTGGGCCATCCTGACGGAGCCGGAGGATATGTTGACAATCTTGCCGTACCTGCGCTCCAGCATGTGGGGCAGCACCGCCTGGCAGCAGAACATCGTGCCCTTGAGGTTGAGGGCGATTTCCCTGTCCCAGAGGTCTTCCGACTGCTCGGGGAAGGGGCCTCCCCCCAGGATGGCGCCGGCCACGTTGACGAGGATATCTATCTTGCCGCACGCCGCGATGGCTTTCTTGACCATGGCCTGGACCTCGGCTTTTTTAGTGACATCGGCCGGGATGGCGATGCACTGGCGTCCCAGCGCCCGGACCGCGGCGGCCGTTTTTTCGGCGTCAGCCGCGTTGATGTCATTAACGACGATATCACACCCTTCTCCGGCCAGCATCAGCGATATGGCCTTGCCGAAGCCTATCTGGCTGCCGGCCCCGGTTACCAGCGCCGCTTTTCCCTGAAAACCTAGGTCCATCAGCTTTTCCTTTCTGTTACAGATTTGCCGTCCCATTATATAACAAAGAATTTACAACGGTGAAATTCCCGTGGGTCTTGTTGGTGGCCGGTTGGGGAGGTGGAAAGTCTAGAGGCCCAGGTAGGCCTTCTTCACGTGCTCCATTTCGAGGAGCGCGCTGCAGGTGCCTTCCAGGGCCAGCCGGCCGTTTTCCAGGATGCAGGCGCAATCGGCGGTTTCCAGGGTATGGCGGACGTTCTGCTCCACCAGCAGGATGGTGATTCCCTGGTCGCGCAGGGACTTGATAATCTGGAAGACCTCCAGCACCAGCTTCGGCGCCAGGCCGTTGGATGGCTCGTCGATGATACACAGCTTCGGCCGGGACATCAGGCCCCGCCCCATCGCCAGCATCTGCTGTTCGCCGCCGCTCAGCGTCCTGGCCAGCTGGCTTTCCCTCTCCTTCAGGGCGGGGAAAAGGCGGTACACCTGCTCGAGGGTCTCCCCCTTGTTTTTCCAGGCGCGGTTGGCGTAGGCGCCCATCTCGAGGTTCTCCCGCACCGACATATCGGCGAAGAGCTTGCGGCCCTCGGGGATATGGGAGACGCCCATTTCTACGATGGTATGCGGCGATAGACCGTCGATTCTCTTGCCGAGGAAGCTAATGCTCCCGGAGGTAGGGCGCAACAGGCCGGAAATAGTATTCAGCAATGTGGTTTTCCCGGCGCCGTTGGCCCCCACCAGGGCCATTATCTCCGATTCTTTGATGGAGAAGGACACGTCCCAAAGCGCCTGGATTTTACCGTAGAAAGTGCTTAGATTCTTAACCTCCAGCATAGCTCTGCTCTCCCAGATAGACATTAATCACGGTCTCGCTGCTGGCAATCTCCTGAGGGGTCCCCTCGGCGATTTTCTTGCCGTGGTGCAGCACGATAATGCGGTCGCAGGCTTTCATGATGGCCGTCATCACGTGCTCAATCATGACGATGGTAATCCCCCGGTCGTGAATCTGCCTAATCATCTGCATGGCCTGGGCCACCTCGGTCTGGTTCAGTCCCGCCATCAGCTCGTCGAGCAGCAGCAACTCCGGCTTGGTAGCCAGCGCCCTGGCTACCTCAAGTTTCTTCTGGTTGGCCAGCGTCAGGTCCCGGGCCGGGATGGCGCTGACGGCCTGCAGCCCGACGAACTCCAGCAGTTCGGCGGCTTCTCTGGAGGCTTCCGCCGCCGACATGCCGGACGACGTCCCGAAGAACGCCCCGAGGCGCACGTTATCAATGACCGGCATATTGGCGAATATTTTGACCGTCTGGAATGTCCTGGCCACGCCCATGTGGCATATCTGGTGCGGTTTGCGGCCGGTGATGTTGACGCCCTTGAACTTTATTGTCCCTGAATTGGGGGCGAGGGATGCCGATATCAGATTGAAGAGCGTCGTTTTTCCGGCGCCGTTGGGGCCGATGAGCCCCGCGACCTCGCCCCGTTCGACGTGGAAGGAGACATCGGAGACGGCTGCCAGCCCGCCGAAATACCGGGTAACGCCCTCACCTTCCAGTATTCGCATACTTGCCTCCCGTGATGCGCCGCCGCAGCTTCTGTACCAGTCCCACCAGTCCGTCCGGCAGGTATAATATGGCGACCAATAAAATAATACCAAATATCAGCATGTAGTAATAGGGGAATTTGGTAATCAGGAACTCTTCCAGGTAGGAAAAAATAGCGGCACCGATTACAGGACCGTAAAGCCGCCCCATACCACCAAAGATGGCCATCAGGACCGGCATAAAAGAATAGAGCGGATTGAAGGCGATGAACGGGTCAATATATGTCCATCGTGTCGCCATGATTGCTCCAACCGCTCCCGTGAAAACAGCGCTGATGGCAAAGGCGATAACCTTGAACATGGTAACATTTATACCTATATGAACCGCAGCTTCCTCGTTCTCACCGATACTTTGCAGGGCCGAACCGAATTTGGAGCGCCTGATAAGGAAGCTGGTGAGCAGTGTCACCACCATAATGGCCAACATGACGTAATAAATAGTGTTGTAATCTACCAGGACAACGAATCTGCCACGCGTGCCGGTTATATTAATCTCCCAGAACAGGAGAAGGTGTGCGATGAGCATAACGAGCCCGAAGGTGAAGATAGCAAAATAGATGCCCTTCAGCCTCAGAGTCAGAGCGCCGACGAGCAGGGCAAGACAGGCGCTGGCGATGCCACCGATGCCAATAACGATACCCAGGGGTAATTCGTTCCCAAACAAAGCTGAACTATAGATGCCGACTCCGAAGAAGGCGGCCGGCGCCAGTGAGATGTAACCAGTAGAACCGGAGAAGATAACCCAGCTCACCGTCAGGACGACATACATAAATATGCTGCTGAGCAGTATGGCAGTATAACCTGGGGCATAGAAAGGTAACGTAGCTAACAGTATCAAAATTAGAAGAGGTAACCCGAGTGAAAATAGCCCTCTTGAAATAACCCTTTTAATATTCATCAAACTACTTCCCCAAAATACCCGTCGGCCTCACCAGGAGCAGGAGGGTAAAGATGAAATAATAGGAGGGCAGTGTCAGGCCCGGCTCAAAATAGGTTACGATGTGGCCAATGAGACCGAGTAAAAAACCCCCGATAAAACTGCCCGGGATACTGCCCAGCCCACCTAGGACGACCATTATAATGGCAATTATGGTATATTCCAGACCCATAGTTGGTTGAAAGGAGAAGGTCATGCTGATAAGTAAGCCGGCAACGCCAGCCAATAAAGCACCGAGGCCAAAGCATAAAGCCAGCACCTGGTTGATGTTTATCCCCATCAGCCCTGCCGTCGCCGCGTCCTGAGCGGCAGCCCGGATGGCCTTGCCCATGCGGGTGCGGGCTAAGAAGAGATAGAAGACTACCCCTATGACTACAGCAAATAAAAGAGCTACCAGACGATTGGCGGCAAATATGGCTCCCCCGAGATTGACCGGAACGGATAAATAGGCGTACGCCCTTATATCAGCCCCCCATATTAATATCGCCACATTTTGAATGACGAAGAGGAGACCAAAAGCGGCCAGCAGGGAGCTGGCCTCATAGGCGCCTGGTGATGGTGACGAGGTTCTCAGGCGGGTGAATAGAGTCCTCTGAAGTATAAAACCTATTATGAATATAGCCGGGCCGACAATGACCAGAGAGAGCAGCGGGTTAATGCCAAGTACCGTATACAGTGTCCAGGTGATGAAAGCCCCGAGCATGATAAACTCGCCGTGAGCAATGTTCAGCACCCGGGCCACGCCGTACTGCAGGCTGAACCCCATGGCAATCAGGGCATAGATGCCGCCCAGCATTATGCCGCCAATCGCTACGTCCAGGATTGTTACAACCATGAATGATAGCCTTCTATCTTTAGTAATTAAGAATGCAGGCTGTTAGAGGGTGCAGGAAGAGTCCGTCGGCGGAATTAACCGCCCCTATCAGGTGTCGTGATACACCCTCTAGACAGCCTGCCCGTTATCCATGGTACTATTTTTTCTATTGTTGCTACGCTCTAACGCTATGTTTAACTTACTTTGCCGGTGCCGGCCACGGCGGCTTGGGATATATCATGTCAGCGGTAGCCTTATCCTTGGGGCCGATAACTTCCCAGATGGCCTTTCCGGCCGCCGCATCCCATTGCCACTGGCCAATCTGGCCGGGGTGAGCTTCAACCGCCAGCAGAGCGCCGCCATTTTCGAACTGGTCAAACCAGGTGGGTCCCAGGGCCGTATCGAATTTACTGGTGACCATTACCTGCCTTATTTTTTCCTGGTTCAGGGTGCCGGCCTTTTCGATAGCCTGCTTGAAAAACTGCAAGCCACCCCAGTAGAACATGTGTCCCCACCCATCGACTGTTTGTTCGCCCCAGCGGGCGACCATCTTGTCATAGAACTCTTTGGAGGCGGGAGACTGCTTCGGGCTCCAGGCGCCTTCACCAATCACACCATCAAGCGCCTTGCCCCCACCGCCGACCATCTCCCGTAATACGGGCATATAGCCCCCGGGGCCGAGTACAATGGCCTTGGGACTGTAGCCAATTGCCATTGACTGAGTGACAGCCATAAACGTCGTCGGGGGATAGGTAAAAGCGACAAGGACATCGGCCTTAGAGTCCCTGGCCCCCTTCAACAGTAGCTCTAGCTCCGTGGTGAAAGGCGGGGAGCTCTTGGACATGACCACGTCAATTCCTACCCTATCGAATTCTATACCCGCCACGCCGGCGTATTCTATGCCGTGGAGGTCGGCGATATAGATTATCGCCGCCGTCTTCGCGCCCTTTTCGGCGAGAAGGTCAGCCATGACCGGTACCTGGTTGCGGCCGGAATAATTCAGGACGCCGAAGACATAAGGCATACCGGGCAGCATCTCCTCAAGGGTGGTGGCGCCCGCTTCGGCTGACATTATTATGTACCCGTTCTTATTGGCGATAGAAGCGGCGGCGAAGAAAAAGGCGGTGCTGGCAGGGGCAAACACGAAGTCAACCTTGTCCTCCAGCATCAATTTTTCCAGCAGTCTCGTCATCGTGCCCATATCGCTTTTATCATCGTAGACCTTCATCTCTATCGGTAGCTTTTTGCCGTACTCCCCGACGTATATCCCGCCTTCGGCATTGACCTCGTCAACCCACAATTTATAGACTGGGCCGAATGCCGTTTCTTCAAAAATGGATAGCGGGCCGGAGATAGGTCTGGCCGCACCAATGACGATTTTGCTCTTGGCAGGCGGTGCTGGTGCCGGGGCGGGTGCGGGGGCAGGTGCCGGACCGGGCGCTGCGGCTTTCTGCCCGCAGCCGAGAAATGCGGTTAAAATAATTATCAAGCAAATTGAAAGTGGTAAAGCGTATCGTTTTACCTTATGCCACATATAGGCACCTCCTTTTTTTCCGTAAGGACTCATTTGCCTGGTCGGTTCATGTGTCATCCATACCATCACCTCCCTGGTTCAAGGCTTTTTCACCGGACCGTGACACTTGCAATTTAACACGGCAGGGGATAGATTGCAATATAAAGTTCTCTATGGATTGATAGAGAACTTTTAGCTTCTATGACGTTCAGCCTTCAAGCTGGATTAATGTCTCCTTTACCCGCCTAGTCTTCAGCCGCTCCGGGTTCCATGATGTGGCATACCGGGCTAATGTTGAGACATGTTATAATGCCGTTAGGATACTTGTCAAGTATCGCGTAAAAAATTTCAGTAAGTGCCATAAAATGAGGTAGCGTAGGCGGTTCTCCGGGGGGTATTAACGGGACATGGCTCCGGAGAAATATACGGGGTGCGAAGTGTTATGGCCTGCCGGCGGCATCCAGTATGGCTTTCACGATTTTATCGTAGCCGGTGCACCGGCAGAGGTTACCGGCGATGGCCTGTCTAACCTCCGGCTCACCGGGTTTCGGATTTTCGTTAAGCAGCCCCCTGGCCGCCATCAGCATTCCCGGGGTGCAGAAGCCGCATTGAAGGGCTCCGTGCCTGATAAAAGATTCCTGCAAGGGGTGAAGCTCGCCGTTCTCCGCCAGACCTTCCACGGTATCGATTCTTTTACCCTGGGCCTCCACGGCCAGGACGAGGCAGGCGAGCACCGATTTGCCGTCCAGCAGGACGGTACAGGCGCCGCATTCCCCCTCGTTACAGCCCTTCTTGGTACCCATGAGCCCGAAGGTCTCCCTCAAGACCTCGAGCAGCGTCCTTCTGACATTAATCTCGCTTTCGTGAAGTACGCCGTTGATATTAAGCTGCATCATTAGTTTCATCAGGTAGCCTCCTGTGACCGGTTTCACCCGCCGCCGATCATTTGCTCGATAACCACGATTTCCTCGACATCGGGGTTTAGCTGCGTGATAACCTCCCCGGTGCGGGCATCGGCGATAAATCCGCCCACCGGGTCATTATAGGTATCTTCCAGGATTTCCCTGGCTTCCTCCAGCGTTACTTCCCGGACTACATTGCTGCCGAGGATACGTACCTTTACCTTCTTTGCCATTTCGTTCTACCCGGAGCTGCCTAAGCAGCCTGTTCACCGGCCCGGGTAAGTGCCCTCCGGGTCAATACCTTCACCATATCCCGGCGGTACGCGGCGGTGGCCCTCAGGCTGGACCTGGGGTGGCACTCCCGGGAGGCCGCCGCGGCGGCCTTCTCTATCAGATTAGCTTCAAAACGCTTCCCTTTCAGGACTTCCTCCGCTTTGACGGCTCTCAGGGGAGTCGGGCCGGACGTCCCCAGGCAAATCCTGACCTCGTCACAGGTGCCGTTCTTCAGGGCGACGAGCGCCGCCACGCCGACCATGGACAGGTCCATGGCCGACCTGGTCATGTGCTTGAGATATACCATGCCGCTGCCGGCCGGGGGGTTCGGCACCCGGACCTCCGTGACCAGCTCATCGGGGGCTAATATCGATTCGCCGGGAGCCCGGAAAAAGTCTTCGACGGCCACCAAGCGTTGTCCATTAGTCCCCGTTATTTTCAATCTGGCCCCGAGGACAATCAGGCCCGGCGCCATGTCCGCCGAGGGCAGGGCGCTGCACAGGTTACCGACCACGGTCGCCAGGTTCCTTACCTGCACCGAGCCGAGCGTCGCGGCTGCCTGTGAGAGGACCGGGAATTTCTCTTTAATCAGCGGCGATGTCTCCACGAAATGAACCGTAACCAGCGGGCCGAAGCTCAGCCCCCCGGACTCATCATAGTTCAGAAAATCCAGACTCCGGACGTTCTTAAGGCCGATGACGTACTGCGGTAATTCCTGGCGCCGTTTCATGTCCAGCAGGAGGTCCGTGCCGCCGGCCAGGACCCGGGCCTGCCCCTTATGCCGTGCCAGCAGCTCTACCGCTTCCCCCACCGTTTCCGGTGCCAGGTACTCGAATCCGGGCAACCTCTTCAAATAGGGATACTGCATGCTACCGGTCCTCGCTTTTAGCCTTGAGTGCTTTCCGGACGGCCTCCGGGGTAAAGGGCGGGTCGGTAAGCCGGATATCGGCGGCATCTTCGATGGCGTTCCTGATGGCCGCCATGATGGCCGTGGTGCAGGTCTCGCCGGCCCCCTTGGCGCCGAAGGGGCCGGTCGGCTCATGGGTCACGATATGGTAGTCGAACATCGGGGGGACGTCCGGAGCGATGGGCACCTTGAAGTCGCGGAAAGAGGAGTTGAGGGGCTCTCCCTTTTTCCCGTAGGAGCTCTGCTCGTACAGGGCGTGGCCAATCATGTGCACCGAGCCGCCGTCCATTTGTCCCTCCACCAGCAGCGGGTTGATGGGCTGTCCGCAGTCGTCCGCCGCCACCGATTTGAGCAGTTTTATCCGGCCGGTCTCCGGGTCAATCTCCAGCTCGATGGCCTGGGCGACAAAGCTGAAAGACGGGGTATGATGTTCGGCCCGGCCCCTGGCAAAATCGGCTATCTCCGCTCCCGGAGGTGCCCAGGTGCCGTGCCCGTAGATGCACCGGCCCAGGGCGTATTGCGCCTGCCGGACCAGCCTCAGAAACGGCAACTGTTTTTCCGGAGAGCCCTTGACGAAGACCTTCTTGTCGCTGAAAACCAGGTCGTCTTCCCCGGCCCCGAGCATCCCGGCGGCTATCCCGGCCAGCTGCCTCCTGGCGTCCTCGGCGGCGGCGATAACGGCGTTGCCGCTCCACACCGTGCAGCGGTCGCCGAACATGCCGGAATCGAGGACGGCGTCATGGCTGTCCTCCATCTCGATATGGACGTCGTCCATCGGCAGTCCCAGGACCTCGGCCACCATCTGGGTAAAGACAGTATCGCACCCCTGCCCCAGCTCGGTACCGCCGTGGATAAGGTTTACCGTGCCGTCCTCGGCTATCTTGATGATGGCCGACGAGGCGAAGTGTCCCCCCATCCGGTTGCCGGACTGCTGGGCGCCGCAGGCGAAACCGATGCCGCGGTTGGGCGTTTTCCGGGTCGATTTTTTCTTCCAGCCGATGCCGTCCGCCACCTTCCTGATGGCTTCCTCCAGTCCCGAGGAGTTTACTCTGGCCCCGCTGACCAGCGTCTCGCCCTCTTTGACGATATTTTTTAACATTACGTCGACCGGGTCCAGGCCCAGGTCTTGGGCCATCATGCTTATCATGGAGCTCATGACGTAACAGGAGATGACCTGCGACTGCCCCCGCACCGCCCCGCACACCGGCAGATTGGTATAGACGCGCTTGGCGTCGTACTTGACGTTGGGCACCCGGAAAGGTAGCGTGGTGAACAGGCCGAAGAGGTAGAGATTGAGCGGGGCGACGCTGAGGTGGGCACCGCCGTCGGCGATTAAACGGCAGTCGGCGGCCACCAGCGTGCCGTCCTTGTTCATGCCCAGCTTCATCCAGACGTGCTTTTCATGCCGCTGCCGGTAGGTGCCGAGTATCTCTTCCTGGGTGACCGCTATCTTGACCGGCCGGCCCGTCTTCTGGGCGAGCCGCACGGCGCTGAAATCGAGGTCGAGGGCTTCATGCTTGCCGGAGAAAGCCCCGCCGACATAGGGGTTGATTATCCTTATCCTGTCCAGCGGCATGTCCAGTCCCCAGGCGAGGTGGCGCCAGGTGATATAAGGGCTCTGCTTGGAGCCCTGGAAGAGCACCCTTCCCGAGCCGTCGACGCTGGCCAGGGCGACGTGCGGCTCGATAAAGCCGATGGACACCCGCTGGGAAACGAATTTCTTCTCAAAGACATAGTCGCATTCTTTGAAGGCCCGGTCGGCATCCCCGTACTCGAAGTGGCACGTGGTGCCGACGTTATCGGGGGCGCGTTCGTGGATGACGGGGGCCCCTTCCTTCAGGGCGTCTTCCCAGTTCAGCACCGGGGTCAGCTCCTCGTACTCGACGTCAATCAGGTCCAGCGCTTCCTCGGCGGTATCCTCGTCCACCGCCGCCACGGCCGCTACCGCCTCGCCGAAGTAGTGCACCTTGTCCCTGGCCAGGGGAGAGCGGTCGGCGTATTGCTTCATAAAGCCGACCACGATGCCGGGGAAGTCCCGGCCGGTGATGACCGCCCTGACCCCCGGCAGCTTTTCCGCCCGGCTGGTATCAATGCGGACAATCCTGGCGTGGGCAAAAGGGCTCCGCAGCAGCTTCCCGTGCAGCATTCCCGGCAGCACCAGGTCGTCAGCATAGACCGCCGTGCCGGTCACCTTGACCTTCCCGTCAACGCGCGGGACGGGATGGCCGACCACTTTATATTTGGACTCCGTCATAACACCCCCCTCGGGCACTAACCTGAATTATATATTATTGCGGCGCGCCGGTGAACTCAATCTTCATGCGGCCGGAGAGCACGTCATCGATGGTCACCTTGTCCCGCCGGAGGTAGTCGTCGCCGAGGGATTTCTCTATCGAACCCTCTTCGAACAGCCTGGTGGCGATGTAGGCCCGCAGGCTGCGCTTGTCTATCTTGTTCACCGCGGTCAGCGGCCACGCCTCGACAATCTCCAGCCGCTCCGGCCACTGGAAAACGGCCAGGCCGTTCTCTTTCATATAGCTCTGTATTTCCTCGAAAGTGATGGCCTGCCTGTCTTTCAGTTGCACGAAGCAGCAGAGCTTTTCACCCAGCCGGGCATCCGGAATCCCGATGACGGCCGCGTTGACGACCCCGGGGTGGCGCAGGAGCAGGGCCTCCACCGGCTCGGGGTAGACGTTCTCGCCGGCACGCTTGATGACGTCTCCCTTCCGCCCCTCGACCACCAGCCGGCCGTCGGGGCGCTGGGACATCAGGTCGCCGGAGTGGAAGAAACCTTCATCGTCGAAGGACAGCTTGTTCTGCTCCGGGTTCCGGAAGTAGCCCTTGAAATGGCTGGGGCCCCTGACCACCATCTCCCCCATCTCGCCGGGCCGGACCGGCTTATTATTCTCGTCCACAATCTTCACCTGGAGCTCGGCGTCCCGGATATGGGGATAGCCGATGGTGTACATCTGCGGCTCCCCGGGGCTGTCCCAGCGGTTGCCGATGGTGATGCCCTCGGACATGCCGAAGTGGTTACACATGTCCACCCCGAGGTCCTCCAGGCACCAGCGGGCCAGCTCCGGCTGGACCTTCTGGCCGCCGGCGCTCACCACCCGGAGCGAGCTGAGGTCGTACTGCTTTCTCTCTTCGGTGGCCTCTTTCCAGTAGGTTATCTGGACCGGGATAAGCTGGATGGTGGTGACGCGATACTTCTCGATTAAAGCGAACTGCTCTTTAGGCCTGGGCGATTTGGTTAAAATTATGGTGCCGCCCTTGATAAAAGCCGGGCCGCTCATGGTGTTGAAGACGGCGTTGTGGGCCACCGGTATGCCCACCAGGCAGATGGACTCGTCGGTGAAGCCCACCAGGCCGATGTAGGCTTCCCACATGCAGATATAGTCGTTATGCGTCCGGGGTATCCCCTTGGGCACGCCGGTGGTGCCCCCGGAAAGCTGCTCGCAGCAGATATCG
>Ga0154784_1118_pt1 | contig 13381 bp, 11 predicted proteins | sample Rifle2008BG16ft_FD_105792 | JGI IMG/M metagenome (GOLD analysis project Ga0154784, IMG submission 105792) | Chloroflexi bacterium RBG_16_60_22 | reverse complement strand
CTTTTCCCAGAGCCTGGGCACCTTGCTCGTGCTGGGGCTGCTCTTCGGGGGGCGTACCCGTCTCCACCTCACTTTAAAGGACTTCCGCCTCGACCCCCAGATTATCTGGCGGATACTGAAGATAGGCATACCCGCCCAGGTCATGAGCCTGCAGCGGGCGTTCGGCAACTTCATGCTGATCTGGTTCATGGCCCCCTTCGGGACGCTGGCCGTGGCCGGCCACAGCCTGGTGACCCGGGTGGAGATGTTTTTGTACCTGCCGGGGCTGGGGTTCGGCATGGGGGCCGGCGTGCTGCTGGGACAGAACCTGGGGGCCGGCCGCCCGGAGCGGGCGGAGAAAAACGGCTGGCTGGCGCTGGGCTACCTGGAGGCCTTCATGGTGGCCTGTTCCGCAGCTATCCTGCTCTGGGCGGAGAACATCATGGGCATTTTCACCAGCGACCCCGCCCTCCTGGAAATCAGCAGCATCTTCCTGAGGATTGCCGCGGCGGCCTTCCTGGTGCTGGCGTTCGTCTCCGTGTTCCAGCAGTGCATCGCCGGCGCCGGCGATACCGTGCCGAACATGATTATCAGCATCGCTATGGTCTGGGTGGTGCTGCTGCCGCTGGCCTATGGCCTTTCGCAGTATACGGACCTGGGTGTTTACGGGGTGCGCTGGGCGATAGTGGCCAGCACTCTGGCCGGGGCAATCGCTTACACGGTCTATTTCAAGATGGGCCGGTGGAAGGTCAAGAAGGTATAGCGGCGGGCGTTTGGATGGTGGGATAAAAGATACAGCCGGCAAGGGGCGCCTGTTTTGGAGCTAAGCCGAAGAGACCCCTCAATATTTTTTAGTCACCCCTCGCCGGCTGGCCGGAAAATCAGCTTCTTCTCGTATTGATTATCCGCCCGCTCGCGGCGGGGGGCAATGATTGAGCAACTCTTTTTTCCCGGAAAAAACACCCGATTTCTCCGGAAAAAAGTACCCTTCAGGGACAGGTAAAAATAAAGACCCTCACCTGTTATAGTATAGAGTCTTTATTTTCCGTCAGGGGCCGGCGGGACGGGGAGTATCCTGGGCTAGGTATCGATGCTTATCAGGCCTTTGCGCATGGCGAACTTGATGAGCTCGGTGCGGTTGTGGATATCCAGCTTTTCCATGATTTTGGTGCGGTGACCGAGCACCGTTTTCAGGCTGATAACCAGCATATCGGCGATTTCCTGGCTGGTGTGCCCCTCGGCGATGAGCCTCAGGATTTCCCTCTCCCGGGCGGTGAGGCGGTCATAGGGGTCCAGCTCCGCCCGCTGCCGGTAGTCCTCAATCAGGGCCGAGGCCACTGACGGGTACAGCACGGAGTCGCCGCGGTTGACGGCGCGGATGGCGGAGACGAGCTCGGAGCCCATGGCCCGCTTGGGAACGAAGCCGGCCGCCCCGGCCTTGATGGCGGAGAGGATATACTCCTTGTTATCGTGCTGGGTAAGGACCAGGACCTTCACTTTAGAGTTCCCCTTGACCATCTGGCGCGTCGCTTCCATGCCGTCCATCCCCGGCATGGCGATGTCCATGACGATAACGTCCGGCTTGAGCTCCGGCACCTTCTTGAGGGCTTCCTTGCCCTCGGACGCTTCGCCGACGACCTCGATATCCTCGTTAATGCTGAGCAGGGCGCGGATACCGTCTCGCATGATGGCGTGGTCATCCACGATGAGCACTTTTATCTTGTGCATTGGCAACCTCCTTGTTCAGTGGGATTTCAATGATAATCTCCGTGCCTCCTTTGACCGGGTCCGACCGTATATCCAGGGTGCCACCGGCGATGGCTACCCGTTCTTTCATGCCGACCAGTCCCAGGCCGCGGGGACGTTCGCGGGAGCTGATTGCCTCCTCGACGTCGAAGCCCTGGCCGTCGTCCTTTACCTGGACCCTGATGGCGTTTCTCCGGTATTGCAGGCTCAGGCTGGTATTCCTGGCCCGGGAATGCCGGGCGATATTGTTCACGGCTTCCTGGATGACCCTGAAGAGGGTGACCTCGATGCCGGGGGCGAGCCGGCGCTGCCGCCCGGTGGTCTTAAAGGTCACGTTAATCCCCGCCGCCTCCAGGTTGACCTCGGTGAGCCACCGCGCCGCCGCTTCCAGGCCGAGGTCGTCGAGCAGCGAAGGGCGGAGGTCGTAAATCAGCTTGTGCACATCGTCGAGGATATTGATGGAAAGTCCCTGCGCCTTTTTGAGCATGGCGCGGGGTTTCTCGGCGTCCCCGGGCAGCATGGCCGTGGCGGCCTCCAGGCTGGCGGTGAGGCTGGCGATTACCTGGCTGGTCTCGTCGTGAAGCTCCCGGGCGATTCTCTTGCGCTCTTCCTCCTGGATGGAGAACATGTCTTCCAGGAGCTCGCCGCGTATCTCCTCCTTTTGCTGTACTTCCCGGTGCAGTCGGGCGTTTTCCGTGGCGGCCGTAATCTGACGGGCGATGCCCTCCAGGAGCTTTACGTCCTCCGGGGAGAACTGGCGGCGGTCATGGCTGGCGATGTTGAGCACCCCCAAAATCTTCTCTTTGGAGCGGAGGGGAACGCTGATAAAGGCCTGGAGACCTTCGGTCATTTTCGGCGTGGAGCTACTGAAACGGGAATCACGGGAGATATCTCCGGTGGTTATCACCTCGCCGGTGCGGACGGCCTGGCTGCTGATGCCTCCGTCCAGCTTGTAGGTCAGGTGAGAGGAGTTTTTCCGGTACAGGCCGTGATTGACCTGGCAGTAGAGCACCTGCCTCTCTTCGTCGAGCAGCAGTATGGCACCGACCTTCTCGTTCATGATGGCCAGGGTCTTGTCCAGGACGCTGCCCAGGGCGGCATCCAGGTCGGTCAGTTCCGGCAGGTGGCTTAGCATTTCCGATACGGAGAGCAGGTGGGAGAGCTCCCTGGTCCGCTTCTCCAGCTCCCCGGTGTAGGTCTTGAGCCTGGACCTCATATCCTCGAAAGCGCGGGCCAGCATCCCGACCTCGTCCTCCTCGGAGGCGGTGACGGAGCTGTCCAGGTCGCCCGCCGCAATCCGCCGCGAGGCGACGGTGAGGAACTTGAGGCGGTTGATGACGTCGCGGGTGGTGATAATCACGATGAAGGTGGCCATGGCGGTGAGCAGCGCGCCGACGAGAATCAGGCTCTGGCGCAGCTCGTAGACGGGAGCGAGTGCCTCCGCCTCCGACTGGCGGATGATGACGCCCCAGCTGGCCTGGGACAGGGGCACGAAGGCCAGCACATCGTCGCGCTCTACTCTCTGCACGGGCTCGTGGCAGGTGTGGCAGAGTCCCCGCGTCGGCTGCCCGGCGGCGATGAGGTCGGCAAAGCGGCCGGAGTGGTCGCTTTTCTCGAAGGGTGAAAGGGTAGGGCCGGGCTCGGTCCGGGCGACGACGATGCCGTTCTGGTCGACTATCTCCACGTAGCCCGTCTGCCCCAGCTGGATGGGCCGGATAAAACCGCCGATGCTGGAGCGGCCGACGTCCACGGCGATGACCAGCATGCCGCTGGCGCCCGCCGCACGGTCTTTCACGGGGCTGGTGAGGAGCACCACCGGGGTTCTGGTGATAGGTTCCGAGACCAGCCCGGAGATATAGGCCGTGCCGCTTTCCGTGACGCGGCTGACGCCCGGGTAGAAAGTGAAGTTGCGGCCGCTGAGGGCCGGCAGGCCGGTCTGACTCCAGGAGACCCGTCCCCCGGCATCGACGACGTAGACGTTGTTTATCTCGATGGACAGCCGGGAGTAGGTGGCTGCCAGGTTCTGCGCGGCGGCGGCGATGGCGGCGGGCGACCCGTCACCGCCGATGCTCCGCGCGGCGCTCCCCAGCTCCGTCAGGGCGCGCTCCAGCGTCTCGTCAAGGTAACCGGCTACCAGATGAGCGGTGGTGAGACGGTCCTCCAGCATTACCTCGGTGGCCTGATTGACAGCTCTCATACCTAAAAAGCTGAACACGCTAATCCCCAGCACCAGCCCCAGGACCAGCAGCAGGGATATTTTCTTCCCCAGACTCAGTTTCCCCAGGAATGTCATCAGTCAACTCCCGGAACGGGGAGACGCGTTCCCGGCGGGTGATACCTTCCCGCTACCCAGTCTTCTCCTTTAACGTGTTTTTCAGCGCATCAATTTCCTTTTTCAGCCTTCTCTGCCTGTTCAGCAGGTTGAGGAGATAGGCAAAAAAGATTACCCAGATGATGGCGAAGGCAGCCAGTAAATAGCCGGCGTTTTCCATTTTCATCTCCTTCAGGAAGATTTTATAACTAACCCAGGCGGGCTTTCAAACTGTTGATAAAGGCCTCGTCCTGCCTGACGGAGGTACGGTGTACCAGCAGCAGGACGTACAGGACGGTATAGGCGCCGAGGCTGACCAGGAGGGTCAGCAGCATGGACGGGGCCAGGCCGCCGCTGAAAATCACCCCGCCGGGGTGCATCCCCCGCCAGAGGGTGGTGGCGAGGGCGACGATGGGGAGGTCGACGAAGCCGACGATGCCGATGACGGCGGCGTAGCGGGCGCCCCGCGCCTCCTCCCCGGCGAAGGAGCGCACCGCGAAGTAGGCGAAGTAGATGAACCAGAGGACGAGGGTGGCCGTGAGGCGGGGCTCCCAGGTCCACCACACCCCCCAAATCGGCTTCGCCCAGAGACAGCCGACAATCAGCGCCCCGGTGGTGGCGAAGATGCCGACCTCGGCGGAGGAGTAGGCCAGGGCGTCATAGCTGTCCCGCCGCCTCGCCAGGTAGAGGATACTGCAGATAAAGACGATGAAGAAGGACAGCAGGGCCAGCCAGCCCATCGGCACCATGAGGTAGAAAATCCGCTGCACGATGCCCATCTCTTTCTCGGTGGGGACGTAGACGAAGACGAGGAATAACGAGGCCAGCATGAGCACCAGGCTCACCCAGAACAGGATATACCTTTTCATAACCCTTTCCCCCTTCTATTCTTCGATGACAAAGGCGAATACCCAGAAGGATACCACCAGGAAAATAGCGTCAAAAGCCCCGATTATCTGGAGCCAGGAGGCCAGCGCGCCCCAGGACTCCCCGGCGAGGGCCAGCCCGGAGGCCTTGACGGCGCTGATGATAATGGGGACGACCATGGGCAGGAAGAGAATGGGCAGGACCATCTCGCGGGCCTTGGTATTGACCGCCAGCGCCGAGAAGAGGGTGCCGACCGCCACGAAGCCGACCGTGGCCAGGAAGGTGACGGTGACGAGCGGGGCGGAAAAGACCGGCAGGTTGAAGAGGAGGGCGAAGACAGGCAGGGCGATAATCTCGATGATGAGCATGAAGAGCAGGCTGCCCAGCATCTTGCCGACGTATATCACCTCGCGGGAGACGGGAGAGCTCATCAGGCCCTCCAGGCAGTTCTCCTCCTTCTCCGGGATAAAGGCGCGGTTGAGGCTCAGCACGCCGGCGAAGGTAAAGGTGACCCAGAGAATGCCGGGGGCCACCAGCGCCGTGGTCTCCTGGCTGGCGCTGAAGGCGAAGTTGAAGGTGACAATCACCAGGACGGTGAAGACCAGCGCCGAGAAGATAATCTCCTTGGTGCGCAGCTCGGAGAGGACGTCCTTGCGGGTGATGGCCAGGGCTTTTTTCAGGAAACTCATGCTTTCACCCCGGTGCTCTGGTGATAGGCCTCCCTCAGTCCGGCCAGGTCGAGGGAAGCCGTCACCCCCTCGTAAACAATCCGGCCGCGGGCCAGGATGAGAAGTCGGTCGCCGAGCTCCAGGCCTCTCTCCAGGTTGTGGGTGGTCAGCACGACCGTCCGCCTGGCGCCGTCTTCCGCCCGGAGGGCCTCGCGGAGGACGACCAGGGCCTGCTGGTCGAGACCCGTCTCTGGCTCGTCGAGCAGCATGATGGGGGGCTTGTGCAGCAGGGAGCGGGCGATGGAGAGTCGCTGCTGCATACCCCGGGAGAGCGTGCCGACGCGGTCATGGAGGCGGGAGGTCATCCCGACGGTCTCGACCACCTCATGGATTCTCTCCTTCCTCCGGGGGACGTCGTAGAGGCGACCGTAAAACTCGAGGTTTTCGTAGGCGGTGAGGGTGCCGTAGAGGAAGGTCTGGTGCGTGATGACGCCGATGCGGCGGCGGATTTTTTCCGCGCTGTCTTTAGCGCTCATGCCGTCGATGAAAATCCGGCCGGAGGAGGGGTTCATGATGGTGGCCAGTATCTTGATGAGGGTGGTCTTGCCGGCGCCGTTGGGCCCGAAGACCACCACCGATTCCCCCCGCGCCACGCGGAAGTCCACGCCGTTGAGCGCCAGGTGGTGGCCGAAGGACTTTTTCAGCTCCTGTACGGCAATGGCCTGGGCCGGGGCAACGTCCTTTATTTCATCCGCCACCGCTTCACTCCTCCTGGCTCTGCATCAGCGCCCGCAGCTCCGCCTTCATGGCGTCCCGCCGCGCGTGGTAAGCTTCCTCGTTAATCTGGCCGGCCTCAAAGCTATCGTCCAGTTCAGCTATCTCGTTGAGCAGCTGCTGCCGCCGGTCCGCGGCACCGCCGGCCGGTACGGGGCGGAGTCGCCTTCTCCTGACCAGGTAGAGCGGGGTGAACACCGCGGCGGCGACGACGATGACTAATGGCACCAGCCAGTAAAGCCCGGTGCCGCCCGCAGACGAGGGGGAAGATATGTTGATGGCGAGGGTATTACCCGCCGCCAGTCCCTGCCCGGAGAGGTGGCCGTAGGTCCGCCCGGCGATGTCCAGCGGCTCGTCCTGGGCCAGCTGGGCGCTGCTGACCTGGATATCCTCGCTCTGTATAAGGAGGTCGAACCGGTTGGTAGGGTAGTAGATGGGCTGATTGAGGGTGTACCGGCCGGAGTCACGGCCGACGGCGTAAGAGAAGGCCACCTCGTGGCTCCCCGGCGGCAGCGGCCGGGTGTCCATAAAGCCGTCTTCGTTCAGGAGGATATCGCCGTCCAGGAGGCCCATCGTCAGCCGGAGGTTGACCGCCCCGGGCGGCAGGGAGAAGCGCAGCGTGCCCCGGGCGGTTTCCCCGCCCGGCCCGAGGTAGGTGCGGTCGGCATGGTTAACGAAGAGGTAATACTCCCTGACCAGGAGGGAGTCCGGCTGGGAGGAAAGTATCATGTGGGACATCATCACCAGGACGGCTTCATCAGCGGCGGTGGTGTCATAAACGATTATATCGGCGGTGCCGGAAGGGTCGCCGTTTTCAAAGGTGACCGGCTCGCTGCGGTAGTCCACGTCCCGGTAGCGGGCCGCCGCCTCGTAGCGGTACCCCGGTCCGGTGTCCAGGCCGGTAAAAACGAAGCGGCCATCGGCGTCGGCGGTGGTTACGGCGCTCCGGGTCGGGACATCATCGAGAAAAACGGACAGGGTGACGTCTAACCCGGCCGGGCCGGTGCCGTTGGCGGTGCCGTTGATAAGCTGGCCCTCGATGATGCCGGTGGGGTCGGCGGCGGCCGCGGGTACGGACCATGCCAGCACCAGCAGTACTACCAGCAGTAAAACGCGTTTAATCACCCTCGCCTCCTTTGCCCAGCGGGGAGCCGCAGCTCCCGCAAAAACGGTCGCCCGGCCTGGCTCTGGCACCGCACTGTGAGCAGAACCGCGCCCGACTCCGCCGCCGTTGTGTTATCTGCCTTTCCAGCTCTTCCTCCAGCGCGTCGCCGGTTCCGGCGGAGGGGGCCCGCGGTGCGGGGGCCGGCCGCCGACCGCGGTCCGGCCAGAAAGCCACCACCCCCCCGAGAAGGAAGACGCCTCCGCCCACCCACAGCCAGGCCACCAGCGGGTTGACCAGCACGGTGAAGGCGGCGGTGCCGGCATCGTCCCAGCCGGCCAGTATCACGTAGAGGTCTTCCAGGGCACTGGCGAAGATGGCTACCTCGCTGACCGGCTGCTCGAAGCTCCGGTGGAAGTACTTCTGCGGTTTCATCGTGCCGATGTAGCTGTCCCCGCGATAGACCAGCAGGGAGGCGGTCACCACCTGCTTGTCCGGGGTCTCCTGGAGCTGAAGTCCCTGGAAGGTCAGGTTATAGCCCTTGATGGTTAAAGTTTCGCCCTGCCGCAGCGAGGCCTCCTTCTCCACGTCGTAGATGGAGGAGCCGATGACCCCGACGGCCATGATGACGATGGACAGGTGGACGAGGTAGCCCCCGTAGCGGGTACGGTTGCCCGAGAGCAGTCGCCAGAAGGTCCGGAAATAGTTGCCTTTTTCCGATTGCCTGGCGTTCCTCGCGTCCTGCAGCCAGCGATACAGGATGACCCAGAAAACGAGGCTGCAGATGAAGGAAGCCGCCAGCGCCTGCCACTGCCTGACCCCCAGGAGGAGAAGAACGGCGGCCAGCACGACGGCTATAGCCAGCGGCCAGAGGAGGTCGCGCCCCAGCTTACGGAGCAATGTCTTCCGCCAGCCGATGAGGGTGCAGAGCCCCACCAGCAGGATGATGGCCAGGAAAATAGGCCCGTTGACCTGGTTGAAAAACGACTTTCCCACCTCAATCCTGACGCCGCGGAGGGCCTCCGTGATACCGGGGAAAACGGTACCCACGAAGATTACGAAGGCGGCGCCGACCAGTAAAATATTGTTCAGCAGGAAACTGCTCTCGCTGGAGACAAGGTCTTCGATTTCCTCCCCGCCCCTGATTTCCTCCCGGCGGTAGAAAAGCAGCCCCAGCGAGCCGATAAGCGCGATGATAAGAAATATCAGGAAGAAGGGCCCGATGGCGGACTCGCCGTAGGTGTGGACGGAGGAGAGGACGCCGCTGCGGGTGATGAAGGTGCCGAAGATGGCCAGGTTGAAGGTCAGGATTATCAGCGCCATGGACCACACCCGGAGCATCCCCTTCCGGCGCTGAATCATAATCGAGTGGAGGAAGGCGGTGGCCAGCAGCCAGGGCATCAGGCCGGCGTTCTCCACCGGGTCCCAGGCCCAGTAGCCGCCCCAGCCCAGCTCCACGTAGGCCCACCAGGCGCCGATGATGTTGCCCACGCCCAGCAGCAGCCAGGCGAACAGCGTCCACCGCCGCACCGCCGCCAGCCAGTCGTTGCCGAGGCGCCGGCTCCACAGGGCGGCGATGGCGAAGGCAAAGGGCACGGTGAAGCCGACGTAACCGGCCAGCAGGGCCGGCGGGTGGAGTATCATGCCGGGGTTTTCCAGCATGGGGTTGAGGCCGCGGCCGTCAGCGGGGGCGAAGGGAAGCTGGCTGAAGGGACTGGCCACGGAGACGAGCAGGAGGAGGAAGAAGGCCTGGACAATCATGATGACGGCTGAGGCGTAGGGGACCAGCTCACGGTTATCATCACGCCGCTGGAGGACGACGATGACGGCGAAGATGGAGAGCAGCCAGACCCAGAAAAGCAGCGAGCCGTCATTGCCGGCCCAGAGGGCGGTGACGAGGTAAGACAGGGGGGTGCTCTGACTGCTGTAAGCGGCGACGTATTCAATCCGGAAGTTATGGGAGAGCAGGGCGGCCAGGAGGAGCAGCACCGCCAGGGTAATCAGCCCGCCGGAGAGCAGCAGGACGCTCCGGGCGCTGGACACCAGGGACGGGTGTTTTCCTCCGGCTCCGATGATATAGGCACCGGCCGCATAAAGCGATGAAGCCAGTGCCAGAAATAGTGCTGCGTAGCCTATGACTGACATTAATTACTTTCCCGAACAGGTTCTCATTCTTGAGGTACATATTTAGAAGGACATTTGGTCAGGATAGTGTCAGCCTGAAAAACACCGGACTGGTCCAGGTAACCTTCGATGACGACTTCACTATCATCCTGAAAGTTGTCCGGCACGACCCCCTGGTAAACTACCGGGATGCTGGCGCCTCCTTCAATGACGGAAAATTTGAGCGTGAGGCTGTTGATATCGCTTTCGATAGAGTCGGCGGCGACCTTTCCGTTGAGGCGCAGGTTCTCGCCGTAAACGGAGTTTCCCCGCGCGGCGGCTTCACTCACCGTGAAGTAGTACGCCGCCGAGCTCTCGAAACCGGTATAGGCCAGGTATGACAGGGCGAGAATGACGATAATCCCGCCGATAAGGAACTTCCTTTTCTTAAACAAACTCCTCCCCTGGGTCTTGAGGACCCGGATATCTACCCCAAAGAGACGATATTAAGATTGAAACCGGCTGCCCGGTACAGGCTCAGGCTACTTTATGGCAGCCCTGGCAAATCTCGTTGGTGCGGCCGGCATGGTCCGCCGGTATCTTTGGACCGGCGGCGCCGGTCTCGTGGCACAGCAGACAGTTGTCACGGCCCTCGAGCGTGTGCGGTATGGCGGGGGGGCCGCCGGCCGGAGTTGCCGGGGCCGGAGCGGGTGCCGGGGCCGGAGCGGGTGCCGGAGCCGGGGCGGGTGCCGGAGCCGGAGCGGGCGCTGGTGCCGGAGCCGGAGCCGGAGCCGGAGCGGGCGCTGGTTTAGGTGCCGGAGCCGGTGCCGGAGCGGGTGCGGGTGCCGGGGCGGGCTCCCCGCCGCCGCAGGCCGCCAGTAACGGCAGGGCCAGCACTAACGCCAGGGCGATTAACCAGACAAACTTTTTCATAACAAGACTTCCTCCCTCTTTTTATTTAGCTACTGGCTTTATTCAATATTATATTACCAGATGGAATTCTTGACAAGAACCAACATAAGGGGAGGCCGGGAATATCGCGGTGCCTCCCCTTATGTCGTATCCCTTACTATGTTGCCCGGCAGGTCTTACCTGCCAGGTTTTTTATTTCAGAGCAGCTATCGAGGCGTCCAGGACATTGTTGACGAAAGGAGGATTGTGGACGCCCTCGCTGCCATCACCGTGGACCAGGAAGTAGTTCCAGCCGACCTTTACCAGGGTGTCGGTCCGGTCGATGACCGGGGTGGAGCCGTCAGTGGTGATGTCGCCCAGCTGGACCTCGAGCTCGGTGAGAGACATGGAATGGGACGCCTCTCCCGACGGGGTGTAGGTGATGTTAACCGCCGTGGCGAGCTTGAGGATATAGCCCTGCTGGCCGTGCGGTTCCGTCGGCTCAACCGATTTGATGTTCGACTTGCTGAGGACGACCGGAAGGCTCTTGACGTCGTAAGACTTGCCGGAGTAGGTATGCACCGTGTAGTCCTTGACGGTGACGTTATTGCCCATCCTGGCGAGCAGGTAGTCTCCCATGGCCTCGCCCAAGGCATGGACCTTGTCTTCAACGCCAATCTGGAGCGCCTCGCCGTTGAAGGTCTCGCTGTGGCACTCGGCGCAGATTTCGACGCTGGCCGCGAAGCTGTGGTTGGTGCCGGACTGGTTATAGCTGAACTCGGCCGGCGGCGGCGTCGCTTCCATGTGGCAGGTTACGCAGGTGTCCTTGACGTAGGAGTGCGGCGAGCGCTGCGATTCCGCCACGAAGTAGGCGTTTTCACCCATCAGGACGTCGGCCTGGGCGGCGGTGTGGGGCGCCGAGTAGCTGGTGGGCGGGGCGTCAATGTTGTGCAGGGCGTTGCGGGTGTTGTGACAGGTCATGCAGAGCGCGCCCTTGCCGACCGTCTTGGCCTGGAACCCGGCGGGCAGTATCGCGGTGGTATCCATGATGCGAACTTTGGCATTATTGGGCTCGCCGGAAATGGTGCCGACATCGTGCGGGTCATGGCAGGTGGCGCAGGTCTGCGGCTGGACGGTGTCCTTGGTAAGCCCGAGGGCCGTCAGCTCGGCGACGGTAGCGTTGCCCTTGGCGCCCTGTATCTGCTTGGTGAGGTCACCCTGCTGAATCCAGGCCAGGAAGCCCTGACCGGAGTGGCAGCGTCCGCAGTGGGCGGCGAAGGCGCCGCGGCTCTCGACGGAGGCTTCTTTGATGGCCAGGTCAAAGTTGCCGTGGCCGCTTTCTTCCCACTGCTGGTAGCGCCCGTGGCGGGCCGGCTCGCCGTGGCAGGCGCCGCAGACATCGGAGTTGATGGAAACGCGTTCCTTATCAGTCGTGCCGTTGGCGTGGAGGGTGCTCTTATCGTTGGGGCCGTGGCAGTTCTCGCACTGGATATTGGCCGTCTTGGCCATCGCCGGGTACTTTTCGACGATACCTTTCCACGTGCCCGGGTCGCCGTGAGGCGGCGCCTTCCAGCCGGCCGCGGTGACGGCGGCGTCAAAACCGCCGTTATCGTTGTTGCCGTCATAGCCGACGGTGTGGCAGCCGGCGCAGCTCAGGCTCCAGTGGCCGGCGGGGTTATCGATGTTCTGGGTGAAGATTTCCGCGTGGCCGGATGCCCGCCAATCAGTGAACTGGTTCGGGGCGATGCTGCCGTTGTGACAGGTAGCACAGGCTTTGGAGTCCGGCCGGCCGTCAGCGCCGATGCCACTGATGGCGCCGGCCCAGGTGCCGGCGTAGACGTTAAACGTGGCGCCGCTCTTGGTCTCGGTGAGGGTGTACTTGCCGGGGACGTCCGGGGTAAAGGAGGGGTTCCGCGTCGCAACGTCGGTGAGGCTGGCCTTGGAACCGGAGGGAGCGGCGAGGTTCCAGACGTAGGCAGCCTGCTGTTTGCCCGTGAGCAGCACCGGTATCCCCTGGGCCACGTTGGCCAGGCCGGTGGTGATGGCGTAGGGCAGGTGAGCGTTGACGTTCACCGTGTCACTATAGGTTCCGCTGGAGGTAGTTACCGTGACCTTGAAAGTGGCTATCTCGGCGCCCTCAAGAGAATGGGGGTTGATTCCCTTGACTCCCCACCTGTCCAGAATCTCCAGGCCCTTGAGAAGCTCGGCCTTGTAAGCCGCGGCATCACCCAGGGTAACCTGGAGGGTATCCTTGTCAGCCCCGGAGAGGGCGGCTTTGACACCGGCCGTCTGTGTCCATTTGTAGCCGGTTACCGTGGAGCCATTGTTGATGGTAGGCTTGGCGGTGATGCTTACCGCCGCGCCGGGCTCCGCCGTCTTGTCATCACCGGCGCTAACGGTTACCGGCGGGGGCGGCGGTTTGGGAGCTTCCGGCGCCGCTCCGGCGGGGCCAGCGGGTCCGGAGGGGCCAGCGGGTCCGGCAGGTCCGGAGGGGCCAGCAGGTCCGGCAGGTCCGGCAGGTCCGGCACAGCCGATAGCCAGGATGGTGATGGCCACCAGGGCTATCAGGGCAACCGTCCCGAACCACCTCAAGTGTTTGACCGTGTTTTCGTGCATCTATATCCTCCTTTCTGAATGTAAGATTTTAATATAGATGGGAACCAAAAACACTCGTTTTCATCGGGCAGCTAATATATTATAACGGTGATTATATCATCTTACAAATTATTATATATATAAAATCACTTCAATCATACCAAAGTATACGCAGGCTACCTAAGAGTATAAATACCTGCTTATAGCGTTAAAAACACCCTGTTTTATTTTATCTCGAAGTAATGACACGCCTGGCAGTCGGCATCAATGGCGGCGCGATGGGTATCATCGTCGGTGGCCACCAGCTTGCCGTGGCACCGGAAACACCCCGGAGAGCTGGTATGC
>Ga0154784_1005_pt2 | contig 13454 bp, 14 predicted proteins | sample Rifle2008BG16ft_FD_105792 | JGI IMG/M metagenome (GOLD analysis project Ga0154784, IMG submission 105792) | Chloroflexi bacterium RBG_16_60_22 | reverse complement strand
GTGGGGGCGCTGCGCATGGCGATGGGCTTCTGCGGGGCGGCCGACATCACGGAGTTTCACCGGGCGGAGATGGTCATCGCCCCGGCCATCACCACCGAGGGCAAGTCCTGGCAGATGGCACAGGGACACTAGCTTTAGAACTTTCCGGAACCCGCCGCCACCTCAACCCTGCCCCGGCCAAAGACTACTCGTCGTCGTCGTCGTCGTCGTCTTCTTCAACGTCCGGTGAGGGCATGGGGGACTCACCGCCCGGTCGGTGCAGCCTGGCTTCCACCCGACCTCGTTTACGGGCGGTGCGCGCCGGCAGCTTATCTATCATCGCGCGCAGCTCACTGATGGCCCCGGCCGCCGCGGCGGCAGCCACCACCACGCCGTCCACTCCGGCTTCCCAGAGGGCTTTCAGCTCGGCCTCGGTGATATCCGCCGGCACGGATACGACGAGCGGCCTGATGAACAGGTTGGCCAGGTGCTGGAAAATCATCAGCTGGTGCCAGGCCAGGGAACCGCCCTGGAAGGAATCGGCAACGAGCACAGCGTCCACCGGCAGGCTGTTCACGGCGCGCAGCAGCCCATCGTCCATGGACGACTCCACCTGGAGGACCGCGCCGGTCTTCCCGTCACGGGGGGCGGCGGCAACCGGGCCGGCAGCCGCCATCACCAGGAAGTCGCACCCCGCCCCGGCCAGCGACGCCACCGTCCCGGCGTCACCATCCTCAAGGTAGGCCCCCCAGGGCTTTCCCTTCAGCGCCCCGACCGTTTTCTGAACGGCTTCGGCGGACAGCCGCGATTTTCCCGGGCGCAGCAGCACCGCGTCGGCATCCCTGATATCGGCGGCGCGGGGGGCGACGCCGGACTCAAGGCTGACCACCAGCAAAATCCGCGGCACCGACGGCGCCGCGCCACCCGCCCGGAAACCCATCGGCGGGACGGCCGCCTGGTCAACCCGGCGCAGCTTTTCGATAAACCGGCTCTTTCTCTCTTCAATCATCGGATATCAATATTATAGGAAAAAGCCGCCCGGACTGCAATGCGGCGGAGTTACCCGTTTTTTAACACGATTTTTATGCCCCCTTTATGGTCGTTTAATACCGGCCGGTTACCATAGAGATAGGGATAAAAATTCTGGAGGGGGCAGCCCGCGATGATTAAGACCGTAATCAGGCTGAGAAACGACATGGTGATAGTCTTCGACGAAAGCGGGGAGCAAATCCCCGTATACCAGGGATTCTACCCGGAAGTCAGGGAGAGCATCCTGGCGGACGCCCCGGCGGGGTCGGTCTTCAATCACTGGTTCGGGTACTCCCTCGAGCCCGAGACCGTTACCGGAGAAAGCTGGTAGGAGAAAGCCGGTGGCCGGAAAGCGACGTGAAAAACTGGTGAACACCCTGACGACCGGCGAGGTCGCCGGGATTTTCGGCGTGAGCCCCGGCACCATCCGGCGGTGGTGCCGGCAGGGTAAGCTCCGTACCTGCGGCACCGGTCCGCGGGGGGCGCGGCGCTTCCGGCGGGGTGACGTGGCCGTCGTTTACCTGGAACGCGCCATTCAAAAGTACCTCAAAGACCTTTCCCAAAGGTAATCCTGACCAATTTCCGCACTTCATACCTTTATTTCTATTGCCATATAGCCGTTTATATGCTATTATAATACTTGTGGCACTTAAGCACGGCTACCGGGCCGTACCCGGCGGGGGGAAAGATGACCCGCCGCTCGCCGGACAGCGGATATCCACCACCGGTATAGAGACGGGAGAAGACGCGACCGCGCAGACCGCGCTGATGGCCAGGCTTTCCCATGATTTCCGCACGCCCCTTAATATCATCATCGGCTTTACCGAACTGCTGCTCGACGAGGTACCGGGGGAAATCAACGAGGAACAGCGGCGCGGCCTCACGGATATCCTCGACAGCGCCCGGCGCTTGCTGGACATGGTCAACGATATCAGGATATAGCCATGGCCAAGAAGATACTTGTCGTTGATGACGAGCCCGCCCAGCTGCGACTGGTCGACCAGGTCCTGAATTCCAACGGCTACGCGGTCATCAAGGCCAGCAGCGGGCAGGAGGCCATCCGCGCCACCTACGAACAAAAGCCTGACCTCATTCTCCTGGACGTGATGATGCCGGGCATCGACGGCTGGCAGACGTGCAGCTGTATCCGCGAGGTCAGCGATATCCCCATCATCATGCTCACCGGCAAGCGCAACACCGAAGAAGACATCGTGCGCGGTCTGGAGTGCGGCGCCGACGAGTACCTGAGCAAGCCGCTGGGCAACCGGGAGCTGCTGGCCAGGGTGCGGGCGACGCTGCGCCGCGCCGGGAAACCGCCCTACCTGAACGACCGGAAAAAAGCCGTCTTCAACAGCGCGTACCTGACCGTGGACGTGGGCGAGCGGAGGGTAACCGTTGGCGGGCAGCGGCTGAAGCTCACCCCCCGTGAGTTCCGCCTCCTGGCGCTGCTGGTGGAGAACGCCGACCACGTCCTGTCCCACCAGCAGGTGCTGGAGAACGTCTGGGGCTGGGAATACATTGACGACGTCGATTACGTGCGCATCTATATATCCCACCTGAGGCAGAAGATAGAGCCGAACCCCTCCCAACCCCGCTATATCCTCACCGAGCCGGGGGTAGGCTATTACTTCCACAGCGCCAGCTGAGGTTCATTGTTTCCCCCACCACCCCCCGGGAGCTATCTATTCCCACCTTCCATTCGTAGAATCAATTATTCGTATTTCCCCCAAAAAACGATTTTACTAATATCTTTTCTGGGTCTAGGCTTGGGAGCCTCGCCAGGATATCCCAAGGGAAGCAAAGCATGCACAAATAGGCTATCCGGTAAATTCATGACCTTATGAACATCTCTGGGGGATATCGCTCCCACCCAACAGGTACCCAGGCCCTGATTGACAGCTTCCAGAGTCATATACGCAACAGCGATCATAATCTGCTCGCTGGCTTTCACAGTCATTACCGGTTCACCCAGACGGTATGGCGCGAACACATCGCTCTGTAAAACCACATTATCTAAAAATTCGTCTGTCCAGTCCATCACGCCGGTATCTCTAAGTTGCTTCAAGGCCTCTCGATGTAACTTGCGGGAGAAGTCATTTATTGAACCACAGCAAACAATTACAACCGGAGCACTACCGATATGAGGTTGTCCACCGGAAGCCTTTGCAATATCCTCTATTTTAGCTTTATCCTGAATTACAATGAAACGCCACGGTTGAGTGTTTCCCCATGATGGCGCTCGCCTGCCTGCCTCCAGCACCTTTTCTATCTTTTCTTTTTCCACAGGCACGGGCTTCCACCTTCTTATACTCGTCCTCTTCAGAATAGCACTGGATACGTCCATTTTGGTTCTCCTCCTTATCCTTCCTTATTATCATTTCAGTCACTCTTATTAATTTGTCAATATACCCCCGCTGGCTTGTGCCATTTGGTCGGGACTCAGGGCAAAACTCGATTGGATACTTTAGTTGATTACATTGTCTTGTCAAGACGCCGGTGGTACCCTTTTAGCCCGTATTATACTACGCCGGTAAACCTTAAGAGAAAACAACACCGCGGTAAAACCGGAGACTATAGGTACCATGCTGCTCGGATTGCCGGTTCGGCAGGGGGATATAAGGAGTGAGGCTGAAAACGGTCAAAGAATTAGGCAGCAAAATAAACATAATATAGTACCTATGTCATCCCTTTTTAACTATTGTTTAATATTTTTTATGGTATAATTAGCTTAGTATCGAGGGCGTGGAGAGCTGAGAGAAAAAATGAAGTCGAGCTGGAAACGTAACAGCATCATATATATCATCATACTGCTGGCGGCTATTCTCCTCTTCTCGTTCCTGATGCCGGGGACCAGCGAGCCTAAAGAGGTGCCCCTGAGCCAGGTAATCGCGATGTCCCGGAACCATGAGATACAAAAGATAGCCATCGACGAAGAGGCGCTGACGGTCACCACGATTGACGGCCAGGAGCTGATGACCTTCAAGGAGACCGGCACCAGCATCTATGATATTAAGGACCTCAACCTCGAGGGCGTCACCGTCGATGTCAAGGGGTCGTCCGGGATTAACTGGGGCGGGCTCCTCATCAACTTCCTGCCGCTGCTGATTTTCGGCTTCCTGCTCTTCTTCCTCTTCCGGCAGGCGCGCGGCGCCAACAGCCAGGCCATGAGCTTCGGGCGGAGCCGGGCGCGGCTCTTCCCGGCCAACCGGGCCACTGTCACCTTCGGCGACGTCGCCGGTGTAGAGGAGGCCAAGCAGGACATGCAGGAGGTCGTCGATTTCCTCAAGTCCCGCGAGAAATTCCAGTCCCTGGGGGCGCGCATTCCCAAGGGCGTGCTGCTCATCGGCCCCCCCGGCACGGGTAAGACCCTGCTGGCGCGGGCCGTGGCCGGCGAGGCGGATGTCCCCTTCTTCTCCATCAGCGGCAGCGAGTTCGTGGAGATGTTCGTCGGCGTGGGCGCCTCCCGGGTGCGCGACCTCTTCGACCAGGCCAAGCGCAACACGCCGTGCATCGTCTTCATCGACGAGATTGACGCCGTGGGGCGGCAGCGCGGCGCCGGACTCGGGGGCAGCCACGACGAGCGCGAGCAGACGCTGAACCAGATTCTCGTGGAGATGGACGGCTTCGATACCAATACCAGCGTCATCGTCATCGCCGCCACCAACCGCCCGGATATCCTCGACCCCGCCCTGCTGCGCCCCGGCCGGTTCGACCGCCGCGTGATACTGGACCACCCGGACATCAACGGGCGGCTGGCCATCCTGAAGGTGCACACCAACGGCAAGCCGCTGGACAAGGACGTCAGCCTGGAGACGATGGCCAAGGGAACGGTCGGCTTCAGCGGCGCGGATATCGCCAACCTGGTCAACGAGGCGGCCATCCTGGCGGCGCGGCGCGACAAGAAGTCCATCGGCCAGAGGGATTTCGAGGAGTCTGTCGACCGGGTAATGGCCGGGCCGGAACGGAAGAGCCGCAAGATAAGCCCGAAAGAGAAAGAGGTCATCGCCTACCACGAGTCCGGGCATGCCCTGGTGGCCCGGATGCTGCCCAACGCCGACCCCGTCCATAAAATCTCCATCGTGGCGCGCGGCATGGCCCTGGGCTATACCAAGCAGCTTCCCATCGAGGACAGGTACCTGATAACGCGTTCCCAGCTAAAAGACAGGCTGGCTACCCTCCTTGGCGGGCATGCCGCGGAAGAATTAATCTTTAATGAGAGAACTACCGGGGCTCACAATGATATTCAACAGGTGACGGACTTTGCGCGCCGTATGGTGACCGATTACGGCATGAGTGACAAACTGGGCACCAGGACCTTCGGCAATAAACAGGAAATGGTCTTCCTCGGTCGGGAAATCTCCGAACAGAAAGATTATAGTGAGCGTTTCGCCCTGGAAATTGACCGGGAGATTAACAAACTTATCGATGAAGCCTACGCCACCGCCAAGAAAATCCTCGGCGAGAACAAGCCCAAGCTGAAGGCCCTCGCCGAGAAGCTTATTGCCCACGAGACCATCGAGGGCCCGGAGCTGGAGAAGGTCTTCAGCGAAATCGGCCTGGCCGCGCCGAGGAAGCGGGTCAGGAAGACCAGGATACCGGCGCCGGTAAAGCCGGTCGGCGTGACCGAGCGGGCCCCCCAGCCCAAGGAAGTCCCCGCCGTGCCCCGCTTCGTCCCCAAGCAGACCCCGGCCGCACCCGATTAGTCGCGGCCCCGCGGGTTACTCCGTCCCCTGCCCGACGACGAAATCGGCCAGGTCCATTAGCGCTTGGCGACTCTCCGTGTCCGGTATCGACTTGAGATTGCGGCAGGCATCGCGGGCATACTCCGCGGCCACCTGGTAGCAGTCCGGGACAATCGTGGAATTGAGCACCATTTCAATCGCCTCGTCGACGTACCTGCGGTCGCGGGTCCTGAAGAGCTTGCGGACCGGATTGGCGTCCGGGTGGCGCTCCGCCAGCATCATGGCCGGCAGGGTGAGGGTGCCCTGGGTCAGGTCCGAGCCCACCGGCTTGCCCATGGCCTCCTCCGTGCTGGTGAAGTCCAGGATATCGTCCACGATTTGAAAAGCTATACCCAGGTTGTCACCGTACTCCTTCATCACCGCCACCGCTGCTTCCGGGGCATGGGCCAGGACGGCGCCGGACTGCGTGGAGAGGGAGAACAGGGAGGCGGTCTTGCCGTAGACGCGCCGGAAATAGTCCTGGCGCTTCTGGTCGATATTATAAGCGCCGCGGAACTGCCCGATTTCCCCGCTGGAGATGGTAGCCAGGGTCTGGGAGAAGAGCTTGATGACCCGCGGCGTCTGCGTATCGGCGACGAACTCGCCGGCCTTGGCGAAAAGGTAGTCGCCGAGGAGAACGGCAATCTCGTCACCCCAGACGCTGTTGATGGTGGCCTGGCCCCGCCGGGTCCGGGCTTTATCGATGGCGTCATCGTGAACGAGGGTGGCGGTGTGCATCAACTCGACGGATACCGCCATCGGCAGCAGGTAGGCCAGGTCGTATCGGTAGGATTTGGCGGAGAGGAGGGTGAGCGCCGGACGGATGCCCTTGCCCGTCTCCCTCACTACGTAGCTGAGCTGGTCGGCGAGCCAGGCGAAGTCTATCCGGCTGATGGACTTGAGCGTGTCCTTTACCCGGCTTAAATCATCCTGTATGGGGGCGTAAATCTGGTTAAGTTCCAATGCGGGCCGTCTCCTCGTCGATAATGCTTTCATCGAGCTTGGTAAAGAGTGGCTGCGGCTCCCGCAGCTTCTGCCCCGGCGGCAGCTCCTGAATTTTCCAGCCGTAATCTTCCACCCTGCCCTCGAAGCCCAGGTACTCGTGGACCTTCTGCGAGCTGAAGGGCAGGAAGGGGTAGAACATCGTTTTGAGCCGGGCAATCAGGCAGAGGGCCACGTATAGAGACGCGGCCGCCGCCGGGCGGTCAACCTTAATAGTTTTCCAGGGCGCCCGGTCGTCCAGGTAGCGGTTGGCCTCGCGGGCCAGCTCCATGACGGTCATGATGGCCTGCTTGAAGCTGCACTTCGCGAGGAAATCGCCGGTCTGCCCGAGGGAAGTCCCGGCTTTATTTAAAATATCTTTATCCGCATCGCTCAAGTCTCCGGGCTGCGGCACGGCGCCGTCGAAGTTGCGATAGACAAAGGTCAGCACCCGGTTCACCAGGTTGCCGTAGGTAGCCACCAGCTCGTCATTGTTGCGGCGGACCAGCTCCCGCCAGGAGAAATCGGTGTCGCTGCTCTCCGGCATGTTGATGGAGAGCTGGTAGCGGAGGGGGTCGGGGTCAAAGCGCGCCAGGTAGTCCGGCAGCCAGACGGCCCAGTTACGACTGGTGGAAATCTTTTTCCCTTCGATGGTGAGAAACTCGTTAGCCGGCACATCGTAGGGCAGGGCCAGGCCGCCGTAGCCGAGCAGCATGGCCGGCCAGATGAGGGTGTGGAAGGGGATGTTGTCCTTGCCGATGAAGTAGTAGCTTTTAACGCCGTTATTTTTGTCCCAGAAATCGTGCCACATCTCCTCGTCTTTAGCTATCTCCGCGGCCCACTGCTTCGAGGCGGAAAGGTAGCCGATGACGGCCTCGAACCAGACGTAGATGCGCTTTTTCTCGTACCCCGCCACCGGCACCGGCACGCCCCAGTCGATGTCGCGGGTGATGGCGCGGTCGCGCAGCCCCTCCCTGAGGTAGCGACGGGTCAGGTTCATGACGTTGGGCCGCCAGTAGTTTTTCTGCTCCACCCAGTCCGCCAGCTGCGACTGGAACTCGCTAAGCTTAAGGAAGAAGTGCTCCGAGTCTTTGAAGACCGGGGCGGCGCCGCAAATCCGGCACCGGGGGTCAATCAGGTCGGCGGTGTTCATCGTCTGGCCGCAGGCATCACACTGGTCGCCGCGGGCCCCGGGGGCTTTACAAAAAGGGCAGACACCCTCGACATACCGGTCAGGGAGGAAACGCTGGCAGCTGGGGCAGTAGGCCTGGGAGGCGGTATCCCGGTAGAGGTAGCCCTTCTCCAGGAGCTTCAGGAAGATGTCCTGGGTGACCGCGGCGTGGTTTTTCGTTCCCGTGTTGGTAAAAAGGTCGAAGGATATACCCATTTTCTGCCAGCAATCGAGGAACTCCCGCTGGTAAAAGGCGGCAATCTCGGCCGGGGTTTTCTTCTCCTGCTCGGCCTTGATGGTAATGGGGGTGCCGTGCTGGTCCGAGCCGGACACCATGAGCACCTCGTGGCCGGCGGTGCGGTGATAGCGGGCGAAGATATCCGCCGGGAGGTAGGCCCCGGCTATCTGCCCGAGGTGGAGGGACCCGTTGGCGTAAGGCCAGGCGACTCCGATGAAAATTCTCTCGCTCATACTGCGGGCCTAGAAAAAGGTCAGTACCCGTTCGCCTTTCTCTTCCTTGTAATGGGCGTAGCCCTTCTTGAGGGCGCACTCTACGCAGTAGCGCTTCTTCTCGCCCTCGTCGTCCTCGAGGCCGTCCTTTTCATCGATAGCCAGGTAGCGGTCCGGGTAAGGGATGACGCTATGACATTCATCACAGGAAATTTCGCCTAAAGATACACAACCGCGACGCATTTGCTGACTCCTTTAAGTGGACTATTTAATATTGTCATTCTCGGGCTTGACCCGGGAATCCAGACCGCCACTCCTCCTCTGGATTCCAGCTTTCGCTGGAATGACACCAAACGATGGCTAACTCCTCCCTGATTTGTGAACCGTATCTTTTTCTTGGTCCCAGGCCCGGTCCAGCCGGAGCCAGGCCTGATAGAGCTCTTTCCTCGGCAATCCCGTCTCGCCGGCCACTACGGCGATGGCCTCCCTGGCCCGGGTGCCGCCCAGGGACATCCGGCGCAGGCGCTCCGCCACGGCCTCGGTCATTTGCGGGCGGTCACCGCTGCCTTTCCCCTCAATCACCAGGGTGAACTCGCCGCGGGGCGCCCTGAAATGCTCAATGGCCCCGCTGACCGTTCCCCGGAAGACCTCCTCGTGAAGCTTGGTAAGCTCGCGGCAGACGGCGATACGACGGTCGCCGAGGGTCATTAAAATATCCTCCAGCGCCGCCGCCAGCCGGTGGGGCGCTTCCAGGGCGATGATGGTGCCGGACTCGCCGACTACGGATTCCAGGGCGCGGCGCCGGGCGGGGGCCCGGCCGGGCAGGAAGCCGATACAGGTAAAGCGGTCGGTGGGCAGACCGGAGACGGCCAGGGCCGTGGTCACCGCCGACGGTCCGGGCACGGGGACGACCGGGATATCCCGTATTGCCGCGGCCACAATCAGCTCATAGCCGGGGTCGGAGATGCCCGGCATGCCCGCCTCGGAGACCAGGGCCACGTCCTCCGTGCTGAGGCGTTCCAGTATATTTTGAAGTTTGGTCAGCTTGTTATGCTCGAAGTAGCTGGTCATGGGCGTCCTGATATCGTACCGGTCGAGGAGGCGCCGCGTCCTGCGGGTGTCCTCGGCCGCGATGAGCTTCACCTCGCGCAGGGTGCGGAGGGCCCGCAGGGAAATGTCCTCGAGGTTGCCAATCGGGGTGGCCACAATATAAAGGGTCGGCATTGTCTTAACTTAATATTATAGTATGCGCCGCCTCCGCCTGTCCAGATTGGAACGTGCCGGGCGGTGGTATTTACATCTTAACGTCTGTCATTGCGAGCCGAAGGCGAAGCAATCCCTGACGCATAAAGATTGCTTCGTCGCGACGCTCCTCGCAATGACATGCGGGCGGGGAATTGACAACGCGCGCCGGGCTGATTATAGTGTCATTAAAATATCCCGGGGCCGCGGCCGGCGACCCCGTTGGAGGCGCTCATGAATACGGCGACGGAACCACTGGAGATTAAGTCCCTGCCCCGGCTGAACAGGCGCGGCCCCGACGACCTTTTTATCTGCTGCGCCAGCTTCGAAGAAAGGTGCCTCTCCAGTCCCGCGCTGATGGGCTCCGACTTCCTCACTAAATACGCCATCATCTTCACCGTGGAGGAGTCGCTCTACAAGAAGCAGGTGGAGAAGAACATGTTCCGCCTCCAGACCGGGCTGCGGTCCAAGGCCACCGAGGGGATATTCGTCATCTCCAGCCAGCGGGAAAGCCCCGTGGAGGGGGTCCGCCAGATGGAGGACATCCTGCGGCAGTGCAAGCTGAATGCCGATGGCGGGCCTTACATCACCCTGGACATCAGCGGCTTCACCAAGATTTACCTGCTGGAGCTGCTGCACTACCTGGTGACGGAAAAGGGGCTGGCCATGCCCCGCCTGCTCCACACCACCCAGCGCTACCTGCCCACCCGGCTGACGCGGGGCATCGAGCAGATTACCACCATACCCCACTACTACGGCAGCCCCGCGCTGGACAAGCCGACCGTCCTGGTGGTCTTCCTCGGCTTCGAGCCGGAGCGCGCCCTGGCCGTCTGGCAGCAGTACAACCCGGCCCGGACCATCGCCCTGATAACCAATCCCCCCCGCCCCGGCAACCCCGACTACCTCAAGTACGCCCGGCAGAACAACGCCGAGCTGCTGGCACGGCCCTCCGTGGAGGTCAGGGACGTCAAGCCGGACAACCCCTACGACGTCAAGCAGGTGCTGGACGCCATCTACGAAGAGGTGAAGGACACCCACAACATGGTCATCGGGCCCTTCGGAACGAAGCCGCAGGTGGTCGGGCTTTTCCTCTTCGGGGTGGAGCACCGCAAGGTGCAGGTAATCTACTCCTTCCCCGCCACCTATACCCGGTCCTACCTGCAGCGGCAGCCCGGCGCCACGCTGCTGTTGCCCGTCGCCCCGGCGATGGCCTAGTTACGCACGACTACCACTTACCTTCCATGACGAAGGAGCTGGCCACAATCATCACGACGTGGCCGTACTCATCGGGGACAAAGACGACCCAGGCCTGGAAATCGCCCTGCCCCGGCCCGCCGGTCCGGCTCCAGTGGCCGGTAATCGTCAGCCTGGGGAGGTCAACCCCGAGGGGCGTCGGCACCATCTCCAGCGGCTCAATCTTGCCCTCGACCTTGAAGCTGTACCCTCCCGTCTCCAGGGTGCCGTGCAGGTTGCCGGCCTGGGTGGCCAGCTCGACGTTCGCCTTATAGGCCAGGACGAATCCGTCACTGATATCACCGGACAGCTGACCGGTAATTTCGCGGTCAACGACCCTCCAGCGGCCGCTATTGCCGGCGGGGAAAGCGTTCTCGCCCACCGCCGTGTCCTCGATGCCACTGATAACGCCGGCCGCGTAAAAGGATTGCGGTCTGGCCGCCAGGGCGGCGGCGGGCACCAGCGCCGTCAGGGCCAGTACCAGTACCAGGCTGAATAATAGCGTCCTCTTCTTCATTTTCCGTTCCCTCCTTCTCAAGACATATTTTCCGGGTATTGCGGCACTTCAGCTTCCTTACTGGATGGCGGTTACCTTGGCATAATCACGATTGACCGCGGCCGCCGCCATTATCCGGTCGAACGCCGGCTCGTTCTTCCTCAACAGTCGCAGACAGGCGTCCACCACCTCGGCATCGTAGAGAACGCCGCTGGCCCGCGAGATTTCCTCCAGGGCGCTGTTCAGGCCGAGCGCCGGCCGGTACGGGCGGTGGGAGGACATGGCCTCGACGACGTCCGCCACGCCCAGGATGCGCGCCTCCATGACGATATCCTCGGCGTAGAGGCCCTGCGGGTAGCCGGAGCCGTCCAGCCGCTCGTGGTGCTGGAGTATCGCCCGGGTAACCGGCCAGGGGAAATCTATCCGCTGGAGGATTTCATAGCCGACCTGACAGTGGTTCTTGATGATACTGAACTCGAAGTGGTTGATTTTGCCGGGCTTGCTGAGTATCTCCGCCGGCACCGCCACCTTGCCGACATCGTGGAGGAGGCCGGAAATGTGGACTCCCAGCGCCTGCCAATCGGAAAGGCCCATCTCCTTGGCGATAGCCCGGGCCAGTTCCGCCACCCGCCGCTGGTGACCGGCGGTGTACGGGTCGCGGCTCTCCACCACCAGAGAAATAGCGTGGATAACGCCGTCCATCGCCTTCTGCAGCTCGCTGTGCTTGCGCTTCATGTTCTCGTAGAGGTTGGCGTTATCAATGTTAACCGCCACGTCCGCCGAGACCGCCTGCAAGAGTCTCCGCTCCTCGTTGGAGTAAGGCTTCCGGGAGACCTTGTGGCTGAGAAGCAGCACACCGGCCAGGTGCCCGTTGTCCTTCAGGGGCACCAGCAGTTCGATATCATTCTTTTGCAGCACCTGGCGGTCGCCCTCGGCGAGGCTGAGAAGCGACGGCATCACCTCCATGTCATTGCTATCAATGGGGCCGCCGTGCTGCTTCATCGTGGCCACCAGCGGACTGCCGGCGGAAAAGAGGAACCGGCCGCGGCTCTTCTGGCCGGAGTAGGCGTAAGTGCCGTAGGCGCCGTTGGCCGGAGATGGCAGGAGGAGGTACACACACCGACTCTGCATGCCGTTGGCCACCGCAGTAACCAGCGCCGTCGAGAGCTGCTCGAGGTCGAGGTCGCCCCGGGTCAGCTGGTTGAACCGGCGCAGCGTCTGAATATGGTCGAACCTCTCCCGGAAAAACCAGCGGTCCACGATATGCTGCAGCCGGAAGAGCACCGGCTGGAAGAGAGAAGCGGCCGTGAAAACGGCGATGATGGTTATCGTCAGAGAGACGGGGCTCATGAAGTTGGGGTAGAACCGGCTCAGCAGGAAGATAAAGCTGCCGATGACGCCGAACAGCAGGAGGCTCGTCAGGGAGTAGGTCGCCGCCTTGCGGACCACCACCTTCATCTCCAGAAGGTTGTACCTGAGCATGGCCCCCGTGGCGATAACACAGAAGAAGATGTTGCCGATGATACCCAGGGGGTACATGTTCACGCCGATGGCCGGGAGGTAGTCCGTGGTGGCGCCGATAAACATGGCGGCGATACCGGCCAGGACGTAGTGGTCGCGGACCTTCTCATCGATGATGCGGGTACGCCGACTGTGCTTTAACAGCATCACGGCGCTGAGCACGATGGGCGTATAGGCGCTGAGAACGAAGGGAAAGAAGAGCGGCCCGATGACGGGGGACTTGCCGTACCACATCGTCTGCATGCCGCTGACCACCAGTCCGGTGGGAATCAGGGCCATTACCGTGAGATAGGCCAGATAAAGCCCGTAGCGGACCGGCCGGCGGGGCCGGGAGCCGGTGAACGCCACGGTGAACTGGTAGAAGAAAAGGGCGGCGCTCAGTATCGCCCCCAAGACGAACTTCTCCCAGAGCAGGGCGGCGGACATATCGGTGGTCTCGCGCATCAGGAAGATGAATAAGCCCCACAGCGTCATAAAGGCCAGAAAAAGCGCGAACGGCCGCCGGGCGACGTGGCGCTTGCCGTTGACCATCAGGACAACCAGCAGCACCAGGCAGAATATCGCTTCAACCAGGGGTATTATTAAATACATATCAGGTTCCGGCTCTCCCTTTTCCTATCTCTCCCTCCAC
>Ga0154784_1045_pt1 | contig 13526 bp, 13 predicted proteins | sample Rifle2008BG16ft_FD_105792 | JGI IMG/M metagenome (GOLD analysis project Ga0154784, IMG submission 105792) | Chloroflexi bacterium RBG_16_60_22 | reverse complement strand
CGGAAGACGTGGGTGGCCCGGTTATGGCAGTCAACGCAGTCCATCAGGCGTTTTTCCTCCGCCAGGCGCTGGGGAGTTACCTCCGCCTCTTTTGCGGCGTCGATGTACTCCGTCAGGCTGCCGTCAGGGTTTTCCACCCCCACCCACGCGATATTCTGGCGTTCTTTATCAAGCGCCAGGTACCAGACATTGGCGGCGATATGCCAGTGGATGTCACGGGCGGTTTCCAGCTCGCCGCCGCCGACCCTGAGGACGCGGGTATCCACGTGCTCCGTATTGGCCTCATCCTCGTCGTAGGTGGTGTGGGTGCGCACGAGGTCGCCGGCGAACCGCTCGGGGCGGTGGCATTGCTGGCAGGTCTCCCGGGCGGGGCGCAGGTTGCTGACCGGGGTGGGAATGGGGCGCGGGTAGCTGTTGGTCAGCACGGCCCAGACCTGGGGTATGCCGCTGATTTTGGAGCGTACCAGATAGCCGCCGCCGTAACCGACGTGACACTCCGAGCAGGCCACCCGGGAATGGGGAGAGGCCTGGTAGGCGGTATATTCCGGGTACATCACCTGGTGGCAGAGGCGACCGCAGAAATCGGTGGAGTCCGTGAACTCCATGAGCTGGTAGCCGCCAATGACGAGCAGGATAATGCTTATCGCCCCGGCAAACATGAGGAAAAAGAGTTTCTTGCGGTGGCGGTTTCTGATATCAGGCGTTGCTTCCGTCATTTAGCTCCTTAAGATGGCCAGAAAGAAGATTATCCCCCCGACGACGAAAAGGACCGGCACCATGCCGAAGTTGAAGACGCCGAACACAGGGTACTGTTCGGGGAGGTCCGAGTAAATGTTAAAGAATACCAGGGCTACGGTCAGCACGAAGACGATACCGGCCGCCCGTGTCAACCAGTCGTCAAATATCTCACGCAGATGTCTCAAGGCTTCACCTCCGTTTCCGGCTTCCCGGCGTTAAACATCCTTTCGTACTCCAGGGCATGCTCCTCGCGGTACTTCTCCCGGTCAACCTTGCCGGTGAAGATGGAGGTATTGATGGGGAAATGGCTCGGGGTGAAGTGGTTGAAGAAGACATGCACCAGGACAATCCAGACCAGCGCCAGCATGGCCTCGTCGCTGTGGGCCACCAGGGCCGTCGGGACAACCGAGCCAGGCAGGAAGCTGGTGATGAAGACGGGATACATCAAGATGAACCCGGAGATGAACATGACCGGCATCCCCCAGAAAATGGCCCAGTAATCAAACTTCTCTTTCCAGTTAAAACGGTCTACGAGCGGTTTTTGCTTCCTTATCCCCAGGTAATAAGCTATCTCCTCGATAACCTGGAACACGTCCTGGAGGCCGGGGACGATTTTTACGGGGAAGGGCCGCTTCAGCACGAGGATAGTATAAATCAGGTAGCCGGCGTGGTACAAGCACACGGCGGCCATCATCCACGCGGCGAAGCTGTGGGTGGCGCGGGTGACCTCCAGGCCACCCCATATCCCCACCCACCACTGGCTGATGCCGAGGTTGGAGAATTTTAACGGCAGCCCGGTGAGGACCAGCAGGATAAAGCTGACCATGAGGCCGGCGTGTTGGACTATCTGGTGGACGTCAAAGCGCTTAATCCTGTCTTCCGCTTGTTCCCGGTTAATGGCCTGGGCGACGGTAGCCATGCTTATTTCCTCCATCTCTTAAGCGAGAACCTGACGATGGCGGCGATTACCACCACGGCACCGAAGGCGATAACGGTGGTTAAAATAACCCTGAAGATTATCTCCGTGTAGTGGGCGGCGGGGACGTGCTCGGTGGAGGCTTCTTTATGCCCCAGGAAACCCGCGACGAACTGGGGGCCGGCATCGACGTGGCATTGCTGGCATGTCTTCAACAGATTGTCCATACCCGCCACCGGAGAGGTGGGGTCATTGACGCTCTTGACGTCGTGGTAACCGTGACAGTTCGTGCAGGTAGCCACGTCCAGCTGCCCTATCTGGTAATTCCCGAGGTCTATCGCCTTGCCGTGGAAGCTGCGCATAAAGGACTCGTAGACCTTCTCCACGATGCCGTAGTCCGCCATGAGTGCCTTATTATCATGGCACTTGGCACAGGTTTCGGCGATGTTTTTTTTATAAGCCGGCGCGTTGTACTCCAGGACGCGGATAACGCTGTGGGGGTTGCCCTCCGGGCTGTGGCAGTCGACGCAGGTGGCCACGTCGGGGTTACCCTGGACGAGCTGCTGGCCGTGGATGCTCTGAAGATGAAACTTGTATTCAGACTTGTGGCAGGTGCCGCACTTCTCCGCCAGGGAGAGCTTGGTGAGCGGAGTGGCCACGTCGTGGGGCGCCGCGGTGTGGCAGGTGGTGCAGTCGATATAACGGTGGGCGGCCGTGTTCACGGCTTTTTCATCGACGAAGAGGGATATCTTGTCCCCCGCCTCGTTGGTCTTGTAGAGCCCCTCGGTGCCGTGACAGGCGAGGCAGGCGTTCTCATCGAGGGCGCGGGCGCCGTCGCGGTCCAGCGCCACCCATGAGACAGCCAGGGTAAAAGCGATGACGGCACAGAGGGTCAGTCTTTTCCAGGTCAACCACCGTGGTTCGCGTTCCGGTTTCATCATGCCGTTTCCCAGAAGTCAATAATTCTGACGGCCGCCGTGGCCATCACCGCTTGTTGCCGGGCCGGGTTTAACCGCCCGCTATTCTCTGGAATCCATGGACGAGGGGGACGCGGTAAACACCGAACACCTCCCGGCTCCTCAGGAAGCCGGTGAAGATGATAATGATACCCAGCAGCTCGAAAACGTAGAAGAGGTTGATGCCGCCGCCGATCCGGATGCGCAGTCCCCCGAAGGCCGGCAGTATGGCGCCGACGGCGACGAGGATATTGGAGACCACCCGGTGAGGCAGGATGCGGCGCCGCCAGAAGGTCCAGGCGCTGTAGATGGCCCAGATGAGCTGGTAGGGCTTTTTCCTGGCGAAATACTGGTCGAGGACGGTAACGGCAAAAATGAGGCTGACGATGCAGGAAATAAGTGGTATTACGGCGATATTCATAATAACTCCCTATTATTTTATCCCATCCGGTAGGTAGTCTGGAATGAAATAATGCCCTGTCTTTTCCAAGTATAACACCCTGTTTAGGCATGATAAAGCGACCCGCACGTATCCGGGTGCGGGGAGAGGCGGTGCCCCGCCCTAAATGTCATTCTGAGGAACGAAGTGACGAAAGAATCCCCAACGCCTCCAGACCCTTCGCTGCGCTCAGAGTGACATCTGGTAAAGTGCTTTCAGGACAAAGCCGTAGCGGCTAAGAGGACGGCGGAGGCAGGCCTGAGCCTTACTTGGCCGTCCAGCCGCCGTCGATGACCAGCTCCGAGCCGGTGACGAAGCGGGACTCGTCGGAGGCCAGGTAGAGGACGCCGTAGGCCACGTCGATGGGCTGGCCGGGGAAGCCGATGGGGTAGTTTATCTCCATGTTTTTCCGCAGCTGGGGGTCTTTCAGCATGGCCGCGGTCAGGGGTGTCTCGATGATGCCGGGGTGGACGGAGTTGACGCGGATATTGTAATCGCGGCCCGCCTTGGAGCACTCCAGGGCCGCCGCCTTGGTGAACAGCCGGACCCCGCCCTTGCTGGCGATGTAGGCCGAGGTGTTATCAAAGGTGCCGATGAGGCCCACCGCCGACGATATGTTGACGATGGAGCCGCCGCCGCCTTTCCTCATGGCGTTGATGGCGTGCTTGGTGCCCAGGAAAACGCCGTCCAGGTTGACGCTCATCAGGCGGCGCCACTCTTCCAGCGTCATGTTCTCCACCTCTTTGACAATCATGACCCCGGCGTTGTTCACGGCGACGTCCAGTCGGCCGTAATCGGCCAGGACTTTTTTCATGAGGGAGGTCCAGCTGCTCTCGCTGGTGACGTCGTGCCTGACAAAGGCGGCCTCGCCGCCGCGTGACTTTATCTCCGCGACTGCTTCTTTACCGCCGGCCTGATTGACATCGGCGAGGATGACCCGGGCGCCTTCCTGCGCCAGCAGCGTGGCGGTGGCCCGGCCCAGTCCGCTGGCGGCGCCGGTAACGATGGCTACCTTGCCCTTGACTCTATCCATTTCGCCCTCCTCGCGGGTTCTTTTTTCATCTGGTTGATTAAGCTGTCATTGCGAGGAGCGCAGCGACGAAGCAATCTTAAAACATTTATAGAGATTGCTTCGCCTCCGGCTCGCAATGACATTACCAACCAATACTGAATAATACTTCCTTGCGGTTCGTTGACTATTTTTTCAGGATATGGATGCCGACCGCCCCGGACTCCAGGCCGGTAACCTCGCCGCCCATGACATGGGCCAGGGCGACCCTGGCGCCGGAAACCTGGCGTTCGCCGGCCTGGCCCCGCAGCTGCCAGACGAGCTCGGCTACCTGGGCTACCCCCGAGGCACTGACGGGGTGCCCCTTGGAGAGGAGCCCGCCGCTGGTGTTGACGGGTATCCGCCCGCCCAGGGCCGTCTCGCCGTCCATGAGCAGCCGCACCTCGTCGCCCTTCTGGCAGAATCCCAGCTCGATGTAGTGCAGGAGCTCGTTGACGGCAAAGGCGTCATGGAGCTCGCAGACGTCGATGTCTTCCGGCCCCAGTCCGGCCATCTCGTAGGCGGCGCGGACGGACTTGTCGGTCATGTCCGAGAAGGTCATGTCCTTCCAGCGGAAAGAGTAGTCGCCGCTTCTGATTACCGAGGCGGCGATGAAGACGGGCTTGCCCGTATATTTTTTGGCTTTGTCCGCGGCGACGAGCACCGCCGCGGCGGCCCCGTCCGAGGCCGGGCAGCACTGCAGCAGGGTAATCGGCTCGCAGATGGGGCGGGAGGCGAGGATTTCCTCGACGGTCAGCTCCTTGCGGTACTGGGAGTAGGGGTTGAGGCAGCCGTGATGGTGGTTCTTGACGGATACCCGGGCAATCTGCTCCAGGGAGACGCCGGCGGTGTCCATGTAGCGCCGCTGCGCCAGGGCGAACCGGGCGACCATGTTCATGCCCAGCGCCCCGGTGATGTCGCCGGGGGCGGGGGTTATCGGCTTGCCGGCGATGGGGCTGGTGGAGATGGACTCCACCCCGACGACGATACCGATATCGTACAGGCCGGAGGCGATATCCCACCAGGCCCGGCGCAGGGCGGTGGCCCCGCCGGCGCAGGCGTTTTCGATGTTGGTCAGCTCGATATCGGTGATACCGACCTCGCCGAGGACCGCCTGCCCGATGACCATGCCCCCGTAGAGGGTGGCGGAGTAGCCGAACTGGATATCCTCCGGCGAGACCCCGGCGTCCTGCAACGCCGCGCGGGCAGCCTCGGCGCCGAGCTGGTAGGGCAGCTTATCCGGGAGCTTCCCGAAAACGGTGCTGCCCACCCCGATGATGGCGACTTCTCTCATGGTCTCAAGCTCCTCCCTTCCCGGCCGGCCGGAAGACGTACCCGATGGCTTCCCTGTCCCCTTCCTCCCAGAGCTTTTCAAAGCTCAGGGCCATATCCATGCCGGTCTCAAGGGGCTGTTCCTGCCAGCCCCGGACCTGGCTGAAGACCCTTACCCCCTCCGGCAGCTCAATCCAGCCGACGGCGTAGGGCGGGGCGAAGTGCTCGGCCTTCATGTGGACGATGGTGTAGGTGTAAAGCTTGCCCTTGTTGCCCAGGCGCACCGTCTCCAGGTCCTTGCCCCGGCAGTTGGGGCAGGCCTCCGCCGGCGGGAAAATAACCTGGCCGCAGGAGCGGCAGCGGGCGCCCAGCAGTGCCCCCTTACCGCCCTTCTCCTCGAAAAGCCCCTCCCGGAAGGGGACTCTGGTCTTCATGAAGTACTCCTTGCCTGTTTTTCCGTCATCTTTTACCCTTCCGCCCCGGGATTCTTTCGGTCGCTGCGCTCCCTCAGAATGACAAAATAGTAGCGCTCCCTCAGAATGACAAGTTAGTAGCGCTCCTTCAGAATAATATTTTAGGATACTCTGGTTATAGCTGGATTTCCTTGAGGGCGGGGTCGATTTTTAAAATTGGTTCGGTCTCCGCCTGGACGTCTTCCGGGGTGAAGCCGGGGGCCGTCTCCTTGAGGACGAGGCCCTGCGGCGTGACCTCAATGACGGCGATATCGGTGATAATCAGGGAGACGCAGCGCGGGGCGGTAATCTCGTAGGTGCATTTGCGGACAATCTTGGGCTCGTTTTTATTGGTGACATGCTTCATGGCCACGATGACCTTTTTGGCCGCTGCGGCCAGGTCCATAGCCCCGCCGATGCCGGGGGGAAAGCGTCCGGTCCGTATCCAGGCGACGACGTCGCCGTTATAATCGGCCATGTTGCCGATGGCCCAGTTAGCGAGGTCGCCCTTTTCCGAGACCTGCATGGCCCCTAACACGGAGAGGTCGATTTTACCGCCACGTATCATATCGAAGGCCTCGTCATGGGAGAAGAAGCTCATGCCGGGGGCGTAGGTCACCGGCTGGAAGCTGGCGTTGAACATATCCCAGTCCGCCTCTTCCGTAGCGGCGATGCCGCCGTAGCCCAGACCGCCGTTCTCCGTGTGGAAGACGACCTCGCGGCCCTCGGCGACGAAGTTGGCGGCCAGGGTGGGAATACCGCCTCCTAGGTTGACGTACATGCCGTTCTGAAACTCTCTGGCGACGCGCATGGCGATGGTCTGCTCGTCCAGCCGGTGTTTCGGCATGTTCATACGGCCCTCCTGACGATGCGGTCGACCCATATCCCGGGGGTGGCCACGGCCTCGGGGTCGATGGCGCCCAGCTCGACGATTTCGTCGACCTCGGCGACGGTGACCCTGGCGGCCCCGGCCACGGTGGCGTTGAAGCTGCGCGAGGTGCCCCGGTAGACCAGGTTGCCGTGGCGGTCGCCCTTATGCGCCCAGATTATGCCGAAGTCGGCCCGGATGGCTTCCTCGAGCAGGTAGTCCTTACCGTCGAACCGCCGCACCTCCCTCCCCTTCTGGAGGAACGTGCCGGTGCCCGGGCGGGCATAGAAGGCGGGGATGCCCGCCCTGGCCGCCTTCATCCGGGCGGCTAGGGTGCCCTGGGGCACCAGCTCGACTTCAATGTCCTGCCCGGCCTGCAAGGCTTTGACGATGGGGAAGGGCTCTTCCAGGCGGTAGATGGCCATGGCCGGCACGGAGACAATCAGCTTGCTTACCTGGCCGTTTTTCAGCAGCAGCTCGCCGTCGGCGAACCAGTCCGGCACCTGCATGGTGCGGGCGGCCGCCTTCTGGGCCCGGACGCCGAGCACCGGGGCATTGCCGACCAGGGTCAGGTTCCTGGCCGGCACCTCGGCGAGGGCGCGGAAAAGCGTCGCCGGCATCCCGCCGACGCACCCGAAGCCGCCGCAGAGTATCACGGCGCCGTCGAAGACATCGGCCAGGGCCTCCCGGGCGCTGCCGACGATTTTATTTATCACCTTTTTTCACCCCGGGCCACTGGCCGAAATAGGAGAATGACTCGTATCTGGTTTCCGGCCACGTGCCGTAGTACTCGATTACCTCGTCGCTGGGCTTCTTTTGAAGCCACTCCTTCTCGAACCGGGCGAACTTCTTACCCCGCTTTTTCCGGTCCTGCTTCTCGGCATCGCGGAGCGCCTTCGTCTTTTCCGCGTCCGCGGCCAGCCTTTTCTCGTCGTAAACCACCTTATATACGTTCCGGGCCGCCCAGTGAGAGATGACGCCATTTTGAAGGTCCTTCATGACCAGGGCGGGGTCGCGGTTGATGGGGTCGCCGTAGCCGCCGCCGCCCCCGGTGCCCCCGGCCACGAGGTCGCCTTCCCTGGTGGGCTCGGCGACACAAGGGTACCCCCTCAGGACGTAATGGCCCTGGATGGCCTGGTCCTGGTAGAGCATCCGGGCGGAGCTGGGGATGGCGGGGTCGGTGTGGCTCAGCATATTGTCCAGGTTGGAGCCCCTCACCGTGAGGAAGGGGAGCGCCGGGACGCCGTAGCCGCCGAAGAGGCCCTGGGTGAGCGTTATCAGCGAGCCGAAGCCCCAGGTGCCCAGGGCGGTGCTGGGGACGGCGTGGACCTTGACGGCGTAGTCCATGCCCACCCCGCCGCGGTACTTGCCGTGGCCGCAGCTGTCCTGGTGGAAGCCGCGGTAGAGGTAGAGGAAGGGTAAATGCGATTCCAGGCTCTCCACCTCGCCCGGTTCGGAGGTCAGCGGGGCGAAGTAGGCCCCGGCCACGTCCACCCCGTCCAGGTAGCTCCGCGCGCCGAACCCGATGCCGTTCATCTCGGCGCCGGCGTCGGCGAAGGGCTCCCCGTACTGGTTGACGCCGCCGTAAGACAGGGTATCGAACCCGCGGTTGCCGGCGCACTCGGTACGCTCCGGGGAGGTGGCGTAAATCGCGTTCTGCAGGACGTACTGTACGGACAGGGAACCCGCCTCGTGGACATAGGCGCAGCCGGCCTTGGGGGACTCCCGGCTGGCGTTGACGATGCTGCCGTCCGGCAACCTGAAGGACATCGGCTCCAGTATGCCGGAGTTATGCGGTAAATCGTAGAAGAGGTGGCCCAGCAGGTAGACCGTGTTCACGCCGATTACCCCGGAGCCCGGGGAGTTGGCCACGCGGTCCGACACTTCCGGCGAGCTGCCGTCATAGTCGAAGTAGAGGTGGTCTCCCTTTTTCTCCAGCTTGACGGCCACCTTGGTGAGGGCGTGCAGGATACCGACGGTGTCGATGAACTGGACGAAGCGGTAGGTGCCGTCGTTCCAGGTGCTGATGCGCTGGCGGGCGGCCTCCCCCGTGACCTGGATGACGTAGCGGAGGACGCCGGTGAAGTACCCGGGGGAGGCCTTCTCGATGACGGGCGTCAGGCGCTTTTCGACTACTCTGAGGCAGGCCATCCTTGCCTTGATGTCCAGGGTAAGGGCGCGGGGGTCGCGGACCATGTGGTTGAAATAGTTGAGGACGTCTTCTTTCATCCGGTAGTTCTCGGCGATTTTCAGGGCCGGGACCTGGAGGCCCTCCTCGTACATGCTGCGGGAGCCGGTGGGCATGCCGCCGGGCTCGCAGGCGCCGCATTCTCCCGTGTGGACCACGGCGCCAATCCAGCATAGTAGCTCGCCCCTGTAGAAAATCGGCGCGTAGATACCCATGTCCGGGGGGTGGGTGCCGCGGATATAGGGGGAGTTACAGAAGAAGGCGTCCCCCGGCTTGACGCCGACGCTGGGGTCGTTGAGCCAGTACTTCATGATGTATTTTACGTCCGTGGAGCCCAGCACCGAGTGGAAGTAGAGGCCGGAGGCGCAGACGGCGCTGTCGCCGGACCTGGTATAGATGGCGCAGGCCGTGTCTCCCCAGCGGCAGCCGGTGCTGGCGCCCAGCTTGACCAGGGTCTCGTTGCCCTCCGAGGCGATGGTGTGGAGCTTGTGGAGGAAAATGCCCGCCGAGGTGGGCTCGATGTCCTTCATGTTATCGAGCTCTTCCCTGGTGGGAGGCTCCGGGTGTAGTCTCTTGCCTATCTCATAATCTATTGCCCCTGGCATGGCCACCCTCCTCTTTCGTATTCATGTCCGGCCGGTGACTAATGGTGGTTATGGCTGATAATCCCGTAGAGCTCCGGGGCCATCGAGAAGGTCCACCCCGGCTCGATGACCACGGTGGTGTTGTCCGACTCTATAACGGCCGGCCCCTCGATGAGGTTGCCGCCCTTGAGCAGGTCCCACTGGTAAATACTGGTATTTTTATAGCCGCCGAGCTTTTCCCAGTAGGCCTCCCTCTGTCCCTTGAGGGCGTCCCCGGCCGACTTCGTCCCGACGGACCGGGTGCGGGTCAGCTCGAAGTGCGGCAGCTTGAGGTAGACGAAGAGCCGGTAGGTCTCCACCTCAACGCCGCCCTGGGGGAAGGCCGCTTCCGGCGAGTACATCCGGCTGAACTCCTCGGTAAAGCGGTCGCAGATGGCTTTAACGTCTTCCTCGCTGTGCACCAGCAGGAGGGGCGATTCTACCGGCGTATAGCGCCACTGCATCCCGTACCTCATCTCCAGTTCCAGGCGGAAAGTGGCCTGCGCCTCTTTGAACCCCTCCAGCACGATGTCCTTGATGGCCAGCTCCCGCAGCTCCTCGACGATGGAGTTGAACCAGGCGTAGTCGTTGAAGTAGGTCCCCTTGGCGTAGTCGAAGAGCCGCGTGTTGCGCGACTTCTCGTAGGTATGGACGACGTCCAGGGTGGAGGCCCCGTAGGCCCCGGCGACGGAGGACATCGGGGGGACGATGATTTTACTCATGTCGCCGGCGGCGGCCACGCCGCAGCAGTGGCCCGGTCCGGCGCCGCCCCCGGCGAAAACGGTGAAGTCCGATGGCTCGTAGCCCTTGAGGGCCACCTCTTTGAATATCTCCTGTCCCATCCTGGCGTCGATGACCTTCTTAATCATCATGGCCGTGGTGACCTCGTCCCAGCCCGATTTCTTCCCCAAATCCTTCAGGGCGTTGACCGCCTTTTCCTTGTTGAGCCTGAACTTGCCGCCGTTGAAGTAGTCCGGGTTGACGTAGCCCAGCACGACGTCGGCATCGGTGACGGTGGCGTTTTCCCCGCCGAGGTCATAGCAGGCCGGGCCGGGCATGGAGCGGGCGCTGGAGGGGCCGACCTCCAGGCGGTTACCCAGCAGGGGGTTGAGCCAGGCGATGGAGCCGCCGCCGGCCCCGATTGACGTTATCTTGATGGCGGTCAGCTGCGTCCGCCAGCGGTCCACGGTGGGGTAGAGGTCGTAGTGGGTGATGGAGCCGTCGGTGATGAGGCCGACGTCGAAGCTGGTGCCACCGGTATCGCAGAAGACGACGTTGGGCAGGCCGACGCTGGTGCAGAGGCGGGCCGCCCCGCAGAGTCCGCTGACCGGGCTGGCGCCGTAGGTGGCGATGGCCTTGGTCCGGGCGACCTTGGCGCACCCCCCGACGTTATCGCAGAGGAGGAGGGGCTTCTTGTACCCCTTGTCCAGCAGGTCCGAACACAGGGCGGATATCTGCTCCACGAAGCCGATGTGGATATAGGCATTGACGATGGCCGTCATCGTCCGGACGTACTCGCCTTCCTTGGGCGAAATCTCCGACGACAGGATGATGGGCATGTTACCCAGGTACACCTCCGGGAACTCCTCCTCGATGATGGCCCTTATCTGCCTTTCATGGACGGGGTTGACGAAGGACCACAGGAGGCTGACGACGAAGCCGCGCACGCCCTTGTCCACCAGGTAGCGGAGCTGCTCCAGGACGTCCTCCTTGACCAGCGGCATGACGACGTTGCCAGCGTAGTCGATGCGCTCCCGGATGCCTACCACGAGCTTGCGGGGAATCAGCGGCTCCGGCTTGGCGATGGTGGTAACGTCCTGGACGTCGGCGAGCTGGAGGCCGTCGGCCCACTGCCGTCCCCGGCCGATGAAGATGGTATCCTCGAACCCGCGCGTGGTGATAAGCCCCAGCTTGGGCCCGGTATGCTCGATGAGGATGTTGGTGCCGATGGTGGTGCAGTACTTGATGACATCGGTTTCCGCCAGGAACTGCTCCAGCGTCTTGCCGTCTTTCTCGGCGCATTCCTCCAGCCCCCGGACGAACCCCACCCCCAGCTCGTAGGCGGTGGTGGGGACCTTGGTGGTGAGGTAGTCTCCCCCCTTGGCCACGAAGAAGTCCATAAAAGTACCGCCGACATCAACGTTAACGATGTATCCCATCCTGTGCCTCCTGCGCAACTATTCAGGCGCGGTTAATTTTCGCCGCCAGGTCGTGAAGGGTCTCCAGGGGCGTATCTTCAGGAATCTCGCCGTCACTGACGTAAAAAAGCCCCGTCGGCTTGTGGCCGCCGATGAACCGGCTGATGATGTCATACTGGCCCGTCAAAAGGTCGGGCTCGGCCACCGGCAGCGGCAGGCCGAAGGCGGCCTTCAGCGAGGCGGAAAACTCCCGCACGCGGGCCAGGCCCGCATCGTCGAGCCGCTGCCCCAGCAGGATAAAGCCGCCGGGGGCTATCATCTTATGCAGTCCGGTAATATCGTCCAGCGGTATGTCTTTGAGGATGACCGCCGGGAAGGCGTTATAATGCCTGACGAGGTTAAAGAGGGTGTTATAAACAGCGGTATAGGGCGCCTGGTGGGCCGCCAGCCTCCCGGGATAGTCGGCGCCGGGGATGTCCTCCCGGAAGAAAACGGCGTCCACGCGCAGGTCGCCGAGGCTCTTGACCAGCTTCATGAGCAGGTTTCCCGCCAGCGGGATGGCGGTCATCGCGGCGCCGTCCTGGCCGCCGGTGAGCAGATTGGCCAGGAAGACCGGCCCGGTGAGCACGCCGATGACGGCGACATCTTTGCCGCGGGACATGCCGATGCGCTTGGTGACCTCCAGCAGCACCGGGATGCGGGGGCTCGCCGCGGGGTCCACCTCCCTGAGTCCGGGGCGGCTGTCCGGCTTCAGTTTCGGCGCGGCGTAGTCGCCCGGCCACTCCACCTCGGCCCCAAAGGCCTCGGCCTCCAGGGTGGCATCATAGCCGGTGACGATGCCGTCGTACCGGAGCAGCCCGCAGGCCTCTTCCAGCGCGCCGGTATAGTAGCTGGCATCCATCACCATCTCCTCCAGGGGCACCTGGCTTATCCGGGCGGCCAGCCCGTAAACGAAGGGTACGTAGACGGGCCTTTCGCCGTTGAGCAGTTTAAAGGTGTTCCTGAAGGCGGTTTTTGAGTTCATTTAGACGACCCGGCGTGCTTTTTCTTGAGCTTATCGATGTCCAGCTCGATTTCCAGGGTAATGGGGTGGCCCGGCGGCAGGTACTGGACGGTCATCAGGGAGCCGCACTCCGGGCAGTAGAACTCCACCACCCTCATGAAGTCCGGCTGGGGGGCGTAGGAAATAGAGGCGGAGTTGGACTTTACGGGGATAGCCGGACCGTAGATTTCGGCGGCCGGCCTCTCGTAGACCAGACAGCCCTTGACGTAGGGCTCCCGGGCCGGGTGTATCTCGGCGTGGCACTGGCTGCAGCACCACATCTCCTTGTCCAGGTCAATCTCCACCGTCTCGGTAATGGGTATTCTCTTCATCGCTATACCTCCCCAAGAACGCCGTGTGAATATTCGCTGATGGAATAGGACTTCCCTTCCGGTATAACGTAGGTGGTGTCCTTGGCCTCGATGACGGCCGGGCCGTTGACGCGGTTGCCGGCCACCAGCTGCTCTCTATTGAAGATGGGGGTCTTCTTATAGCCGGTCTGCGGCGACCAGAAGACGTCCCGCTCCATTCTCAGGGCGCCGGAGGGGTCTTCCGAAGCCAGCGGTGAGCGGGTCAGCTCGAAGTGCGGCATGGGCACCAGGGCGTTGAGGATGAGGTTGGTGATGGTTATTTTCCCTTTGCCGCCGAACTGGGCGCAGATGCTTTTCACGTCGGCCTCGCCATCGAGCTGCACCTTCTCCGACCTCACCACCTGCCCCGCCAGGGCGCCGTCGCCGAAGAGCTCCAGGTAGTAGGCCGCCTCGTCCGCCGGGAAGCCCTCCCCGTGGATGTCCCGCCGGGCGATATCCATGAGCTGCTTCACCGTCTGGTTTATCTTCTTGAAGT
>Ga0154784_1047_pt3 | contig 13832 bp, 11 predicted proteins | sample Rifle2008BG16ft_FD_105792 | JGI IMG/M metagenome (GOLD analysis project Ga0154784, IMG submission 105792) | Chloroflexi bacterium RBG_16_60_22 | reverse complement strand
GCTGGCCGGGCTGATGCTGCTGACCGTGAGTGACGTCGTCCTTCGCTTCTTCTTCACCAAGCCTATCCAGGGGAGCCTGGAGGTTACCGAGCTGCTGATGATTATCATGGTCTATCCGGGGCTGGCCTGGGTGGCGGTGAGGAGGATTAATGTCAAGGTGGACCTGGTGGTTAACCGTTTTTCCCCCAGAGTTCAGGGGATATTTGACACGGTTACCTGCCTCATGAGCCTCGCCGTGGCGGCTCTCATCTTCTGGTACAATATACCGCAGGCATTTTACATGATGGAAAGAGGCATCGGTACTGACACGCTCAAGATTGTGCACTGGCCCTTCTTCTGGCTGATTGCCTTTGCTTATTTTCTGCTCTGCTTCGTCTTGATAACCAACTTAATAGAGTTTTCCAAAAAGGCGGCCAAAGGATGAGCCCGGAAATTATCGGACTCTTCGGCATACTGGCCCTGGTGGTCCTGCTGTTCGCCCGGATGTGGATAGGGTTCGCCATGGCCTTCATCGGTTTTGCCGGGCTGATTGTCCTGACCGGGTTCGATAAAGCCGGGATAGTCCTGGGCACCATCCCCTTCTCCCGCATCAGCTTCTACCCCATCTCGGCGCTGCCCCTGTTCGTTCTCATGGGCATCGTCGTCGGCGATGCCGGCCTGAGTTCCGATTTATACGATACGGCTTACAAGTGGTTCGGGCGTATGAGAGGGGGACTCGCCATCGCCACGGTCTTCGCTTCCGGTGCCTTCGCCGCCATCACCGGCTCCAGCGCCGCTTCCGTGGTGACCATGGGCAAGGTGGCCCTGCCGGAGATGATTCGGTACAACTATGACCCCAGGCTGGCCACGGGAATCATCGCCGCGGGCGGCACCATCGGCATCCTGATACCGCCGAGCCTGGGCTTTATCCTCTACGCCATCCTCACCGAGGAATCAATCGGCCGGCTGTTCATGGCGGGCATCATCCCCGGTATCCTGGAGGTCCTTTTCTACGCCGTCACCATCTATATCATGTGCCTGTTTAATCCCAGCCTGGGTCCCAAGGGGACTTCATCGCCGTTTAAGGCAAAAATTTACTCCCTGAAGAACACCTGGCCGGTAATGGCCCTCTTCCTGCTGGTCATCGGTGGCATCTACGGCGGCATCTTCACCCCCACCGAGGCCGGGGCCATCGGCGCGTTCGGGGCCATGGTCATCACCGTGGCCATGCGCCGACTGAACGGGCGTGGACTGCTTACCGCCCTGAACCAGGCACTGGCGACCACCGCCATGATTATCGTCCTGGTGGTGGGGGCCTTCATCTTCGCCAACTTCATGGCCAAGAGCAAGCTGCCGTTTGTCTTCGGCGAGGTAGTTTCCAACATGGCCGTGTCCCGGTACGTGATCCTGACCGGTATTATCTTCGTCTATATTATTCTCGGCATGTTCCTGGACATCTTTTCCTCGATACTGCTCACCATCCCCGTCATTTTCCCGGCCATTCTGGCCATGGGATTTGACCCGATATGGTTTGGCGTGATAATGGTGCGCATCATGGAAATCGGCTTAATCACGCCGCCCATCGGCATGAACGTTTTTATCCTGGGCGGTGTTACGGATATCCCGCTGGGTACCATTTTCCGGGGTATTGTGCCCTTTGTCATCGCGGATATACTTCACGTTGCCCTGCTGGTGGCCGTCCCGCAGCTCTCCCTGTTCCTGCCGCAAACCATGTTCTGATAACCAGCCACCCCGATAAATACCCGCGCCAACCCATGCTTTACCTGCCCGCTTCTCCTTAGCTTCTGAGGATAACGCCATAATTACCCTTGACACCAGAAAAACCGAACTTTTATAATTTAAAGATATATACGACCTTTTTTATCATGTTACTCAACAATTCCTGCGCTACGCCGATAACCTGAAAAGAAAATTACGGAGGATTAATAATCCTTTTTAACATTAAAAATAGAGGGGGTGATAAAGTATAAAAAATACCAGTCTGCCTGATATCTAAAATCAGAATTTACCCGACGATTACAGTAACTGAAAGGAGTGATACACTTAGTGAAAAAATTAGTAGCCATAACAATTGCGGTAATCTTTGTTGCCGCCATCATTCTGGCCGGATGTTCCCAGCAGGCGCCGGCACCAGCCCCCGGCCAGGCCACGACCCTGAATCCGTCTACCCCGCAGGGGCCCACGACCATTACCGCTCAAACACCGGCGGCACCGTCGGCACCAAAACCGGCCCCGGCCCCGGACAAGGTCTATAAGCTTAAATATTCGGACTGGGGTGCATCTTCCTCTCCCCTCGCCCCGGTGGCCATGGCCATGGGCAAGGCCATGGAGGAACGCTCCGGCGGCCGGCTCAAGGTCGAGTTCTACTGGGCGGAGGCCCTGCTGAAGCGCGATGATACCGTCCGCGGCGTTGACGCCGGACTGGCCGAAATGGCCCTCTACGTCCTCGGGTCCCTTGGCGGTTACCACCAGATTAACCGGGTCATCGACCTGCCCGGCTCCGGCCTGCCCGGCCAGCCTCTCGGTACGGATATTTACTGGAAACTCTACAATAAATATCCGGAATTTCAAAAGGAATACGGCAACACCTTCCCGCTCATCATGCGCAAGATGCCGGGCGAGCACATGCACACCACGGACAGGTTCCGCCTGGTCAAGGTCCCCGCGGACATGGCCGGCCTCAAGACCTACGCTAACCCCCAGATGGCGCCCCAGCTGAGCACCGTGGGCGCGGCTGTCATCAACGTGGGCGTGCCGGAGTGGTACAACTCTCTCAAGACCGGGCTGCAACAGGGAATGCTCATCCACTGGAACGCCCTCTTCGGGATGAAACTCATGGAGCTGTTCAAGTACCACACCGTCATCGGCCAGGGTGGCGTCGGCATGCAGACCATGGGTGTTATCATGAACCGCGATGCCCTCGCCGAGCTGCCGGCCGACCTGCAGAAAATTGTCCTGGATACCGGCAAAGAGTACCAGAACATCGGCAACGAGTCGGACCTCAAGGTCCAGCAGATGGGCATCGACCAGGCCGGGCAGATGGGCCAGCAGATTTATGAGGCCACGCCCGCCGAGCAGCAGCAGTGGTTCGACCTTTTGAAGCCCATCCACGAGCAGTGGATAGTCGATTCCGAGAAGGCCGGGTATGCCAACGCCCGGGCCGTCTACGACGACATGATGGCGATGATCAAGGCAGGTAAGTAACCAGTACCCCTTAATACACGACACAGGCAAGGTGAGGCCGGGGCAGCCATGTTCCGGCCTCACTTTTTTTCGCCTTCCCCGCGGCGTCTCAAACGAGCCGCCATCAGGCTTCCGGGAAGAGAAACCGAATTTGCGTTTTTTCCCCTCGGAACCGCAGTTCCAAAACCCTTGACAACCTTGAATTCAAGCCCCTATAATGTTCAATCAGACGCATAAAATTATCGCCGCAGGATACCCTTAATAACCTTGAGGAGCTTCTACTCTCAGAGCCGGAGACCCCTGTCTAGCATCGAGGTTGGGAAAGGAGGTGAAGAACAGTCATCATCTTTGCAATCACTTCTACCGCAAATTTCTCAACGTACCTTTTTATCATATAAAGGAGGCGATGTAACATGAAAAAACTCATTTTGATATCACTGGTAGTGATTCTGTTAGTCGGCACGGTCCTGGCCGGCTGTGCCAAGCAGGCGGCCCCTTCGCCCGCCCCGGCACCGGCCGCCCCGGCCCCGAAACCGGCGGAGCAGGGTAAATTCATCGTCATCGAACCGTCGATACCGGCCGCCCCGGCCCCGAAGCCGGCCGTGGCCCCGGCAAAAGTGTACAAACTCCGGTTCAATGACTGGGGCCCGGCCCAGATAGACATCGGCGTGCGAGCCCAGGAATGGGCCAAGGTTATCGAAGACCGCTCCGGCGGGCGGATTGAAATTGACACTTTCTTCACCGAGTCCCTGCTCAAGCGCGCCGATACCTACCGCGGCACCGAGGCCGGACTGGCCGATGTCGCCCTCTACGTTCTCGGCGCCAACCCGGGCATCCACCAGATTAACCGCGTCATCGATTTGCCCGGCACCGGCATCCCCGGACAGATAGCCCAGCAGGAAATATACGAGAAACTTAGAGCAAAATATCCGGAGATGCTCAAAGAGTACGGGAATGTCTTCCCGCTCATCATGCGCGGACTCCCGGCCGAGCACATTCATACCACCGGCAAGTTCCGCCTGGTCAGGGTCCCCGCGGATGCCGCCGGCCTCAAGACCTACGCCAATGCCCTCTGGTCCGATGCCCTCGGTAGCATCGGGGTGGCCATCGTCAATCCGGCCGTCATGGACTGGTACCTGTCGCTGGACAGGAACCTCATCCAAGGCATGTTCATTCACTGGCTGGCCATCTACTCGTTCGGCCTGACGGAGCTGATGAAGTACCATACCCTCATCGGTGAAAGCGGCGCCGGGATGCAGACCTTCGGCTACATCATGAACAAAGACTCCTTTGCCGAATTGCCGGCCGACCTGCAGAAAATCGTCCTGGACACCAGCACCGAGTGGTTCAGCAAGTACCGGGAAGATGACCCAAAGACCATTCAGGCCGGGATAGACCTGGCCAAGAAGCTGGGGAACCAGGTCGTTACGCTGACCCCGGAGGAGCAGCAGCAGTGGCTTGACCTGGCCAAACCCATCCATGAGAAATGGATCGCCGATTCCGAGAAAGCCGGGTATGCCAACGCCAGGGCCATCTACAACGACATGATGGCGATGGTCAAGGAATACAAGTAAAAAGACGGTCTGACTGACCGCAAGCTGCTCAAGGACTGATAGAGTGGGGCTGGTTTCCTTAAAGTTCCAGCCTCATTCTTTTTATTCTTTACGGTATTTAAAATCCCCGCCTGGAATTCTTAATGTCACCACAACCGCCCTCCGGACCGGCCTGAGGTAAAATAAAGGCTTGACATTCCACAGGGCGGAACTTATAATTAAAAAATTGTAAGGACTGTTTTCGCTTTTCATATTTATTCCGGTAACACCAGTTTATTAATATTATTTCCAACAAGCCAGGAGGTGATGTAAATCGGATTTATTATCGATGAGAAATCTTGGGCTTCAGTTTAACCAATCAATTCAAAAGGAGTAGTGAAAAATGAAGAGGTTAGCCCTGATACCATTATTGTTGATACTGTTAGCAGGAATGATTCTTGCCAGCTGCTCCCAGGCGGCACCGGCGCCAGCCCCCGGCCAGGCCACGATTCTGAATCCGTCTACCCCGCAGGGGCCCACGACGATTACGCCACAGATACCGGCGGCACCAGCTCCGGCACCCGCACCCGCTCCAGCCAAAGTATATAAGCTCAGGTATTCTGACTGGGGACCATCCGTTACCGGCCGGGCCAAGATTGCCCAGCAAATGGCCAGGGTCCTCGAGGAGCGGACCGGGGGCAGGGTGAAAACTGATTTATTCTTTGCGGCCAGCCTGCTCTCGTCGACGGACACCTACCGCGGTGTCGAAGCCGGGCTGGCTGACATGGCCGTCTACGTCCTGGGCTCCTTCGGCAGCAAGCAGCACCAGTTGAACCGGGTGATTGATTTACCCGGTATTGGCATGCCCAGCATGAAAGCCGGTACGGAAATATACTATAAACTGATGGCTAAATACCCTGAAATGGATAAAGAATACGGGGATGCCTTTACTCTGACCATACACAAGCTGCCGGCCGAACACATGCACACTACCGATAAGTTTCACCTGGTGAAGAGTCCCGCGGACATGGCCGGCGTCAAGACTTACGCCAATCCCATGATGGTTGACCGGCTGGCCAGCGTTCACGCGGCTATCGTTGATGTGGGTGTACCCCAGTGGTACTCGGCCCTGGAGAGAAATCTCCAGCAGGGTATGCTTATCCACTGGAACGCCCTCTACGACTTTGGCCTCATGGAGCTATTCAAATACCATACGGTAATAGGGGATAGCGGCGTTGAGATGCAGTCTATCGGCGTAGTGATGAACCGGAATACCTTTAACAGCATGCCGGCTGATATCCAGGGGATAGTACTGGATTTTGCTAAAGATTGGCGGGAGGCCGACCTGCAGGACAAGCTCAACGTGCAGCAGGCAGCCATCAACCAGGCCAAACAAATGGGGCACGAGATTTATAACGCCACACCAGCAGAAGTACAGCAATGGTATGACCTTTTTAAACCGATGCAAGAGCAATGGATAGCCGATACCGAAGCCGCCGGTCGCTCCAGTGCCCGGGCTGTCTTTAACGACATGCTGCAGATGATCAAGGACTACAAGTAAACCTGAAAACAGGGTAATTACAGCATCAGTGAGGCCGGTCCGGCCATGCTCCGGCCTCACTTCTTTTTAAGAATCAGCCGCCGCTAACCTGGAACGGCCGTGGAGAACTATTCCATACACCCTTGAAAAACTTCCGTGCTTCCGGTGAATATTAACCGGTTTTTAATATTCGTCTGTTATGCTGTTCTCAGAAAGGAGGTAGAAAACATGTTGAAAAGTAAGAAGGTTATCATCATCGCGCTACTGGCGGTCGTCACACTGGCCGGGACCGTCGGAGGGGTGGTCCTGGCTAATACGGGAGACGGCACCGGCCCGGCCAACGGCGCGGCTTTCACGGAAAGGGTAGCGGCCATCTACGAGGCCAAGACGGGAGAGGCCCTCGATACCGACGCGCTCCAGAACGCCTTTACGCAGGCCAGGCAAGAGCTGATGACTGAAGCCCGCGAAGCCTTCAAGCAGAAGCTCCTTGACGAGGGTAAAATAACCGAGGACCAGCTCAAGGCGTGGGAAGACTGGGTCCAGTCCCGACCGGATGTCGGCCCGTTTGGGCCCGGCATGCATGCCTTCGGCGGGCACCGCGGCTTCGGCGGCTTCCGCGGCGGACCCGGCCCGGGCTTCAACGGCTGGCAAGCGCCGGATACCACCCAGTAATAACCGGCATATTCCACGGAAAACAGAACAGGAATCAACCACGGGAGGGGGATTTTCCCCCTCCCTCCCTTTTACCCCAATTAACAATTTCTTAATATTTGTGTTATAACATTAGATGGAAGCTGGAAACGGGTCTGAGGACATCGGCGATGATGGGGAAAAGGGTCCTGGTAGTTGACGATGACGTCAAGACAGTGGAGCTGGTCAAGCTCTACCTGAACCGGGACGGCTACCGTGTCCTTACCGCTTACGAAGGCAACGAAGCCCTGCGCCTGGCCCGGGAGAGCCACCCCGACCTTATCGTACTGGACCTCATGCTGCCCGGCATCGACGGGCTGGAGATATGCCGCGTCCTCCGGGCCGAGTCCGATGTCCCCATCATCATGCTCACGGCACGCGCCACCGACGACGACCGCCTGGCCGGCCTGGACACCGGGGCGGACGACTACGTGACCAAGCCTTTCAGTCCCCGGGAGCTGGCGGCCAGGGTACGGGCGGTGCTCCGCCGCCTCCCCGGTGAAAGGGGACCGGAGAAAATCGAGCACGGCGCCCTCACCGTCAACTTTCTCAAGCACGAGGCCTACCTTGACGGAAGGTCGCTGAACCTCACGCCCATCGAGTTCAAGGTGCTGGGGGCGCTCGTCAAGGAACCGGGACGCGTGTTCAGTCGGGCACAGATTATCGAGAAGGCGCTCGGCTTTGATTTCGACGGCTTCGACCGCACCATCGATGTCCACATCCTCAAGCTGCGCCGCAAGCTCGAGCCGGACCCCCGCCACCCCAGGTTCATCAAGACCGTGTACGGCGCCGGCTACAAGCTCCTGGAGGACAACGGTGTTTCATAGCCTCACCTTCCGCCTGCTGGCCGCCTTCGCCATCGTCATCATCGTCATCATCGGCTCGGTGTTTTTTTTCACCTACCATACCACCCGCGGCGAAATCAGCCGCTTCGAACAGCGCCTGGAGCAGTCCCAGGACCGGCGGGTGGCGATGGACCTTTCCCGCTACTACTTTTTCGCCGGGAGCTGGGAGGGGATACAGCCGCTGGTGGTCCAGTGGGGCGATGTCTACGGACGCCGCATCATCCTGACCGAGGACGACGGCACGGTGGTGGCCGATTCCGACGAGAAGCTCCTGGGCGTGACCTACCAGACGGAAACTCCGGGCGTGCCCATGTCCGCCACGCCGGGAATTATGGGAACGATGGGCCCGGCGGGTGCCGATATCGGGAGGCTCTATATCAGCCACGGGGAATCGCGGGATATCGCCCGTGCCTCGATGCAAATCACCTACCGCACCATCGGGCGTTTCTTCCTCTGGGGGGGCCTGCTGGCCATCGCCATCGCCATCCTGCTGACCTTCATGCTATCGCGGCGCATCCTGGCACCCGTCAAAGCCCTGACCGGCGCCGCCCGGCAGTTCGGCAAGGGCGACTTCTCCCGGAGGGTGCCTTCCCGGGACAAGGGCGAGGTGGGCGAGCTGGCCGAGTCCTTCAACACCATGGCCGATAACCTGGAACGCAACGAGCGACTCCGCCGCGGCATGGTGGCAGACGTCGCTCACGAACTGAGGACGCCCCTCTCCAACCTCAGCGGCTACCTGGAGGCCATCCGCGACGGCGTTATTCAGCCGGACGAAGACGCTATCCGCTCCCTCAGCGAAGAGACGTCCACTCTTTCGCGGCTGGTCAAGGACCTTCAGGAGCTGAGCCTGGCAGATGCCGGCGAGCTCAACCTGGTCCGGCAGTCGGAGGATATCTCCCGTCTGGTCAGGGAGACCGTGACTTCCCTGCAGCCCAAGGCGTCCGCCAAGCACCTCAATATTTCGACCAACCTTCCCGAAGGGTTGCCGGGCGTTAATATCGATTCCCACCGCATCAGGCAGGTCCTGCACAACCTCCTGGACAACGCGGTGGTGCATACCGGCCCGGAAGGCCGTATCACGGTCAGGGCCCGGCACGAGGCCGGCCTGGTCTATGTCAGCGTGACCGACACCGGCGAGGGCATCAGCGCCGCGGACCTGCCCTTCATCTTCGAACGGTTCTACCGCGTGGACAGGTCCCGCACCCGCGCCACCGGCGGCAGCGGCCTGGGGCTGACCATCGCCAAACGCATGGTGGAGGCACACGGTGGCACGATCGAGGTCCGGAGCGAACCGGGGCACGGGACCACCTTCACCTTTACCCTGCCCGTTTCCGCATAATACGCCGTAGTGTTAATATTTGCTTAACAATGGCCTGACATACTGTTGGTTGGCAATAAACCTGAACCCGTCCGGGGAGGGGAAACAGGAGATAAAAATGAAGGTCTTCAAGATAGCCCTGGTGATAACTGTCCTGGGAATTCTCACCGTCTTGCTGGCGGGCTGCGGCGCGGGGGAGGATGAAGCCGCCGCATCCCAGGGCCAGCCGGCCGAGGTAACCCGCGGCGACCTTACCCTGGAGATTACGGCCGCCGGCAACCTGGCCCTGTCCCACACCGAGGACCTGCCCATCGACCTCTTCTACGCGAAGGGAACGGTCGAAAACGTGCTGGTGGAGGCCGGGGACACGGTGACGGAGGGGCAGGTTCTGGCCACGCTGGACACGGAAGAATGGGCCGACGAACTGGGTAACCTGGAGGATGCGGTGACTGCCCGGGAGCGCGACCTCACCCAGGCACAGATTAACCTGCAGACCGCCGGGCAGAACCTGAAAAACGCCCGTGACGCCGAGACCACCAAGGGCCTGGCGGTACTCAACGCCCAGATAAGCCTGCAGCAGGCGCAAAATACCCTGACGGCGGGCATTGCCGCTACCGATTTAAGTGCGGTAACCGCCGAACTGAACAAGGCCAAGGCCTGGTACCTGTATGTCAACACGACCCTCAAAGAATCGGGGAATATCAGCGTAGACGACTGGCTTCTGGCCTTCGAGCGCGCCAAGGACAGGCTGGACACCGCCCAGGCGAACTTCGATAACACCATCGCCGGTTACGACAGCCGCGAGCTTGACCTCAAGAAGAAGCAGGTGGAGGCCGCCGAGATATCTCTGGCGAACGCCCGGGAAGACCTGAGTGAAGTGGCCGCGGACGTTTCCCTGAAGGAACTGAACCTTGCCCTGGTCCAGGGGAAACTGGCCGACGCCGAAAAGTCCCTGGCCGATGCCGGGAAAGCCCTGGAAAAAGCCCGGGCCAAGAGCCCGGAGATTAAGGCCCCGTTTGACGGGTTCGTGACCAGTGTCAAAGTGGCCGGCGGAGATGAAGTCCTCAAGGGCACGGTAGCCGTCCAGATTGCCGACCCTGCCAAGTTCGAGGCCGATATTCTCGTCAGCGAGATGGATATCCTCCAGGTGAAGCTGGGCGGGCAGGCCTATGTCCAGGCTGACTCCTTGACGGGGGTAAAGCTGCCGGCTAAAGTCACCCACATCGCCCCCACCGCCACCATACAATCCGGCGTGGTCAACTATGTTGTCAGGGTGGAGCTGGACCCGGTTGAAGCGGCTCTCCCGCAAGAGCCGTCGACCGGAGCGCCGGCCGCGGCGGATACCGCCTCAGGAGAACTGCCGCTGCCGCTGCAGCGGGCCGTTGAAGCGGGCCGCATGACCCGGGCACAGGCCGAGGAGCTGATGAAACAGGGACCTCCCGCCGGTTTCACGTCGCCTTCGGGAGCGGTGTCCGGGCAGAGCAGCCAGGCGGCACAGAGCCAGGTCTCGGGCGCGTTGCCGGCCGATTTCCAGCTACGAGAAGGACTGACCGTCACCGTGAGCATCACCGTGGCCCAGAGGACCAATGCCCTGCTGGTACCCAATGCCGCCGTTTCCCATGAAGGGACCCGGAGCTACGTACAGGTGGTCACCGCCTCCGGCGCTCCGGAGAAGCGCGCCGTGCAGACCGGCATCAGCGACTGGCAGCACACGGAGATTACCGAAGGCCTGGAAGAAGGAGAAAAGGTACTCGTCCCGCAGGGCACGGTGGTGACGTCAACTTCGTCATCGGCGCCCCGGGGAGGCATGCCCTTCTTCGGTCCAGTGCCGCGCCGCTAAGGAAATCGCCGCCGATGATCAGACTGGAGAACATCACCAAGACCTACCCCATGGGCAAACGGGAGTTGACCGTGCTCCGGGAGGTAAACCTGGATATCAAGCAGGGCGAGCTGGTGGCCATCATGGGGCCCTCCGGCTCGGGGAAGTCCACCATGCTCAACCTGATGGGCTGCCTGGACAAGCCGACCTCCGGGAAGTACTACCTGGACGACCGCGAGGTCAGCCGCTTCAGCAGTGGCGAGCTGGCGCAGGTCAGGGGACGTAAAATCGGCTTCGTCTTCCAGACCTTCAACCTGCTGCCGCGTCTCTCGGCGCTGGCCAACGTAGAGCTCGGCATGAGGTACGTCGGCGGCAGCGACCGCCAGAAGGCCACGGACGCCCTGGTCAGGGTCGGCCTCGGTGAGCGGGCCGGCCACCGCCCCACGGAGCTTTCCGGCGGCGAGCAGCAGCGCGTGGCCATCGCCCGGGCGCTGGTGAAAAATCCCCCCCTGATACTCGCCGACGAGCCTACCGGTAACCTGGACAGCAAGTCCGGCCAGGAGATAATCAACATCCTGACCTCGCTGCACGCCGAGCAGGGCATTACCCTGATTATGATTACCCACGATGCCGGTATCGCCAGCCACTGCCAGCGTATTATCAACCTCATGGACGGGCAGGTCGTCTCGGAGGAAACGCCGTGAGGAAATGGCTCGACCCCCTGACCACCGCCTGGACGGGCGTCATCACCCACAAACTGCGCAGCTTCCTGACTATCCTGGGCATCGTCATCGGCGTCGGCGCCGTGATTACCCTGATGTCCGTGGGGCGGGGCGCCGAGGCCCAAATCCTCTCCAATATCCAGAACCTCGGCTCGAACCTGGTCACCGTCCGCCCCGGCGCCTTCACCTTCGGCGGCATCCGGGGTGGCATCTCGCAGACGCTAACGATAGAGGACTCCGAGGCTATATCACAACGAATCGACAACATCGCCGCCGTGGCCCCGTCATATAACAGCAACCTTCAGCTGGTGGTCGGCGGCAAGAACACGAACTCCCAGGTCACCGGCACCACCCCGGAATATATGAATGTAAACAACCTCAAGATTGCCAGCGGCTCCTTCTTTACCGCGGACGAATACCAGCGCGGGGCCAAGGTAGCCGTGCTCGGCTCCAACGTCGCCGAGACCCTTTTCCCCAGCTCCGAACCGGTCGGGCAGCAGATGCGCATGGGGACGATTATCGTCCGGGTCATCGGCGTCCTGCAGAGCAAGGGGGCCATGTTCGGCTCCCCGGACGACGCCATCTACATCCCGCTGACCGCCATGCAGCAGACGGTCGCCCAGCCGCGCACCGCCCAGGGCGGCCGCATCGTCTCCTCCATCGCCATCACGGTCAGCGATGCCGATAAGAACCAGTCGGTCATCGATGAAATTACCTCCCTCCTGCGCACCCGTCACCATCTCTCCCCTGCCGCGGATAACGATTTCAACATCATGTCCACGGAGGAAATCGCCAGCACCCTTTCCGAGGCCATCGGCACGATGACCCTGCTGCTGGGGGCCATCGCCGCCATCTCCCTGCTGGTAGGCGGCATCGGCGTGATGAACATCATGCTCGTCTCCGTCCTGGAAAGGACGCGGGAGATAGGCATCCGCAAGGCGCTGGGCGCCCGGGAGCGTGATATCTGGGGCCAGTTCCTCATCGAGGCGGCCTTCCTGACCTTCGCCGGCGGCATTATCGGGGTAATCGCCGGATGGGGAATATCCTATATCATCAACCGGCTCGGCGTGATGAACACCCTGGTGGCGCCGGACATCGTCGTCCTGGCTGTTTCCGTATCGGTGGGCATCGGCCTGTTCTTCGGGTTCTACCCCGCCTGGAACGCCTCCCGCCTCAACCCCATCGACGCCCTGAGGTCGGAATAGTCCCGGTCACCGGCGATACGTCATTAAATCCGAGGCTCCCGTGGCTTCTCCCATTTGACGCGCGGACATGCTACGTCATAATATGTTTACATCTGCCGGCGGGCGGCGGTCCTGCCGCGCTTTTAAGCATCCTGCTGCTCGCCTCTAAACGCGCCCGCTCCGGGAGAAAGGAAGGCCTGAAAATGGTAGGTATTACGTCGGTGGGAGCCTATCTCCCCATCTACCGGCTGAACCGTGAAGAAATCGCTAAAGCATGGGCAGGGCGGAGCGCGGGGGGCGCGAAGGCGGTGGCGGGCTACGACGAGGATACCGTGACCATGGCCGTGGCGGCCGCGCTGGACTGCCTGGGGCGGAGCGGGGGAAAAGCCGACGGTCTGTCGCTGGCGACGACCACCGCCCCCTATCAAGAAAAACAGTCGGCCGCTATCGTGGCCAGCGCCGCCGACCTCGCCGCCGGGTGCCATACCGCCGATATCACCGACTCCCTCCGGGCCCCGGCCATCGCCCTGAAATCGGCCATCGATGCGGTCAGGGCCGGTTCGGCGCAGAATGTTATCGTCGCTGCCGGGGACACCCGCCCGGCCGCCGCCAGGGGTACCCTAGAACAAACCCTCGGGGACGGCGCCGCCGCCCTGATGGTGGGGTCGGAGGGCGTCATCGCCGAAGTCGAGGGCAGCTACTCTATTTTCAACGATTTCACCGATTACTGGCGCATCGAGGGCGAGACCTTTATCCGCGCCGCCGAAGGCCGGTTCATCGACGAGGCGGGCTACCTCCCGACGATGCAGTCGGTGATTTCCGGCCTGCTGGCAAAATACAAGCTGGCTATCGGGGACTTTGCCAGAGTAGTCTATTACGCCGCCGATGCCCGGCAGCACGCCGCCCTGGCGCGGCGGCTCAAGCTGGACAAAGCGCAGGTGCAGGACACTCTTTATAACGACATCGGCAACACCGGTACGGCGTCGCCGCTGCTGATGC